>Ga0308167_1002487_pt1 | contig 16997 bp, 17 predicted proteins | sample PhyCR1_2_FD_202138 | JGI IMG/M metagenome (GOLD analysis project Ga0308167, IMG submission 202138) | Phyllosphere microbial communities from UC Gill Tract Community Farm, Albany, California, United States - DLSLRC.R1 | ecosystem: Host-associated > Plants > Phyllosphere > Unclassified | place... | reverse complement strand
GCGACGGAGTCGCCGTGCTGCTCGACGGCGGTGACGGTGCCGAGTTCCTCGATGATGCCGGTGAACACTGGTGTCCTCTCAACGGGACTCCGGGGGCGTTCGACGATCGTCGGCATCGACGGACGGGCCGCACCCACGGATCGTGGGACGTCTCGTCCGCCAGCGCGCCTCCCATCCGGACTTTCACCGTCGGTCCCGGAGTCCCACCGGGTCAACCTCTGCCGGGTTCGCACCCGTCATCAGTTCGTGGACTGTCACCACCGGTTCGGAATTGCACCGACCCCGGAGCGCTTGCGTACCCGGAACGATACCCCACACGGATGACGACGACACCGCACCGGTCGCGCGGGCGTAACGGAACGTCGTGGAGGCGCGCTGCTCCGGACGGGAGGCGCGGGGCGGTGCCGCACCGCGCCTCCAGGCCGCCGTGTCGTCCCGATGGCCGCGGGGCGGACGCGTGGTCCGCTCAGCCGCGACCGCGCGCCAGCGCGACCGCCTGCCGGAGCGACAGGTCGGGCAGGTAGGCGCGGACCACCGCGATCCCGATCGCCGGCAGCGCGACCGGGTCCGGGTACGCGAGCACGAGCGGGTGCAGCTCCGGCCCGAACTTCAGCTTGAACCGCAGCAGCGACCGGAACCCGTACACCGGCTCGAGCACGCCGCCGACGAGACCCAGGAGGTCCTGCACGCCCTCGTTCGCCGGCGCTCCGTCCGAGGCCTGGGCGAGCGGTGCCGCGGACAGGCTGAGCCGTTCCACGCCGTCTTCGCGCATGCGGTCCGCCGCGCTCGCGACGAGGAACTCCATCACCCCGTTCGGTGCCGCTCCGGTCCGGCGCATGACGTCGAGCGTCCACCCGACGACCCGGCCCTCCCGGTGGCTCGGCAGCCAGCTCGTGACGGCGAGCACCGTGCCGTGCTCGTCCTGGGCGACGAGGGTCCGGACGGCCGGGTCGCGCATCTCGTCGACGCCGCCGAGCGTGAAGCCCATCTCCGGCAGCTCGCGGTCGGCGACCCACTCCTCGGAGATCGCCTCGATCTGCCGCGTGGTCGACGCCGGCAGCTCCTGCCAGCTCGACCACGTCGCGGTGAGTCCCTCGCGCTTCGCCTTGTTCACCGAGGTCCGGACGTCCTGCTTCTTCTTGCCGCTCGTGGTCCAGGTGCGGGGGTCGAGGTCGGCGTCCTCCGCGACGGGCAGCGTTCCCCAGCCCTGCGCGGTGAGCGTGCCGGCGACGTCGGTGCCGATGCCGTAGAAGACGGCCGTCCACCCGTTGTCGTCGCACCACCTGGCGAACGCGGTCATCGCGGTGCCACGCGCGTCGGGCCAGCCGAACGGGCCGCCCACCGTGACGGCGACGCGACCGTTGCGGCGGAAGGCGACGCCGGCCCGACCGTCGGCGGCGAACCAGTAGGCGTTGCCGTGCCACGTCGTCATCCACCCGAACGCGTCGCCGCCACCCGCTTCGAGCAGGGCTCGGGCGCGTTCGCGGTCCCGGCGCGTGCCGTCCGCGTCGGCGTCCGGTTCCACCGCACCGGTCGGCCGGACGGCGGCGAAGGCGATCACGAACCAGAGCACCGGGCCGGCGAGTCCGAGCACCACGCGCAGCATCGGGTGGAGCGACGGCAGCCGGTCCCAGAACGTCACCGGGGCGATCGGGCCGAGTGCCGCGACGGCCAGGCGGAGCGGGTCCTCGACGTGCTGGGGCGACGATGCCGCGGTGACGAGGACGACCGCGACGATCGTTCCCGCCGCGGCCGCCACGGTCACCGCGAAGGCGACGACCCGACGGCGCGAGGGCAGCACTGTGAAGGAGCGGCGGAGCAGGACGAGGACGACGGCGGTCGCGAGCGGGACGACGATGGACGCGGCGATGGACACCCCGACGATGAACTGGTCCTCGGTGCCGTGCAGCCGTTCGACCCTGCCGGGGACCGCTCCGTACGTGACGGCCGCGGCGAGCGCGGTCACGACGTCGACGACCACCACGAGCCAGACCGCGAACCGGCTGCCGCGGAACAGCCCGAGCCCCGCGACGACGAGCACCAGCAGCGGCGCCGCGGCGAGGACCAGGGTCCACGGGTCGGTCGCGCGGTAGGCGAGCAGGGAACGGAGGCACTCCCCCGCGATGCCGTCCGCCCGGCACCCGTGCACGGGGGTGACCGGTCCGGCGCCCACCACGGCGGCGAGCGGCGCGAGGATGCCGACCCGCGCGCGGGAGACGAGCGCGATGACCGGACCCACTGCGGAGACCAGGACGACCGTGCCGAGCAGCACGCGGGTCTCGCGGTGCGAGCTGCGGGCCCACCCGTTCCGCTTCGGCGTACGGCGGAGGAGCTCGCCGAGGACCCAGCCGGCCCCGGCGGCGAGGACCGCGTACAGGTCCGAGGCGTGTCCCGCGTACAGGAGCAGCGCCGCGACCACGGCCAGGGCGTTCACGCGGATGCGCCTCCGCCAGAGTGGACCGGCGAAGGCGCTCGCGGTGACGATCGTCCCGACGATCGCCGTCCAGGGGTCGAAGCTCGTCGCCCGCCCGAGCAGGAGGGGCCCGACGTCGCGGCCGTCCGTGTCGACGAAGGCGCTCAACGCACCGATCCCGGTGCCGACCACGGTCGTCAGGACGAACGCGAGCGCGGTCCGCCACGACCCCATCAGGCGTTCGGCCGCGCCGATCAGGACGACGACCCCGGCGAGGGTGAGCAGGAGCGCCAGCACGCCGGTGGACACCGCGAAGACCCGGAACGGTCCGTACGAGACCGGCCCGCCGCCGTGCAGGACGCGCAGGACCACGGCGGTGACCGACGTGGCGAGGACGAGCAGGACGATCGTGGTCGTGACCGGGTGCCGGCAGATCGTCTGCCAGGCGCGACGGGCGGCGGTCACAGTGCCACCGGACATCACAGTGCCACCGGACATCACAGTGCACCCGACGTCGCCGGGAGCCCGAGGTGCGTGAGGATCGTCGGCAGCCCGTGCGCCAGCACGTACCGCACGGTGTTCCAGTCGTGCGCGGACCCCGGGGAGACCACGAGCGACGTCTGCATGCCCTCCCGCTCGGCGACGGTTCGCAGCGCCGCGGTCGAGGCCCGGTACGGCGCGTCGTCCTGTCCGACCCCGAAGACCGTCAGGTGGTCACGGTACCGGCCGTGCGCCGACATGATGGCGCTCGGCGCCGCCGCACGGTACGCGGCCACCGACCCGCCGAAGCCCTGGGCGATCGTGTGCTGGACGCTGCCGTTGCGAGGGGCGAGTTCGCTCGAGATCGCGAGGGCGCTCCCGAAGACGTCCGGGTGGGCGGTCGAGAACTGCATCGCGCAGGTGGCCCCCTCGGAGAACCCGACGATCCCCCACGCGCTCGGCGCCGTCGCGACGGGGAGGTGCTGACGGATCCACCGCACGGTGTCGGTCATCACGTACGTGGCGCTCCGGCCGAGGGGACGAGAGTCGACGCACATCGGGTTGTGCGCCGGCGCGCCGAGCTGGTCCGGTGCGACGACGATCGGGGCGAGTCCGTGGTGCGCGTCGGCATACCGGTCAAGGTACCGGCCGAGGTCGCCGGTCTGGAACAGGTCGGACGGCTCGCCTGGCTGTCCCGAGAGCGCGACGAGCACCGGCAGCGTCGGCGGGTGCGCGGTCCGTGCGGCCGGCGGGAGCCAGACCACGGCCTTCCGGGCTCGGAAGTGCGAGGTGGTCCCGGGGATCCGCACGCTCAGGGTCTCCCCCGCGCGCGGCATGGCCGCCGGAGCGCGCCAGTGTGCGGCACCCACCACCTGGTCGGTGTTCGTGGCGTCCGGCCGTGCGCTCAGCGACCGGGTCGGGTACGGGTTCGTCGCGATGGCCTGCTCGACGTCCTTGTAGAACCCGAAGTCCACGTTCACCCCGAGTCCGGCGGAGAGCGCGACCACCGCGGCCGCCCCGACGGCGACGACGCGCAGCGTCCAGCCACCCTGGACGAGGACCACGACCAGCAGTGCGATCGCGGCACAGGCGAACGCGATCCACATGCGGGTCACCGGCGTGAAGGACACGCCGAACAGGTCGAGCACGTCGCCGGTCCACCACACCGCGACCAGACCGATGCCTGCGCCGACCACCAGTGACGCCGCCCGGACGAGCACCGCTCGGACCGGGTGTTCGCGCGTCCGGCGGAGCACCGGCGCGACCACGACGAAGACGGTCAGCAGGGCTGCGGCGACGTCGACGGGGACGAGCACGTCGGGGCCGGTGACGGGGATGCGCAGGAGGTCGTGGAGCACGGTCTCATCGTGGCGTCGGCCCGCTGCCGGGCGGCCGCGGAGCCGCTTCTGCTGTGCACAGGTTCGGCATCGGCGGCTCCCAGGAGTCGATCGGACTTTTCCCAGCTGCGGGCACGGGGACGAGGGGCACCGCGCGGCGGTGCCCCTCGTGCCCTCGTTCCGTCAGTGCCGCTTGCGCAGCACCATGGTCCCCGCTCCGGCCAGCAGCAGGAGCAGTGCGATGCCCAGGGGCGCGACCGGCGAGGTCGCTCCCGTGTAGGCGAGGGCGGGCTGGGTGCTCGAGGCGCCGACCGCGCGCGCGACGGTCTGTGCGACCGTCGGGACGCCGGTGGCCGTCGCGAGCACGGTCCCCGTCCTGGAGGCACCGGTCGCCGCCGACACGTCGGCTGCGGTCACCGGGGTGGTCGCCGTTCCGGGCGTGCTGCCGTCGCCGACGCCGGTCCCGTCACCGGGGTCCGTGCCGTCACCGGGCGTGGTGCCGCCGTCGGGGGTGGTGCCGTCACCGGGGTCGGTCCCGTCACCAGGGTCCGTGCCGTCACCGGGGCCGGTGCCGCCACCGGGGTTCGTGCCGGTTCCCGGGGTGGTGGTGCTGGTGCCGTCGCCGACGACACCGATCCCGTTGCCGCCGATGGTGATCGGGAGGCTGATGACCGGGGTCAGCTGGGTCCCGGAGAGGAGCCCACCGTCGCCGGAGGTCGTTCCTCCCGTGGCCGGGGTCGTGCCCGTGGAGCCGGTCGCCGGCGTCGACGGGGTCGTCGAACCCGTGCTCGTGCCGTCACCGACCAGGCCGATGCCGTTTCCCGACACGGTGATCGGGACCGAGACGACCGGCGCGACCTGGGTGCCGGACGCGGTGCCGTCCGAGCCGGAGGTCGAACCGCCAGCGACCGGCGTCGTGGCACCCGAACCCGTGGCCGGGGTCGTCGGGGTCGTCGAGCCGGTGCTCGTGCCGTCACCGAGGAGTCCGATGCCGTTCCCGCCGATCGTCACCGGCAGCGAGACCACCGGCGAGACCTGGGAACCCGAGGCGATCCCGTCCGAACCGGAGGTCGAGCCCCCTGCGGCCGGGGCCGTACCCGTCGAACCCGTCGCCGGCGTCGTCGAACCGGCCGATGCGCCGTCACCGAGGACACCGATGCCGTTGCCCGACACCGTGATCGGGACGGAGACGACCGGCGCCACCTGGGTGCCCGACGCCGTCCCGTCCGTACCCGACGTCGTCGGAGCCGACGACGCTGCCGGAGCGGCGGACGTCGGTGCCGCCGGTGCCGTGGCGGGCGTCGACGCCGAGGCGGCGTCTCCCCCGACCGCGATCGCGTTGCCGGAGGCGGTCACCGGGGCGGTGACGTCACCGGCGACCTGCGTGCCCGACGCGATGCCGTCCGAGCCGGACGTTGCCGGGGCAGCAGCCGGTGCCGGAGCGGGCGCTGCGGGTGCCGGAGCGGCAGCGGGTGCCGGCGCCGACGCAGCAGCGTCGCCGCCGACGGCGATCGCGTTGCCGGAGACGTGCACGGGGGCCGTGACGTCCGGGACGGCCTGGGTCCCGGACGCGACACCGTCAGTTCCCGAGGTGGACGGAGCCGCCGCCGGTGCTGCGGGTGCCGCGGGGGTGGCTGCCGGCGCGCTGCTCGTGACCGCGGACACCGCGTCCCCGAGGACTCCGAGTGCGTTGCCGGTCGCGGACACCGGGGCTTCGATGGACGGTGCCACCTGGGTTCCAGACGCGGTGCCGTCCGCGCCGGAGGTCGTGGCCGCGTTCGCCGCGGCAGCACCCCCGAGCGTCAGCCCGCCGACGAAGAGGGCGAACCAGAGCCCTCTGGAGACGTACTTGTTCATGATCGTTGCTCCCTGATCGAGATGTGAGGCCGACCGCGATGGCGGCCGGTGGTGCGTGCCTGCCATGTCGGACAGGCGCACCGATCTCAGTCAGGGGCGACGTCGTGCTCGCCGACGACCGACGCGGGGACGGCGTCGTCGGAGAGGGTGCCGCGTGACCCCGCGGCGAGGGAGATCTGTCCGCCGGTGGAACCGACGATGCCGACGGCGGCTGCGGCGCCGGCCGGACCCGCGGCGCTGCCGCCGATGGCTCCGGAACCGCTCCCGTCGAACGGGCCGTCACCGTGACCGGTGCCGTGCCCCTCGGGAACGAGGAGCGCGTGGCCGCCGTACGTCACGTCCTGCGCGGGCTGCGCGGCACCGGCGATGACCGTGGCCCGCACCGCGGTCGCCGAGGTGGTTCGAGCGGAGTCGGATCGCTGCGCCGCTGCTGGCGTCACCGCCGCAGCCGTGGCTGCGACGCGCACACCGGTGGCCGACGTCGTCGGCCCGGACGGCGTGGTGGAGCTGGCGCCCACCGGGCCGGAAGGGGCACCGGTGACGGGATCCGTGCCTCCAGGAAGGGTTCCGCCGACCACCGGGGGCAGGCCGTCCACCGCACCGGGGAGCGAACCGACGGTCGTCCCGACGCCACCGAGGGTGTCGTCGACCAGCCCGGTGACCGGGCGGGTGACGGTCCCGAGCGTGTCGTCACCGACGACGGCGCCGACGATCGGCAGGCCACCGAGCACCTGGTCGAGCGTGTGGACGACGGTGGTCACGGGACGCGCGTCGGCGAGCGACTGCACGGTGCCGGTGACGGGGCGCAGCACGGTCACGACCGCGTCGGTGACCGGCCTGGAGGCGCTGCTCGCCTCCGTCGGCGCGGCCGGCGTCGCGGGGGTGGTCGGTGCCGGCGCGGCGGCCGGTGTGTGCGAGGCGGCGGGTGCCGCCGGGCTCGGTGCGACGGGTGCCAGAGCAGCCGCCACGGGAGCGGGGCTCGACGGCGCAGCAGCCGGTGCCGGCGCGGCGGGGGCCGGCGCTGCTGCGACCGGCGCAGGTGCTGCGGGCACCGCAGCCGGTGCCGCCGGAGCGGGTGCGGCAGGTGCCGGGGCAGGTGCAGGTGCAGCCGGGGCGGGTGCCACCGGCGCGACCACAGTCCGGACCGGTTCCACGACGTCCTGCACGACGTGTCCGACGCCGCCGGTGACGCCGTGGACGGTGTCGCCGAGGCCCTGCACCAGGCCGCCGACCAGCCCGCGCTGCTGCGGCTGCTGGGTCTGGGGTGCGGTCGCGGGCGTCGCGGCCGAGGCCGGGCGGGCGCCCAGGACGAGCGAGAGCAGCACGAGGGCAGCAGCGATCCCGACACCGAGGACGGCGCACCGGACGATCGCGCGCCAAGGTGCGCGCAATGGCTGGTCCATGCGCTCACCTCCTGATCTCGGCTGCGCACGTAGAGTGGTTGATCGGCACGGTACGCCGCTCCGCTCCGGAACGCACCCTGTTTCGGAAGAAATCGTCAGGAAAGGCCGGTCTTGGTCTCGATCTTCAACGCTCCGACCCGCAACCTCGACATCGTGACGCTGCACGAGATCCTGCGCCTCCGCCAGGACGTCTTCGTCGTCGAGCAGGGGGCCGCCTACCCCGACATCGACGGGCGCGACCTCGAGCCGGGCACGCTGCAGTTCTGGGCGGGGCAGGGGTCCGTCGACGCCACGCTCCGGCTCCTCCGCGAACCGGACGGCACCGAGCGCATCGGCCGCGTCGCCACCGCTGCCGCCGCACGCGGGCAGGGTCTCGCGGCGCAGCTGATGGAGGCCGCGATCGCCGAGGCCCGCTCCCCGCGGATCGCGATCGACGCGCAGGCGCACCTCGAGCAGTGGTACGCCCGGTTCGGGTTCGTGCGCTCCGGCGAGGACTTCTCCGAGGACGGCATCCCGCACCTCCCGATGGCGCGGACACGCTGACCGTCAGGCGCTGATCGTCAGGCGCGCCAGCGGCGGAGTTCGTCGAACGACCGGCCCTGGTGCGCGCGGTCCGCGACGAGCCGCTCGAAGACGATGTTCGTCTGCGTCGTCGCCACAGACGGGTCCCCGCTGAGCTCGTCCGCCACGAAGTCCCGGAGCTGTTCGGTGGACGTGCAGGCGATGTGCACCAGGAAGTCCTTGTCCCCGGCGAGGAACGACACGTCCTGCACGACGGGCACCCGGAGCAGGCGTTTCGCGAAGTCACGGAGCTCGTGCCGTGCCGCGGCGTGCACCCGTACCGAGACCATCGCCTCGATCGCGAACCCGAGCCGGGCGACGTCCACCTCGGCGCGGTAGCCGCGGATGATCCCGGCGTCCTCGAGGGCACGGACCCGGGTCAGGCACGTCGACGGTGCGATGCCCACCGCCGCGGCCAGCCGGTTGTTCGGGATCCGGGCGTCGGCGGCCAGGGTCCAGAGGATCCGCTCGTCGACCTCGTCGAGGCGCGGAGCGGGATCGGGGCGGCGGACGGGACGATCGGACACGCCTCGACGCTACCGGGTCACTCCGCGGACCGCGTCGTGGGGCGGCCCGCTCGCGGCATCGACGACCTGGACGAGGTCGCCTCCTGAGGCCCTGGTGGTGACCATCCCTGGAGGCCCGGCCCGCGTCGACGACGCGAGCCGGGCCTCCAGGCGGTTGCGCCCACTGCGCCCGACCCGCGCCAACCTGCGAGGTGCCCGAGCGTGCACGCAGACGACGTGACGATCCTCGAAGTCGCAGCGTCCCACGGACGGACGCGGAGCACCGCGCCCGGACAGGAGACCCCATGAGCACCACCGACCACGACGACACCACGACCGGCAAGCCGTCGTTCCGCGACACCGTCACCGCTGGGCTCGTGCAGAAGGCCCTCGAGCCGGTGCTACGCGCGGTCCGCGACGAGGTCGCCTCGGCGCGTCGGGAGATCTCCGAACGGGCGAACAGTGCGAAGACCGGCCTGGTGCTCGCCGGGATCGCCGTGGGCTTCGCGCTGACGACGCTCGTCCTGCTCGCCGGGCTCGTGGTCGCGCTGATCGCCCTCGCGCTGCCGGTGTGGGCCGCAGTGGGCATCACGTTCGTGGTGTTCGCGATCGTCACGGCGATCCTCGGTGTCGTCGGCCTCCGTGGCATCCGCCGCGGTGTCCCGCCGGTGCCGAAGGACACGATCCACGAGGCGAAGGAGCGCGTGACGAACCGCTGACGCGCGGCGCGGGCTACATCGCGAGCGTCATGCCGACCACGGCGACCGTCATCGCGAACACCTCGCCGCTCCGCACCGCCCGTCGGTCCTCGCGCGCCCACTCGTACCGGAGCAGCCACCCGCTGAACGCCGAGTAGCCGATCACTCCGGCTCCGAGCACCGCGGTCAACGCGATCCCGTGCCCGGCGTGTCCGTCAGCGATGCCGGTTGCGTGCCCCATCAAGAGCATGCCCGCCATCACGACCGCGGAGAGCGCGCGGTGCACGTCCATCGGTTCGGCCCGGCGACCGTCCGCTCGACGACGGCGCATCACCGGCAGCGGGGCGAGGAGCAGCAGGAGCGTCGCGGCGAGGAGTGTCCACACCGCACCGGCGTGCACCACGGGCATGAGCATCGCGACGAGCATCACCGCCGCGGGGACGATCACCCCCGGCCGCGGCCGGTACCGGTCACCGACGATGCAGCACACCGACGCGAACTGCGGCACGACGAGCATGGCGTCGGCGACGGACTCGTGCACGGCTGGGGGGTACTGGTCAGTCCGCGGCGCGGGCGGCGGCCTTCGCGGCGCGCTCCTGCTTCACGCGCGCGTTCTCCGCGTGCACCGCGGCCTGGGTCGCACGCTCACGGACGAGCCACTCGGGCTTCTGCTCGAGCAGCGTCTTGATCTCGGACGTGGTCAGCGGTTCGTCGATGCCCGCACGGGTCAGCCCCGAGATCGACACGCCGAGCTTCTGCGCCACGACGGGTCGCGGGTGGGGGCCGTCGCGACGGAGGTCCTCGAGCCAGGTCGGGGGTTCCGTGCGGAGTTCGTCGAACGCGGTCCGGCTGATCGGCGCGCTCTGGAAGGTCTCCGGGGCGGCCGCCAGCAGGATGCCGAGCTTCTTCGCGGCCGTCTCGGGCTTCATGGTCTGTTCCTGCGCCATACCCCCAAGGGTACGGCCCCTATGCTCGGTTGCATGACCGCGGCCCTCACCATCGCCTTCGTACCAGGGGTGTCCCCGGCGAAGTGGGCACGCGTCTGGCGCGACCGCTTCCCCGAGATCGACCTCCGTCTCCGCCCGATCGGCGCCGCCGAGGTGGTCGAGGCACTCGCCGACGAGGTCGACATGGCGTTCGCCCGGGCGCCGTTCCCGGACGGCCACAACGCCATCCCGCTCTGGACCGAGACCGCGGTGGTCGCGGTCCCGAAGGACTCCCCGCTCGCCGACCTCGCCCAGATCGACCTCGCCGAGACCGACGTGCACGTCGTCGACGCCGGTCCCGTCCCGGCCGACGTCGATGCCGCCCTCGACCTCGTCGAGGCCAACGTCGGTGTCGTGGTGCTTCCCCAGTCCCTCTTCCGCGCGGCGAGCCGCAAGGGCCTCGTCGCCCGCCCGCTCGTCGACGCACCGGGCACCCGGATCGCGCTCGTCTGGCGCGACGAGGACGCCTCGGACACGACGGAGGAGTTCATCGGCGTGGTGCGCGGGCGGACCGCGAACAGTTCGCGGGGACAGGACGAGCCTGGAGGCACGGATCAGGCCGCCGACGCCGGCTCACGCCCGTCGGGTGGCGGCAAGGCGACCGCAGCGAACAAGAAGACCGTCGCGAAGCGGGGTGCCACGAAGGGCACCGGTGCGAAGAGCGGCGGGGGCAAAAACTCCACGGGGCGCGGCCGGGTGCAGCGCGGCATGAAGGGCAAGCCGAAGCGCGGCTCGAAGGGCAACCGCTAGCGCATCACGGCTGCGGCTGCGCGTGCGACCCGGTCACCCCGGGCGTCCTCGGCAGCCGCTCGGGCAGCGGTGACCACCCGGGTGTCGGCGCGCACGGCGGACCCGGCGTCGAACGGCGGCTGCGGGTCGTACTCGATCTGCAGCTGGATCGCCTCGGCCGCGGGCTGCCCGGCGAGCTCGGCCGCGAGCCACAGCGCCATGTCGATGCCCGCGCTGACCCCGGCCGCCGTCACGATCGCACCGTCGTCGACCACGCGGTCCTCGACGGGCTGGGCGCCGAAGGCCGCGAGCATGGGCTTCGAGGCCCAGTGCGTCGTCGCACGCTTCCCCGCCAAGAGGCCGGCGCCACCGAGCACGAACGCGCCCGTGCAGACCGACGTCACCCACGTGGCCCGCTCGGCCTCGCGCCGGACGAACCCGATCACCTCGGGGTCGAGCATCGCGTCGAACGCACCGTCGCCGCCGGGGACGACGAGGACGTCGGCGGGCCCGGCCTCGGCGATCGTGGTCGTCGGGACCAGCGCCAGACCGCAGTCGCTCGGCACCGGGTCGAGCGTCGCCGCGACGTACTCGACCCTGGCGCCCGGCACCCGGGAGAGCACCTGCGCCGGCCCCGTCAGGTCGAGCTGCGTGAGGTCGGGGAACAGCAGGAACGAGATCCGGACCTCGTCGGGATCGTGGTCAGGCGTGACCGCGTCGGCGATCAGCTCCGGCACCGGGACGTCGGCGTCGATCGGCACCTCGACCACCTCGGCGTCGACCGGGTGGACGGGGCGCACGCGCGGGTTGTCGGAGCTCATGTCGCGACCCTAGCGCTGCGGCGAGGACCGCGTTCTGGTCAGGCCCAGACGCCGGAGGTCCCCCGGCGGTGGCTGCCCACGAGGTGCGTGTCGACGATCCCCAGCGCCTCCATCAGCGCGTACATCGTGGTCGGACCGACGAAGGCGAACCCCCGCTTCCGCAGCGCCTTCGACAGCGCCACGGACTCGTCGGACTTCGTCGGGACCTCGGCGTACGAGTGCGGTTCCGGCGTCGAAGCCGGACGGAACGACCAGACGAAGTCGCTCAGCCCGCCGTCGTCACGCAGGGCGATCGTGGCGTTCGCGTTCGTGATCGTCGCGAGGATCTTCGCCCGGTTCCGGACGATGCCGGCGTCGGCCATCAGGCGGGCGACGTCGTCCTCGCCGAACTGGGCCACGGTGTCGGCGTCGAAGTCCGCGAAGGCCGCACGGAACGCCGGCCGCTTCGCCAGGATCGTCCGCCACGACAGACCGGACTGGAACGCCTCGAGCGAGAGCCGCTCGAAGACGCCCCGTTCGTCCCGCACGGGCATGCCCCACTCCGTGTCGTAGTAGTCGCGCAGCAGCTCGTCCGTCGACGCCCACACGGGCCGGGCGAGACCGTCGTCCCCGACGACGAGGTCCGACGTGACGGCAGCGGGTCCGGGCTCGGTGCTCATCCCACCATCCTGGTGCGTGCGGCCGACACCGACCAGCGCGGCCCCGGGGTCACTCGGTCGGCGGACCGTCCTGCGCCGCCTGCGGGTCCATCCACACGTACTCCCAGCGGTGCCCGTCCGGGTCGGTGAAGCTCCGCTGGAACATGAAGCCGAGGTCCATCTCCGGGCGGTCCTCCGTCCCACCGGCCGCCACCGCGGCGTCGACGACGCGGTGGACGTCGTCCTTCGACGATGCGCTGAGGGAGTTGATCACCTCGATCGTGCCCGTGTCGGCGATGGTCTTGTCGGTGAACTCGGCGAACTTGGCGTGTGTCAGGACCATCACGAAGATGGAGTCGCTCACCACGACGCACGCGGCGGTGTCGTCGCTGAAAGCGGGGTTGATCGAGTACCCGAGGGCCTCGTAGAACGCCTTCGAGCGCTCCAGGTCGGCGACGGGCAGGTTGATGAAGACCATCGTGTCCATGGGTGCGTTCCTCTCCTCGGGATCAACCTGGCCCGATGGGCCGCGGCGCGCAACTGTTTCATCGGTGAACCAAGGAGTCGACGAGTCCGAGCCGAAGCCGATGACGGTGGCCGGTGGCCGGTCACTGACCGGAGGCCGCGAGTTGCTGGTGCGTCAATGCGGCCTGGTCTCCGATCAGGTGGCCTGCACCGGTTCGGAGCTCGACGACGGCCGTCGGGAAGAGTTCTCGGATCCGGTCGACGGCGGCGCGGGCATCGAGCATCCTGTCGAGCTCCCCGTACGCGGCGCTGACCCGTGCGCGGATCCGCTGCAGGTCAGCACCACCGTGCTCCGGGAGCGGGTCGGTGCGGGGTCGGAAGTGCTGGAAGGTCCGGAGCGAGAAGGCGTCGAGGTCTCGCTCGAGCGGCGCGCGCTCTGTCTGCGCCGCGTGAGGACCGGTGAGGTAGGAGAGGGCAGATCGACGTCCCCGTTCACCGAGGACCGTGAGGGCACCGGCCAGGACGAGCGGGAGCGCACGACGAGGCCCGAAGCCGCTCGCCGACTGGAGCACGAGATGCGCCACGAGGTCAGGGTGGCGTGCTGCGAGCGCGGTCGCGATCCATCCCCCGATCGAGACTCCCACGACAGCAGCGGGGCGATCGGCCACCGCGCGGACGACCTGGGCTGACCAGTCCGCCTGTTCCGCCGCCCGGAACGGAACACGGGTCGCTGTACTCGGGCCAGGCTCCCCGGGGAGGTTGACGGCGTGGACGCGGTACTCGTCGGACAGGCGTCGGATCGTGGGTGCCCAGGAAAGCGCCGTCGCTCCGGAACCGTGCAGCAGGACGACGGGTTCGCCGCCACTCGGGCCGACACTGAGCACGGCGACGGGGCCGATCGTGGTCGTGATCGTTCGCCGGGCAGCCTGGGGCAGGTGCTCGTCGACGAGTGCGTCGTACACCCGCCTGAGCTCGGCGGCACCGTCGGTGCTGCGGAACCGGCGGTCCTCAGTCACGAGTGGCCTCCATCGCATTGCTGATGAACGTCAGGACGTCGAGCGCACCGTCGAGGTCTCCCGTCGCCACGACCTGGAGTGCGCCGTCCGTCGGGATGCGTGCGACCTGCAACGCGACCCCAGAGGTCCCGCCGACGACGTTGAGCAACGTGAACACCCGTTCTTCCTGGCGGCGGTCCGCGGCCTCGATGCGGACCACCACCGTCGCGGAGACCGTCGCCCCGCCGTCCGAGGGCGCAGCAGGGGTCGGCCCCTCCCTGCCGATCAGTTCGAGGTCCTCGACGCGGATCCGGTACTGCTTGCCGATCCGTGTCGCCTGCAACCGACCCGTCCGGATGTACTCGCGGATGGTCCGCGGACGGAGACGCAGACGTTCCGCCACATCCTCGACACTCAGCAACTCGTTCATGGACGTATACTGACACAAACAACCATGAACGCACACATTGATCCCCGCCAGCGCGGCCTCGACGCCGCATCGCCCTCCGCTCGGCTGCAAGCAGTGCTCGCCATCGGCACGGCAGCAGACGCCACCGACCTCGACGCCCTCATCGCCCGCTGCGCGGTCGAGCCCGACTTCTTCGTCCGCGACATGCTCACGTGGGCTCTCACACGCCTTCCCACGCACGCCGTGGTCCCACGCCTCGTCGACGAGGTCGAACGCGGCACCACGCAGGCCCGGAGCCAGGCGCTGCACACGCTCTCGAAGATCGCCGACACGTCCACCCACAGCGTGGTGGTCGCATGCGTCACCGACCCCGATGACGAGGTCGCGCGCGCCGCGTGGCGTGCCGCCGTCGCCACCGTGCCGGACGCCGGGGCCCCGGCGTTGGGCGAGGTGCTCGTCAGTCAGCTCGGGCGCGGAGACCGTGCCGTCCAGCTCAGTCTGAGCCAGGCCCTCGTCGCGCTCGGAGCGGACGTCATCGTGCCCTTGCTCGTGTCACGCTCGGGCGACCCGCACGCCGCCGCGACCCTCCGACTCCTCGCGGACCCTGCCGCCGGCAGTCAGCTCGCGATGGAGGCAGCGCGCCGCGAGGTCGCGAAGGGGAACACACGGAACGCGAAGGGCTGAGACGTGACGGCTGCGCGCCTCCAGGCCGCCCGTCGTGGAACGACGAAACCGCTGTCCGAGGACAGCGGTTTCGTCGTTGCGGGTCAGCACCCGAGCCGGCCGGATCAGGCGAGCTCGCGCCCCTCGCCGGCGGCCTTCTGGTGCGCCTCGGCCTCGGCCTGGCCGATGATGTCCTCCGCCGGGACGGGGTTCAGCCGGTCCCAGAGGAAGAAGAGCAGCCCGCCGACGAGCATCGACAGACCGACCCACAGGTTGATGTGGATGCCGCCGGTCTTCTCGGGGTCCGTGTCCCAGTGGGCGATGCCGACGATCGTGGTGATGACGCCGTAGAGGACGAACAGGCCACCGAGGATGCGACGCAGGTCGAGTCGGCGGGTGGAACGGACGAGGGCGGCCTTCTGCTCCTCGGTCATGGCGGTGGTGGTGTCGCTCATGGGAGATCTCCTTCGGTGATCAGAGGAACGGGAGGTAGAGGACGACGCACAGCACGAGTGCGACGGTGCCGAGCAACGCCGGGGAGCGGTACCAGGCGGTGTCGGTCGCGACCGAGTCGCCGTGCAGGTCGATCTTGCCGATGCCGTAGACCAGGCCGCCGAGTTCCTTCTCGGCCTTCGGCTTGGTGAACATCGACACGACGAAGCCGACGACGAGCACGGTGACGAACGAGATGATCGCGCCGTACAGGGTCTCGGCGGTCGCGGTGGCGAACAGCTTCGGGTTCACGAGGTACGCGATCCAGGTGATCGTCGGCGTGACGATGCCGAGGATGTAGCCCCAGAGCGCACCGGCGGTGGTCATCCGCTTCCAGAGCAGACCGAGGATGAAGACGGCGAACAGCGGCGCATTGAAGAACGAGAACAGCGTCTGCATGTACGTCATGATGTTCGACGCCTGCGCGGCGATGAACGCGGTCGCGATGCCCACGAGCACGCCGACGACGGTCACCCAGCGACCGGTCTTCAGGTAGTGCAGGTCGGGCATGTTCGGCTTGATGTAGCGCTGCCAGATGTCGTACGTGAAGACCGTGTTGAACGACGACACGTTCGCCGCCATGCCGGCCATGAACGAGGCGAGCAGACCGGTGACCGCGACACCGAGCACGCCGGTGGGCAGGTACATCTGGATGAGCTTCGGGATCGCGTCGTTGTAGGTGAGCGATCCGTCGGCGAACTGGTTGCCGACGACGGCCGCGGCGATCAGGCCGGGGATGACGACGATCGCGGGGATGAAGAGCTTCGGGATCGCGGCGATGAGCGGGGTGCGGCGGGCGGCGGACATGTTCTTCGCCGAGAACGCGCGCTGGACCTCGGTGAAGTTCGTCGTCCAGTAGCCGAACCCGAGGACGAAGCCCAGGCCGAGCACGATGGCGAGCCAGTTCGCACCGATCGGGTTGGTGACGTCGCCGAAGCCGGTGCCGGCCCATGCCTGCAGGTGCTGGACGCCCTGGGTCTCGGTGATCGCCTTGGTCAGGCCGTTCCAGCCGCCGACGCGGTGCAGACCGACGATCGTCAGCGGGATGAGCCCGGCGATGATCACGAAGAACTGCATGACCTCGTTGTAGATCGCGCTGCTCAGGCCGCCCAGCGTGATGTAGACGAGCACGAAGCCGGCGGAGACGATGATCGCGAGCCACTCGGGCCAGCCGAGCATCGCCTCGATGACGATCGCCATGGCGTACAGGTTGATGCCCGCGATGAGCACGTTCGACACCGCGAACGCGATCGAGTTCACCAGGTGCGGGGCCTTGCCGAACCGCCGCAGCATGAACTCGGGCACGGAGCGCACCTTCGAGCCGTAGTAGAAGGGCATCATCACGAGCCCGAGGAACACCATCGCCGGCACCGCGCCGACGAGGTAGTAGTGCAGGGTCGCCATGCCGATCTGGGCACCGTTGGCGGCCATGCCGAGGATCTCGGTCGCGCCGAGGTTCGCGGACACGAACGCCAGGCCCGTGATCCACGCGGGCATCGAGCGGCCCGAGAGGAAGAAGTCCATGCTCGTCCGGACCTGCTTCC
>Ga0308167_1002485_pt1 | contig 17007 bp, 16 predicted proteins | sample PhyCR1_2_FD_202138 | JGI IMG/M metagenome (GOLD analysis project Ga0308167, IMG submission 202138) | Phyllosphere microbial communities from UC Gill Tract Community Farm, Albany, California, United States - DLSLRC.R1 | ecosystem: Host-associated > Plants > Phyllosphere > Unclassified | place... | reverse complement strand
TTACACTGCGCGCTGTAAAAAACTGAGTAGATAAACGATTAAACAGGCGGTAATGGCGATGAACGGAACAATCACAACCTGGTTCAAAGATAAGGGTTTTGGTTTTATCAAAGATGAAAACGGTGAGAACCGCTATTTTCATGTGATTAAGGTCGCCAACCCTGATCTGATCAAGAAAGACGCTGCCGTCACCTTTGAACCCACCACTAACAACAAAGGTCTGTCGGCCTATGCGGTAAAAGTGGTGCCGGAAAGCAAATACATCTTTATCGCCGGTGAACGCATCAAGATCACCGCGATCAAATCTTACCTGGTCTACAGCGAAGAAGTGCCGGTCGACACCCGCATCGATAAAGAGAATCCGGTGCTGTCGGTAGGCGTGCTGTTAAGCAATATCCGCCCAAAATCAGACGTGAAGCCCGGTGAAATGCGTTCACTGAAGAAGCTGGCAATCACCACCTTCCAGGGTTCGACCTTAATCTTCACCGAAGATGAGATCGACATCGAGAGCACGGTGAAGCTGCTCAAAGGTCTCAAGTAAACCCTGGCTGGTCGGAATCCTGCCCCTGGCCCGCGCAGGATTTCGCCATCCCACTCCCGACCTTGTGAAGCATTACGTCCCGTCCGCTACGCCTCGCCCTGTTCTGAAATGTTTTAGCCTCAGTGCTTCCCCGGTCAGCCCGCCCGCCAACGCCACTGAAACCGCTGCTTCAGAGAAAACCATCGCTATCAGCCGAAGCGAGAAAGGATCACCTTCCTAAAACCTTTTTCCAGGGTAGAATTAGACACTTCCTTTAGACATTGCCAATTTTTTTCTATTATCGCCGTTGGTGTTATTGATACGAAAAGGGGCTGAAATAAGGTATAAAGCCGCATGAAAATCCCAAACAGAATCCAGCCTCTGGTCGATGATGGCCTGATTGATGACGTGCTTCAGCGACTGAAAAGTGGCAAAGAAGCTGACGTCTACACCGTGTTATGCGGTGACAAGATCCAGTGCGCCAAAGTCTATAAAGAAGCCACGCAGCGTAGCTTCAAGCAGGCAGTGCAGTATCAGGAAGGACGTAAAACCCGTAACACTCGTAACGCGCGTGCGATGCAGAAAGGCTCGAAGTTCGGCCGCAAGCAGCAGGAAGAGTCGTGGCAGACCGCTGAAGTGGATGCGCTGTTCCGGCTGGCGAATGCCGGTGTGCGCGTGCCGCAGCCTTATCTCTGCATTGACGGTGTGTTACTGATGGAGCTGGTAACCGACGCCAATGGCTCGGTCGCGCCGCGTCTCAGCGATGTCTCCCTGTCTGAAGAGCAGGCGGTCACGGATTTCCACACCATGATCCGCAATATCGTGCGCATGTTATGTGCCGGTATCGTGCATGGCGATCTATCAGAGTTCAACGTGCTGCTTGATGACCAGGGTCCGGTAATTATCGACCTGCCGCAGGCGGTTGATGCCGCAGCCAACAACCATGCCGAATCGATGTTCGAGCGTGATGTTAACAATATCACCGCCTACTACGGTCAGTTCGCACCGCAGCTGTTGCAGACCCGCTATGCCAAAGAGATCTGGCTGCTGTATGAAGATGGCAAGCTGACGCCGGAAACACCGCTTACCGGGAAGTTTGTGGAAGAGGAGCGCGTGGTCGATATGGATTCGCTGCTGGATGAGATCATCACTGCAGAAGATGAATACTACGAGCGTCAGCGCGCCAGCCGTGAGCGCGACGAAGAGTAACTGCATCAATAAAAAAAGGCAGCGAGTCGCCTCACTGACTCTCAATTACCGCACGATCACCGTCAGCGCAATCAGCGTTAAGCCGATGATCATCACGCCGACAAATACCTTATCAATCCGGTTATTTTTCATCGTCGCCTCCCTAGAACCACTGACCAAAGCGGCGGATATATAAACGTTTCATGCCCTGCGCCACCAGGCAATAGCTGAACAGCGTCAGCACCAGCCACGGGAAGTATTGCCATGGCAGCGGCACCAGCCCGACCATCGCGCCCAGCGGTGAGAACGGAATCGCAATCCCCAACGCCATTATTGCCAGCGTGGTCAGCATCACCGGTAAGGTGGCGCGACTCTGGATAAATGGAATCTTGCGGGTGCGCAGCATATGCACCACCAGCGTCTGAGAGAGCAGCCCCTCAATAAACCAGCCGGACTGGAACAGCGATTGCACACCCGCGTGGTTGGCCCCGAAGATGAACCACATCAGCGCAAAGGTGGTGACATCAAAAATCGACGACGTTGGACCCATCCACAGCATGAAACGTTTGATGTTACCGGCATCCCATTTGCGTGGCTGACGCAGAAAATCACGGTCCACTTTGTCCCACGGCAGCGCCAGTTGGGAGACGTCATACATCAGGTTCTGAATCAGCAGATGAATCGACAGCATCGGCAGAAACGGAATAAAGGCGCTGGCGATCAGCAGCGAGAACACGTTGCCAAAGTTCGAGCTGGCGGTCATGTTGAGATACTTGATGATATTGCCAAAGGTTTCGCGTCCTTTAAGCACGCCCTCACCCAGCACCTGCAGATCTTTCTCCAGCAGAATAATATCCGACGAGGCTTTCGCCACATCCGCCGCACTGTCGACAGAAATACCGGTATCCGCCGCCCGCAGTGCCGGCGCGTCGTTGATGCCATCACCGAGAAAGCCCACGGTATGACCATTCTGTTGCAGCAGGCGCACCACGCGGGATTTCTGCTGCGGCGTCAGCTGCGCAAACAGCGTGCATCGCTCTGCTTCCTGCGCCAGCTGCGCATCGTCCATCGCATCAATCTGATCACCGGTCAGTATTGCCGGATCACGCAGCCCGACATCCTGGCAGACCCGCAGCGTGACCAGCGGGTTATCGCCGGTCAGCACTTTCACCGCCACGCCGTGGTCACGCAGTGCCTGAATCGCTTTACCGGCGCTTGCTTTTGGCGGATCGCGGAAGGTCAGCAGCCCTTCCAGCGTCAGCTCCCGTTCGTCACTGTGGCTGAGCGGCGCCTGCAAATCGCCTTCGCGCGTCGCCACCAGCAATACCCGATAGCCCTGCTGGTTATAGCTTTGGGTCAGCGCCAGCAGTTCCGCCCGCAGGCGGTCATCCAGCGGAACGATCGCTTCGCCCTGGCGGATAGCGCTGCTCACCGCCAGCATCTCTTCTACTGCGCCTTTGCAAATCAGCAGCGAGCGATGGCATGCGAGATCTTCCACCAGCACCGAAACCCGGCGGCGCTCGAAGTCGAACGGCAGCTCATCGACCAGATGAAACTGGCTGCGCCGGGTCTGGGAGATCACTTTGTCGCCCGCCATCAGCACCGCCCGATCCATCAGATTTTTCGCGCCGCTCTGGCTACCGCTGTTTAACCATCCCAGCAACAGCACCTCTCCATCTTCCTCTCCCATCGGGTTGAGGTGGTGGGCCAGCAGAATGGTGTCCTGGGTCAGCGTGCCGGTTTTATCGGTGCATAATATGTCCATGGCGCCCAGGTTCTGAATGGCGTTCAGCCGCTTAACGATCACTTTGCGCCGCGACATCGCAATCGCGCCTTTGGCCAGGTTAGCGCTGACAATCATCGGCAACATTTCCGGGGTCAGGCCGACCGCCACTGCCAGCGCAAATAGCGTGGCATCCATCCAGTCGCCTTTGCTGAAGCCGTTGATCAGCAGTACCACCGGCACCATCACCAGCATAAAGCGAATCAGTAACCGGCTGACGCTGTTAACGCCGCGATCAAAAGCGGTCTGCGGACGGCTTCCGGTCAGCGAGGCGGCCAGCGATCCAAACCAGGTCTCACCGCCCGTCGCCACCACCACCGCGCTCGCCGTGCCGCTGGCGACGCTGGTGCCCATCAGACAAATGTTATTGAGCGCCAGCAACTCCTGGGCGGTTTTGCCCTGCGGATCGACGGCGAGATTGCCGCTCTGTTTCTCTACCGGCAGCGATTCCCCGGTCAGCACCGCTTCGCTAACATACAGATTACGCGCACTCAGCAGCCGGACATCAGCAGGCACCTGATCGCCGGTACTCAACAGAATCACATCGCCCGGCACCAGTTCACGCATATCCACATCATGACGCTGCGCAGTGTCACTGGCGGTTTCGCGCCGCAGCACTGTGACCTGGCTGCGCACCAGAGACTTCAGCGCCTGCGCCGCACGGTTGGTGCGAAACTCCTGCCAGAAGCGCAGCAGACCACTCAGCAGCACCATAGTGGTGATGATGATCACCCCGGAGAGATCGGTTTCCTGACCAGCCCGCAGCGGCAGCAGATAGTCGGTAAACAGACTTACCAGCGCCAGCACCAGTAAGACGTAAATAAACGGATTGTTGAAGGCCATCAGTAACTGAATCAGTGCCGGTGGCGCTTTTTCATGGGCAACCTCATTCGGGCCATACACCGCCAGGCGGGCCGCCGCTTCTGTATGGGTCAGGCCGTCCCGATCGCTACGCAGGTTCGCCAGCGTGACGTCGACAGGCTGGCCCGCTTCACGGGCAATCGCGAAAAGTTTTTGAGTTTTTTTGGTTGTGCGGTTGGCGTCAGATTTGATCGCAACCTGTTCCAGTTTCATGTCGCTCATTTCGACATCTCCCTGATTTAAAGCGATAGTTGTTCTGCACGCCCAATAAGGCATGCGGAGAAGACCTGGCGGTGCCAGGTTATTTAAATGGGTAACCTTGCGGGATCGTCCATATATCCCTCCTCTGTTCAGAAATAATAGGGTGCAGAAATTCACGCGGCGCGAAATTAGCGCAACGTAATATCAGTCAGAGAGCGGCGATCGGGCGTAGCCTGGGCTACGCCAGACGAGGTGGAGGGAAAAGAGCCAATATAAACAGAAACATAATGCGCACTCACTCAGCTAACAGGGTGATAAATAAGGAGCGCAATCGTGACGAAAAGAGAGGATTGCTGCCCGCCGGTTGGCAAGCAGCGAAGAAAATTCAGCTTGCCAGAATAAAAATAAATTTAGGGTGACTGTCCAACTGAATTCTCCAGAAATAATTTGACGCTATTATAAAGAGAGGAAGGTCAGGGTAAAGCGGCAATAAGAAAAATCATCATTTCGTTGAGGTGCCGTTTCTTGAACAGTCGCAGCGGCTTAACAACTACGTCACCTTCTTATAACCACAACCTTACCCTTATGCCTTTTTGGCATATGATTAGCCCATATTCGACTATTCTTCGCATCGGCCCTTTCGTAAACTCGCGTAACTTTTTAAGGCAAGGAAATTTCATGAAAACTATAATTCCATCACTGCTGGCGCTGACGCTGGCTGCCGCCTTCTCTGCGCAGGCTGCGACACCAAAAGATACGCTGGTGATTGCGCAGTCTACTGACGATGCCGATAGCTTCGATCCGGCCAAAGGTTTTGAACTCACCAGCGTACAGGCCTTCACCAATATTTATCAGCGTCTGGTCCAGTCTGACCCGCAAAATCCGGTCGATCTGAAGCCGACGCTGGCGACCTCCTGGCAGCCCGGCAGCGACAACCGCAGCCTGACTTTTGAACTGCGTAAAGATGCGAAATTCTCCACCGGTAATCCACTGCGTCCGGAAGATGTCATCTTCTCGCTGGGCCGGGTAGTGAAACTGAACCTTGATCCCTCTTTCATCCTCACCCAGCTGGGCTGGACCAAAGATAACGTTGATGGCTTCCTGAAGAAGGTCGATGACAACCATGTGCAGATCAGCTGGACCGCTAATGTCAGCCCGACCTATGTGCTGAGCCTGCTGTCAGCCCCGGTTTCGTCAATCATCGACGAGAAAACCGCGATGGCGAATCAGAAGAACGGTGACTTTGGCAACGGCTGGCTGGCAACCCATTCTGCCGGCAGCGGCCCGTACCAGATCCGTAAAGTGGTGATGCATCAGGTGGTGCTGCTGAGCGCGAACCCGACTTCGCCGGCTGGCGCACCAAAAATGAAGAACATCCTGATCAAGAACGTGCCGGAACCGGCGGCGCGTCGTCTGTTGCTGGAACAGGGTGATGCCGATATTGCCCGTAATCTCGGTGCTGACCAGATTGCAGCATTGAACGGCAAACCGGGCGTGAAGACCGAAGCGATTCCAATGGCCTCGCTCTACTACATTCAGTTCAACATCGGTGCCAACGACACGCTGAAGAACCCAGCGTTCTGGGAAGCGGCACGCTACCTGTGGGATTACAAAGGTATCGCCAATGAGCTGCTGAAAGGCCAGTTCGACGTACACCAGACCTTCCTGCCGAAAGGCTTCCTCGGTGCGCTCAATGACACGCCTTACAGCTACGATCCGGAAAAAGCCAAAGCGATACTGAAGAAAGCGGGCCTGAGCAACGTCAGCTTCAAACTCTCTACCAGCAACCAGCCGCCTTACCTCGATATCGCCCAGGCGCTGCAGGGCAGCTTTGCCAAAGGTGGCGTGAAAGTGGAAGTGGTGCCGGGTCTGAGCTCCGAAGTTTCCACCAACGTCAAAGCGCATAAGTATGAAGCGACGCTGAACGCCTGGGGCTCCGACTATTTCGATCCCAACACCAATGCCGCCTCTTTTGCCTATAACCCGGAAGATGGCAGCAAAACTATCGCCTTCCGTTCCGACTGGCACATTCCTGAGCTGAACAAGCAGGTGATTGCGGCGACGGCAGAAAGCGACCCGAAAAAACGCGTCGCCCTGTATGAAGCGATGCAGCGTGACGTGATGAAAAGCTCACCTTATGTGATTGGGATGCAGGCGAAAAATCTGATCGCCCTGCGCGACAACCTGAAAGGCTATGTCCAGGGTATTAACCCTGACATGGTGTATTACTCGCAGGTCACGAAGTAATGGCACAGTCTGTGACGACAGCCGGGTTCGCCCGGCTTTTTTGGCAACGTGGCGGACGGCTGATCGGCAGCCTGCTGTCGCTGCTGGTCACCCTGCTTGGCCTGCTCGCTTTTACCTTTATGCTGTCGCACCTGTCGCCGATCGATCCGGTGCAGCAGATCGCTGGCGATCACGCCAGTGAAGCGACCTATGCCCAGGTGCGCCACGATCTCGGTCTGGATCAGCCGGTGCTGGTGCAGTTCTGGCGCTATGTGACCCATCTGGCACAGGGCGATCTCGGGGTGTCGCGGCTGACCAATCAGTCCGTCAGCAGCGACCTGATGACCACCTTTCCCGCTACCATTGAGCTGGCAACCTGCGCGATGATCTTCGCGGTAGTGTTCGGCGTGACGCTGGCACTGCTGGCGGCGTGGAAACCGGGCAGCTGGATCGATAATCTGGCGCGCTTTATCTCGCTGCTGGGCTATTCAGTGCCGGTGTTCTGGCTCGGCCTGCTCGGCCTGCTGCTGTTTTATGCGGTGCTGCACTGGTCTGCCGGTCCGGGACGGCTGGACGATATCTGGGTCTATACCCTGGAGCCGAAAACCGGCTTTGTGCTGATCGACAGCTGGCTGTCGGGTGAGCCAGAGATGTTCCGCAACGCCATTGCCCACCTCTGGCTGCCGGTGGTGATCCTCGGGCTGCTGGCGATGGCGGGCATTACCCGTCTGCTGCGCGCAGCGCTGCTGGAAGAGAGCAGCAAAGAGTATGTGGTACTGGCGCGGGCCAAAGGTGCCGGTCGGGTCCGCATCCTGCTGCGCCATATTTTCCCGAACGTGCTGGGCACGCTGGTGACGGTGATCGCCCTCTCCTACGCCACGCTGCTGGAAGGCTCGGTACTGACAGAAACCGTCTTCGCCTGGCCGGGTGTCGGCCGCTACATGACCAATGCCCTGTTCTCCGGTGATGTGCCGGCGATTCTCGGCTCCACCCTGTTGATTGGTAGCTGCTTTATTCTGATTAACACCCTGGCGGATGTTTTAACCTGGTTAACCGACCCGAGAACCCGATGACGCAACAACTCTCTGAACTCGAAACGCTGCGGCCACGCCGTCGCCGTCAACGCGTGACCTCGTTAACCGTTGGGCTGACGCTGGTGGCGATTCTGATCCTGATGGCGCTGCTGGCACCGCTGATTGCACCGTTCGATCCCAATCTGCAAACCATGTCGAGCCGGCTGCTGGCGCCGTCGGCGCAACACTGGTTCGGCACCGACGGCTTTGGCCGCGATCTGCTGTCGCGGGTGATTTACGGCGCCCGTCCGACCCTGCTGCTGGTGTCGCTGATTCTGGTGCTGACCATTCCGGCCGGGCTGCTGATCGGCATTACCGCCGGTTACGTTGGCGGCTGGACGGAACGCCTGCTGATGCGGATTACCGATATCTTCCTGTCGCTGCCCAATCTGGTGATTGCGCTGGCGCTGGTGGCGATTCTCGGTCCTGGCCTGATGAACGGCGCGCTGGCGCTGGCGCTGACCAGCTGGCCGCCGTTTGCCCGTCAGGCGCGCGCCGAAACGCTGGCGCTGCGACGGAGCGACTACCTCGCCGCGGCGCGAATGCAGGGCATCACCGGCTTTCGCCTGATGTTCGGCCACATTCTGCCGCTCTGTCTGCCGACCGCCGTAGTGCGTGCCGCGCTGAGCCTCGGCGGCATCATTCTTGCCGCGGCCGGTCTCGGTTTCCTCGGCATGGGCGTACAACCGCCAACCGCCGAATGGGGATCGATGGTGGCTGAAGGCAGTAAAGTGATCTTCGACCAGTGGTGGGTCGCCGCCGCACCGGGCGCTGCCATTCTGTTTGCCAGCCTGGCCTTTAACCTGACAGGCGACGGCCTGCGCGACCGACTGGATACCCGTCATGCCAGATAAACTGCTACACGCCGAAGGGCTGACCATCCGTAGCGACGATGCGCTGCTGGTCGATAATATTGGTTTTACCATTGGCCGCGAGCGCGTGGCGCTGGTCGGTGAATCCGGTTCAGGAAAATCACTGACCGCCCGTAGCCTGATGGGACTGCTGTCGCCCGCCCTGCATCTGCAGGCGACGCAGCTGCAGGTGGCGGGCGAAAATGCGCTGACGCTGAGTGAGCGTCACTGGAGCCAGCTGCGCGGCAACCGGGTCGCGATGGTGATGCAGGACCCGAAATATGCCCTTAACCCGACCCGCACCATCGGCTGGCAGGTTGAAGAGCCGCTGATTCTGCATCGTCGTCTGAGCCGTGCCGAGCGTAAAGAGAAAGTGTGCGAGATGCTGGATGCGGTCGGCCTGCCCGATCCGCGTCAGCTGATGAAACAGTATCCACATCAGCTCTCTGGCGGCATGGGTCAGCGCGTGATGCTGGCGATCGCCCTGATTACCGATCCCGATTTCCTGATCGCCGATGAACCAACCTCGGCGCTGGATCATGCGATGCGCGATCAGGTGCTGGCGCTGATTCGCGGTCTGGTCGAGGCGCGTAACATGGGGCTGCTGCTGATTAGCCACGATTTGCAGCAGGTGTCGGAACACTGTGAGCGGGTGATGGTGATGTATAAAGGCCGTCTGCTGGATACCCTGCCCGCTGCTGAGCTGCCACGGGCGACCCATCCTTATACCCGCACGCTGTGGGCCTGCCGTCCGGGCAAAGCGACCCACGGTCAGGTGCTGCCGGTGCTGGATCGCGCGGCGCTGGAGGCCAGTCATGATTAAGTTGCAGGATCTTAGCGTCGCCCATAAGCAGGGTTACGAGTTACGCACCGTGGTGCACGAGGTCAGCCTGGTGGTGAATGCCGGAGAATGTTTTGGTCTGGTGGGTCCCTCCGGCTGCGGAAAATCGTCGCTGCTGTGGGTGCTGGCGGGTCTGAATCCGCACTGGCAGGGCCGGATGCAGTTAGCCGGTCATCAGGCTGAGCCGGGCAAAGCCTTTACCGGCGCGCTGCGTCAGGAAGTGCAGATGGTGTTCCAGGACCCCTATGCTTCGCTGCACCCGCGTCACCGGCTGCGCCGTACCCTGGCGGAACCGCTGAAGCTGCTTAAACGCGACAATATCAACGATCGCATCGATCAGGGCTTCCGTCACGTCGGGCTCGATCCGGCGCTGGCCGATCGCTATCCGCACCAGCTTTCCGGCGGTCAGCGCCAGCGCGTGGCGATTGTCCGCGCCCTGCTGTTGCAGCCGAAGATCCTGCTGCTGGATGAGCCAACTTCGGCGCTGGATATGTCGGTGCAGGCGGAGATCCTCAACCTGCTGAACGATCTCAAGCGTCAGGATGGCTTAACCATGGTACTGGTGAGTCACGATCCTGACGTGATCGATCACATGTGCGATCGCGCGGTACGGATGGCGCAGGGACGCATTATCGAACAGATCGGTGCCTGACAATTGCCGGACGGCCTCTGACTGCCGTCCGGCGCTTAGTGTTCCAGCGCCTGTAAGGTTTCACTGCGAATCGACTCGGTTATCTCCGCCTTCAGCGCCATAAAAGCCGGCGAGGTTTTCAGGGTGTAATCACGTTCCGTCCCGAAATTAACCGCCACCTCCTGCTTAATTCGTCCCGGCCGCGCACTGAAGATCGCCACCTTACTGGCCATGAAAATTGCTTCATCAATATCGTGGGTCACAAACAGCACGGTTTTGCGTGATTGCTGCCATACCGACAGTAACAGCTCCTGCATCATTACCCGCGTCTGGTTATCCAGCGCGCCAAACGGCTCATCCATCAGCAACACTTTCGGGTCGTTGGCTAACGCCCGGGCGATGGCGGTGCGCTGCTGCATCCCGCCAGAAAGCTGGCGTGGATAGTGACGGGCGAATCCGCGCAAACCCACCTGATGCAGATAGTAGTCACAGCGCTGCTGCTGCTGTGCGACGCTGATGCCGCGTTCCCGCAGACCAAAGCAGACGTTCTCTTCCACCGTCAGCCACGGAAACAGGGTGTAGCTCTGGAAGACCATGCCACGATCCGCGCCGGGGCCGTCGACCGGAGCGCCATCCAGCCAGATTTCGCCGCGCGTCGGGCTATCCAGTCCGGCGATAATCCGTAGCAGGGTCGATTTGCCGCAGCCCGACGGCCCCAGAATAGTGACAAAATCGTTCTCTTCTACCCGCCAGGAGATCGGTTGTAGCGCCTGGGTTTGCTCGCCCTGGGGTCCGTTAAACCAGCGTTCGACGCCGCGTACGTTGAGTTTGCTCTGTTTCATGCCGGGTAACTCCATGCAAACAGCCGACGATTGACCCGCTTAAACAGGTAATCGGACAACAGCCCAATCAGGCCGATAATGATGATGCCGAAGATGATCTGGCCGGTGTTGAGCAGCGCCTGGCTGTCGACGATCATGTGACCGATGCCGCTCTCCGAGCCGATCAACTCCGCCACGATCACATAAGTCCAGGCCCAGCCCAGCACCAGCCGCAACAGTTCCGCAATGCCGGGTGCCGCGCCGGGGATCAATACCCGCCGCACAATCGACCGGTTGCTGCAGCCCAGCGTATAGGCGGCCTCCACCAGATCGCGCCGGGCGCTGCTGACCGTGACCGCCACCATCAGGACGATCTGGAAAAATGATCCGATAAAGATCACCAGAATTTTCTGCATCTCACCAATTCCGGCCCAGAGGATCAGCAGCGGCACAAAGGCTGACGCCGGCAGATAACGGCAAAACGACACGAAAGGCTCAAGGAACGCTTCCCAGGTTTTGAATGCGCCCATCATGATGCCAAGCGGCACCGCAATCACTGCCGCCAGCACAAAGCCGGAGAGCACCCGCATCACCGTCATGCCGATATCCAGCGCAAAGTTGTACTCGGTGAACAGCGCCACGCCCTGCTCAAGCATGGTGATCGGGTCAGCGAGAAAGGTGGGCGACACCATGCCACCCAGCGTCACCAGCGCCCAGACGGCCACGAACAGTACGAAGAAACCAATGCCGAGCCCGATGCGCAGCCGGATAGCGACGGGCTTCAGCGGCACCATCAACGGATTGTGCCAGCGCTTCGGGGCATCCGGCAGTGCGACGGGCGGCGTGACGGGCTGACTTTTACTGATCTCCATCGGCGATCTCCTGTTATTGCACAAAGCTGGCATCGTAGAGGCTGTTGATATCCGGTACGGTTTTAATCACGCCAGCCCGTAGCAGTAGCTTGCCCGCTTCGTCGCTGAAACGCTGAATCCCACCGTTGAAGAAGGCCCGGTTCTCTTCACGGCCCTGCCAGCGCAGATAACCCGCTGATTCGGCGAACGCTTTGCCGCTCGATTTCACCGCCGCACCCATAATTTCGTACGATTTCTCCGGCTGCTGTTTGATCATCTCCAGCGCATCGAAGTAGCTTTCCACCAGCGCTTTTGCCGCCTGCGGATGGGCTTTCAGGAAGGTCGGAGTGCAGCCCAGCGTGTCCATTACCATCGGATAATCCAGCGTGGTGGCAATGATTTTTCCGGCTGAAGGCTGTTTGCGAATCGAGGAGAGATAGGGTTCATAGCTCATGGCAGCATCGTTACGTCCGGCGGTAAAGGCCTGTGCCGCCGCCTGCGGCGACATCGTCGCCAGCCTGACATCCTTCATCGTCATGCCATTTTTATCGAGTATCCACGCCAGCGCGAAGTAAGGCGATGTGCCGGGTGCATCCACGCCGATGGTTTTGCCTTTCAAATCGCGGATGCTGTTAATCCCGCTGCGCACCGCCAGACCGTCAGCGCCATAAGATTTGTCCAGCTGGACGATCTGTTTGATGGGTACGCCCGCCGCATTCCAGGAGATATAGGTTTCCACCGTGGTAGCCGCACACTGAATAGTGCCGGAGGCCACGGCCAGATGACGGCTGCTCTGTGGGATCATTTTGACCTCCACCGCCAGCCCATGCTTTTTGAAGATGCCCGCTTTGTCCGCCAGCGTCAGCGGGGCAAAACCGGTCCAGCCGGAAATGCCGATGGCGACCGGGGTCTCTTCCGCCTGCGCCAGCGTGCTTCCCATTGCCAGCATCAACGCCACTGCTGCTGCCTGTCTGATTTGCTTTACCATCTTCCACTCCTGTCACAAGGTGAACACTTCACAGTTGTATAGTCTTATCTATACAACCCAAGCAATGGCTGTGCCAGAATCCTCATCCTGCACGTAAAGCGTCTGTACGCTGACTGTCAGGGCAGAATCAGCCGTGGTGACGCACTCAGTTAGTGCATCCTGCGCAATATTGTCATCCGGCTGGTGCGGTATACTCGCGGCCATCTTGTAACGGAAGGGAAAGAAAATGACGGTTAAACTGCGCCCGCTTGAGCGGGAAGATCTGCACTTTGTGCATCAGTTGGATAACAACGCAAGCGTGATGCGCTACTGGTTCGAAGAGCCGTATGAAGCCTTTGTTGAACTGTCAGATCTCTACAATAAGCACATCCACGATCAGACTGAACGGCGCTTTGTGGTGGAGCATGACGGGCAGAAAGCGGGGCTGGTCGAGCTGGTGGAGATCAACCATGTTCATCGCCGCGCCGAGTTTCAGATCATTATCGATCCGGCGCATCAGGGCAAAGGGCTGGCGACTCAGGCGGCTAAACTGGCGATGGATTACGGCTTCTCAGTACTGAATCTTTATAAGCTCTACCTGATTGTCGATCAGGAGAATGAGAAAGCGATCCACATCTATACCAAGCTCGGCTTCGAGATCGAAGGCGTGCTGAAGCATGAATTTTTTATTAACGGGGAATACCGTAACACCATCCGCATGTGCATTTTCCAGCATCAGTATCTGGAGCGCCACAAAACGCCAGGCGGAATGGTGAAGCCAACCGCACAGTAATCAGCCGCGCGCGCCGACCGGATTCATAAACGGACGTGGATGCTCTGGCTTGAGGTCGTACATGCCGCCGTAGAACGGATCGACCAGCAGCCAGCCGGGGAAACCGCCCAGCGGGATATTACCCAGTAAGTACCACAGGTTCGCGCGTGCTTCGATCGGCATCGTTACCGGCACGTAGCCAGGACTTTCCAGCATCAGCAGATAGCGTTTCTTGCCGAAGTAACGACCGGTGGATTTCTCCAGCTCAACGGTCTGCGGCGTGAAACCCTGTGCCACCGCGAAACCGCGTTCATCCTGCACGGTAAATCGCGCACCCTGCGGCAGCGAGTCGATGCGGACCAGTTGGGTTTCATTGCCGACAATGGTGGCACAACCGCTAAGCAGCAGTGCGGCGGCCAGAGCCAGAATTCGCTGTTTCATGAAGGGTTCCGCAAAAAGGTCAGGAAGCACAGTGTAAACCGCCCTTCCCGCCTTTTCACGCGCCTCAATCGGGCTATCATCGCCCGATTCAGCCATCTTATTGCGGTTGACAAGCGTGCGCGATAGCCGCGATGTCTTTGGGTGAGGTGCGGCAGCAGCCACCAATCAGCTTCGCACCCGCCTGTTGCCACTCATCCAGCTTGTCGTGCAGGGTGCAGCCCGACGGCGCTGAATGCCAGGTTTTGCTGCTGGCGTCATACTGTTCGCCGGAGTTGGGATAGACCACCAGCGGCTTGCTGGTCAGCAGCCGGAGCTGCTGCAGCGCCGGCGTCACGCTCTCCAGCGCCACGCAGTTGACGCCCAGCGCCACCACCTGCGGCTGAGTATTCAGCCAGGCAACCACCTCTGACAGCGGCGTTCCGTCGCTGATATGGCTCGCGTCGCGCAGCGTAAACGAGAACCAGGCGGCGCTGTGCGGGAATTCGGTCAGCAGTTTTGCCAGCGCCTGCGCTTCAGCAAAGGATGGCAGGGTTTCGCAGGCCAGCAGATCGACTCCGGCCTCCAGCAGCGCTGCGATGCGCGGGCGATGAAACGCCATCATCTCCGCTTCCGGCAGCGCGTAGTCGCCGCGATACTCCGAGCCATCCGCCAGAAATGCCCCGTACGGCCCGACCGATCCCGCCACCAGCAGGGTTTTCGCCTGGGATTGCGTCGCCAGATAATCTTCGCGCGCGCGTCGCGCCAGTTCGACGCTCTGCGCAATCAACGCCAGCGACTGCGCCTGATCCAGCCCGCGGATGGCAAAGCCCTGCGGCGTCGCCTGATAGCTGGCGGTAATCGCACAGCATGCGCCTGCAGCGAAATAGTCGTAGTGCACCTGATAAATCAGTTCAGGATTCTCCATCAGCACTTTGGCTGACCACAGCGCATCGGCCAGCTGGCAGCCACGCGCTTCCAGTTCGGTGGCCAGCGCGCCATCCAGGATCAGCAGCGGCGATTCAGACAGGGCCTGCGCGACAGGATTATGCGACATCATTAGCCTCCTCAGGCTTTGGCGATGATTTATGGGTCAGATGGTAAGCGGCATAGCAGAACAGCACAAACGGAATGCCACACCACAGGGCGATGCGCTGGGTCGGATCGAACGCCAGGCCGACACAGGCCAGCAGACAGAGCAGAAACCCGAGCACCGGCGTCAGCGGATAGAGCGGCGCGCGATAGCCCAGCTCCGCCAGAGATTTTCCCTGCTGCAGGTGGCGACGACGGAAGACAAAATGTGAAGCGCAGATGCTGAGCCAGACGGCGACCACCGCAAAGCCGGATATCGCCGACAGCGCCACAAACACCGTATCCGGCGCGACCACGCTGGAGATCAGCGCCAGCAATCCGCCAATCATGCTGACGGTAATCGCCAGCAGCGGTACGCCGCGCTTATTCACCCGGGCAAAAGCGCGCGGCAACGTATTTTCATTCGCCAGCGACCAGAGCATCCGACCAGAGGCATAGAGTCCCGAGTTGGCGGCTGACAGAATGGCGGTCAGGATGACGAAGTTGATGATATCCGCCGCCCAGGGCACGCCGATCTTTTCAAATACCAGCACAAACGGGCTTTTAACAATCCCGGCCTGATCCATCGGGATCAGCGCCGCCAGCACAAACACCGTACCAATAAAGAAGATGATCAGCCTGGCTACGGTGGTGCGGATCGCCAGCGGCAGCACTTTCTCTGGCTGCTGGGTTTCACCGGCTGCGATACCAATCAGTTCGGTGCCGGAGAAGGCGAAATTCACTGCCACCATGGTCATCAGGATCGGCAACACGCCGTTCGGCAGCCAGCCATGCGCGGTGAGATTACTCAGACCCGGCGCGGGCGTGCCATCTTTCATCGGGATAAAGCCGAACATGGCGGCACCGCCCAGCACGATGAAGGCAACAATAGTGATCACTTTGATCAGCGAGAACCAGAACTCCCCTTCCGCGAAGAAGCGGGTCGAGATGACATTCAGCAGATAGATTGCACAGCAGAACACCAGGCACCAGATCCAGACCGGGATTTGCGGAAACCAGTACTGCATACAGAAGCCCGCCGCCGTCAGGCTGGAGCCCAGCGCTACGGTCCACGTCAGCCAGTAGAGCCAGGCCACGGTGTAACCGGTGGCGGGACTGAGGTAGCGCGCCGCATAGACGTGAAAGGCGCCGGTCTCCGGCATCGCCACAGAGAGCTCGCCCAGGCAGACCATCACCAGCCACACCACTAACGCGCCAATCAGGTAAGCCAGCAGAGTTCCGGCCGCACCGGTGGTGGAGATAATGTAGCCGGTGTTAAAAAACAGCCCGGTGCCAATCACGCCCCCCAGCGATAACATCACCAGATGGCGCACTTTCATGGTGCGTTTGAATTGATCCTGCGCGGGGTTTTGCTCTTCACTCATCACTTTTATCCGTATGGACGTCTAAACATCTATAGTGGAGAGTTTTATACGCGTCGCAGGCGGGAATTGCAATGGATTGCCGGGGTGGGAGGATAACCGATGCGTTCAGTGCCCCGTCGCGGCGGGGCCTGATGCGTTAGCCGAAAACGCTCTGTAAATAGCGTTCCAGCGCCATGCGGGAACTGAATCCGTGCGGGATGCCGTAGTGTTCCTGTGAATCACCCGCCAGGTAGAGAGGGAATTGAGTGTAGTGATCGCAGGTCTTCATTTCAGAAGCCGGTTCAGCGAACGGCTGGCTCTTCTCTTTCAGTGTCGGGTGAATCACCAGCGCCGTGCGCCCCATGCGCGCTTCGCGATTCACATAAACGTAGTTGTCACCACGGCGATAGCCATATGCCCGTGGGGTAATTTCATCGACTTCAAAACCCGCTTTTTCCAGTACGCGCGCTACCTCATCTGGTCGTAAATACATGCTCGATCCTCTCCTCTTTCAAAAGCTTCGCAACCTTACAACAGCATGACAGAGTGGGCATTCGGAATTTTCCCTA
>Ga0308167_1002483_pt1 | contig 17016 bp, 17 predicted proteins | sample PhyCR1_2_FD_202138 | JGI IMG/M metagenome (GOLD analysis project Ga0308167, IMG submission 202138) | Phyllosphere microbial communities from UC Gill Tract Community Farm, Albany, California, United States - DLSLRC.R1 | ecosystem: Host-associated > Plants > Phyllosphere > Unclassified | place... | reverse complement strand
CATGTCCTCGAGCGCGGCCTTCTTCGTGCGGAAGACGTGCTTCGGGACGGAGCCGCCGTCACGCGAGAAGGAGTCGTAGATCGTCATGCCGATCTTGATGAGCATCGCGCCGCGCTCCTTGGTGGAGCGCTGCTTGTGCGTGAGCATGCGCAGCGGGGCGTTCATGATGCCGGAGAACGTCGAGAAGATCGGCATCGTCGTCTGCAGTGGCTTGACGTAGTGCGGGGCGATCCGGATGAGGCCGTTGCGCTCCTGCACGCTCTCGCGCACCAGGCGGAACTCGCCGTTCTCCAGGTAGCGGATGCCGCCGTGGATCATGTGGCTCGACGCCGCGGAGGCGCCGGACGCGTAGTCGCCGCGCTCGACGAGGGCGACGTCGACGCCCTGCAGGGCGAGGTCGCGGAAGGTGGCGATGCCGTTGATGCCGCCACCGACGACGAGGACCTGTGCGTTCGGGCGCTCCGTGAGCGCGTTCACCGTGTTCCGGGGCTGCGTCTTCTTCGACATGCTGCGTCGCTTCCTTGGTCGGTTCGTGTGGTTCGACATCGATCGTGCGCCTGTGTGAGAGGTCGGGCAACTCGCGTGCACGAACGTGCAGCACACGTGTGGACACCGCCCCGGCAGCGGCCTGGAGGCGCGACAGGGGTTGCAGAGGCCGTGCACGTCCGTGCATGGTTGCGTTCTACCGATCGGAGCAATCGTGAGCGATGCGGCTCAGCCCATGCGGACGCAGCAGGCGCTGCGCGCCGCGCACCTCTACTACCTGCAGGACCTGACGATGGACGCCATCGCCGATGAACTCGCGACGTCGCGGTCGTCGGTCTCGCGGCTGCTGAAGTACGCCCGGGACACGGGGCTCGTCGACATCCAGATCCGTTCGCCCCTCGACCAGGCCGCCGCGCTGAGCCGCAGCATCCGGTCCCGTTTCGGGGTGCACGCGCACGTGGTGCCGGTGCCGGACCACACGAGTGACGTCGACCGGCTCGAGCGGGTCGCGCTGTCCGCCGCCCGGATCCTGACGCAGTACGTCGAGTCGAACATGGTCATCGGGATCTCGTGGGGCTCGACCGTGAGCGCCGTCAGCCGATACCTCGTCCCGAAGACGACCCACGGTTCGACGGTCGTGCAGATCAACGGTGCCGCGAACACCCGCACCACCGGCATCGTCTACGCGTCCGAGATCCTCCGCCGGTTCGGCGAGGCGTACGGCGCGTTCGTGCAGCAGTTCCCCGTCCCGGCGTTCTTCGACGACCCCGCGACGAAGGAGGCCCTGTTCCGCGAGCGCTCGATCCGTCGCGTGCTCGACCTGCACGAGCGCATGGACCTCGTCGTGTTCGGCGTCGGCGCACCCCAGGCCCCGGTGCCGTCGCACGTGTACTCCGGTGGCTACCTCGACCCGTCCGACCGTGACGAGCTGACCAAGGCCCAGGTCGTCGGGGACGTCTCGACCGTGTTCTACCGGGCCGACGGTTCGTGGAAGGACATCGGCGTGAACGCCCGCGCGGGGGCACCGGACCTCGACACGATCAAGCGCGCCCCGCGTCGGGTGTGCGTCGTCGCGGGACGGTCGAAGGCCGCTTCGCTGAAGGGTGCACTCGCCGCCGGGCTCATCACCGACCTCATCCTCGACGAGAGCGTCGGGCAGGCGATCCTGCAGCCCTGAGTCCCGGTTTGTCGGTGGTGCCGCGTAGTTTCTCGGACATGACGCCCACGACCGAGCCACGCGCCGACGAACGGTACTTCCGCCGGATCGTCGGCACCGACGTCGACCAGGCGCTCGCGTTCTTCGGCGGCGACTACGACTTCCGGGCGCCCTCCGTCCGTCGCACCCGCAAGCAGTCCCACTGGGACTTCGCGGGGGTCGGCGACGACCGGATGTCCCTGCGGTCCTCGCGGTTCCTGGTCGATCTGCGGAGCGACAGCCGCGTCGACGACGAGTTCCTCGTCGCCTGGATGCGCAGCGGGTCGAGCACGATCACGTACGACGGCGAATCGCACGACCTCGAGCCGGGCGTGCCCGTCGTCCTGCCGTTCGCCGACACGTACGAACTCCACCACCGCGACATCGCACTGAACCTGGTGCACCTCGACAGCGCGTTCGTGCGTGCGATCGTCGGCGAGGACGACTTCGCCTTCGACGCGATGCGCCGCCCGACGGCCGAGGGGATGCAGGCCTGGCAGTCCGTCGTTCGCGCGCACTCGGCCACCTGGCTCGACGTCGACCACGAACTCACCGCGACGGCGCAGCGCGACATCGCCGAGGCGTTCGCGACCGCGGCGATCGCGGCGTTCCCGCAGCGCAGCCGGTGGCGGTCGACCGTGACCGGCAGCGGGCCGGAGCACGAGCGGCTCCGACGGGCGCTCGAGTACGTGCACGAGCACGCACGTGAACCGATCGGGACGCCGGAGATCGCCGCAGCTGCCGGGCTCAGTCCGCGGGGGTTGCAACAGTCCCTCCGTCGGCACCTCGACCAGACCCCGGGCGACCTGCTCCGTGGCGTGCGGCTCGACGGCGCACGGGCCGATCTCGTCCGGGGCGACCGCGACGACACCTCGGTGGCGGACGTCGCCCGCGCGTGGGGCTTCGGGCACCTCGGCCGGTTCTCGGCGACGTACCGGTCCCGCTTCGGGGAGCTGCCGAGCGAGTCCCTCCGCGCTCGGTAGCGTGGCGGGATGGGCACCGTCGTCACCGCACTCCGTTCCGCGCTCGCTGACCCGGACGGCGACGTCGTCCGGACCGAGCGGGGCGTGCTCGACGCCGCGCGGACGGACAAGTCCGGTTGGGTCGCCCCCGGCGGGCCCGTCGCCGTGGTCGAGGCCCGGACGGTCGAGCACGTGCAGACCACGCTCCGGACGTGCTCGACACTCGGCGTCCCGGTCGTCCCTCGCGGCGCCGGCACCGGGCTCGCGGGCGGGGCGAACGGCACCGCGGGCACGGTCGTCCTGAGCGTTGCGCGGATGGACCGCATCGTGTCCGTCTCCACCGAGGACGAGTTCGCCGTCGTCGAGCCCGGCGTGCTGAACGGCGACCTGAACGCCGCGGTCGCCGAGCACGGCCTGCGGTTCGCGCCCGACCCCGCGAGCGCTGCGATCGCGAGCATCGGCGGCAACATCGCCACGAACGCGGGCGGCCTGCGCTGCGTGAAGTACGGCGTCACGAGAGAGGCAGTCCTCGGACTCGACGTGGTCCTGGCCGACGGCCGGTTGATCTCCACCGGGCACCGAACGGTGAAGGGCGTCACCGGCCTCGACCTCACGGCACTGCTCGTCGGGTCGGAGGGCACGCTCGGGGTGATCGTCGGCGCGACCGTGCGCCTCGTGCCGATCCCGACGGGCGAGCCGGCCACGCTCGGTGCTGTGTACCCGTCCGTCGAGTCGGCCGCGCGGGCCGCGGCGGCCGTCGTCGCGGGAGTGGACCGTCCGTCGACGGTCGAGCTGCTCGACGCGGCCGCGCTCGAGGGCATCGCGGCGTACCTCGGACCGGACGTCATCGCCCAGACCGTGGGGAGCACCTCGCGCGGCGAGGTCTTCCTGCTCGTGGAGTACGACGGCCCGGGCGCGACGGAGGCAGCGCTGGGGGCCGTGCCGCGCCTCCAGGCCGAGGGCGGGACCGTCCACCTGGCCGGGTCGGCGGCGGAACGCGACCGCCTGCTGACGATCCGTCGCTCGTTCCACCCGGCGATGGAGGCCCGCGGCCGCGTGCTCATCGAGGACGTCGCCGTGCCGCGCAGCCGGCTCGTCGAGATGTTCGCGCGGGTCGAGGCGATCGGTGCCCGACACGGAATCCCGATCCCGACGGTGGCGCACGCGGGAGACGGCAACCTGCACCCGAACTTCGTGTTCGACGGCGACGAGGTACCGCCGCACGTGTGGCAGGCGGCGGACGAGATGTTCCGTGCGGCGATCGAGCTCGGCGGGACCTTGACGGGCGAGCACGGCGTGGGCGTGCTCAAGCGGCGGTGGATCGGCGACGAACTCGGTGACGACGTGCTGGAGCTCCAGCGGGGCATCCGGAAGGTGTTCGACCCGGCGGGCATCCTCAACCCGGGCAAGGTCTTCTGATCCGAATCTGACGACACCGAATCGTCGTTTCTTGCACAGATGTTCGGCGGAAACAGACCCGTAACGAACCTCGGCGCATCGTGGTGTGCAAACGAGCACCGCCCACGAAGGAGTCCGCAATGCTGATCGGCGTTCCCACCGAGATCAAGAACAACGAGTTCCGCGTCGCCGCCACCCCGGCCGGCGTCGCCGAGCTGACGCTGCACGGCCACGAGGTGCTCGTGCAGGCGGGAGCGGGCGACGGATCGTCCTTCCCCGATGCCGAGTACGCCGCAGCCGGCGCGACCGTGGTCCCGACCGCGGCCGACGTGTGGTCGCGCGCCGAGATGATCCTCAAGGTGAAGGAGCCCGTCGCGTCGGAGTACGCCTCGATCCGACCCGGGCAGGTCCTCTTCACGTACCTGCACCTCGCCGCCGACCGCCCGCTCACCGACGCCCTGATCGACTCCGGCGCCACCGCGATCGCCTACGAGACCGTGCAGCTGCCAGACCGCTCGCTGCCGCTGCTCTCGCCGATGTCCGAGATCGCCGGACGACTCTCCGCGCAGGTCGGCGCGAACCACCTCATGCGCACGAAGGGCGGCCGCGGGCTGCTGCTCGGCGGGGTCCCCGGTACGCCGAAGGGCCGCGTGGTCGTGATCGGCGGCGGGGTCGCGGGGGAGCACGCCGCGACGATGGCGCTCGGCATGGGCGCGGACGTGACCGTGTTCGACATCAGCCTGCCCCGGCTGCGCGCGCTCGACGCCCGCTTCGACGGCCGGGTCACGACGCTGCGGTCCTCGTCGCACGCGATAGCGGAGTCGTTGCGGGACGCGGACCTCGTGATCGGGTCCGTCCTGATCCCCGGGGCCTCGGCGCCGAAGCTCGTGACCGATGCCATGGTCGCGGACATGCAGCCCGGCTCGGTGCTCGTCGACATCGCGATCGACCAGGGCGGCTGCTTCGAGGGCTCGCACCCCACCACCCACGACGACCCGACGTTCGACGTGCACGACTCGGTGTACTACTGCGTGGCGAACATGCCCGGCGCCGTGCCGCGCACCAGCACGATCTCGCTGACGAACGCGACGCTGCCGTACGCCGTGGCGATCGCGAACCAGGGCTGGGAGGCCGCGACGGCTGCGGACCCGGCGCTCGCCCTCGGGGTGAACGTGCACGCGGGGCGGGTCGTCAACGAGGCCGTCGCGGCCGCGCACGGCCTGGTGGCCGCCGCGCGCTGAGCGCGCGCCGCGCGCCGCGCGCCCGCCGGTTCGCGAAAGCGACAGATCCCCGCCGGAATCCGGCGGGGATCTGTCGCGTTCACGGCACGAACGGGGTTCAGTGGGCGAACCGTGTCGCTTTGCCGCGGACTTCTGCGCCGCGCCAGCCCGCGCGGGCCCGCACCACGAGGGTCACGACGACCGCCGCAGCCGCGGCCACCACCGCGGCGACGGCGGTCGGCGTCGACACGAGCGGCCCGTCGAGGCGCGCGACGGCGACCCACGCGAGCCCCCACGCGAGCGACGCCGCCGGCGCCAGGCGCCCCCGACCCCACACCGCGAGCAGGACCCCGACGAGCCCGGCCACGACCGCGACGAGCACGCCCCAGAGGTCCTGGCCCAGCCCGAAGCCCCGGAAGCCCGCAGCCGTCAGCACCGCGGCCGTGTTCGCCGCCGTCGCGACGCACACCCACCCGAGGTACAGCCCGAAGGTCCCGTCGGTGACGATCGCCTCGACGACGCCCGACGGCCGGGAGCGCCGCAGCAGCACGAACGTCCACACCAGCACCGCGAGCAGCGCCACGATGATCGGTTCGCTCAGCCAGAGGAATCCGAACTGCACGGACAGGATCCACGCCGCGTTGAGCAGCAGGGACAGCACGACGGGCAGGGTGAGCCGCGCGTGCCGGTCGTCGTCCGTCGTGCGGAAGCACTGCCGGATCGCGTACGCCAACAGTCCGACGTAGATGACGCTCCAGATCGAGAACGCCGGCCCGTCGGGTGCGATGGCCGTGGAGGACGCCGACAGCGCGCCGCCGGCCGCGTCCTGGATCGGCGTCCCACCGGCGGCGCCCGAGCCGACGAACGCGCCGACCACCGCGACGACCGCGCTCACCGCGACCGCGATCCGCTTCCAGATCCTCTTCATGTCAGCTCCTTTCGTCAGCATGCTGATGACCTGCACCGTAGGCGCGTGGCGCGGTCCGGCGCGCAGCGCACGTCCAGCAGACGGGGGACGGGGGACGGGAGGCGCGTGGCGGGGCCGCCACGCGCCTCCAGGCTGGCATCGGCTCACGGAGCGTAGAACGGCAGACATGGACGACGCAGTCGAGGCCGTGATCGGCATCACCACATCCGCGCACGCCGATCGGGTCCGGACGCTCCTCGCCCCGGGGCGGTACGACAAGGCCGAGCAGTACCTGTCCCGGAACGACTGGTGGCGTCCCGACGGCGTTGAGGACGTCTCGACGGATCCCGCGGCGGCGGTGCGCGACGTGGCCGAACGGGCCGCGCTCAGGTCGTTCGAACGGTTCGGGTGGGTGGACGTCGACGTCACGACCGCTGCCGAACAGATCGTCAGTGGGTACTTCGCACTCCTCGTCGCCGACGACGGCACGGTCGTCTTCGCCCCGGAGGGGACCTCGCGGTACCGTTCCGTCCGCTGACGGCACCTCGCGTGCGTACGGTGGTCCCGTGACCGTCGAACTCAACACCGTCTACGTCGACCGGATCGCCCCGATCCCGAGTCCGTCGCTCGACGACACCTTCCGCATGCTCGAGGACCAGGGCGCCAGCGCGTGCATCGTCCTGCACCAGCCCGACGCCCAGGAACTCGGCGACGTCGCGGTCGCCCTCGGCCTGCACGAACTCGCGGTCGAGGACTCCGCCGAAGGCCACCAGCGCCCGAAGCTCGAGCGCTACGGCAAGACGCTGTTCGTGGTCCTGAAGCCGGCGCTCTACAACGACCGAGCGGAGGAGGTCGAGTTCGGCGAGGTGCACGCCTTCGTCGGCGAGGACTTCTTCCTCGCGGTGGTCCAGGCCGACCCCCGTGGCAAGCAGACCGTGCCGCGAGCCCTGCAGCGGATGAGCGGCAAGCCCGGCCTCGTGACGGTGGGGCCGCAGGCGCAGCTCTGGGCGCTGATGGACTCGATCGTGGACGGCTACGTACCCGTGATCGACGGGCTGGAGGAGGACATCAACCAGATCGAGGACCAGCTCTTCGCGGGTGAAGCCGGGGTCTCCCGACGCATCTACGAGCTGTTCGGCGAGGTCGTCGACTTCCAGCGGGCAGCCCGGCCGCTCGTCTACATGATCGAGAACCTGCACCGCGGCGCCGAGAAGTACCACCTGCCGGTCGAGATGCAGCGCCGGTTTCGCGACGTCCTCGACCACGCGATCCGCACCGTGGAGCGCCTCGACACCTTCCGCCAGCTGCTGCAGAACGCCCTGACGGTCGACTCGACCCTCGCGGCGCAGAAGCAGAACGACGACACGAAGAAGATCTCGGGCTGGGCGGCGATCCTGTTCGCACCGACGCTCGTCGCGGCGATCTACGGCATGAACTTCACGCACATGCCCGAACTGCAGTGGCCGTTGGGGTACCCGCTGGCGATCGTGGCGATGGTGGTGTTCGCGGCGGTCCTCTGGGTCGTCTTCAAGGTGAAGCGGTGGTTCTGACCGCAGCGGTGCATCCGACCTGGAGGCGCGGGTCGGCTCACCGGGTCCGTCCAGGTCCTTCGCATGGTCGCCCCATGGAACCTGGCCAGGATCACAGGAAGCGCCGCGATCGGCGCCTCCGCTCGGAAGGACCTCCCCATGCAGTGCCCCAACGACCAGGCCACCCTCGTGATGTCGGAGCGGTCCGGCATCGAGATCGACTACTGCCCCGAGTGCCGGGGTGTGTGGCTCGACCGCGGTGAGCTCGACAAGATCATCGAGCGCGCTTCGGGCGGTCCCGCACAGACGCCGCCGCCGGCCCCGCAGGCGCAGCAGGCCGTGCCGAACCCCGCGTACCCGCAGTCCGGTGGACAGTACCCGCAGCCGTCGTACGCGCCCGGGATGGCCGTGCCCCGCAACGGGTACGCGTCGCCGGGGTCTCCTGGTTCGCCGGGGTCGTGGGACAAGGGTCGTCGCGGGTACGGGCACCAGCAGTACGGCCAGCCGGGGTACGGGCAGCAGCAGTACGGGTACGGCAAGAAGCGTCGCGGCAACTGGCTGAGCGAGCTGTTCGACTGATCCCTGTCGCGTCCGCGCGTGTCCGGTGCCGGTGGGGTGAGCCAGTAGGCTTCCCGATATGCCGCACACCGGACACGCGACACGCACGACCCCTGTCTGGGCCCTCAAGCTCGCCGTGGTCACCGGCCTCGTCGGGGTCGCGGGCGGCATCGCCGGCGTCTCGGTCTGGCTCGCCCTGCAGCTCATCCAGTTCGTCGCGTTCGGGTACCCGTTCGGCGGTCACCTCGAGGCAGCCGACGCCCCTTCGGCGCTGAACCGCTTCCTGGCGCTCGTCGCCGCCGGTGTCCTGACGGGCTTCGCGTGGTGGGCGCTGCGCCGCTGGGGCCGCCCGATCGTGTCCGTGCCGGCTGCGGTCGGCGGCAAGCGCATGCCCAGCCTGGCCACGGTCGCGAACGCCGGCGTGCAGATCCTCGCCGTGGGCCTCGGAGCCTCCATCGGCAAGGAAGTAGCGCCGCGCGAGATCGGAGCGTGGCTGTCCCAGCTCGTCACCGCCCGGGCGGGTCTGACGAAGCGTGAGACGAAGATCCTCGTCGCCTGCGGTGCGGCCGCCGGTCTCGCCGCCGTGTACGACGTTCCGCTCGGTGGTGCGCTCTTCGCGGTCGAGGTCCTGCTCGGAGAACTCACCTTCGCGACCGCGCTGCCGGCGTTCGCCACGAGTGCGATCGCGGCGTTCGTCGCCCGGTTGGTCATCCCGGACGAGGTGCTCTACCACGTGCCAGCGATGCACCTCTCGCCGTCGCTGCTCGTCTGGGCCGTGATCGTCGGCCCCGTGCTGGGCTTCGCCGGGGTCGGCTTCGTGAAGCTCACCAACCGGCTGCAGGGGCTCGCGCCGAAGGGGTGGCACCTGCTCGTCGTGCTGCCGGTCGTCTTCGCCATGGTGGGGCTCATCGCTGTGCCCTTCCCGGAGATCCTCGGCAACGGTCGGGCGCTCGGCCTCGTCGCCATGAACTCCTCGCTCGACGCCGGTTCGGTCGCGGGCCTGTCGCCGATCGTGTTCCTGCTCGTCCTGGGCGTCATCCGGACCATCACGACCTCGGCCACCATCGGCGCCGGAGCGGTGGGCGGCACGCTCACCCCGTCCATCGCGATCGGCTCGGCCGTCGGTGGCGGCCTCGGTGGTCTCTGGCTCCTGCTCTGGCCGACCGACGGCCCGAGCCTCACGGCGTTCGCGTTCATCGGCGCCGCCGCGTTCCTCGCGACGACGATGCGGGCGCCGTTCACCGCCCTCGTGCTCGTCGTCGAGTTCACGCAGCAGGGGACCGACATCCTCATCCCCTCGCTGCTCGCCGTCTCCGGTTCGGTCGCGGTCGGCTACGTGCTGGCTCGTCGGCGCAGCGCGCAGATGGTCTGAACAGTTCGTCACGATCTGGCGCGCATCCCCGACGTCGGGCCTAGCATCGGCGCCAGGACGGGGCGCAGGGCTCCGCAGCGAGGCGAGGAGCACCCGATGGCGGGGTTCGACGACATCACGAAGAAGGCCCAGGACTTCCTGAAGGACGGGAAGGTCCAGGACGCCCTGAAGAGCGAGAAGGCTGAGGGCATCAGCGACAAGGTGCTCGACGGCGTGGCCGACGCGGTGAAGAAGGCGACGGGCGGCAAGTTCGACGACAAGATCGAGGGCGCACGCGACGCCGCCGACAAGCAGGTCGGCAACGAGTAGTCGTCCGACACGAACGGCCCCGGACCGTGTGGTCCGGGGCCGTTCGCCGTGGGGGCGGGGTGGTGCGGGTCAGTCGACGAGGGTGGTGGTGGCGTGTGCCGCCTCGACCAGCTGCTCGAAGGCGTCCTCGGCCTCGGCGGGGGAGATCCCGTGGACAGCGGCGATGTCGTTCGCCGTGTGGAGTCGGAGCGAGTCGGCGATGGCGAGGTTGCCGGCGTCGACGGAGGCGATGTACTCGTCGACGATGGTCGCGACGTCGAGGCTCGTGGTGGTCGTCATGGCGGTGGTCCTCACGTCGGGGATTCGATCTGCGAGAGCTGATCGGCTGCATGACCACAATACATATTGCATTTTTTACTGCGCAAGACTTTGCAAATAGAATTGTGAAGTACTGATACACAAATATCGATTGGACGTGCGCGCGCGGAAGGACCACCATGGGGAGGTGACAGTCGTGGCGCCGAACCAACCGCTCACCGAGTCCGAGGTCGAGGCGATCAAACGGGACTTCCCGATCCTCCGTCAAGAGGTCAACGGGTTCCCGCTCGCGTACCTCGACTCCGGGGCGACGGCCGAACGACCCCGCCAGGTCCTCGACGCCGAGCGCCGGTTCCTCGAGCAGGACAACGCCGCCGTGCACCGTGGTGCCCACACCCTCGCCGCGCTGAGCACCGACGCGTACGAGGACGCTCGTGCCACCGTCGCAGGCTTCATCGGTGCCGCTGCCCCGACCGAGGTGGTCTGGACGTCGAACGCGACCGACGCCCTGAACCTCGTGGCGTACGGCATCGCGAACGCCAGCCGTGGCCGCGGGGGAGCGGCGGCCGAGCGCTTCCGCATCGGCCCGGGTGACGAGGTCCTCGTCACCGAGGCCGAGCACCACGCGAACCTGGTCCCGTGGCAGGAGCTCGCCGCGCTGACCGGTGCGACGCTCCGCTGGGTCTCGGTCGCCGACGACGGCACCTGGACCGCCGAGGCCGCCGTCGCGCTGATCAGCGAGCGCACGAAGGTCGTGGCGTTCGCGCACGTGTCGAACGTCACCGGGATGATCGCGCCGGTGACCGCCGTCGTCGCGGCGGCGCACGCGCACGGTGCGCTCGTCGTCCTCGACGCCTGCCAGTCCGCGCCGCACCGCCCCCTCGACGTGCAGGAGCTCGGCGTCGACTTCGCCGCGTTCTCCGGCCACAAGATGCTCGGACCCAACGGCATCGGCGTGCTCTGGGGGCGCCACGAGCTCCTGGACGCCCTGCCTCCGTTCCGGACGGGCGGATCGATGATCACCACGGTGACGATGGAGCACACCGACTTCATGCCGGCGCCGGAGCGGTTCGAGGCGGGCACCCAGCCGGTGTCCCAGGCCGTCGCCCTGGCCGAGGCAGTCCGGTACCTCCGGGCCATCGGCATGGAGCGGGTGCGCGCGCACGAGGAGCACCTGGCGCGCCGCATGCTCGAGGGCCTCGCGGCGATCCCCGGCATCCGCACCGTCGGCCCCGCTGCGGGGGTACCGAGGTCCGGCCTCGTGTCCTTCGACGTCGACGGCGTGCACGCCCACGACGTCTCCCAGTACCTCGACGCCCAGGGAATCGCCGTGCGCTCGGGCCACCACTGTGCCCAACCGTTGCACCGTCGACTCGGTCTCGTCGCCACCAGCCGAGCGAGCACCTACGTGTACACGACGGAGCAAGACATCGACCGCTTCCTGACCGCGGTCGGCGAGATCCGCGCCTACTTCGGCGCCGAGGGAGCAGCCTCGTGACCGCCCTCGACTCCCTCTACCAGCAGGTCATCCTCGACCACGCGAAGTCCCGGCACGGCGACCGTCTGCTCGACGCCCCCGACGCCGAGCACTTCGAACGGAACCCGACGTGCGGCGACGAGATCACCGTGCGCGTCCGGCTCGAGCCCGGCACGGACCGCATCGCGGAGCTCGCCTGGCAGGGCGACGGCTGCTCGATCTCGATGGCCTCGGCGTCGGTGCTCACCGACATGGCCGTCGGCCTGACGGCGGCGGAGGTTCTGGCGCTCACCGAGGAGTTCCGCACGATGATGCGGTCACGCGGTGCCGGTGAGCCCGACGAGGACGTCCTGGAGGACCTCGTCGCCTTCCACGGCGTCTCGAAGTTCGTGATGCGGGTGAAGTGCGGCATGCTCGCGTGGGTCGCGGCCGAAGCCGCCGTGCGCGAGGCGACCGCGGCCCGCTGACCCGACCGGACGGCGGACCGGAGTCGCGGGGCGGGCCCGCCCCGCGCCTCCAGTCCGGCACATCGCCTCGTCAGGGGGCCGTCGTCGCTGTGGCGACGTCGGTCCGCGTGACGGACCCGTCCGGGTTCATCGAGAACGCGATCGCACCGTCGGCGGTGCCAGCGACGCCCCTGAGCTCGATGGTTGCGGAACTGCTCTCGGGTGGACCGACGACGTCGGCGACACTGAGGACGGACGGAGCGGGCGCGGCGCTCGCGACGGCTGCGCCGCCGAGGACCGTGGCTTCGACCGTGCTCAGGACGATGCCGGCGGCGGCGAGCCGCTTCTTCGTGGACTGCATGGGATCTCCTCTTCGTCGTCGACGGCGCCGATCGCCGTCGTCGGGAACCAGGAGAACGCGGTCGGGGTTTCGCCGATGTATCGCCGGACGACACACGGGTGCCCGCGGGCTCGTCGAATCGGACGTCACGTTTCGTCACCCTGCGGGATCCGCAGCGGAACCCAACGTAGCGTCGCCGACGTGACCTCCAGCAGCGGCCAGCGGCAGATCCGGTTCAACGCCTTCGACATGAACTGCGTGGCGCACCAGTCCTCCGGACTCTGGCGCCATCCGCGTGACCGGTCGCGCCACTACAACGACCTGTCGTACTGGACGGACCTCGCGAAGCTGCTCGAGCGGGGTGCCTTCGACGGGATCTTCATCGCGGACGTGCTCGGCACGTACGACGTGTACGGCGACTCGAACGAGGCCGCGCTCCGGACCGGCTCGCAGGTGCCGGTGAACGACCCGATCCTGCTCGTGTCGGCGATGGCGTCGGTGACCGAGCACCTCGGCTTCGGGATCACGGCCGGCACCGCGTACGAGCACCCGTACCCGTTCGCCCGTCGGATCTCGACGCTCGACCACCTCACGAAGGGCCGCGTCGGCTGGAACGTCGTGACCGGGTACCTGCCGAGTGCGGCGCGGAACATGGGGCAGACGGACCAGCTCTCGCACGACGACCGCTACGACGTCGCGGACGAGTACCTCGAGGTCCTCTACAAGCTGTGGGAGGGCTCGTGGGAGGACGACGCCGTCGTCGAGGACCGCGAGACCGGGGTCTTCACCGACCCGGCGAAGGTGCACCCGATCGAGCACCACGGCACGCACTTCGACGTGCCGGGGATCCACCTGTCCGAGCCGTCGGTGCAGCGATCGCCCGTCATCTACCAGGCCGGCGCGTCGCCGCGCGGCATCCGCTTCGCAGCGGAGAACGCCGAAGCCGTCTTCGTGGGCGCACCGACCGTCGAGCAGCTCGCGTCGACCGTCGCGAAGGTCCGGGACGCCCTGGAGGCAGCTGGTCGCGACCGGTACGCCGCTCGCGTCTACACACTGCTCACCGTGATCACGGACGCCACCGACGAGCTGGCGCAGGCGAAGTACGAGGACTACCTGTCGTACGCGTCGGAGCTCGGGGCACTCGTGCTCAACTCCGGCTGGATGGGCGTCGACCTGTCGCAGTGGGACCTCGACGAACCCCTCGGGGACGTCGAGTCGAACGCGATCCAGTCGGCGGCGGCGAACATCGCGGCGGCGACGGGTTCCGACGGGTCGAAGTGGACGATCCGGGACCTCGCACGGCACACGGCGATCGGTGGGCTCGGGCCGGTCGCCGTCGGCGGGGGCGCGACCATCGCGGACCGGCTCGTCGAGATCCAGGAGCAGACCGACGTCGACGGGTTCAACCTGGCGTACGCGGTGACCCCGGGCACGTGGGAGGACGTCATCGAGTTCGTGGTCCCCGAGCTCCGCGCCCGGGCTGTCTACCCCGACGGCTACGAGCAGGGGTCGCTCCGGCACAAGCTGCACGGCCGCGGCGACCGCCTGCCGGAGGAGCACCGGGCGGCATCGTTCCGGATCCGTCAGGAGTCGCCCGTCGCCTGACCGGCGACGTCACATCGGCATCGGGAGGGCATCGGCGGCGGTCGGCCACGGTGCCCACTTCGCCCGGGGCGCGCTCAGCAGGTACGGCTGCGGGGACGGGTAGCTGACGAGCTCGAGCGTCGACCCCCACGGCGTGCGGGTGTACACGAACCGGTTGCCGTCGCCCGCCTCGAGCCCACGGAGGTCGCGCGGGTCCGAGTTGCGCGTGCCTCCGGCCGCCTCGACCCGCGCGAGGGTCTCGTCGAGGTCGTCCGCGTAGATCGCCAGGTGCTGCCAGCCGAGGTCGGACGGGTGTGCGGCGCCGTGCTGGTCGGGGCCGAGGTACTCGAACAGCTCGAGTCCGGGGCCCTCGGGCAGGGCGAGCATCCGCATCGCGCCCTGCGCCATGGTCGGTGGGATGCCGAGGTAGCGGTGTGCCTCGGGCGAGCCGTTCGGTGCCTCGGTCCGGCACCGCATGTCGTACAGGACGACGGCGTCGAACGCCGCCACGAAGAACGCCGTGGCTGCGTCGATGTCGGGCACGGTGACACCGACGTGGTCGATCCTGATTCCCCTGGTCATGGGAGATTCATAACACCGGGCCCGACACGCGTCCCCACCGGGTCCGCACCCGTGCGGGAACCGATGCGGCATCCCGCACCGGAGCCCCGGTCAGGTGAGGCTGTCCTCACTTGAAAACCCCTGATCAGGGCAGCCTCACCTTGCTGGCGGAGTGGTCGTTCGAGTGGCAGCCTGACTGGCATGTCGACTGCATCGGACCTCGTGCTCCCCGCCACCGATCACGGAGCGGCGAGCGCCGCGAAGCTCAACTGGCTCCGGGCCGGGCTCCTCGGCGCCAACGACGGCATCGTCTCCGTCGCGGCGGTCCTGGTGGGTGTCGCCGGCACGGGCGTCGGCCAGGGTCCGGTGATCGCCGCGGGCGCAGCGGCCCTCGTCGGCGGTGCGGTGTCGATGGCGCTCGGCGAGTACGTGTCGGTCAGCGGAGCGCGGGACGCCCAGCGCACCGGCCAGACCGCGCAACAGGCCGAGCTCGAGGCCGAGTCGGAGGACGCCGCGACCATCGCCGCGCACTACCGGGCGCTCGGCGTGGCCGACTCGGTCGCGGCATCGATCGCCGGTGAACTCGTCCGACCCGAGGTCCGGCGCCGCCGGGCCGCTGCGGCGCTGCGCGATGCCGAGGACGAGGTGGTGAGCCCGTGGCGTGCGGCCTGGGTGTCGGCCGCGACGTTCACCACCGGTGCAGCGCTGCCGTTCCTGGCGATGCTCCTCGCGCCCGAGCCCGTGCGGGTCGTCGTGACGGTCGTCGCAGTCCTGCTCGCACTCGCCGCCACGGGCACGACCGGCGCCACGCTCGGTGGTGCTCCTCGAGCCCGGGCGACGATCCGCGTCGTGTTCGGGGGTGCCCTGGCGCTCGCCGCGACGTACGCGTCCGGGGCGGTTCTCGGGGCGCACGCGTTCTGACGATCCCGCGCCCGGGCGCTCGGAACGATCGTTCCAGGACGGGTGGCATGACACACGACCGTTACACGGGGGAAACGGGCGGCTCGAAGAGGCTCCGTAGCTTCGTGGGCAGAGGCGGGCACCGCTCGCCCTTCCCACTCCTCCGGAGGACGCCATGGCTACAGAGATCGCGACACCGGTCGCCGCGCCCCACGCCCCCCTCACGACGGCAGCCCCAGCGGGTGCCGGCGTCGTCAAGCCCGGGTACGACCCGGCGCTCACCAACGAAGACCTCGCCCCGCTGCGCAAGCAGACGTGGACGAGCTACAACATCTTCGCCTTCTGGATGTCCGACGTGCACTCGGTCGGCGGCTACGTCACCGCCGGGTCGCTCTTCGCCCTGGGCATCGCCAGCTGGCAGGTGCTCATCGCCCTGGTGGTCGGCATCCTCATCGTCCAGGTGTTCGCGAACCTCGTCGCCAAGCCGTCGCAGCGCACCGGCGTGCCGTACCCGGTGATCAACCGCGCGGTGTTCGGCGTCCTCGGGGCGAACGTCCCCGCGATCATCCGCGGCCTCATCGCGATGGCCTGGTACGGCGTGCAGACCTTCCTCGCCGCACAGTCGCTCAACATCATCTTCCTCAAGTTCATCCCTGCGTCGGCCGGCCTGCTCGAGCACTCGTTCCTCGGGTTGTCCGCACTCGGCTGGATCTCCTACGCGATCCTCTGGGTGGCCCAGGGCGCGCTGTTCTGGATGGGGATGGACGCGATCCGGAAGTTCATCGACTGGGCCGGCCCCGCGGTCTACGTCGTGATGATCGCCCTCGCCGTGTACCTGGTCAGCCAGGCGGGCATCGGCAACATCTCGTTCACGCTGTCCGCGGGGGAGCCGCTCTCGTTCGGTGCGAGCATCCCGGTGATGCTGTCGGCGATCGCCCTCGTCGTGAGCTACTTCTCCGGCCCGATGCTGAACTTCGGCGACTTCTCCCGCTACGCGAAGTCCTACGGGGCGGTCAAACGCGGCAACCTCTGGGGCCTGCCGATCAACTTCCTGTTCTTCTCGGTGCTGACCGTGCTCTGCGCCAGCGCCACGGTGCCGGTGTTCGGCAAGCTCATCACGGACCCCATCGAGACCGTGCAGGCGATCGGCGCACCGTTCGCGATCCTGCTGGGAGGCCTGACGTTCGTCACCGCCACCGTCGGCATCAACATCGTCGCGAACTTCATCAGCCCCGCGTTCGACTTCTCCAACGTTGCCCCGCGGAAGATCAGCTGGCGAGCCGGCGGCATGATCGCGGCGGTCGGTTCGGTGCTCCTCACCCCGTGGAACTGGTACGGCAACGACCAGGCGATCCTGTACACGCTCGGCGTGCTCGGTGCCCTGATCGGCCCGCTGTTCGGGATCCTGATCGCCGGCTACTACATCGTCGCGAAGCAGCGCGTGGCGGTCGACGACATGTACACGAAGGACCCGAGCGCGCGGTACTGGTACGCGAAGGGCTTCAACCCGAACG
>Ga0308167_1002480_pt1 | contig 17026 bp, 11 predicted proteins | sample PhyCR1_2_FD_202138 | JGI IMG/M metagenome (GOLD analysis project Ga0308167, IMG submission 202138) | Phyllosphere microbial communities from UC Gill Tract Community Farm, Albany, California, United States - DLSLRC.R1 | ecosystem: Host-associated > Plants > Phyllosphere > Unclassified | place... | reverse complement strand
TCTCGACCGACAAGGTCGACACCGAGATCCCGTCGCCGATCGCCGGCGTCGTGGAGGAGATCCTCGTGCAGGAGGACGAGACCGTCGAGGTCGGCACCGCGCTCGTGAAGATCGGCGACGGCTCCGGCTCGTCCGACGGTGGGTCCACTGACTCCGACTCGAACGAGGCAGCAGCCGAGGCCGAAGAGCCCGAGGCCGCTCCGAGCACCGAGCAGGAGACCGAGACCCCGGCTCCTGAGCCGACCGAGCCCGAGCCTGCTCCCGCCGGCGAGACGCAGCCCGCTGCGCCGCAGGCCCCGGCAGCCCCGCCGGCCGCCGCTCCGGTCCCCCAGGCAGCTCCGGTCCCGCCGCCCGCCGCCGCTCCGCCGGCAGCCGTCCCGGCGCCGGCTGCTGCTCCCGCGGCTTCGGCTCCGACGACGACCGCCGCGGTCCCGAACCCGACGCAGGACGCCTCGGCCTCCGGCTACGTCACGCCGCTCGTGCGCAAGCTCGCGAACGAGCAGGGTGTCGACCTGTCGACCGTCACCGGTTCCGGTGTCGGCGGTCGCATCCGCAAGGAAGACGTCCTCGCGGCTGCCGCGAAGGCACCCGCCGCCGGTGGTTCGACTCCGGCTGCCGCGCAGTCCGGCCCGTTCGTCGCCGAGGTCTCCCCGCTCCGCGGGACCCGCGAGAAGATGACCCGCCTCCGCAAGGTCGTCGCCGAGCGTGCCGTGCAGTCGATGACCTCGACCGCGCAGCTCACCAGCGTCGTCGAGGTGGACGTCACGAAGGTCGCCCAGTTCCGCGACGCGAACAAGGCCGAGTTCCTCGAGAAGACCGGTTCGAAGCTCTCCTTCATGCCGTTCTTCGCCCTCGCGGCATCCGAGGCACTCAAGGCCCACCCGAAGATCAACTCGACCGTGGAGGGCGAGGAGATCGTCTACCCGGAGACCGAGAACGTCTCCATCGCGGTGGACACCGAGCGTGGCCTGCTCACCCCGGTGATCAAGGACGCGGCGTCGCTGAACCTGGCGCAGTTCTCGCAGTCGATCGCGGACCTCGCCGAGCGCACCCGCAACAACCAGCTCAAGCCGGACGAGCTCGCGGGCGGCACGTTCACGCTGACGAACACCGGTTCGCGTGGCGCACTGTTCGACACCCCCGTGGTGTTCCTGCCGCAGTCGGCGATCCTCGGGACGGGCATCGTCACGAAGCGTCCGGCGGTCGTCAAGGTCGACGGACAAGAGGCGATCGCGATCCGATCGTTCGTCTACCTCGCACTGTCGTACGACCACCGGATCATCGACGGCGCCGACGCTTCGCGCTACCTCGTCGCGGTGAAGAACCGTCTCGAGGAGGGCAACTTCGGCCCGAACCTCGGGTACTGATCCCAGCAGCACCAGCACGACGGAACGGCCCCGGTCCCCAGCGGATCGGGGTCGTTCCGCGTTCCTCAGCCGAGCGCGAAGACGGCCGCTGCGCTGATGCCCGCGGTCACGACGACGCCGACGAGTGCCGACCGGAGCGGCAGCCGTCGTCCGCCGCCCCAGGGGACGCCCTGCACGACGACGCCGCGTGCGATCGCCCAGATGCCGGTGTCCGCCGCAGTGGGCTCCGGCGCGACGCCCACGAGCAGGTCGTGCACCGGCGGGACCCACCGGACCGGACGCGGTGCGGCTGCCGCCCGGACGTGGGACAGCGCCGCCCGGACCGCCTCGGCGTCGCCGTCGAGGGCCGCGGCGATCGCGCTGTCGACGAGCGGGCGGGCTGGATCGCTCGGATCGGTGCGCTCCCACACCACCCTCGCGGCGAGGAGCAGGAGACGTGCGCCGTCCTGGTCAGTCCCACGGGAGCCGGCCGTGCCCGGTGGTCGGTCGCACAGCAGGACTGCGCCGGCGTCATCGACCAGCACGTCGTCGAGTCCGCCCGTCCCGATGCAGAGCGCACCCGAGCACTCGGCCGCCGCGAGCTCGAGGAGCGGCACGGACAGGGTCACCGCGACGCCGGGCGTCGGGGTCCCGAGCGTGTCGAGCGCGGTCGTCAGCGGGGTTCCGGCCGGGCGGAGGACGTCCACCGCGAGCCGCCCGTCAGGCAGACGACCGATCCCGACGACCGGTGCGAGGTGCCGGCAGTCCGCCGACGCCCGGTCCGCTGTCCAGGCGAGCAGCACCCGGTCGTCGGCGCCGTCGGACGCGACCCAGCGGACGTGATCGGTGACCATCTGCATGACGGACAGCCTCACGGATCGGTGGGTCGTGCTTCCAGGCCGGGTGTCGGTCTGTGGAGAACCCTGTTCGCCCACAGCCGGATCATCGACGGTCCGGAGATGTCGGCGGAAGCCGTATCCTGGGTGCATGGCACGCAGCAGTTCTCAAGGTACGTCGGCGAAGGAGCCGGGTCGTCTCAAGCAGATGTACCAGGTCTTCACCATGACCCGGCGGGCAGACCCGACCTCGGTCTGGTGGTTCGCCCTGGCGTTCGTGGTCCCGGTGGTGCTGGGTGTGCTGCTCGCACTGCTGCTCCCCGGTCAGAACTGGCTCGCGATCATCCTCTGGATCGTCGCCGGCGTGCTGCTCGGAGTGCTGCTCTTCCTGATCGTCCTCGGACGGCTGGCCGAGCGTGCCGCGTACTCGCAGATCGAGGGGCAGCCCGGTGCCGTCGGTGCGGTGCTGTCGAACTCGCTCCGCCGGCAGTGGCGTTCGAGCGAGATGCCCGTCGCCGTGCACGGTCGGTCGCAGGCTGCGGTCTACCGCGCCGTCGGGACCCCGGGCGTCGTCCTCATCACCGAGGGACAGCGGGGCAACCTGAACCGCCAGGTCGACGAGGAGCGCCGCAAGGTCCAGCGCATCGTGCCGAACGTCCCGGTGCACGTCGTGCACGTCGCCTCCGGCAAGGACGGTGACGGTGACGACGCCGTCACGCTGCACAAGCTCCCCCGCGCCATGAACAAGTTCAAGAAGTCGCTCAACCGCAACGAGGTGTTGGCGGTCGCGAACCGCCTCGACTCGTTGACGCAGAGCCCCGCTGCTGCGATCCCGAAGGGCATGGACCCGATGCGTGCCCGCGCCGGACGTCCGCGCTGACGCAGCCCCGCTCCGACGACGAACGCCCCCGACCGTGCCAGGTCGGGGGCGTTCTCGCGTGCGCGGGGTGCGGCGCGTGCTGCGGCCACAGTGTGCGAGCACGCGCCGCCGCGAGCAATCGCCAGCGCGCGAGCACGCGCCGGCAGCCCGACCCGCGCTCAGCGCCGGACCAGCACCGTCCCGGCGATCCGGTCGTGGGCCCCGCGGCTGTCACGGTCGATGATCAACGCCGGCACGATCAGGCACAGCAGGACCGTCCGGACCACCGGTCGCCAGACGCCGACGTAGCCGCCGCGCATCGGCACGACCCGCAAACCCACGCAGATGTGACCGAACGACCCGGACAGCAGGCAGATGAACAGCACCTGGAGCGCGGCGAAGATCGCGATCTGGATCCACGAGTGCGCGATGTCCCCGGACCCGTTCACCGGCGACCACACCCCGGTGACGTAGGCGACGAGGTCGGCGAGGGCCCCGTCGATGAGCAGCGCGACGATCCGCCGGCCGATGCGTCCGACGCTCCGAGGGCCCTCCTCGGGGAGGCCGAGGTCCTTGCCCGGCCAGCCGTCCGGGTGGGCGGAGGACGCGGGAGTCGGAGTGGTGCTGCGGGCCATGCTCCAAGCGTAGGTGACACGGGCCCCACCGAGATCGACGCTCACACGGCCCGGGACCGACGCGCCCACCATCCCCGACGTAACACGGACGAAACAATCCAGTCATGTCCGGGAAACTCGGTGTCAATAGCCTCGTCGGAGGGTGCACCCGCGGCACCTCCACATCACCCAAACCCCCAGGAGATCGACACACATGTTCAGCGATTCCTCCGAGGTCCTGGCCTTCATCAAGGACACGGACGTCAAGTTCCTCGACATCCGCTTCACCGACCTGCCCGGCGTGCAGCAGCACTTCAACATCCCGGCATCCACGGTCGACGAGGACTTCTTCTCGGTCGGTCAGCTCTTCGACGGCTCCTCGATCCGCGGCTTCGCGTCGATCCACGAGTCCGACATGCAGCTCATCCCTGACGTGACGACGGCGTACATCGACCAGTTCCGCGCCGAGCGCACGCTGATCATGATCTTCGACATCTACAACCCGCGGAACGGCGAGATCTACGGCCGTGACCCGCGCCAGGTCGCCAAGAAGGCGGAGAAGTACCTCGCGTCCACGGGCATCGCGGACACCGCGTTCTTCGCCCCCGAGGCCGAGTTCTACATCTTCGACGACGTCCGCTACTCGGTCACCCAGAACCAGTCGTTCTACTCGGTCGACTCCGAAGAGGGCGCCTGGAACACCGGCCGCGAGGAAGAGGGCGGCAACCTCGCCAACAAGACCCCGTACAAGGGCGGCTACTTCCCGGTCTCGCCGGTCGACAAGACGGCCGACCTGCGCGACGACATCACCCTCAAGCTGATCGAGGCGGGCTTCGAGCTCGAGCGCTCGCACCACGAGGTGGGTACCGGCGGCCAGCAGGAGATCAACTACAAGTTCGACACGATGGTCCACGCCGCGGACGACATCCTGAAGTTCAAGTACATCGTCAAGAACACGGCGGACCAGTGGGGCAAGGTCGCCACGTTCATGCCGAAGCCGCTCTTCGGTGACAACGGCTCGGGCATGCACACGCACCAGTCGCTCTGGTCGGACGGCAAGCCGCTGTTCTACGACGAGAACGGCTACGGCGGTCTCTCGGACCTCGCCCGCTGGTACATCGGTGGCATCCTCAAGCACGCCTCCGCGCTGCTCGCCTTCACGAACCCGTCGATCAACTCGTACCACCGCCTGGTGAAGGGCTTCGAGGCTCCGGTCAACCTGGTCTACTCGGCCGGTAACCGTTCCGCCGCGATCCGCATCCCGATCACGGGCACGAACCCGAAGGCCAAGCGCATCGAGTTCCGCGCGCCGGACGCCTCGGGCAACCCGTACCTCGCCTTCGCCGCGCAGCTGATGGCGGGCCTCGACGGCATCCAGAACCGCATCGAGCCGCACGAGCCGGTCGACAAGGACCTCTACGAGCTCCCCCCGGAGGAGGCCAAGGGCATCCCCCAGGTCCCCGGCTCGCTCGACGAGGCCCTCGACGCGCTCGAGGCGGACCACGAGTTCCTCACGAAGGGCAACGTCTTCACCGAGGACCTCATCCAGACCTGGATCGACTACAAGCGCGAGAACGAGATCCTCCCGCTGGCCCAGCGCCCGCACCCGTTCGAGTACGAGCTGTACTTCGGCGTCTGATCCACAGCGCTCCACGAAGGCCCCGCACCGGTTCCGGTGCGGGGCCTTCCGCGTGCGGCCCGCCGGGCCGGCACCGCGCCTCCAGGCGGTCACCTCGTGACGTTCCTTCCCATCGCAGGCGCAGTAGGAAGCCGGTTCGCGCAGGAGGAGGCAGGAAGGAACTGCTCGCTCCGCGCGGTTCCGCACACCATGCGCGAAACAGCCTCCTACCCGCGGATCGGCCCCGGAGGACACGGCACACCGCGCACGCGAGAGCGGGGCCCGTGCCGCCCCGGCCCGGACCCCGCTCGTTGGCGGTGACGTCTAGCGCGCTGTGGCCAGCACGTCGTTCGTCCCCGCGGCGACGCTCACGGGTGCACCCGTGACCGGAGTGGGCCGTCCCAGGGAACGGACGGTCCAACCCGCCTTGACCCAGTCGGTGACCGGGAGGCAGTTGCGCGCGTCGATCACGAACCGACGACCGACGATGGCGGCGAGCTCCGCGGGCGAGGCCTCGACGATGTCGTCCCACTCGGTGAGGACGAGCACGACGTCGGCGTCCTCGATCGCGTCGACCATCGACGACGCGTACGAGAGCGTCGGGAACGAGCGGCGAGCGGTCTCCATCGCCTCCGGGTCCCACAGGGTGACCTGGGCGCCGCGCAGGTGCAGCGCGGCGGCGACGTTGAGCGCCGGCGAGTCGCGGACGTCGTCGGTGAGGGGCTTGAACGCCGCACCGATGACCGCGACGCGGCGGTTCAGCACGGAACCGCCGAGCGCGTCGATCGTCATGTCGATGACGCGTTCGCGCTGCCCCATGTTGATCTCGTCGACCTGCTGCATGAGCCCGACGACGCGACCGGCACCGAGTTCGTTCGCCCGGTGCATGAGCGCCCGGATATCCTTCGGCAGGCAGCCACCGCCGAAGCCGAGGCCGGCGTTCAGGAACTTCCGGCCGATGCGGGCGTCGTGCCCGAGGGCGTCCGCCAACGTCGACACGTCGGCGCCCGTGATCGCGCACATCTCCGAGATCGCGTTGATGAAGGAGATCTTCGTGGCGAGGAACGCGTTGGCGCTGACCTTGACGAGCTCCGCCGTGGCGAGGTCGGTGGTGATGACCGGGGTGCCCTCGGCGATGGGTGCGGCGTAGACCTCGCGGATCACGGCGTCGGCGGCAGGTGACGCACCACCCCAGACGAGGCGGTCCGGGTGCAGGGTGTCGTCGACGGCCTTGCCCTCGCGGAGGAACTCCGGGTTCCAGATGAGCTCGGCGTCGATCCCGGACGGCGTGAACTCCCGCACGATGCCGCGGAGCCGATCAGCGGTCCCGACCGGGACCGTCGACTTGCCGACGATGAGGCCCGGGTGCGTCAGGTTCTCGGCGACGCCGCGCGTGGCGCTCTCGACGTAGGACAGGTTCGCGGCGTGCGACCCGGCACGCTGCGGGGTCCCGACGCACACGAAGTGGACGTCGGCGGCCGCGACCGCTTCCGCGATGTCGGCCGTGAAGCGGAGCTTGCCGCTCGCGACGTGCTTCGTGATGAGCTCCGGCAGCCCGGGCTCGTAGAACGGGACCTCGCCGGCGGCAAGCGCCGCGAGCTTCGACGGGTCGACGTCCACGCCGATCGTCTCGAAGCCCATCTCGGCCATCGCGGCTGCGTGGGTGGCACCGAGGTAGCCGGTGCCGATGACGCTGATGACGGGAGCGGGACGGGTGTCGGCCGCTGCGGTCGACTTCTTGGACGCGGTCATGGCGTGACCTCCTGCAGGTCGTAGTCGATGTCGTTGCGCTTGATGCCCTTCGCGAAGGTCGCGAGGCTGTCAGCGCGGGAGTTGAGTCGCCAGTCGTTCGTGGTGCGGGCACCGTCGACGATCGTGGTGGCCACTTCGCTGAAGTAGGCGAAGCCGATGATGTCCTTGTTCGCGGGGTCGGCGAGGGCGTCGAACAGCGAGGTGATCCACTGGGACTTCTGGCCGTTCGAGGCGGTGCCGCCGGTCTCGGTGGCGCCGATCTCGTTGAGGACGATGTGCTTCCCCGGGGCGATCTGACGGATCTGTGCGAGCGTGGCGCCGAACGTGTTCTGGAACGTCGGCTGCTCGACGGCCTTGCGGTAGTAGCCGCTCATGCCGACCCAGTCGACGTACTGGGCCCCCGGGTAGTAGTTCTCCATGTAGGCGAGGGTCTGGTACTTCGCGTTGCCGAGGTTGTCGATGCGCGTCGGGGACCAGTTCCAGATCGCGTACTGGTTGGCACCGTTGTCCTGGAAGACCTTCCAGACGTGCTGCCAGACCTTCTTGTACGAACCGGGATCGTTCTTCTGCGCACTCGACTCGGACCAGCTGTACCACTGGCCGTTCATCTCGTGGTCGAAGCGGATCACGAGCGGCATCCCGTTCGCCTGCACCGCCTGCGCGTACTTGGTGAGGTAGGCGTCGAACTTGCCGGAGAGGATGTCCTGGTTGGTGTACCCGGGCACGTACGGCTCGTCGTTGCCGGTGGCCGCGGGGACGGACTCCCACGTCATCATCGGCAGGCGACCGTTCGCCCAGGAGCGCTGCACGGCACTGGCGTTGAAGTCCTGGTCGAAGCCCTGGAAGTACCCGACCATGTTCGTTGCGGTGCCGACCGCCTGCTGCACCTGGTCGTACTCGGACCAGTTGAAGGGCGACTGCGCCGTGTACAGGCCGTACCAGCGGGATTGCTGGCCGAGGATCTGCGCCTTGGTCGGGGTGCTGATCGGCGTGGTGGTGGGGTCCTTCGACGGGCCGGTGTTCGGCTTCGTGACGGAACCCCCGGACCCACCGGAGCCGGTGCCGGACCCACCGGAGCCGCCCGAACCGGAACCGCCCGAACCGGCCGCGTTGACGGACGTGCCGGACCCGCCGGACGAGGACGTGCCTCCAGTCCCGCTCTTCGCCGCACCGAGTTCGGACTGCAGCGACGCGAGCTGGGACTTGAGCTGTGCGATCTGGTCGGAACGCGAGCCGGCCTGCGCCCTGGTGGAGTCGAGCTTGCCCTCGAGCGCCCAGATCTCCTTCTGCGCGGCGTCGAGCTTCGTCTGCAGTTCGGCGGCCGAGACCTTCTTCTTCGGCGGGGTGACGCCGAGCGCCTGGTGCACCGCGGTCGACACGGAGCCGGCCGGGGACACCCAGACGTTCCAGGTGATCAGCCCGAGGACGAGGACGATGGCGGTGGTGCCGACGGCGGTGAGCCGGGCGTGCTTGCTGGACTGTGCCCACCACGTACTTGAGGATCGGATGAGGTCAGACAATGAGGAAGGCCTCCAGGGCGAAGACCGCGATGCCGATGCAGTACGGGATCGCGGCGTACGGGTTGTACCGGCGGACGCGTGCGGGGGCGGGTGCCGTCGCCCGGGCCGACTGCGCAGCAGTGGCGGCCGAGCGGCGGGTCGCGAGCACCGTCGCGGTGGAGTTGGTGGTGGCGTCCGGGCCGAAGAGCTCGTCGAACGCGCGGTCGGCGGCGTGCTGGTCCGCGGTCGGGCCGGTCGGACGGCGGGACGCGTCGACGGGGGCGGCGTCGATCGGGCTCACCGGGGTCTGCGTCCCGAAGGCCGACGGCTGCACGGCGTCGGTGGGGTCCTCTTCCATCGGACCGCCGGCGTAGGCACCGGCGCGGGTCCCCCAGCCGGACGCGTGCGCCAGGCGGAAGAAGCCGATGAGCCGGATCGGCATGAGGAAGAACGTCGACACGATGATGAACATCGGCAGGCGGAAGAAGTCGCGCGGCTTCTCGGCGAGGTGCCGGATCTGCCGGATCGCCATGCTGAGGACGGACGAGACCACCATGAGGCCGGCGACGTAGATGAACCCGGTGGAGAACCCGTACTGGTGCAGGATCCCCTCGTACAGGTTCGAACCCTGACCGGTGAGGCCTCGGTAGATCCAGCCGGCGATCACGCCGAAGAGCATGAACGGCAGGATGATGTCGGTCAGGAAGAACAGCGCGAGGATCGGCGCGTGGCCGAGCATCCAGGGCAGCATCCGCAGCGTGTTGTACTGCGAGCCGCGGGCCCAGCGGAGCTGCTGCTTGAACAGCTTCTTCACCTGCAGCGGGGCGTCCGTGTAGACCAGCGACGTGTACTGGTAGACGGTGCGGTAGCCCTCCTTGAGCGTGAGGTTCGTCAGCGTCCGGTCGTCGGAGACCTCGAGGAACACGCCCATGAACTTCTCGTGCATGAACCGGTCCATGACCCGCACGAGGATGTCGCGGCGGAACGCGATCGTGCGCCCGGGCAGGCAGCCGATCTGGCCGAGGACGCTCTGCGCCGGCATCGAGTACAGCGCGCGGGAGTTCTCCAGCCAGTCCGCCCAGCGGGTGATCCAGCTGCGCTCGGGCTCCAGGATGCGCTGGTGGGTCGTCACACCGCCGACGGAGGCGTCCGTGAACGGCTTGAGCAGCTCGTCCAAGGTGCCGGGCGTCCAGACCGTGTCCGAGTCGACGAGCACCGTGATGTCGCCGTTCGACATCTCGGTGCCGACCTTGACGGCGTTGCGCTTGCCCGGGATGGGCGTGTGGGTCCAGCGGACGAGTGGGGCGAACTCGTCGCAGACGGCTTCGAGCGCCTCGTTCCGGGCGCCGTTGATGACGACGATGATCTCGCCGGGACGCTGCTCGACCATGCGGCCGATGACGTCACGGAAGAGGTCGAGCGGTTCGTCCACGACGGGGACGACGACGCTCGTGGTGCCGGTGTAGGTACCGGTGTAGGGGCGGTAGCGGGCGGAGAGGACGACCTTGAGCAACCAGAGCAACCAGATCACCGCGGAGTACACGGCGAAGAGGTAGAACTCGGGGTGCCCGTCGACCATCTGCCTGATCTGCAGAATGAAGGTGAACATCGATCCCTGCTTCAACGTTCGAGGTGGGTGATTCCGCGCCATCGGGAAATCGGGGTCGGTTCGGGTGACCCCATTGATGCAGAAAGCGGCCCGGCCCCGCAACGCGACCCCCGTCCGGGGGCGTTACGGGGACGTTACGGGGTACGTCCCGGTCCCCCTCTCGTCGCCGCGATCGTGTCCGCACTGCTGCTGACAGCACTCCGGTGGACGCGTTTCACCCTGCCACTCACCCTGCGTGCGTCGACGAACGGCATGGAGGCGCGGATCGCGTCCGCAGGAAATCCCTGATCGGAGCATGGTCACCGGGCGCGGCGCACATGCGGAGCGTGGCGATCGCCTCGACGGCGCGACCCGACGATCACGGCACGGTAACGACGCTCGGCGTCGCCGACATCGGGGTACACGGCATCGCGAACGGGGGACGGCCCGTGTTACGCCGAATTCACTTCCGACGAGACTGCAACTCGGCGCGAAACACGTCGGCCCGGGCGTGTCGCGCGCACGACAGGTGTCGTGTCAGGCGCCGTAGAACTCGCGCTCGAACACCTGTCGTGCACGCCGGGTGATGCCGAGGTAGTCGTCCTCGAGCTGCGACGCGGAGCCCGGCGGGTACTCCATCAGGCGCGCGACGCCCTCGAGCTGGATGCGGTCCACGGGGAGTACGTCGGTCGTCTTTCCTGACCAGAGCACGAGCGCGCTCCGGGTGCGGGAGGCGAACCGCCAGGCGGCACCCAGGCGTTCGGCGTCCTCGGCTCCGATGAACCCGGCCTCGGTCGCGGCGTCCAGGGCCTCGAGCGTCGACGTCGTCCGGAGCCCGGGCACCGTCAGCGCGTGCTGGAGCTGCAGCAGCTGGACGAACCACTCGACGTCGCTCAGCGAGCCCCGGCCGAGCTTGAGGTGCCGCGCGGGATCGGCACCGCGCGGGAGGCGTTCGGACTCGACGCGGGCCTTGATGCGCCGGACCTCGCGGACCTCCTGGTCGTCGATGTGGTCCGGGTACCGGGTGCGGTCGGCGAGGTGCTCGAAGTCGCGCAGCAGCTGTTGATCCCCCACGGCGCCGCGTGCACGGAGGAGCGCCTGGGCCTCCCACGTCAGCGACCACCGGGCGTAGTACGCGCCGTACGAGTCGAGGGTGCGGACCACGGGCCCGTTCTTGCCCTCGGGGCGCAGGTCGATGTCGAGGTCGAACGGGTGGATCGCGTCGTCGGTCAGCCGGGCGAGCTCCCGCACGATGGTCTGGGCCGCGCGCGACGCCTGCTCGGAGGGGACCTCCGCCGGGGCGCGGTAGACGTACAGGACGTCGGCGTCGGACCCGAAGCCGAGCTCGCGGCCGCCGTACCGTCCCATCGCGATGACGCCGAACTCCAGGCCGGCCGGGGCGTCCCGACGGGCCAGCGTCAGCGCGCCGGCGAGGGTCGACTCGGTCACGTCGCTCAACGCCGGGCCGAGGGCGTCGACGTCGAGCTTCCCGAGCACGGCGGCCATGCCGAGCCGGAGCGTCTCCCGTCGCCGGGCCGAGCGGACCAGCGCCGCCGCACCGTCGACGTCGTCCCCGTGCCGGGCGGTGGTCGCGGTGACCTCGGCGAGGAGCGACTCGATCGGCCGAGGGCGCAGCAGGGTGTCGGGTTCGTCGAGCCAGGCGACCGCCTCGGGGAACCGCTCGAGCAACCCGGACAGGAACGCCGACTCGGACAGCACGGTCGTGAGCGAGTGCGCGGCGCCGGACGAGTCGCGGAGCATGCGGAGGAACCAGCTCGACTCCCCCAGGGTGTCACTGAGCCGGCGGAAGGCCAGGAGCGCCCGGTCCGGGGCCGGTCCCTCCGCCATCCACCGCAGGAGCACGGGGAGCAGGTTCCGCTGGATGGCCGCGCGACGGCTGCTGCCCTGGGTCAGTGCCCGGATGTGGCTCAGCGCTCCGGCCGGGTCCGCGAAGCCGATCGCTCCGAGGCGGTCGACGGCCTGGTCGCTCGTCAGCACGATGTCGCCGTCGCTCGCGGCCACGGCGGACAGCAGCGGCCGGTAGAAGAGCCGCTCGTGCAGGCCCCGGACCTCGAGCTTGACGCCACGCCAGCGGGTCTCGAGCGCGGACGCCGACTTCGCGAGCCCGCTCGACCGCGCCAGGACCCGCAGTTCCTCTTCGTCAGAGGGCATGAGGTGGGTGCGCTGGAGTCGCCGGAGCTGGATGCGGTGCTCGAGCACGCGGAGCAGGGCGTAGTCGGGGCCGAAGCGCGCTGCCTCTGGTCGGCCGACGTACCCGGCGTCGGTGAGAGCGTCCATCGCCTCGAGCGTCGAACGGACCCGGACGGACTCGTCGTCGCGGCCGTGCACGAGCTGCAGGAGCTGCACGGTGAACTCGACGTCGCGCAGACCGCCGGGGCCGAGCTTGAGCTGCCGGTCGACCTCGGCGTCCGGGATGTGCTCCGTGACCCGCTCCCGCATGCGCTGCACGGACTCGACGAACCCGGGGCGCTTCGCGGAGTTCCACACGAACGGACCGACCGCGGCGGCGTAGCGCTCCCCGAGGTCGGCGGACCCGGCGATGGGACGCGCCTTGAGCAGGGCCTGGAACTCCCACTCCTTCGCCCAGCGCTCGTAGTACGCCACGTGCGAGTCGAGCGTCCGGACGAGGGCGCCGTCCTTGCCCTCCGGTCGGAGGTTCGCGTCGACCTCCCACAACGCGGGCTCGGCGGCGAGGTCGGTGATGGCGTGCGTGGCCGCGATCGCCAGTCGGGTCGAGATGAGCACGGCGCGGTCGGTGCCGATGGTGTCGGTGGACTCCGTGACGAAGATGACGTCGACGTCGCTGACGTAGTTGAGCTCCCGAGCGCCGGCCTTGCCCATCGCGATGACGGCCAGTGGGGTCGCGGCGACGTCGGCGGCCGGGAAGGGCACCTCGCGCCGGGCGACGTCGACCGCGGCCTCGAGCGCAGCGCCCGCGAGGTCGGCCAGTCCCGCGGCCACGGCCGGGAACGCCTCGGTCGGCGACACGTTGAGGACGTCGAACAGGGCGATCTGTGCCAGGTGCCGACGGTAGCGCACCCGGAGCCGGAGCCGGGCGTCCTCACCCGTGGCACCGTCGATCGCAGCGAGCAGCGACTCCGTGTACCGCTCCTGCGACCACGGCTCGGTCACCGGGCCGAGCAGCAGGGCGATCTCGGCCGGACGGCGGTGCAGGAACTCGCCGAGCCCGACCGATGCGCCGAGCAACCGGACGAGGCGCTCGGTGGCAGCCTCGTCGGCGAGCACCGGGCGCAGCTCGTCCGGCGCGCGCTCGAGCAGCCGCTCGAGCGCGCGGAGCGCGCCGTCCGGATCGGCGGTCGACTCCCACATGGCCGGGGCGTCGCTGACCGGGACCTGCAGGTCGGAGCCGAACCGTGCCTCCAGGTCGGCGATCCGCTGCAGGCTCTCCGAGAGCTCCGCGAAGCCCAGGCGGGCCAACTCGGAACGCGACGTCGTCGTCCGTCCGGTCATCTGGTGCGCGCTCCCGGGACCGTCAGAGGGCGCCGAGGTTGGTGTCCAGCTCGAACGGCGTGACCTGGTCGCGGTACGCCTTCCACTCCTGGCGCTTGTTGAGGAGCACGAAGTTGAAGACCTGCTCACCGAGGGTCTCCGCCACGAGCTCGGAGTCCTCCATCAGGGACAGGGCGTGGTCGAGGCTGGCCGGCAACTGGCTGTACCCGAGTGCCTTGCGCTCGGAGTCCGACAGGCTCCACACGTTGTCCTCGGCCTCGGGCGGGAGCTCGTAGCCCTCGTCGATGCCCTTCAGCCCCGCCGCGAGCAGCAGCGAGTACGCCAGGTACGGGTTCGCTGCCGAGTCGATGCCGCGGTACTCGACGCGAGCCGACTGGCCCTTGTTCGGCTTGTACAGCGGGACGCGGACGAGCGCCGATCGGTTGTTGTGGCCCCAGGTCACGAAGGACGGGGCCTCGTCGCCGCCCCAGAGGCGCTTGTACGAGTTGACGAACTGGTTCGTGACCGCCGTGATCTCCGGCGCGTGCTTGAGGACACCGGCGATGAAGTGCTTCGCGGTCTCGGAGAGCTGGTACTGCCCGCCGGCCTCGTAGAAGGCGTTCTGGTCGCCCTCGAACAGCGACACGTGCGTGTGCATCCCCGAGCCGGGCTGGCCGGAGATCGGCTTCGGCATGAACGTCGCGTAGACGCCCTGCTCGATCGCGACCTCCTTCACGACGGTGCGGAACGTCATGATGTTGTCCGCCATCGTGAGCGCGTCGGCGTAGCGCAGGTCGATCTCGTTCTGCCCGGGGCCGGCCTCGTGGTGGGAGAACTCCACCGAGATGCCGAGGTCCTCGAGCATGCGGACCGAGCGGCGACGGAAGTCGTGCGCGCTGCCACCGGGGACGTTGTCGAAGTAGCCGGCGCGGTCGACGGGCTGCGGGCCGCCGTCCTGCCAGTCGCGGCTCTTCAGCAGGTAGAACTCGATCTCCGGGTGCGTGTAGAACGTGAACCCGCGCTCGCTCGCCTTCGCCAGCGTGCGCTTCAGCACGTTGCGGGGGTCGGCGACGGCGGGCTGGCCGTCCGGCGTCGTGATGTCGCAGAACATCCGCGCCGTGGGGTCGATCTCACCGCGCCACGGGAGGATCTGGAACGTCGAGGGGTCCGGGTGGGCCAGGACGTCGGCCTCGTAGCTCCGGGTGAGCCCCTCGATCGCGGAGCCGTCGAACCCGATTCCCTCGGCGAACGCACCCTCGACCTCGGCCGGGGCGATCGCCACCGACTTCAGCGTCCCGATGACGTCCGTGAACCAGAGTCGGATGAACTTGATGCCCCGCTCCTCGATGGTGCGGAGCACGAAGTCCGTCTGCTTGTCCATTGACGCCCTTTCCGTGGTGCAGCTGGGATGCTCAGCCTATTGGTCTTCGTCGTCCCAACGCTCGTTGTTCGCCTTGATCCGGTCCAGGGCGTGTTGCGCTTCCTCACGGCTGTCGAACGGGCCGATGCGGTCGCGCTGCGGGGACTGCGGGCCCTGCTCGACGGCGTGGGTCTTCTCGTTGAACCACCACTGGGACTCGATGCGTTCGTCGCTCATGCCGCCACCGTACCCACGCGGGGCGGGGCGCGCCCCGCGGGGGCGGGACGCAGCCCTCGCGAAGGCGACGGTGTGCCGCCCCCGGTCGGCGGCAGCCTGTCGTCCAGGCGGCACAGCCCCCGGGGCAGACCGGCACCTCGTCGCTCTGGCGAGTGACGACCGAGAAGGTGACCGCCTGGAGGCGCGGTGCCCGCCCGGCGGACCGGCATCGCGCCTCCAGGCGGTTGCGCTGGGCGCGGCGCGCGCGAGTCTCGCGCTGGGCGCGGCGGTTGCGCTGGGCGCGGCGGTTGCGAGCGCGAGTCTCGCGCTGGGCGACGGTCCTCGCGGCGCGAGCCACGAGAACCGTCGCTGACACCGAGTCTCGCGACGGCGCGCGGCCGCTGGCGCGGCACGCAGCGCAGTGCGCCGCGGCTAGAGTGGTCCGCATGCCCCGGGACGAACACGGACACCTGACCGCTGGCCGCATCTCCCCGCAGCGGGTCGTCCCGAAGGACATCGAACGCCCCGAGTACGTCGGCCGGGCGGAGCCCCACGAGCACGGGCTCGGCGACACATACACGCCGGAGGAGGTCGAGCGCATCCGGGTCGCCGGCCGCATCGCCTCGCAGGCGATCGACGCCGTGGGCGAGGCGATCCGCCCTGGCGTCACCACCGACGAGCTCGACCGCATCGGCCACGAGTTCGTCGTGTCGCACGGCGCGTACCCCTCGACGCTCGGCTACCGCGGGTACCCGAAGTCGCTCTGCTCGAGCCTCAACGAGGTCATCTGCCACGGGATCCCCGACGACACCGTCCTGCAGGAGGGCGACCTCGTCAACATCGACATCACCGCCTACAAGGACGGGATGCACGGAGACACGAACCGGACCTTCATCGTCGGCGAGGGCACGCAGGAGGTCCGCGACCTCGTCGATCGCACGCGAACCGCGCTCGAGCGCGGGATCAAGGCCGTCGCGCCCGGCCGCCAGGTCAACGTCATCGGCCGTGCGATCGAGGCCTACGCCAAGCGGTTCGGCTACGGCGTCGTCCGCGACTACACGGGGCACGGCGTCGGGCGGGCCTTCCACTCCGGGCTGATCATCCCGCACTACGACGCACCCCGCTTCGACGACGTCATCGAACCAGGCATGGTCTTCACGATCGAACCGATGCTCACGCTCGGCGGCATCGAGGCGGACATCTGGGCCGACGACTGGACCGTCTCCACGCGGGACAAGTCGTGGACCGCACAGTTCGAGCACACCCTCGTCGTCACCGAGCGCGGCGCGGAACTCCTCACCGTCTCCTGACACCCCTACCGAAAGGCTCCCCATGACCTCCCTCGCAGTCGGCGTCGACATCGGCGGTACGGGCATCAAGGGCGCGATCGTCGACGTCTCCACCGGCGAACTCACCACCGACCGGATCAAGAAGGCAACGCCCGAGGGCGGCAAGCCGCACGACATCGTGGCGGTGGCGAAGTCCATCGTCGAGGAGCTCGCTCCGGCTGCGGACGTCGCGGTCGGCGTCTGCTTCCCCGCGATCGTCCGCGACGGCAAGACCATGTCGGCGGCGAACGTGTCGAAGAAGTGGATCGGCTTCGAGGCCGAGGCCCTCTTCGAGAAGGAGCTCGGCCGCTCCATCCACTTCGTGAACGACGCCGATGCCGCCGGGTACGCCGAGCAGCAGTTCGGCGCGGCGAAGGGCAAGGACGGCCTCGTCGTCGTCACGACACTGGGCACGGGCATCGGCAGCGCGCTCATCAACGACGGCGTCCTGATCGTCAACTCGGAGCTCGGGCACCTGGAGATCGACGGGCACGACGCCGAGTCGCGGGCGTCCTTCGCGGCCAAGGAGCGGGACGACC
>Ga0308167_1002479_pt1 | contig 17030 bp, 17 predicted proteins | sample PhyCR1_2_FD_202138 | JGI IMG/M metagenome (GOLD analysis project Ga0308167, IMG submission 202138) | Phyllosphere microbial communities from UC Gill Tract Community Farm, Albany, California, United States - DLSLRC.R1 | ecosystem: Host-associated > Plants > Phyllosphere > Unclassified | place... | reverse complement strand
ACATCGGTTTGGACCGACTTCCATCTCACGTTGTGCTTCGAGATCCGGTGTCTGTTTCCCCATGTTCGTCTCACGGATTTCCTGGTACGCATTCGGTTGCGGCGGCAAGTTTTCTGTCACCATTTTCTGGAATGTTTCTTCGTCTTCGATGTTCAAGCCATGATTGTTGGCAAGTAATACATCCAGTTTTTCTGCGACGCTGCCGTCTTCGTTTAATTCTTCGATCAACATGAAGTGGGCAGGCAGAACAATCAGATTTTTCGACAGTTCACGGTACGTGTTGTAGAGCGAGTCTCTTAAGTCACCGACCCAGTCTTCTGCGAGACCGGCTAAATCAGGACGCCCGATTGAATCAATAAACAAAATGTCGCCCGTCAGGAGATAACGATTATCGACAACGAACGAAGTCGATCCGATCGTATGTCCCGGGGAATAAAGTGCCCGTACATCAATTTGTGTATCGCCTACCTGAACGTGGCTTCCATCTTCGAGCGCTGCATAATCAAACGTGACGTCTGTAGCGTCTTTTGGTGACAACCAGTATGTCGCACCTGTTTTTTCCGCAATTTCACGACCACCTGAAATGTGATCGGCATGAAGATGTGTATCAAAAACATGTGTGATTTCAAGCTGACGTTCTTTTGCATAGTCCAGGTAAACATCTGTCATGCGTGTGGCATCCACGAGGACGGCTTCGCCTTCCGAGATGATCATGTAAGACAGGCAGCCTTTCCCGATCCGGACGAACTGAACGACTTCGCCACGATCTGCACCGGTTTCATTTAATGATCCAAGTGAGATCGGCTCGAGGTGTTCGCTCCAGGCTTTCATTCCGCCTGCAAGATACGAGACCGTCCGTCCTGCTTCTTCCAATAAATCCGCGACAAAAATGGACGATCCTTCTTTTGCACAGACGACGAGCACGTCCTGATCGGTCGGCAATTGATCTAAAATATCTTCCACACCATCAAGTAAATCGAAATATGGAACATTCAAATAAGAAAACTGTTCGCCTTCAATTTTCCAATCTTGAAACGCGTCTTCATTCCGGACGTCCAAGATAAATAATTTCTCACGGCGAATGATTTTTTGGGTGACTTCTTTTGTAGTCATTGCTTGTGCCATCTGTCTGATTCCTCCTGATCGTAATTTACGAATTAAACGGTTTGATTTGTGTCGTATTTCCAGTCACTCATACCCGGAACGACGTTTTGAACGTTAAATCCTTTAGCGTCGAGTTGTTGGCAAGCTAAGTCACTGCGGTTTCCTGTCCGGCAGACCACATAAATTGTTTTCGACGAGTCGAGTTCTTCGATACGTTCTTCCAGTTCACCGAGCGGAATGTTGACGGCACTCGGGATATGTGAAAACGCGTATTCCGCCGTTTCCCGAACATCCAGAATCATTGTATCCGCGTTGCCGCGAACGGCTTCGACCGTCTCGTTATTGACGACTTTTTGAAATGCCGGCGCTTCCTGATCATTACCGGAAGCTTTCCGGACGTAATGACGCAGAACATCACCCTCTTCAATCGTTCCGAGGTATTGGTTGCCTGTACTGTTGGCCCAAGCCCGGAGATCAGCCGTCGATCCTTTATCTGTCGCTTGAACCTCTACGACTTGACCCGGTTCCAGTGTCTTCATCGTTTTTTTCGTCCGGACGATTGGCATCGGACAAGCTAAACCACGTGCATCAAGTACGATATCTGTTTTGATTGTCTGCAAAAGTATTCGCTCCTTTTACCTCTAGGGGTATAATTAAAATTAAAAAAATTAGTTGGTTTTACCTTCGTACGCCATCATACCGCCATCCATATTGATGACATCAAATCCCTGTCCTTCGAGATAAGTTGCGGCACGGCCACTTCTTGCACCAGAACGACAGACCATGACATATTGTTTTTTCTTATCGAGTTCGTTCATTTTAAACTCCACAAGACCGAGTGGAATATGAATCGCATTTGGAATTTCACCTTCTTTGACTTCATCCACTTCACGGACATCAATGATGTTAAGTTGTTCTCCGTTCTCTAGCTTTTCCTGTACTTCTTTTGCTGTGAATCGTTTCATTTGTTATTCCTCCTCGTGTTTTTTAACGCCAAGCATTCATTCCGCCTGACACTTCCGTTACTTGCGTATATCCGGCTTTTTTTAATTGTTTGACCGCTTGTTTACTGCGCATGCCACTCTGGCAGATTACGATGACTTCTTTGTCTTTCGGAATCTTATCGAGTTGCGTCGGCAAGACTTGGAGCGGAATGTTCTTAAATCCTTTAATGTGATTTCCTTTGAACTCACCCGGTGTCCGGACATCCAAATAAAACCGGGTCCGGTCGCCTAACCGTTGCTTTAAGTTAGACGCCGACAATTTGTTGACACCTTTTGTCGGGGCGAACATCCGGTAAGCGAGAAAAGCGACAATCACTAGAAATATGATGTTCAAGATATCCACTTGCATCAATCCTCCTCGAAATTAGATGAACAGGTTGACGTTTCCGTCTTCAGCATCAGCAAGATACGCTGCCACGCCGGCATATTCGATCCCATCATGCAGTTCTTCCTGCTTTAAGCCGAGCAGATCCATCGTCATCGTACAAGCGACCAGTTTTACATCCTGCTCTTTTGCTAGTTCGATTAAATCGGGAAGCAGCATCGCATTGTGTTTTTTCATGACGTTTTTGATCATCTTCTGGCCGGCACCACCGAAGTTCATTTTGGAAAGTGGCATCTTGTCGGCACCACGTGGCATGAATTTGCCGAACATTTTTTCAAGTAATGTTTTATCCGGTTGAATCGGTTCATCTTTACGCATTGCGTTTAATCCCCAAAACGTATGAAAAATCGTCACCTCATGGTCGTAAGCGGCTGCACCGTTGGCGATGATATACGCTGCCATGACCTTATCGTAATCTCCACTGAACAAGACAATCGTTGTTTTTTTAATCTCTGACATCTGAAAAATTCCTCCATCTATTTTACCCTAAGGGGTATTAATCGTTGTAAATTTTTTTATCTACTCTTTAATAACAGTTGAACAGCTTCTGCTACAGACTGTTCGTGGTTATCAGCTGTTTCGTCATTCGTGACACAATCGATGAGATTTTCACTCACGACAAGTCCAATGACACGATCAATCGCGCTCCGTGTCGCACTCAGTTGAGTGACGACATCTTTACAGGACGCCTCTTCTTTCATCATCCGGGTAGTGCCGTGAAGCTGACCTTCAATTCGGTTCATCCGATGAATGATTTTGTCTTCGTATACTTTTTCCACGTGAAGAACACTCTCCTTTTTACCGTGTGACCTGTGTCATATCTGTTGGCTACATTCCATACAATAATACCTACAGGGGTATATGTCAACGAAAAAGTTTTTATTCGGACTTACTGTGTTGATTGATCCATTTTTGAGACAGACGGGTCGTCTCTCTTTTAAGTGTAATGAATTGAAACATCCTTGGATCAATCTGCGAATCATCGTGTGTCTGAAACCGTTCTGATTCGAGCAGGCTTCCCGCCAAGCGTTCCGAAAGAATTGAGATTCCCGTTCCATTTTTGATTAACTGTTTGATTAAGCGGTTGGAATATACCGTGATGATCCGCTTCGGAACAATCGCTTGTGTCTGCAGCCACGTTTCCAGTGCCAAACGTGCCGCTGATCCTTCTTCCCGATAAATCCACGTGGCCTGTTCCGGAACCAGCTGATGCTGACCGATGATGCGTAATCGATCTGTTGCAAAAGGAACGGCTTCGATTTGGTGTGAGCGATGCACTCCTTCTACCATTCCTAAATCGATTTCGTAATGAAGCAAGGCCTGTTCGACTTGTTCCTGATTCATGACGCGCGCATCGACGGAAACATCCGGATAGACCAACAAAAAGTTGTGAATCATCTCTTCTAACATCGCCTCGTAGATCGTATGTGTCGCTGCAATTCTAAGCGTCCCGCGTGTAATGCCTTCCAACTCATCCATTTCCTGCTCGAGTCGGATCGCTTGGTGCAGAATTTCCTTAGCATGCCGGTACACAATCCATCCCGCTTCCGAGATTTCAATCGTCTTATTAAAGGTATGGCGATGAATCAAACTTTGTCCGAAATGTTCTTCCAGATGTTTTAAATGGAGACTAACCGTCGGCTGTGAAATGTATAAGCGGTCCGCTGTTTTCGTAAAATGTTTGGTTTCGACCAACGCGACGAAGGTCTTCAGTTCATTAAAATTCATGGATTCACCTCATTTATTTTTCTAATCGTTACCATCAGTATAATTCATTTTCCTAATCATTACTTTCCCCGTAGAGTCATCTGTATCACTTCACAGAAAGAAGGAATACGCTTGGATTTATTACTTTTTCTCGTACTTGGAGCCGCAATCGGCATTCTCTCCGGTTTTTTCGGAATCGGCGGAGGCATCATCCTGACCCCTCTTTTATTGATCTTAGGATACACCCCAAGCACCGCAATCGTCTTAAGTTTACTTTTGACACTCGGTTCGACGGTAACAGGTACCTTTGCCCATCTCCGTCAAAATAACTTTCACCTGCGGGATGCTGTTACGATCGGCGTTTCCGGTATCATCGGCTCCGCCGCGATTACGCCTGTCGTCTTTTGGATGGAACGGCACAGCGGTGCGGATACGGTCATCTCCACCCTTTACATCGTTCTGCTCCTGCTGTTTGCCATCCAGTTTTTGAAACCGGCTAAAAAAGTCATTCGGGAGACACCTGTGCCGCACGCCTCGTTCTATAAACTGGTCGCGATCGGAACCGCTGCCGGAATCCTGTCGTCCTTGATGGGCGTCAGCGGTGGATTCTTATTGACACCGCTTTTGATGGGATGGGTGCGTTTCCCGCTGAAGCAAGCAATCGGAACAAGTATTGCGGCAGCTACGTTGATTGTACTCGGCGGCGTTACGAGTTATTTCATGTCAGGTACACAGGCACCGCTTGCTTTAGGGATCGCTCTAATCATCGGAGCACTCATCGGCTCACCGCTCGGCGCGTCATTCCTCAATCTCTTCAGCAGTCAATTCGTCAAAAAGAGTCTTGGCAGTTTTTATGCCGCTGTTGCAGCGAGCGTCTTCTTAAAAACCACGCATTTTGAACAACTCTCGTTACTTCTGCTTGCCTTGTTTACGACCGGTTTAATCGGTGTATTTTTCTATCAAAAAGTAAGTCAACGTCAAACAAAAGACTGCCCTTAACGGACAGTCTCTTGTTTGATTTTTTCGGGTTTTAAGACCTTTGCTTCTTTCTTTTGTCGCATCCGTTCAGCGTTCATCAATCCACCGAGCATCAGGACGACAGATGACAAATAGAACCACGTCATCAGGACGATGATTCCGGCCAGTTGTCCATACAAACGGTCGTAACTGCCGAATTCCGCGTAATACGAGAAGAATTCAGAAACAGCCTGCCAGGCGATTGTCGCAAACAACGCACCCGGTAAGACTTGACGGACTGTCAACCGGACACTCGGTAAAACACGATACAGCAGAATGAAGAAGACCAACAGGAACAGTGATCCGAGTCCCCAACGGAATAAAAACCAAATCCAGGAGTAGTTCGTGACGACATCATTGACGATCGCAAAATGCGTGATGAAACGCCGCGTTAACTTTTCAGCAACCGGAACGAGAAGCGACATCGGTAAGATAATCATCATTCCGACCGTAAAACCAAAGTCCTGCAGTAACCCTCTCCAAAACGGCACTTTCCGCGTGACTTCCAGCGCATCATTTAACGAACGGACCAGTGACTGGACCGACATCGAAGCGAGCCAAAAGGCTGCCAGGAAGCTGATCGAGGCCAATTTCAGACCCCCGTTATCAAAAATCCCGACGACATTTTTCCGGATTAAATCATAGGTTTCCGCCGGAGCAAACGGACGGATCAAATCGAGGACGTCACCCGATGTGAACGGTAAAAAAGACACAAGGCCCACTACGAATAATAAAAATGGGAATAAGGACAACATCAGATAATAAGCAAGCTGAGCCGATTTATCAAAAAAGGCTTCGCCAAAAAATCGGGCAAATACAGGTTTTAATAATGACATAACAATTTCCTCACTTTCGAATAGTTCTTTCCTCTATCCCCCTTTCCGTACACTTTTTAAACTTTTAACGTCTTTTGAACTTGTAAGTAAGCGTTTAACGATTATCGTTTGGCACAAAGCGCAAGCAAACGGTACACTGAAGCAAGAACCATCGTCGTGTTGGATGAAGAAAGGATTTACGCCGTGTCTACTTTACTCACTGAAGCCGAACGCTTTTTTCATGACTATATAGAACAATACCCGCAAGACAGCTATCGCCTGCATGAAGTGCGCGAAGAAATTTTGCGGACCGGTACGTATACCCAAACGCTTCAAGAACTTACGTATGGAGCTAAACTCGCTTGGCGGAACAGCAACCGCTGTATCGGACGCCTTTTTTGGGATCAACTTCACGTCATCGATGCCCGGAGTGCGCTGACGGTCGAATCGATCCGGGATGCCTTGTTCCGTCATATTTCGTATGCGACCAACGAAGGCCGGATCCGTTCGACCCTTACAATTTTCGATCCTGACCGGGTTCGTGTCTTGAACCATCAATTGATCCGTTACGCCGGATACGACACCCCGGACGGTATCATCGGGGATCCGGCTTCAATCGCCTTCACTCAGTTGTGTGAGTCGTTCGGATGGAGCGGATCTAAAACCGATTTCGATATCTTACCCTTACTGATTGAACTCGACGGCCAAGTCAGTCTGCATCCGATTCCGGATGAACTGGTGCTGGAAGTCACGATTCAACATCCCGAGCAAAATCTGTTTGGGGACCGGACAATCAAATGGTATGCCGTGCCGATGATTTCCGATATGCGGCTTGAAGTCGGCGGTATCTCCTATCCGTGTGCTCCATTCAACGGTTGGTACATGGGAACAGAAATCGGTGCCCGAAATTTGGCCGATACTGACCGCTACGATCTTTTGCCGCTGGTCGCGGAGCAGCTTGGACTGAATACGTCACGGGAGCGGTCGTTATGGAAGGACCGAGCACTCGTCGAGCTCAATTATGCCGTTCTTGATTCGTTTGAACGGAGCGGTGTGACAATCGTCGATCATCATACGGCAACGAAACAATTTGCCCGGTTCGAAAAAAATGAAGCGGCCTGTGAACGGGACGTAACCGGAGAATGGTCCTGGCTCGTACCGCCCATGAGCGGTGCCGCGACGCATGTCTTCCACAAAGATTTCGATCCGACCGTCAAACGACCGAATTTCTTCGCCCGTTCTGCTCCTGCGGAAGAACCAAGCGTTCCAAGCGGCTGTCCGTTTCATCAGGAGGTGTCCCGATGAACTACGTGGAAACACTCCGTAAACAGGTTGGACATACCCCGCTAATTCTCGTCGGTGCCGTCGTTCTCGTCGTCAAGGACGGACATATTTTGCTCGAGCAACGGAATGAAACACAGGCCCGGTTCGGACTGCCGGGGGGTCTGATGGAATGGGCTGAATCAACAGATGAAACCGCACGCCGTGAATTGCTGGAAGAGACGGGACTTCTCGCCGAAAAACTGACTTTGCTTGGTGTCTATTCCGGAAAAAATTATGTCACGACGCTTGCGAACGGCGATGTCTTTCAAAGCGTTTCGCTCGCTTACGTTGCTTCCGAAACGACCGGAACGTTGCGGATTAGCGCAGAAAGTGTTGCGTTAACGTATTTCTCTTTGAAAGATTTACCGGAGCAAATCGTCGGTTCGCATCGGGTGATGATTGAGGACTACTTAAAACAGATGTGACTGTACATTGCCATGAAGTGATTGACCATACGCCTTCTTCAGTAAACGAAAGAAAGGCGTTTTTGGTTTTAATTTTTATTTTTTAATTTCTCAACAGCTTCATATGTTATAAAATGGAATTAAAATATGATGACTTGGAGATGTATTATGAAAAAATTACTTGTATCCGCTTGCTTATTTTCGGTTTTGAGTATTCAACCTCTACATTCTGAAGCTGCCTCTTACTCTAAAAAAATCAAACAAGACTTTACTATCTATGATCAGGCTAAGAAAAAGTATACTGCTTCAATGCGTTCATCTAAAGCAAGTTGCCACAAAGCTACTTCAAATGATATTTGGTGGATTAAAGGTAAGGACGAGTTATGTAGCGGAAAATTTGTTCTTTATTTGAACGGGAAATCTACCAATTACAAATATACGTATACCAAATCAAATCCTTATGTATTCAGTAAGACAGATGCCAAAACAAGTGCCGTTCTCAAAAACAAAACAGGATACCCTACTGTTTTTTCGCTGACAAACAAAGAAACTTATTCGTTTCTTAACCTAAAAACATATACAGTTTTAAATAAAAAACTCACAAAACAAAGTAACACTCTAACGTCGTATGCAATCAAACCAAAGATGAACGGCAATTTAGTACAGGCTCCTATTTATGATAATGGTGGTTATGGATTCGGTTACGTCTTTAATGACCTTACAGTAAGCGGTACAAAATGGATTGATGAACGTTCACACGATTACATCTCACAAGATCCAAACAGTAAAAGATATAAAAATGGTGTAAGCGAAATGAAAAAATATCAAAATTCATTGAGTTATTTTGTAAAATAACTGTTAGGGGAAGAATTGAGGTTTTTTTAATGATGAACAAAATCATGCTCGTCATGCTTGGTGGTACAGGGATCTTATTTGTGATCTTTGCCGTCATCGTCATGATCAGCTTATGGATGTAACAAAAGACGGGATCTACAGAGTCGCCTCAAAGGCCGTTCTGAAGATCCCGTTTGTTTAGACACTGATTGGTTTTTGCATGATGAATTGTTTGAGGTCCCGTTGTTGCCACCCGGCTTTAAGTAATTCTTCCCACACCTGCTGATTCGTTGATTGTAGATGGTAGAGTTCGCCTGCCAATCGGCGTGTCGCTTCGGTCGCGACACGGGCCACTTCTTCCTCATCTGTCAAAATGGCAAAAATTGATTCATTGACTGCGGCAATAAAGGCACCATCAAGTTCGTAGTAACGGGCTTTCGCCAGTTTCATAACACCCGGATCCTGTTGCCAAATGTATTCGTCCTGCTGTATGTACCGCCGTTCAAAAGCCACTTGATCAATTTCAACAAGCGGTTCAACCTGTCCCGATTCTTCTTTATGAAAATAACCGAGTTCACTGACAGTTTGATAACCGAAACTCTTGTATAAGGTAATCGCCGGATCATTACCTTGAATGACTTCAAGCATCAAACAGTCGACATTTAACGACTTGGCATAACTCAGTTGCGCATCATATAAGGCTTTGGCAATTCCAAGGCGCCGGTACTGCGGATCGACCGCCAGTCCTCCGCAACGCATGACCGTTTTTTTCTTGATCGTCTTCAGCCCGTTCAGCCAAATCGCGACCGGTCGTTCGCCGTGATAGGCAATAAAAGAATGCTCCAACTGATTGAAGTCCCGTTCCAAAATCCGGGTTTGAAATACTTCGAGTGACAAACCCAGGGGAATGATGTAATCGCTGAACCCTTCCTTCATGACTGAATACGCCGTTTCTACATCAGGTGCACGTTTAATGTGAATCACTTCGGATCGCCCCTTTCTCTACAATTGTTCGCCTTTTCGGCTGTTCATTCCTGCTGGCAGTAAACAAAAAAACCATCCAGAAACAATCCTGGATGGCATGAATGTCATTGGTGTAATTTCGAACGTGATCTTCCGTATCCGAAGTAAACGAGTAAACCGATTGCTGTCCAGATGAAGAAGGCAATCCATGTGAATGTTTGAAGGTTCAACATCAACATGATACAGGCAAGGACTGAAAGGATTGGTAAAACCGGAACGAATGGTACTTTAAACGCCCGCTGTAAATCAGGACGTGTTTTCCGTAAGATGATGACGGCAATTGAGATCAGGGCAAATGCTGCGAGTGTCCCAATGTTGATCAATTCTGCCAATGTACCGAGCGGCACGAAACCTGCGATTAAACCGGCTGTCGTTCCAAGAATCCATGTTGCTTTGACAGGCGTATGTGATTTTTCATTTACGTCCGAGAAGATTTTCGGCAATAATCCGTCACGGCTCATCGCGAACAAGAGACGTACCAGACCAAATGTCATAACGAGGATAACCGTTGTCATACCAACGATGGCACCTAAGTCGACGAAACCTGCAACCCAGTCTTGACCTGCGACTTTTAGTGCTAACGAAACCGGACTGTCGACCCCTTCAAACTGTTTGAATGGTACGATTCCGACCATGATAGCGGATACGACGACGTATAATACGGTAACGATGGCAAGTGATCCTAAGATCCCGATCGGTAAGTTACGGCCCGGATCTTTTACTTCTTCTGCTGCTGACGTAACGGCATCAAAACCGAGGTAAGCGAAGAAAGCGATGGCTGAAGCCTGCAGGACACCACTGATACCGAATGGTGCGAACGGTGTATAGTTACCCGGTTCGACGTACCAGATCCCGACGACGATGAACAAGACAACGACGGCTACTTTTACAAGAACCATGATATTGTTGACGCGTTTTGTTTCTTTAATACCCATTGAGAGCAACAGCGTGATGACCATCAAGATCAAGAACGCCGGTAAGTTGAAGAATGTTTCGCTTCCCGGTACAGCACCCGGTGCTGCCGTTAACGCTGTCGGCAGACTGATTCCGAATCCGGATAATAGTGATTGGAAATAACCGGACCAACCTGTTGCAACGGCACTCGATGCTAAACCATATTCCAGGATCAAACACCAACCGATGATCCAGGCAACCAATTCACCAATCGTGGCATAGGTGTACGTGTAAACACTACCCGAGACGGGAATCATCGATGAGAACTCGGCGTAACAGAGAGCTGCTAATGCACAGACGATAGCAGAAATAATAAAGGCAACCGGTAATGCGGGTCCTGCATACAACGCTCCTGTTCCGGTCAGGACGAAGATCCCTGTCCCGATGATTGCACCAATCCCAAGTAAAACTAAATCAAAGCCTGATAAATGCCGCGCCAGTTTGGAATGGCTCTTTTGATCCATCATCACACTGACATCTTTCTTACGAAGCAAACTCATAAAACACCCTCCGAACTTTCTATTTTTTCTGAATATTCAAATCATTTTTCTAATTGACCTTTTCATCATAACAAAGGATGTCAGCTTTTATAAGCAAAAGTTTCTGTTTTTTTTCACAAATTGGTCAAACCAGTTTTGTTATTTTACTACAATACAAATATGCAGCCATGTATTAACGCACTAAAAAACTCCTTCACCGGCTGGTGAAGGAGTTTTATTAATGTTACGGACGATCGTTCGGGTGATCTAAGTTCGGGCCACGATGTGTGTCCGGATCGATCGGGTAATCGTCTTGTTGTGCTAAATCATTTTCAGGAAGTGCCCCTTTTGGTGTACCATGTGTCGGGTTTACGTTCGTAGAAGATGATGGTTTAGAAGCTTTTGGTGCTTGATCTGGTGTAACGTCATCTGCTGCTTTAGACGCGGCACCTTTTGCTGCTTCTTTTAAGCTTGGCTTCGTTGAAGCAGACGATGTGTTGTTTGACGGCAGGTTCGATGTGTCGATATCTGCATTCTCTGCTTTTTTCTGGAGACGATCGAGGTAACGTGATGCATTATCACGGCCACCTAAGCCAAACGCGAGTCCGAAAGCAAGAGCAACAGCACCGAGGATTAAGATGAACGCTGAGTTAACGATTGTAGCAGCAACACCAAGTTGATCAAGTGCCATGAAGACAGCAAGAGCAAGGATGGCATATTTCGCGACGCTTGAAAGAACTTTTAAATCCGAGTTCGCAAACAGGCTGTCCATTGTACGTTTCACCAAGTTGCTGATGATGATACCGATTGCCAAGATAATGATCGCTGTCAAGACGCTTGGAAGGAAAGCAAGAACCGCGCGACCGAGATCAACCATGAAGTTAAGACCGATTAAGTTGAAGGCTTCAACGACGAACAGGACGACGATGACGATTTCAACAAGTGATCCGACGATTGATGATGGTGATGTCGATGCATTGTTTGCATCCCAGTTACCGATTTTCAAGTGGCGTGTTAAGTTGTTGAATCCGAGGCGTGACAAGAGGTCTGCAACGAATTTCTTAACGAAACGACCGACATAAAGACCGACAAGAATCAAGACGATACCGACGATAATGTTTGGAATCATACCAAGAACATCGTTGAGCATGTTGATGGCTGGTCCTGTGATGCCTTTAATGTTGAGTTGATCCAGTGCCGAAATCGTGATCGGGATTAAGATCAGGATGAAGACAACTGTCCCTAAGATGGAAGAAAGTGATTTTGTATCTTTTTGTTCGTTTGTACCGATGTTGAAGCGTGAAGCAAATTTGTCTGTACCGACTGCATGCAGGAAGTTCGTAACGATATCGCGGACGATTTTCGCAACGAGGAATCCGACGAAGAAGATCGCTGCTGCAGCAATCAGACGTGGAATGAAACCAAGGAACGACGAGAGTAATTGACTGAACGGTTCAGAAACACTTTCGATGTTAAGTGCACCAAGTACACCCGGTAGGAACAATAACAAGACAAGATAGAAGACGATTTCGCCTGCAATCTTCGGATAACTTGAAAGATCCGTTTGACCTTGAAGCATTTTGTTCGAACGGACTTTTTCGTTCGACATCAGCTTCGTTCCGCCTTTGACGATGACCATGCGGAGTACAACCGCGATGACATAAGCGAGAAGAAGAATCAATGCTGCTTTCAGGATATTCGGGATCGCTGCGAGCAATGTGCTCATCGTATCCGCAAGTGGTCCTGCGATGATGTTCAAGTTCAAGATGTTAAAGACTAGGATTAGAACAAATACCATCAAGACCCAGAAAATGACTGTCCCGATAATTTTTTCAGGCGTCCACTTTTTCTTTTGTGGTGGTGTACCTTCTTTTTGTGGTGACAACTTATGAACGACACCAGATTTTTCTAATGCTTTTTGAATACCGTTTGCGATCAGTTTCGCAATCAGCCATCCAATCAAGAAGACGATAAGTGCTCCTAAAATATTTCCGAGAGTCCCTAGAATCCCGTTGACGTCAAATGACGTCGTGTTCCAAAAGTTGTTCATCCTGCCACACTCCTTCATCTCTAAATAATATATTTCCGACACTTCTTTAATTTCCCCGGCTAAAGGAATTACTAAACCACTTTTAACCTGAAAGTGGCAGTTTGTGAATAGTATTTAAAAAAATGGATGATTCTGATCAGAACCATCCATTTTGGAAAAGCTATTTATTTTTTAGTATTCCGCCGTCATGGTTTCGCCGACGTACCGAAATAATTTGACCGCGTCCATCTTAAACGACTTCTTTTTCCGAGAACTGACTGTTGTAAAGATCGGCATAAAAGCCGTTCGCTTCGAGCAAGGCTTCATGTGTGCCCTGTTCAATGACCCGCCCTTGGTCCATGACCAAAATCAAATCGGCATCTTTAATCGTCGACAGACGGTGGGCGATGACGAAACTTGTCCGCCCTTCCATCAAACGTTTCATCGCCTGTTGAATAAAGATTTCCGTCCGCGTATCGACACTTGACGTGGCTTCATCGAGAATCATGATCGGTGGATCGGCGAGGACCGCCCGGGCAATCGTCAACAGTTGCTTTTGCCCTTGCGAGATGTTCGACGCTTCTTCGTTCAGGACGGTATCGTAGCCGTCCGGCAATGTCCGGATGAAGTGATCCGCATGGGCTGTTTTCGCGGCTTCGACGATGTCGTCTTCTGTTGCCCCGGTTTTTCCGTACGCGAGATTGTCACGGATCGTACCGTTAAAGAGCCACGTATCCTGCAGGACCATGCCGAACGTCGTCCGTAAATCTTCGCGTGACATCTTCCGTGTATCGATCCCGTCAATCCGGATGACACCACGATTCAACTCGTAAAAGCGCATCAACAGATTGATCAGTGTCGTTTTACCGGCACCGGTCGGACCGACGATCGCAACCGTCTGACCCGGTTTGACGTCGATGTTCATGTCTTCAATCAACAGCTGTTCGCCGTAACCGAAGTCGACATGCTCGAACGCAACGGCTCCGTCGGCTTTCGTCAAGTGATGCGTCGTTACTTCCTTGACTTCCTCTTCTTCATCCAACAACTCAAAGACCCGCTCGGCAGCGGCGACCGTCGACTGAACGATGTTCGCGATATTGGCCGTTTGTGTGATCGGTTGTGTGAACTGGCGTGTATAGGTGATGAACGCTTGAATATCTCCGATCGAGATGCTGCGCTGGGTGACTAAAATCCCGCCGACGACACTGATCAGGACATAGCTGATGTTCCCGATGAACATCATCATCGGCATGATGATTCCGGAAATGAACTGCGCTTTTCGTCCCGCTTCATATAATTCTTCATTCACCGTATCAAACTGTTCGACCGCTCTGCGTTCATGACCAAACGCTTTGACGACCGGATGCCCTGTATACATCTCTTCGACATGACCATTCAGTTGTCCGAGTGTCCGTTGTTGATCAGCAAAGTATTTTTGCGACCGTTTCAAAATCGGACGAATCGCGAAAATCGAGATCGGTAACGAGACGAGCGAGATCAACGTCAACAGCGGACTGATCGTCAGCATCATGATTAAGATCCCGACAATCGTCACGATCGACGTGATGAACGACGTCACACTTTGTTGCAAGGTACTCCCGATCGTATCGATGTCATTTGTGACCCGGCTGAGTGTCTCCCCGTTCGGACGGCCGTCATAATACTTGAGCGGTAAGCGTTCAAGCTTCTGATTGACATCTTCCCGTAAATCGTAGACGGTTTTTTGCGCAATCCCGGACATCAGATACTGTTGCAGGTAACTGAACAGACTGCTGATGACATACAGTCCGGCGAGTAACAGCAAAATCTGTCCGATTTTCGTAAAGTCGATTTCTGCTCCCGGTACCCCCTGGAACTTGGCGTAGGCGCCTTCAAACAGTTCCGTGATTGCCGTTCCCATGATTTTCGGTCCGGCAATCATAAAGATCGTACTGAGAATGGCTGCGACAAAAACCGCTATGAGAGCGTTCCGGCGTGGTTTCAGGTAACCGAGCAACCGTCGGAACGTCGCTTTAAAGTTTTTTGGTTTTTCGCCCATCATCATCATGTTCCCGCCGCCGGGACCACCACCCGGGCCACCTGGAGGACCGCCGGCAGGTCGTTTTGTATTACTGGTACTCATGCGATTTCCTCCTCTGACAGTTGGGATTTGACGATTTCCTGATAGACGTCGTTTGTTTCATACAGTTCATCATGCGTTCCGATGCCGGCAATCCGACCTTCTTCGAGGACGATGATTTGATCGGCATCCATGACGGTGCTGACACGTTGGGCGACAATCAGAACGGTCGCGTCCTCGGTTTCCTGCTTTAGGGCTTTGCGTAAGGTTGCATCCGTTTTAAAGTCAAGCGCCGAGAAGCTGTCGTCAAAGACATAGATGTCGGGTTTGCGGACCAGCGCCCGGGCAATCGATAAGCGTTGCTTTTGCCCACCGGAGACGTTGGAACCGCCTTGTTCAATCATTGAGTCATACCGGTCTGGCATCCGTTCAATAAAATCTGTCGCTTGAGCGACGCGCGCCGCATGCCGGATTTCTTCGTCCGTCGCGTCCTCTTTCCCGAACCGGATGTTATCCGCAATCGTTCCGGTAAACAGCAACGCTTTTTGCGGGACAAAGCCGATTTTCGAACGTAATTCTTCCTGCGGAACGGCTTGGCTGTCGACACCGTTGACTTGGATGCTGCCATCCGTCACGTCATAAAACCGCGGAATCAAATTGACGAGCGTTGATTTCCCGGAACCGGTCCCGCCGATGACGGCCGTAATTTCTCCCGGTCGGGCAGAAAAACTGATATCCGATAAGACCGGTGCCTCGGCTCCCGGATAGCTGAACGTCACCCGGTCAAAGACGAGCGTGCCGCGTTCTTTATCCGCAGAAGCGGTTCCGGCGTCGACCATTGTCGGCTCCATCTCGAGGACTTCATTAATCCGCTTCGCCGAGACCGCCGCCCGGGGGATCATGACGAACATGACAGACGCCATGACGAGGGCAAACATGATTTGCATGACGTATTGAATGAACGCCATCAAATCTCCGATCTGCATCCCGCCGTTGTTAATCCGGATACCACCGAACCAAATGACACCAACAACCGTCAAGTTCATCACGAGCATCATGACCGGCATCAAAAAGGCCATGATTTTATTGACCTTGATCGAGACATCCGTTAAATCGGCATTCGCTTTTGTTAACCGTACTTTCTCCTGGGATTCCCGGTTAAAGGCCCGGATGACACGAATCCCGGTCAGGTTTTCCCGTAAAACGAGATTCAAGCGGTCAAGCCGTTTTTGGACTTGGCCGAACAACGGGACTCCTTTCCAGAGAATCAACAGAATCGAGACGACCAACACCGGCATCGCCGCAACGATGACAAGTGATAATTTCGCATCTTTCGAAACGGCCATGATCAGTCCACCGACGAACATGATCGGCGCACTGACGACCATCCGGAGCATCATGATGACGACCTGCTGGACTTGGGTGATATCGTTTGTCGTCCGTGTAATCAATGAAGCCGTTCCGACTTGATCAAACTCCTGTAAGGTAAAGCGTTCGACGTGGTTAAAGACTTTTCGGCGAATGTCGCGGCCAAGTCCCATCGCGGCTTTCGAGGAATAATAACTGGCAGCAATCGCCGCGAGTGCGCCAAGTCCGGTAATCCCGAGCATGACAGCCCCGATTTTCCAAATGTAGGCCGTATCCCCCGTCACGACTCCTTTATCGATGATGTCGGCCATCAAAGTCGGTAAGTATAAATCCGACATCGACTGGGCGAAGACAAGGATCAAGACGGCCAAGACGGCCCATTTATAGGTCGTCAGATTTTTGAGTAACTTAATCATCTGTACAGCCTCCGTTTCCTGGTGCCAAAATTTCTTTTAGTCCTTCTGCAATCTGCGCATGCGTCTGCAACATCTGCTCAAAGACGACGGGATCGATTTGATCGAGGAC
>Ga0308167_1002477_pt1 | contig 17038 bp, 28 predicted proteins | sample PhyCR1_2_FD_202138 | JGI IMG/M metagenome (GOLD analysis project Ga0308167, IMG submission 202138) | Phyllosphere microbial communities from UC Gill Tract Community Farm, Albany, California, United States - DLSLRC.R1 | ecosystem: Host-associated > Plants > Phyllosphere > Unclassified | place... | reverse complement strand
CGGCCCGTGAGGTCCGGCGGCTTTCACCGTGGGCGAGACGACCGAGCGTCTGCTTTTCAGAGTGGCCTGTCCGCTGCGGTGTTGGACCTGAGAGATTGGCGGGGGGATTGCTCCTTCGGTGTCGTTCCGGTGCCAGTGGCACCGCACGACGTCTCCCGCGACGGATGAGCGGCCGGTGTTCAGTTGTCCGCGCACGAGCATACCCAGCCCGCGTTACGGGCATGTGTCGCGTGCCGTGCTTCGACATCTCGTAGAATGCCCGGATGGCAGGACAGCGATCGCGCCCCCGTGGGCAGCTCGAGCAGGCGGTGCTCGACGCGCTCTGGTCCGCCGACACCGGGTTGAGCGCTCGGCAGGTGCTCGACGCCTTCCCGGAACCCCGCCCGGCACTGACGACCGTGCTCACCGTGCTCGACCGGCTCGGGCGCAAGGGCCAGGTCGAGCGGCAGCACCACGACGACGCCCCGCTGACCTTCCGCGCGACGAACAGCAGGGAGGAGCAGACCGCGTCCCTCATGTCGAACGCCCTCGCAGCGGCGACCGACCGCGAAGCCGCCCTCCTGCAGTTCACGGGGTCGCTCGCCTCCGACGACCTCGACGTCCTCCGCCGCGCCCTCGACGCCCGAGCCCGCTCCTGACGGATCCCCTGTCGTGGTCGTCACCGGAGTCGTCCTCATCGCGCTCGCCCTCGTGGTCGTGGTCCTGGCGCCCCGGTTCCTGACCCGCTCGGCGTGGACGATCGATCGCCCCCGCACCGCACTCGTGGCGTGGTCCGTCGCCGTGCTCCTCGGCGTGGTCGGCTTCGTCGCCGGCATCGCCCTCGTGGTCCTGGCGAACCGGCCGATCACCGACCCGTTCCGGCTCGGCGACTCCCCCACGCACGGCCTGAACATCGGCGTCGCGCTGCTCGCGGTCCTCGCCTTCGTCATCGCGGTGCGCGTCCGCCCCGGCCCCGAGCACCACGCCGTGCGCGAGGCCATGCGCTCCGGGGCCGCCCCGCACCGCGAGATCGACGGCACACCGGTCGCGGTCGTCGAGGCCGAGCACGCACTGGCGTGCGCCGTCCCCGGCAGGGAAGGCGGGGTGCTGGTGAGCACCGGGCTCGCGGACCGGCTCCGGACGGACGAACTGGAGGCAGTGGTCGCCCACGAGCGAGCGCACCTGACCCAGCGCCACGCGATCGCGGTCGGGATCGCCGAATCGATCGAACGTGCGGTCCCGTGGATCCCGGGGGCACGCGCCATGGCGCGGTCGACGCGCGTCCTCGTGGAGTTCGCGGCCGACGACGCGGCCGCCCGCCGCGTCGGACGGGACGCGCTGCGCCGGGCCGTCCTGGTGGCGGACGGGACGAGCGCGCTCGGGGCGATCCGTGCCTCCAGGCTGTCCTGAGGGAGCATCTGTCGGAGGCGAGGAATAAGGTGATCGGACCGTGAAGCCACTGACCGAAGCAGACATCCGCTCGTCGTTCGTGAACGCCACCCCGGACGAACTCGCCCAGCTGCCCATCCCGGGCCTGCACGAGATGCTCTGGGACGAGCGCGAGTTCCTCGGCTGGCGCGACCCCCAGGCCGCCCGTCGCGGGTACATCGTGTCCTGGATCGACGACCGCCCTATGGGCATCGTCGTCCGCTCCGCCGGGGGTTCGCTCCGCCCGGGCATCGCGGCCATGTGCTCCTTCTGCCACTCCCCGCAGCCCGCGACGCAGGTGCGTCTGTTCTCGGCGGCACGCGGCGGCGAGTCCGGGCGGAACGGCAACACGATCGGCTCCTACATCTGCGAGGACCTCGGGTGCTCGATGCTGATCCGCACGGCGCCACCGCACCTCAACCCGCCGGCGACCATTGCGATGCGGGGCGAGGCACTGCTGCAACGCGTCCGGAACTTCACCGAGGACATCGCGAAGACCGCATGAGCCGGTTCAGCACCGCGCGCTGGGCCGTCGTCGAGGAGCTCGGGGACGGCCGGTGGCGGCTCACCCTGCGCGACGAGGCCGACGACGAACTCGGCGCGTTCGGACTCGGCGTCGAGGGCCCGTGGGACCCGGACGTCGAACCGCACGTGGGGTTCGTGCTCGTGCAGCTCGGACTGACGCTCCGCGGCGCCCGGCCGTGGCGAGTCGACGAACTCGGCGACCAGCGCGCGCCGGTGCTGCCGCTCGGCTGATCCGGCTCAGCTCGACCGCGTGTAGCCGTAGAGGTCCTGCTGCACGCCGTTGACCCACAGGTCGGGCCCGTCCGGGCGGGCGACGCGCAGGGTCCGGTTGTAGGCCTCGTCGAGGATCCTGGGTTCGAACCCGGCCTCGGTTAGGCGCGTCGCGAGGGCGTCGAGGTCGCCGGAGTACTCGAACGACAGCTCGACACCGTGCTGATCGGCTCGGTGCAACGCCAGAGCGCCGCCGCCTGCCGCGGTGAAGTCGGCCCACACCCCGCTGTCCGAGGTCAGCCGGCGGCGGAGCCCCACCGCCTCGGCGACGGCTGCCTGCGCCGACAGGTCGGTGCCGTACCAGATCGGCATCACCGTCATCGGCGACGTGGTGCTCGCGGTCGCGGACGTCGACGTGGTCGCGGACATCGGGAGCGGGTCGTCGACCACGAGCAGCGGTCCGATGTCGTCGAGGACGGTCCGGCGGACCGTCGAACCTGTGTCGACCAGGGTGCGCTCGAGGTCGTCGAGCGCGGCCGCGGAGTCGGTGAGCAGGACGATCTCGGTCCGTTCCTCGGCGACGGTGTCGACCCGGTGGACCGCGAGGACACCGTCCCCGGCGAACTCGGACCACACGTCGTCACCACCGGGGAGCGGCTGGAGACCGAGGCCACGGGCGAGTGCGTGCCACGCGGACGGGTCGGTCGTGTACTGGATCTGCTGCACGGTGAGCGTCATCGGGTTCCCCCTTCGGAGTCGGACACGTACGCGGCAGCGATGCGCTCGACGAGGGCGGAGAGCGAGACCCCCTCGTCGATCGCCCGGTGCTTGAGGTCACGCACCAGGTCGGCGGGGAGGTACACGTTGAACTGCACCTTCGGGCTGTTCGCGCTGGCTACCATGCTAGCAATCTAGCGGGCAATGGGCAGCTTGTCACCCGCTTCACTCCGTCGCGGCGATGAAGTTCCGCAGGATCTCGCGGTCGTCGTCGGCTCTGGCCGCCCAGACGAGCTCGCTCCGGTGTCCGTCGGCCTCGAGCGGCAGCAAGACGACCGAGTCCGGCGCCGCCAGGGTGGCGCTCTCCGGGGCGACCGTCACCCCGAGGCCTGCACCGACGAGGTGCAGGACGGTGGCCCAGGTCGTGGCCTCCTGCACGACGGTGGGACGGCGCGCCCCGGAGACGACCGGCGCGAGGTTGCGCTCCGTCGCGACCGAACCGGCCGCTGCCGGGAAGAACACGAACGGGTCGTCGAGCAACTCCGGTCCGCGGATCGACGTCCGGTCGGCGAGCCGGTGCCCACGCGGGACGGCGGCGACGAACCGCTCGCTGCGGAACGGCAGGAGGCGCACGGCCGGGTCGGGATCGGGGTCGCGCACGATCGCCAGGTCGAGCTCGCCGCGGACGATCCGTGCCAGCAGGGTGGACGAGTACCCCTCGGTGAGTTCCACGCGCACGAGCGGGTAGCGCTCCCGGAACGCCTGCACGCGTTCGATCGGCCCGAGCGGCAGCGCCGACACCACGAACCCCACGTCGAGCCGCCCTGCCTCACCACGGCCGACCCGGACCGTCTCGTCGAGGTCCCGTCGGGCCTGGGCGAGCAACGAGCGGGCTCGACCCTGCAGCACGCGTCCTGCTGCCGAGAGCGCCACACTGCGGCTCGTCCGAACGAACAGGTCGACGCCGAGCTCCCGTTCCGTGCGCCGGATCTGTTGCGACAGTGCCGGCTGCGCGATCCGGAGCCGCTCGGCGGCCCGTCCGAAGTGCAGCTCGTCGGCCACGGCGAGGAACGCTCGCAGCTGGCGGAGGTCGACGTCCGGTGTTCGATCCATGCATGCAGCGTATCGATCGACGCGAACGAGTATTGGACGCGGCTCGACGGTGGACCGAGGATGGATGCATGCCCGAAGCGACCACCGACACCCTCACCATCACCGACATCGCCTCCGCCGCCGACGCCGACGCCTTCCGGATCCTCAACGAGGACTGGATCAGCCGGTTCTTCACCCTGGAGGACGAGGACCGCAAGCTCCTCGGCGACCCGGTCGGGCAGATCGTCGAACCCGGTGGAGCAGCCTTCGTCGCACGGCTCGGTGACGACGGCCCGGTCATCGGCTGCGTCGGCATCGCCCCCGTCGAGCCCGGGGTGTTCGAACTCGTGAAGATGGCCGTCTCCCCGGACCACCAGGGACACGGCACCGGGCGGAAGCTCATCGCTGCCGCCCTCGACCGCGCCCGGGCCCTCGGTGCGCACCGGGTCGTCCTGGAGAGCAACGCCCAGCTCGCCAGCGCCGTGCACCTGTACGAGGCGTTCGGCTTCCGGCACCTCGGTCACGACGAGGTCGTCCCGAGCCCCTTCGCCCGCGCCGACGTGCACATGGCGCTCGACCTCGGCTGAGCACCACCCGCCGCCCGCGCGCACCAGTTCACGCGGAACCGTGACGGACCGACCTCACCGTCCGATAGCGTCCGACGAGATGCGGATCCACGAGCGCGCCGAGACCGACCTCGACCCCCTGGTCGAGGTGCTCTGGCGCGTCCACGGCACCGGGTACCCCAGCACCTGGCCGACCGCTCCGCGCGACTGGATCTCGCCCGACGGCCTCCTGGGTGCCTGGGTCGCGATCCACGACGACCAGGTCGTGGGCCACGTCGGCGTCGCCGTTCCGGCACCCGGTCGGATGGCCGAGGTCACCCGGCTGTTCGTCGACCCGGCCCACCGCGGCAAGGGCGTCGCCGACGCACTGCTCGCCGCCGCCGAGGCCGCAGCACCCGGGACGCACATGCGCCTCGACGTCACCGAGGAGACACCCGATGCGTGGCGCCTCTACGAGCGTCGGGGCTGGTGCATGACCGGTCGCGGTCCAGCCGACTGGAGCAAGCCCTCGGGCGAGGTCCCGACGCTGCGCTACTACGCGAAGCGGGTCGGCTGAGCCGGTACGCTCGCGGCATGGCGACGTACGAGGTGCAGGCCGTCCGAGAGCGCGGCGCGTGGCAGGTGTTCATCGACGGGATCCTGGTGACCGAGGTCACGCGGTGGCCGTCCGTCGGGTTCGTGTCCCGGGAGTTCCTCGCGATGGACCGCACCGACGACCTGCGCATCCGCGTCGTCGGACGCAACCAGTACGTCGACGACTGACACCAGGCGCGTGCACTGCCACCATGGAGTGCATGAACACCACCGAGTCCTTCGACGACCTCCTGTCGATCGGCGAAGCGGCCGACGTCACCGGCTGGGACTTCTCGTGGCTCGACGGCCGTGCGACCGAGGAACGTCCGCCGTGGGGCTACGCCCGACTGCTCGGCGAGCGGTTGGCACGGCTCGCCGAGACCCCGGGCAGCGCGAGCCTCGACGTGCAGACCGGTGGGGGTGAGGTCCTCGCCGGGGCCTCGGCGTTCCCGGCCACGGCGGTCGCGACCGAGTCCTGGCCGCCGAACGTCGCCACCGCCACACGGCTCCTGCACCCGCGGGGCGTGGTCGTCGTCGCCGATCCCGACGGACCGCCGCTCCCCTTCGCCGATGCCGCGTTCGACCTCGTGACGAGCCGGCACCCGGCCACGATCCACTGGGACGAGATCGCCCGGGTGCTCGGTCCGGGCGGCTCCTACCTGGCGCAGCACGTCGGCCCGGCGAGCGCGTTCGAGCTCATCGAGTTCTTCCTCGGCCCGAAGCCCGTCGAGCGCCGCGGCCGTCACCACGACGACGAGGCCGACGCCGCGCGTGCCGCCGGCCTCGAGGTCGTCGACCTCCGTACCGCCCGCACCCGGATCGAGATCCACGACGTCGCCGCGGTGGTCTACCTGCTGCGGAAGGTGATCTGGTGGGTGCCGGACTTCAGCGTCGAGCGGTACCGCGACCGCCTGCGCGACCTGCACGAGCTGATCCAGCGCGACGGGCCGTTCGTGGCGTACTCGGCCCGCCACCTGATCGAGGTGCGCCGACCCGTGTAGGCGATCCGTGCCTCCAGGCCGACCACCGTCGGCGACCCGTCGCTCACGCGACGTGCCAGACCAGCCCCTCCTGCGCGCTCGACGGGTACGCCGCCGCGATCCTGAGCACTGCCTCGCGCAGCGTGTCCGGCGAGCACGCCAGGTTGAGCCGAGCGAACCCGCGCCCCTGCGACCCGAACCCGAGGCCGGAGTTGAGCGCCACGTAGGCGTTCTCGCGGAGCGGCACCGCCGGGTCGTCGCCGAGCCCGATGCCGCGGAAGTCGAGCCAGGCGAGGTACCCGGCGCGCGGGCGTGTGTACACGACCCCGGGCAGGTGCTCCGCCAGGAGCTTGGCGAGGAGTCGTTCGTTCGCGACGATCCGGGCGACCACGTCGTCCAGCCAGTCCGTCGCCAGCGTGAACGCCGCGAGGTTCGCGTGCAGCCCGAGGATGCTCGTCCGGCAGGCCACTTCCTCCCACAGGGTGTCGAGCAGCGTGGCGGTGCGCTCGTCTCCCGCAACGATGACCGAACACTTCACGCCCGCGAGGTTCCACCCCTTGCTCGCACTCGTCACGCACACGCTGCGGGCCCCGGCGGGCTCGGCGATGGCGGCGAACGGCGTGAACTGGACGCCGGGGTGGGTCAGGGGCGCGTGGATCTCGTCGCTGATGACGAGGACGTCGTAGCGCGCGGCCAGTTCGGCGAGCGCGAGCAGGTCCGCGCGGTCGTGCACGAGGCCGACGGGGTTGTGCGGGTTGCAGAGCAGGAACACGCTGACACCGCTCGCGAAGGCGCGTTCGAGGCCCTCGAGGTCGAGCCGGTAGACGCCCCACTGTTCGAGCAGCGGGACCTCCGCGACCTGACATCGGGCCTCTTCGACGAGCTCGAAGAACGGCGGGTACACGGGCGGCGTGATCGCGACCCGGCCGCCGTCGGGCAGCGCGAGCCGGAGCGTCTCGACGATGCCGACGCTGACGTCCGTGGCGAGGTACACGCGCCCGGGGTCGACTTGCCACCCCCACCGGTCCGCGGCGAACGACGCGAACGCGGGGCCGAGCGGCCCGGGGCCGTCGAGGTACCCGAGGTCCGACTGCTGCACCCGCTCGATGAGCGCCTGCCGGATCGCCGGCGCGACCTCGTGGTCCATCTCGGCGACGAACAGGGGCAGCACGTCGGGGGCGTACCGCGTCCACTTGATGCTCGTGCGGACCCCGCGGAGCGTGCCGACCGGGTCCTCCTCGTCGTGCGCCATGCATCCCAGCATGCATCGGACCGGAGGCGCGGCGCGAGTCCGGACGTCATCTCGCGTCGTCTGCGGGACGGGCGACGGCCGGGGGCCGCCCCGTCGGCCTACTGTCGGCGTCATGAGCACGAGCACCGCCGACAAGGCGACCACCCTCAAGACCCTGCACGAAGCCCCCGAGATCCTCCGGGTCGTCAACGTCTGGGACGCGATCAGCACCAAGGTCGTCAGCGACCTGCCCGAGACGAAGGCGATCGCCACCGCGGGACACTCGATCGCGGCGAGCCACGGGTACGACGACGGCGGGATGCCACTCGACCTGGCACTCGCCGGAGCAGCCACCGTCGCCGCCGCCACCGACCTGCCCGTCACGGCGGACCTGGACGACGGCTACGAGGACCCGGCCGAGACGATCCGTCGCGCGATCGGTGCGGGCATCGTCGGCGCGAACGTCGAGGACCGCCTCCGCCCGTTCGACGAGGCCGTCGCCCGGGTGGCCGCCATCACCGCCGCCGCGCAGGCCGAGGGCGTCGACTTCCAGCTGAACGCCCGCACCGACGCGATCGCCCGCGGTGGCGACCGGCCGATCGACGAGAGCATCGCCGACGCGATCGCCCGTGGGAAGGCGTTCCTGGACAACGGCGCGGCACTGGTCTTCGTGCCGGGAGCCATCCAGCGGGACGTCGTCGAGCGGCTCGTCGATGGACTCGGCCGCGGGAAGCTCTCCGTCATCGGCCTGCCGGGGGCCCTCCCCACTGCCGAGTACGAGGCACTCGGCGTCGCCCGCATCTCGTACGGTCCGCTGACGCAGCGCGTCGCGCTGCGCGCGCTCCGCGACCTGGCGACCGACCTGTACGGCGGTGGCGTCGTGCCGGAGGACACTCCGACCCTGAACTGAACCACGAAGCGGACTGGAGGCACGGTGCCAGCTGGCTCCGTGCCTCCAGTCCGTCTGTCGGTCAGCTCCGATACCTTCTTGCCATGGCCCTGGACGTCGACGCACTGCTCGCACCGCCCTCCCCCGTGGCCGCGCGAGCGCTCGACGTCGTGCGGGCGTGGTCCTCACCGGCGTTGGTGAACCACTGCCTGCGCTCGTGGGCGTGGGCCTCCCTGCTCGCGCCGACGATCGGCCTCGACCCCGACCGTGAGCTGCTGTTCGTCGCGACGATACTGCACGACCTCGGCGTGACGCCGTCCTTCGACGCGCACGCGGTGCCATTCGAGGACGCCGGAGGCGCCGTCGGCTCCGTGTTCGCGCTCGGGGCGGGCTGGGACGCCGCTCGGGCTCGCCGGGTCGGCGAGGTGATCGAGCGGCACATGTGGACGTCCGTCGACCCCGCTCTCGACGCCGAGGGGCACCTGCTCGAGGTCGCGACGTCGCTCGACGTCTCCGGGGTCGGGTTCGCTCGGTGGGATGCATCGGACCTCCGTGCCGTCACCGATGCCGTGCCCCGACTCGACTTCTCCGAGGCCTTCGACGGGTTGATCCACGAACAGGCGGATCGCAAGCCGTCCTCGTCAGCCGCCCGACTCGACGGCTCGGGGGACGTCGCCGCCGGCGGGACCCGTTGGACGTCGTTCCTGGACAATCCGGCCACCGTCGGGTAGAGTGTTCATTTGGTGCACTGCAGCGAACCCATCTGACTCGCGCACACCGAACCGTCTCGAAGCCGATTCACCCGAATCGCATTCCCACGAGACCACCGCTCGATCCGAACGGACGAGCTGCACGTCGAAACACGACGTGCCCGCCCCGCACTCGATGCGTCGCGCCGGACTCAGCCGTCCGCCGACACCGAGGCGCCGGGCGCCGAACAGCCAGGAAGTACAGCACCATGACCAGCAACGAACGAATCACCATCATCGGTACCGCACTTGCGGCGCCGACCGTCTCCCCCGACCGCATCGCCGAGTTCGGTGTGCGTGACGACCGCTCGCAGCGCGAGTACCTCGTCCGCATCCCGGCCGACGACCTCGGTCGCTTCATCACCCGTGGGTCCCGCGTGGACATCGACGGCGAGGCCGGCTGGACCGTGCCCGGCCGCTCGTGGCGCGGTGAGGCGAGCCGCACGCTCGTGCAGGCGCAGTCCGTCCGCACGGGCGAGCTCGCCCTCGCTGCCTGAGCCCCACGCTCCACACACTCGAATGCCGCCGAGCACTGCTCGGCGGCATTCGTCGTCTCAGGGGCGGCTTCCCTCGTAGGCGTCGGGATCGTCGGGGAGGTCCGGGTCGTCCGCCCCCAGGAACCGGTGCCCGCCGTCGGCATCGACCGGGCGCTCGGGCCCGGCGTGCAGCGAGGCGTCCCGGAGGTGGCGGATGAAGCCGTGGTCCTCCGGTTCGAGTTCGTCGTCAGGGGCGACGCTGATGGACAGTTCACTCGCCGGGCCGACCAGCACCGTGGTGAGCGTGACGGATCCGTCCTCTGCCACCGAGGGAACGGCGACGGTGTCCGTGCGGCCGTTCGCGCCGAGGACGGCTGCGTAGTCCGCGACCGCGTCGGCGATCAGGTCCCCCGTCAGGATCGAGTTGCCGTCGTAGTGGATGTACTTCACGTTTCCTCCTAGCAACCGACCGTAGGTGCGGGCGATGCACGTGGGCACAACAAGCGCGTTCGGTGGCCAATCGGCTGCATCCGGAGCGCCGACGCGCGGCAGCGACGAGCTGTGACGCCGCGGCTAGGACTCCCGGCACGATCGCGATCAGCCCCGCGGCCGTCGATCCCACGGAGATCAGGACGACCGCGGCCGCGAGCGCACCAACCGTCAGTACTTGTGCACCGATGACTCCGATGACCACTGCTGCAGACTCTGCGCGGCTCACGCGCTCGATCGCGTCCGCCGCGACTGCTTCCGAACGGAGGTGGCAGTCGATGAGCTGCCGAGCGGACCCTCCGACCACGAGCTCGTAGTCACGGAGCGCTCGCGGGGAGGCGATCGGACCGCTGAACAGTTCGGCAGCGGCTACCGCGAAGACGTCGCTTTCACCGTCTTGGCGGAAGGTCGGTTTTTCGCTGCCTTCCTCTGCTCCGTCAGGAGCGTCCGCATCGCTCGGAGCCTGGTGGTGTCGCCCGACATCCCGACACACGCTCCGTGCAGGAGCGCACTCATGATCCGTGTCGTCATCGTGCAAGTCCCATCCTCTCCATCGCCGTCACCCGATGATCGCGCAGACGTCGGTATCACCGCGAACATTTGGAATGCACAGGCGGGGCAGGGAGGGAACGAACCGGTCAGTACTCGCCCTTGACCACGAAGAACGACCCGCGGATCGTGCCGGCGAGCTTCGACTTCTGGCGCGCGAACTTGAACTTGTCCGCGAGCTCGTCCGGCACGTCCATACCGTCGGACAGCTTGAAGCCGACCGCCCGCTTCCCGCCCGGCTCGAGCGCGTAGAGCACGTTGATCGCAAGCCCCGATTCGTAGAACACGTACGTCCAGCGGACCCCGTCCACCAGCGCCTCGGTCGCCTCGAGCGGCGGCGACGCGATCACGAGACCGCGCTCCTCCTGGAGCACCCGTGCGACGTAGTCGACCAGGTCGGGGACGTCGGCGGCCGGATGGGTCGTGAACACGTGGTCGTACTTGTTCTTGAAGTACCGGGCCTCGTTGGCACGGAGTCCCGCGAGGGCGTCAGCGACCGGGGACGACTCCAACCCGGTGGTGGACACGTTCACGAAGTCGACGACGTACGACATGGGGCCTCCTGGTGCTCCGCTCGTGGTGAACCTACCGCGCCGTAGCGCTCGCGGCGATGATGGTCGCTTCAGCGTCCGCGACCAGCAGGTACATGCAGCGCGATGTCTCCGGGATCACGGCGAACCCAAAGCGCTCGTAGAACGCAGCCGCCTCGTCGTCGATCGCGTACACGATCACAGCGCGCGCGCCGACGAGCCGCGAGGCTTCGATGCTCTTGACGAGCGCGTCCTGCAGCAGACTCGCTCCGAGACCCAGACCCTGGAAAGCCAGATCCACCGCAAGCCGGCCGATGAGCACGACCGGGATGGGATCAGGCATGTTCCGCCGCAACGAGCCCGGAACCCCCGCCGACTGGAGCGAGCTGGCCGCGAGGCAGTAGTAGCCAGCGATCCGATCCGTCTCGTCGTCGATCGAGATGAAGGTTCGGGATGCTCCGCCTGCTTCGTTGCGGATCGCTCGGATCTGCAGCCAGCTCGTCAGGGTGGGCTTGCCACAGTCGAACTGGCTGGTGTCGTCGTGCTGCGTGATCGGCCGAGGGCGCCGGAGGACCGCCATCGCTTCAGTCGACGAAGACGCTGGGGCGAGCCAGGAGGTCGGCCAAGCCGGCGACGGACCTCGCCGGACGGTCGAGCACAGCGGAGAACGCGGCGAAGCTCTTGTCGGACATCGCGATCTCGCGCTCGCGGCGGATCGTGTCCTCGGCGTGTTCCACCAGGACGCTGACCGAGAAGTCGGTGATCGATCGGCCCGAGATCGCCGCAGCCGCTTCGATCTCGTGCTTCTGCTCCGGGGTGAGCCGGAGGTCGAGCCGGTCTGACTTGCGCGAGGCCACCATGTCGCAATCGTACGGCAGATCGCCGTACATTGTCGACTCGGTCAGCCCCGCGCTTCGTCGAGCAGCGTGCGGGCGAGGCTGACGATCGGGGTGACCGAGGCACTCGAGTCGAGGGCGAGGAGGACCACCCGAGCGACGTCCTCGACGCCTTCGATCGGCCGCACCGGCCCGACGACCCGGACGAGTGCGATCCGTCCACGATGCCGGAAGTCGATGGCCGTACCGTCGCTCGCACGATCCACGTGGACATCGAATTCGTGCCAGGACTCGATCGCCGCGACCACGACACCGCACTCCTCGACGAGTTCGCGCCGGAGGGTCTGCTCGGCGGACTCCCCCGGTTCGGGCGAGCCACCGGGCAGGTCGAACCACCCCGTGTACGGTCCGCGGGCCTTCTCGACGGTGACCAGTCGACCGTCTTGCAGCCAGGCGCCGTAGACGCCGACGTGCTCCTGCATCAAGTCTCCGCCCGAGCTCATCGCCAGTGGACCCCGAAGAGCGCGGTCACGAACATGATCAGGCCGACGATGCCGAGCACACTCCCGAGCATGCGAATCCAGAGCGTGCCCCACCGCGCTTGAGGGTTCCAGGCGAGGCCCGCCTTCTCGGCAGCCAGCGCCACTTTGACGACCACCCGCGGGAAGGACACCACGAACGCACCCCACAGCAGCAGGATCGCTCCGACGATCAGCTGGAATCCGAGCCCCATGCGGACGACCGTACCGGTGCCGGCCGCGGCAGGGGGACCTCGCTCAGTTGTTGAAGCGGAACTCCACCACATCGCCGTCCTGCATGACGTAGTCCTTGCCCTCGATCCGCGCCTTGCCCGCGGAACGGGCCTCGGCGATGGAGCCGGTCGCGACCAGGTCCTCGAACGAGATGACCTCGGCCTTGATGAAGCCCTTCTCGAAGTCGGTGTGGATCACGCCGGCCGCCTGGGGAGCCTTCCACCCCTTGCCGATCGTCCACGCCCGCGCTTCCTTCGGGCCGGCCGTCAGGTAGGTCTGCAGCCCGAGGGTGTCGAAGCCGATGCGGGCGAGCTGGTCGAGTCCGGACTCGGTCTGCCCGGTCGACTCGAGGAGCTCGGCGGCGTCGGCCGGGTCGAGCTCGATCAGCTCGGACTCGACCTGCGCGTCGAGGAACACCGCCTGCGCGGGGGCAACGAGCGCTGCGAGCTCGGCCTTGCGGGCGTCGTCGGTGAGGATCGCCTCGTCGACGTTGAAGACGAAGATGAACGGCTTGGCCGACAGGAGTCCGAGCTCCGCGATCGGGGTCAGGTCGATCGAGGTGGCGGACAGCAGCGTGCCCGCCTCGAGCGCGGCCTTCGCCTCCTGCGCGGTCTCGAGCACGATCGGCTCGGCCTGCTTGAGCTTCACGGTCTTCTCGTACCGGGGCAGGGCCTTCTCGATGGTCTCGAGGTCGGCGAGGATCAGCTCGGTGTTGATGACCTCGAGGTCGTCCTTCGGGGAGACCTTGTTCGCCACGTGCACGACGTCGTCGTCGGTGAAGCCGCGGACGACCTGCGCGATGGCGTCGGCCTCGCGGATGTTCGCGAGGAACTTGTTGCCGAGGCCCTCGCCCTCGCTCGCACCCTTGACGATGCCGGCGATGTCGACGAACGACACCGGGGCGGGGACGGTCTTCTCGGAGTGGAACAGCTCGGCGAGCTGGTCGAGGCGCGGGTCGGGCAGGTTCACCACGCCGACGTTCGGCTCGATCGTCGCGAACGGGTAGTTCGCGGCGAGGACCTGGTTCTTGGTCAGGGCGTTGAACAGGGTCGACTTGCCGACGTTCGGGAGACCGACGATTCCGATGGTGAGTGCCACGGGAGTACAGCCTACCGGCGGCCGCACGCCGGAGCCGCGCCGCGCCTCCAGGCCGCCGTGCCGGCCGCGCTCAGAACAGCTCGCCCCAGCGCGCGAAGGCCGCGCGGAGCACCGCGCCGAGCACCGCGAACGCCCCGGAGGTGAGACCGACGGCGACGGCGACCCCGATGCCCACCAGGCCGGCCCCCAGCCCGACCAGGCGACGCACGGTGTGCGACGGCGCGTCGACGACGTCGGCGCCGGCCAGCAGTTCGTCCAGGTCGCGAGGATCCCCCATGTGGGCAGAGTAGACCTGTGCCCGCCCGGAGAACAGCACACGTGGAGCGCCCGGGTGGCAGCGTGGTCCGGACGACACGGATGGAGGACGTCGATGTGGTTCGAACGTGACCGACGCGGTGTGCACTCGATGGGGCTCGACGCACGGGGGCAGCGGCGGTACTTCGCCGCGGAGACCATCGCCGCGCTGGACGAGCTCCCACCGAGCGAACTCGACACGCTGCACGACGTCCTGGCCGAGCTCGAAGCCGACGTCCTGGTCGACTACGACCCGGAGGACGAGACGATCGACCACACGGAGGAGGACCACTACCGGATGGTCCTGCCGCCGACGAGCCTGTCGTTCCCCGCGGTGACCGACGACTTCGCGGCGGCGTTCACGGCCCACGTCGAGGGCATCGACCGCCGGTGGCGACTGGACGCCTCGGCGCTCGCGTTCGAGTTGGTCGGCACGATCCTGGCGCCGCACCTGGCGGCGGAACGTGCCCGCCGGAGCGCGACCTGGCGGCTGACGGCACGACGCCAGCGCGGCTCCCGACGTCTCCGCCGCCGCTGACGCAACGCCGGGGCGGCTTCCGGCGATGTCGGCACCGCGTGCGACCATCGGGAACGTGCCGTTGAACTTCACCGCGATCGACTTCGAGACCGCGAACAGCTCGCCCGCCAGCGCCTGCTCGGTCGGACTCGTCAAGGTCCGTGCGGGGAAGGTCGTCGAACGGGCCTCGTGGTTCATCCGCCCGCCGTTCGGGCACGACGCGTTCCTCGAGTGGAACACCCGCATCCACGGCATCGTCGCGTCGGACGTCCAGCACGCGAAGGGCTGGGCGGAGCAGTACGCGGACCTCGTGGCGTTCGCCGAGGGCGACGTGCTCGTGGCGCACAACGCCCGGTTCGACATGGGCGTCATCACCGGTGGCTGTTCCGCGACCGGCACCGCCCTCGCCGAGCACCACTCGCTGTGCTCCCTGCAGGTCGCCCGCAAGACGTACACGCTCGACTCGTACCGCCTGCCGATGGCGGCGCGGGCAGCCGGGTTCGAGGGCTTCCAGCACCACGACGCGGCCGCTGATGCGGAGGCCTGCGCGGCGATCGTGGTGCACGCGGCGGGACACCACGGCGTCGACACGGTCGAGGCCCTCGGGGCTGCCACCCGCGTGCACCTCGCACCGGTCCGGCCTCGCGCCGAGAAGCCGAAGCAGGCGAGCCAGCCCCGCCTGTCGAACCGCCCGATGATCTTCGCGGACTGAGCCGACCCATGGCAGCCACCACCACGATCGAGCGCGAGACCGTCATCGCGGCTCCGGCGTCCGCGATCCTCCCCCACCTCGCGGACCTCCACCGCTGGGTCGACTGGTCACCGTGGGAGGGCCAGGACCCCGACCTGCAGCGCACGTACGGTGGCGAGCCCGGCACCGTCGGGTCGACGTACGCGTGGAAGGGCAACCGCAAGGCCGGCGCCGGCGACATGCGCGTTGACCGGATAACTCCGCACGAGGTCGACATCGCGCTCCGCTTCACGTCGCCGTTCAAGTCGACCAGCAGGAGCGCGTTCCGGCTCGACGAGACACCGGGCGTTACCCGACTCGTGTGGACCATGACGAGTCCGGTGACCGTGATGACCCGCGTCGTCGGCGTGTTCATGAACATGGACAAGCTCATCGGCGGGGACTTCGAGCGGGGGCTCGCGAACCTCAAGCGCACGGTCGAAGCGTCCGCGCACTGACGGGAGTGGGCTCCCCGGTCGCGAGCACCCCCGGTGGTATTGTCACGACAATCCCCCGTCGGTGACGTCGCCGACCCCGCACTCCGAAGGACCGCGATGACCAACGAAGGCCAGCTGCCGTCCGACCTGTTCATGGACCTGGACCGGTCGGGTCCGATGCCCCTGTACTTCCAGGTCGCCTCCCGCATCGAGGAGGCGATCCGCTCCGGCGCGATGCCGCCGGGTGCACGGCTCGAGAACGAGATCGCGCTCGGTGAACGACTCGGGCTCTCCCGCCCGACGATCCGCCGTGCGATCCAGGACCTCGTCGACAAGGGCCTGCTCGTCCGCCGCCGCGGCATCGGCACGCAGGTCGTGCACGGTCCGGTGACGCGCAAGGTCGAGTTGACGAGCCTCTACGACGACCTGGCGCAGGGCTCGCAGGCGCCGGCGACGAAGCTGCTCGAGCGCAACGACGTCCCCGCGTCCGACGTCGTGGCCGAGGCGCTCGGGCTCACTCCGGGCACGACGGTGGCGCACATCCGGCGCGTGCGGTTCGCCGAGGACGTTCCGATGGCGATCCTCGAGAACTACCTGCCGCCGGAGTTCCTCGAGATCACCGACCAGGACCTGCAGGACCACGGGCTCTACCAGCTGCTCCGCGGCCGCGGCGTGACGATGCGTGTCGCGAAGCAGCGGATCGGTGCCCGCGCGGTGACCGACGAAGAGGCCGGCCTGCTCGAGATCGAGGACGGCGACCCCGTCCTCACGATGAGCCGGACCGCGTACGACGCCTCGGGACGAGCGGTCGAGTACGGCGTGCACTGCTACCGCCCCGACCGCTACTCGTTCGAGGTCACCCTGGTCGACAAGTAGGCGATCAGGCGGGAACGGACGCGGGCACCGCGAGCTCGCCCGTCACGTACTGCGCGCGCCCGAACCCGAACGACCAGTCCTGCGGGCCGTTCTCGACGTAGCCGATGAAGACGTCCTCCGACGCGACACCGATCGCCGCGAGGGCATCGTGGATCGCCGCGTACAGCGTCGTCTTCGCCTCGTCGGTCCGCCCGCGCTGGGTGAAGACCTGGATCACGATGACGCCCTCGGTCCGCTCGAAGCCGAGACCGGCGTCCTCAGCGATGATCTGCTGGGCCGGGTGCTCGGTGATCACCTGGAACCGGTCGCGCACGGGGATCCCGTAGACGTCGACGATCGCGGTGTGGATCGCGTCGGCGATGGCGCGCACCGCCTCGGGGGTGCGGCCGGTGGCGAGGTCGATACGGACGAGCGGCATGGTGCCTCCTGCAGTTCGGGTCTTTGTCATAACATTCTAACAAGCAAACGAACACAAGTCATCACATGACGGACGGGAGGCGCGGTGCCAGCTGGCA
>Ga0308167_1002475_pt1 | contig 17042 bp, 15 predicted proteins | sample PhyCR1_2_FD_202138 | JGI IMG/M metagenome (GOLD analysis project Ga0308167, IMG submission 202138) | Phyllosphere microbial communities from UC Gill Tract Community Farm, Albany, California, United States - DLSLRC.R1 | ecosystem: Host-associated > Plants > Phyllosphere > Unclassified | place... | reverse complement strand
GCGGCGACGTTCGTCGTGCTCGCCGGGTCGCTCGTGGGCAGCGGCGCGGCGGTGGCGGCACCGATGTGGCCGGTCCCCGAGCCCTGGCCGACGACGGCGGTGCCGCAGGAGACCCTCGCCGGCATCCCCGCCGGCAGCGAGTACGTCGCGCTCGGCGACTCGTACTCGGCCGGCTACGGGCTGTCGGACCCGACGCGGCTGCCGACGAGTGCGTGCGGCCAGTCGGCCCAGGACTACCCGCACCGCATCGCAGCACGCTTCGGGCTGGCCCTGAAGGACGTCACGTGCGGTGGGGCGACGAGCGCGGACGTCACCAGCGGGTTCCAGTTCAAGGGCGTCCCGCCGCAGATCCGGTCGTTGTCCGAGCGCACCCGCCTCGTCACGCTGACGATCGGCGGCAACGACGCCGACCTGTTCGGCACCGCCGCGTCCTGCCTGGCGATCTCGGCGAAGGGCCCGGTGTTCTCCGGACGAGACGCCCCGTCGTGCCGGAGCACCCTCGTGTCCGACGGGGTCGACCAGCTCGGCGCGAAGATCCAGTCCCGCGTGGCCCTCGGCATCGCCGGCACGCTCGCCGCGGTCAAGGCCACCGCACCGAACGCCGAGATCGTGTTCCTCGGCTACCCGGCGATCTTCCCGGACGCCGACCACACCCCGAAGGGCGGCTGCTTCCGGTCGGCGCTCGACCTCGGCACCCTGACCGGGTCCTTCCCGACGAACTCGTACCCGTTCACGAACACCGACGTCCGGTACCTCCACGGGGTGCAAGAGGAACTCAACGAGGTGTCGAAGACCGCAGCACGCGCCGCCGGCGTCCGGTTCGTCGACGTCTTCTCGAGCACGCAGGCCCACTCCGCGTGTGCGACGAAGAAGCCGTACGTGTCCGGGGTGTCGCTCGACGGCAGCGCGAACCTCCGACGCATCGACCTGCAGCCCGGCGCGCTGCACCCGAACATGCGCGGGGTCGCGTACCTGACGAAGCGTGTCGCGGCGGCGACACGCGACCTCGCGGGCTGATGCTCGTCAGGCGCTGACGCCGACCGCCTCGGTGTGCGCGGCCGGCGGCACCACGCAGACCGGCGACACGGTCTCCCGCAGGACGTCGTGGAGCAACGATCCGGACAGCGCCTTGACGTGCCCCCGGCCGAGCACGACGAGACAGGCCCGCCGGGTGTGCGCGGCGATGGCGTGCCCCGGGTGCCCCTCGACGAGCAGTGGGTGGAACCGGACGTCGGGGTACCGCCGGGCGAGTTCGGTCGTCACGCGCTGCAGGAGTTCCGCGTTCCGTGTCCGCCAGCGCATCGGGTCCTCGGCGAAGTCGGTCAGCCCCGTCCGGGTCAGCACCGGCATCTCCCACGCCCGCAGGAGGGTCACGCGGCGGTGCCGGCGGTGGGCCTCGTCGACCGCGATCGCGACCGCGCGTTCGTCGACGGGCTCCTCGACCGCCAGGACGACGTCACCGTCGATCGGGTGCGGTCCCTCCGGCACGACGACGGTCGGCACCGCGGCGCGCGCGGCGACACGTGCCGGGTCCCCGCCCGCGGTCGACCCTCTACGGCTCCGGAACGTGCCGATCACGAGCAGGTCCCCGTCGTCCGACTCGCTGACGAGCGCCGCCGCGAACGGTCCGGCGTGCCGTCGCACCTCGACCTGCGCAGCCGGGAGGGCCGCTCGCGCGGCGTCGGCGACCGCATCGGCCACACGCTTGCCGTCCGGACCGGTCCGTGCCTCGAGTGCCGGGTCCACCCCGATCACCCGGATGCGTTCGACCGCGTCTCCCGCGCGGGCGGCCACCCAGTGCAGGGCCTCGTCGTGCGGTCTCGCCGCATCGGCAGCCAGGGTGACCGTCGTCCACCGTTCGTCCATCCCGATCGACCTCCTCGTCTCGGGGTCCGCCGGGGCGTCGCATGGCGCTCCTTGCGCTGCAAACTACTCCTGCGCAGCCGCGAGCAGCCACTCCATCGCCCGGGGAACGCCGGTGAGCACGGAGACGTGCCCGTCGGACGGCCGCTCGTCGAGGGCCGCGTGCAGCATGCCGGCAGCGAGCAGCCGCCCGTGGGCGACGGGGACCACCCGGTCACGGCTGCCGTGCACGACGAGCGCCGGCGTGCGGACCGCCGACAGGCGGAACCCCCAGTCCGTCACGAACGCCACGTCGTCATCAGCGGCGCCCTGGAGGCCCGACTCGCCTGCCGCGGTCGCGTCACGACCCAGCGCCGCCCAGTCCCGGTCCAGGGTCGCCCAGTCGACGTCGACGAACTGCCCGGGGTCGAAGGCGGCGGTCGCCGCCCAGGTGATCCGTGCCTCCCGTCCGACCCGTGCTGACCGCAGGCCGCCGTCGTCGGCCATCCCGTTCCACCAGGCCGGCGTGTCCTCGAACGGAGCGGGCGACGCGAAGACTGCCACCGCGGCGACCCGGTCCGGCAGGAGCGCCGCGGCTGCGAGGGCGTGTGGGCCGCCGCCCGATCCGCCCATCGCGATGGCACGGTCGACGTCGCGGGCGTCGAGGACCTCGGCGAGGTCGCGCGCACCGGCAGCGACGTCACGTCCGGGCATCGGGTCCGCGCCACCGAACCCCGGTCGCGTGCAGGCGATGATCCGCAGCCCGCGGGTGTCCGCAGCGGCGCGCAGGGGTTCCAGGACCCGGCCGGTGTGCGGGGTCTCGTGGTGCCAGACCAGGACGGGTCGGTCGTCGTCGGCGCTCGTCGCTGTGTCGTCGACCAGGACCGTGCGACCGTCGCGGAGCACCAGGGGCTGCATGCCGCGAGCGTAGCCTCGGGACATGGTGCTGAGTGCGGGACTCCTGTTGTACCGAGTCGACGACGCCGCGCTCCAGGTGTGGATCGCGCACATGGGTGGGCCGTTCTGGCGTCGTCGGCCCCGGGCATGGTCGATCCCGAAGGGCCTCGTCGAGGACGGCGAGGACGTGCTCGAGACCGCTCGTCGCGAATTCGCGGAGGAGATCGGCGTCCCGGCGCCGGACGGGCCGACGATCGACCTCGGGGAGCACCGCCAGGCGTCCGGCAAACGGGTCCGGGTGTTCGCGCTCGAGGCTCCGTCATTCGGCGTCGCCGAGGTCCACTCGAACACGGTGCAGCTCGAGCTCCCGCGCGGTTCCGGACGGTTCGTCGAGGTACCCGAGGTGGACGAAGCCCGCTGGGTGCCGCTCGAGTCAGCTCGGGACATGGTCGTCGCCGGGCAGGTCGGAGCGCTCGATCGGCTGTCCGAGGTGGTACAGCCGTGACACGTGTCCACTTCCGTTGCTCGTGTGACCGGCATCACGAACGGGTCTCGGTGTGGACGGAGTTCGCGGGATCTGGTTAGCCTGAACGAGCGTCGTGGCAGCTCGGCGCACGAAGCAGGGGAGTTCCACATGCGGCGTTGGCGCGCGGTCACAGCAGGGTTGACCGGGATCGTGCTCGGAGCAGGTCTGGCGATCGGCGGCGCGACGAGCGCCTCCGCTGCGCCGGCCGGGCACTGGGGCACCTTCACACTGAGCGGGTCGAGCAAGGACTACACGGGCACGATGACGTTGCCCGGGTTCCCGGACACGACCTTCACCTCGAACTCCCGGCAGTCCACCGTGATCAGCGGGGCGTCGACGTGGCAGGGCCCGTCGACCGGACCCGGCAGCACCTACGGCTCGAGCCGCGGCAACACCTACATCAACCAGCGCCCGAACGCGGACTCGCCCAACGCGGCCGCCGCGTCGACCACGACCTACACCTTCGACGGTGCGACGCCGGGCAACGGCAGCTGGTCGTTCGTGCTCGGCGACATCGACGCCGACCAGGCGACGATCTCGGCGACGCTCCAGGGCGGCGCCCCGGCGACCGCAGCGCAGCTCGGCTACCAGAGCTCGTACAACTCCTGCTCCGCGGTCTCTGCTGGCGGATGGTCCTGCCCGGCAGATCCGGGCGGTGTGCCCGCCGGCCAGGACAAGCCGACGTGGGACGCCGCGACGCGCACGCTCACCGGCAACGCCGCAGCGAACGACACCTCCGGTGCCACCGCCTGGTTCACGCCGACGGTGCCGCTCGCCACGCTCACCATCACGTACCAGCAGCGCAGCGGGTTCCCCGTGTACCAGACCTGGTTCGCGAACCGGACGGCCGCGATCACCGGCACCGCGACGCTCGACGGCACGCCGATCCCCGGAGCCACCGTGACGGTCACCGCACCGCGAGGGACCCAGTACACGACGACGACCGGCGCGGATGGGACGTACTCGTTCCCGGAGCTGCCGGTGATCGCCGGGTACACCGTGGCGATCACCCCGCCACCCGGCGCGACAGGGGAACCCACGCGGACGGGCGTGTCGTTGGGGACGGTCCCCGGCACGGACCAGGTCGTCGACTTCACGTTCGACTCTCCAGAGGACACCACATCGATCATCGGGACCGTGACGGATGCCGACGACAACCCGGTCGCGAACATCCCCGTGGTCATCATCGACCCGGACGACGGCACGACGCTCGTGGACACCACGACGAACAGCGACGGCGTCTACACCGGCTCGGACCTGCCTGCTGGCACCGATCTCGGTGTCTCGGTCGGCGGTTCCGATCCCGAGCCGATCCGCACTGGAGACGCCGACGCACCGCCGACCCAGGTCCCCGCGATCGAAGCGCCCCCTGCGGTCATCGCGACCGTGACCGGCGTGGTGTCCCTCGACGGGACCCCGGTCGCCGCCGGGCGGGTCGTCGAGCTCCTCGACGGCACCACCGTCGTCGGGTCCACCACGACGGACGCGAACGGCCGGTACACCTTCGCCACGGTCGGCGGGACCTACACGGTCCGAACCACCGTCCCGACGCCGGGTGCGAACGGTGCCACCGAGAACACCGGCGTCGTGGCCACGGCGGGTTCCAGCGTCGAGTCCGACCTGGCGTTCACGACCCCCGCCGCACCCGCTGTCATCACCACGGACCAGCCCGGCACGGTGACCGACACGAACGGCGACCCCGTCGCCGGCGTCGACGTCGTGGCCACTCCGACCGACCCGGACGCCGGTGTCCCGGTCACCACGACGACCGGAACGGACGGGACGTTCGACCTCACCGATCTCGCTCCCACGTCGGAGTACACCGTCGAGGTGGACGGCGCCGACCCGCAGACGATCACCACCCCCGAGAACGGATCGGCGACCCCGCTGGCGATCACGGTCCCGGCAGCGGTCGTCACGCCGACCCCGACACCCACTCCGTCGCCCTCGGCATCGGCCCCCGCCGGTGGGAACGGCACCACGCCGGTGTCGTCGAACGGCGGCTCCAGCACGGGCGGCGCACTGGCGTACACCGGTGCGGACCTGACGCCGGGCCTCGTCGCGGCGGGCGTGCTCGTCCTGCTCGGCGCCGGGCTGCTGACGTTCCGCGCCGTGCGGAACCGTCGCCGGACCTCGCACCTGCAGGACTGACCCGGACAGGACGGAGGGGCGGGACCGGCACTGCCGATCCCGCCCCTCCGGCCATCGTCGAGCGGACGGGACGTGCCCGCTCACGTCTGCTGAGCGGGCACGATCGGCCGTTCCGGGGCGCTGAACGGAGCAAATGTTGCCCGCTCGCGGTCCGTCCGGCCCGCGGCCGCCCGCCGGCTAGTGCGAACCCGGCGCCCGCCGACGCGTCGGCACGGACCCCGTCACCACCGCGATCGACCCCGTCAGGGTCTGGATCGCCCGGCTCACGACGGGCACCGAGGTGGTGACGACCGCCAGCGACGAGGTGATGGCCTCGATCGACGAGGTCGACAGGTGCTCCTGCGCGTGCGTGTGCACCGGGAAGCCACGACGGGCCGCGATCACGACGCCGAGCGAACCGACGAGCACCGCAGCGCCCGCGAACGGCATGAACTGCAGCCCGACGATGCTCAGGGCCTGGCCGCCGATCGCCGCACCACCCGCGATGCCGATGTTCGAGGCACCGTTGATGAGCGCTCCGGCGATGTCGGGTGAGACGCCTCCGGTCCGGATCGCGGCCGCCATGAAGAGCGTGCCGGTCGTGCCGTTGGCCGCCATCCAGACTCCGGCGACGATCATCGTGCCGAGCAGCGACCCGTGCACGAACGGCAGCACGGCGAACGCGGCGGCCATCACCGCGACCGAGACGATCAGGGTCTGTCGGGGAGCCCGGTCGACGAACATCCCGGCGAGCCAGAGGCCGACGACCCCGGTGCCGCCGAGCACGAGCAGCGCGCCGCTCACCATGCCGGCGTCGAGTCCGGCGTCGATCGCGTACGGCCCGATGTAGGTGTAGACGATGTAGTGCCCGGCGAAGAGCAGCAGGTCCGCGATGACGACGGAGAGCAGGCCGGTGCGCGCCCAGGCCTTCGGGGACCCGATGTGGGGCGAGGCGGCGCCGCTCACGCTCGGCAGGAACAGGAGTGCGACGACGGCGAGGGCGGCGGCCGCGACGGCGACGGCGCCCACGGCGGGGCGCCAGCCGATGGACTGCGCGACCCAGGTGGCGATCGGCACGCCGAGGACGAACCCGAGCGAGCTGCCGGAGTAGACGAACGCGATCGCACGGCCGGCGAGACGCGGCGGGACGATCCGGGTGGCGTACGCGGACGCCACCGAGAAGAAGAGCGCGTGGGCGATGCCGCCGACGACCCGCCCGGCGCAGACGACCGCGAACGAGGGCGCGAGCGCGATCATCACGTTCGACACGGTGTAGCCGACGAGCGTCGCGACCAGCACGGTCTTGCGGGGGAGCCGGGCCGTGAGCGACGTCAGCGGGAGGGCCAGGAGCGCGACGGCCGCGGCGTACACGGTGACGACGATGCCCATGGTCGACTCGGAGACCCCGAGATCGGCGCTCATGGTGCCGAGCAGCCCGACGGGCATGAGCTCGGTGGTGATCGCGAAGAACGTGGCGAGACCGAGCACGGCGATGCCGACGATCGACCCGCTCGTGACGGTGATCGGCCGCGTGTTCGTCACGGCCGGGTTCGTGGTGGTGTTGGTGGACACGCTGCTGACCTCCTCCGGGGAACGGCGGAGCACGCGTCGGCGTCGACGGATCGACGGCAGCAGATGCGCACTCGCTGGTGTGTGTGGATGTGGATGTGTTCGGGTACGACTCCACGGCGAGTGCGCTCTTCCAGTGTTGCACGCTGCACGGAAGCAACGCGAGAGCCGTCGCCGAGAATCTCCTAGGAGCGCTCCAACGCAGCCGCCACCGAGGCATTCCCGATCCGGGACGGATCAGTTCTCGTTCGTCACCGTGCCCTGCACGCCCCCGCCGCGCAGGGTCAGCGTCAGCGTCCCGCTCATGGACTGCGCGGACAGCGACACCGACCCGTGCAGCGCGTCGGTCCGCGGGTAGCAGGCGGAGGTCGACTCCAGGCGGTTCGCCGTCGCGACGAGGCAGATCGTCGAGCGGTCCGTCCCGACGCCGGCCCACACGCTCCACGGCGTCTCGAACGAACCGCCGTCCAGCGCCCGGTTCGTGAAGATCAGCCGGGTGGTGCGCAGGCTGACCGGAGCCTCGACCGGGCCCGGCAGCTGGTCGGCGTAGGTCTGCGGGGCGTCGAGCAGGTCCTCGAGGGTGATCGTCCCGGCGCTCGGCGTCACGCTCGGTGCGGCGGGCGTCTGCTCACGCGAGGTCCCGACCACGGTCCCGGCGGCGAACGCCACGCCGATCGCCGCGGCTGCGCCGAGGGCGATCCACACGCGGGGTCGGGTGGTCCAGAGGAACCGGCCGACCCGCGTCCGCCAGGGGACGGTGTCGGCCTGGAGGCGCGGATCACCTCCCGCATGCTCCGGCAGGTCCGCCAGGTGGTCGGTTCCGGACCCGTCTGCCGCAGCAGGCGACGCCGTCGCAGGTGGCCGGACGGACCTGCCGGGGTCGACCGCGGCAGTGGGAGCCGACCGCGTTGGGACCGGTGGCGGCGGGGTGACGGGTGTCGCGCCTCCAGGCCGGGGGTCCGTGATCGCAGGAAGCCGATGCCCGCGGGCCAGCTGCTGCAACGCGGCGCGCGCTCGCGCAGCGTCGGTCTCCGGCACCCCGGCGCCCCACGCGAGCGCCTCGAGCCGTGCTCGTTCCGCTGCCACGTCGTCGTCGGCCATGCTTCATCGTCCCACCGGCACCGGGTGCGTGCTCGCCCAGTTCGGGGGCGTAGACGGGTGCGATGAGCGACACGCACGAACCCGACCCCGAGACCCTCGAGCCGCTGAGCCACGACGCGCAGTCCGGCGAGGCCGACTACGTCGCGACGAGTCCCGGCGGGAGCGGCACCGAACGCCACGTGCCCACCGCGGACGAGGAGCAGGGACGCGGCACCGAGTACGACCCCGTCGACCAGGGTCCGCAGCAGGAGGGCCAGGGCGGCTAGGCGAGGACGCGTTCGCGAGACACCGCCGCGTTCGCGAGACACCGCCGAGCCGCCGAGACACCGCCCGATCTGGCGGTGTCTCGGGGTCCGCGCGGCGTCTCATCCGGGAGACGGCGTGCGGCGGCGGTGAGACATCGCGGTCAGGCGAGGACCCGACGCAACACCGCACGCTCGCCGTACGTCCACGCCGCACTCGTGACGACGTAGAGCGCCGCTGCGAGCGGTGCGATCGCTGCGAACACGACGGTGATGAACGGCGCGTACCGCCCGATCGCCGTCGTGGCCGCTGCTCCCGGCACCGCTGCGTCCGGCACGGCGGCCGGGTTCCAGCGCAGGTTCGCGCGACGCGTCATCTCGACGACGACCGCGAGGACGGCGAGCAGGAGCAGGACCACCCAGGCGTGCGCCCAGAGCGGCGACGTCAGGACGACGACGAGCGAGTGACCGAGGGGGACACCGGCCAGCGTCGCCGACAGCAGCGTGTTCGTGACGCCGCCGATCGAGGCGTGCGTGAACAGGGCGTACACGAGCGACAGCACCGGTGCCTGGGCGAGTACGGGAAGGCACCCCGCGAGCGGGGACACCTTCTCGTTCGTGTAGAGCTCCTGCAGCGCGCGTTGCATCCGCTCGCGGTCCTTCGCGTACCGCTTCCGCAGGGCGGCGATCTGCGGGGCGAGCCGTCGGCGGTCCCGTTCGGCTCGGACCTGCAGCACGGCGAGCGGCAGGAGCACTGCTCGCACCGCGACGGTGAGCAGGACGACGGCGATCGCCGCGGCGAGTCCGCCGGCGACGGGGGAGAGCGCCGCGGTGGTCGCGGCGAGGAGGTCGGCGCCGCCGTGCAGCAGCGGCCCGACGAGGGGCAGGGTGGAGAGGTCCATGACGTTCCGATCGGTTCGGTGGGAGGGGTCGCACGTGCGGCCCGTCCACCGGTCGGTGGTCAGGCCGCGGCGACGGCTCCCGGTGCCCGGGGTCGGGCGTGCCCGTCGGCGTCGGGGTGACTCCACGCGATCCGCGTGACGAGGTCGGCCGGTGCGCGCGCCGGCGCTGCCGGACCGTTCGGGTGCAGACCGAGCACGAGCGCCAGGACGTGCGCCACCAGCACGGCGACGGCCACGGCGGTCAGCCCGAGCGCAGCGACCGCCAGGAGCGGGAGCGCGGTCACCGCGGGGTCGCCGAGGACCAGCGCGGCGGTGCAGCGCAGGAGGAACTCGACGACGGTCATGGTCCGTTCAGGGTAACGCCCGCGCGCCGTCCGGAGGGAAGTGGCTGGTCACGGCAGGATCGTGCCCATGACCGCAGGTTCGCCGAGCACCCCAGCGACCGCCGCCCTCGAGCGGGCAGGGGTCGCGTACACGCCGCACGTGTACGAGCACCACGAGACCGCCACGAACTTCGGGGAAGAGGCCGCGGCCGCCCTCGGGCTCCGCGAGGAGCAGGTGTTCAAGACCCTCGTGGTGTCGGTCGACGGTGCCCTGGCGGTGGCCATCGTCCCGGTGGCGAACCGGCTCGACCTCAAGGCGATCGCGGCGGCCGTCGGCGGCAAGAAGGCAACCCTGGCGGACCCGGCCCTCGCCGAGAAGCGCACCGGGTACGTCGTCGGTGGCATCAGTCCGGTCGGCCAGAAGACGAAGCTGCGGACCGTGGTGGACGAGTCTGCACTGACGTACGCGAGCATCTTCGTGTCCGGCGGGCGTCGTGGCTTCGACATCGAGGTGGCCCCGGCCGACCTCGTGCGCGTCACCGAGGCGACCGCGGCACCCATCGCCAGGACCTGAGTCCGGTCGCCGCAACTTTCTTCGCGACCCGGGAATGACCGGGTGCCCCCTGCGTTGCATTGAGTCGAAGGCACTCAAGTTCCCAGGAGGTCCCTTTGCCAGCACAGTTCGGCCCGACCGGCGGAAGCGACTCGTTCGACGAGTTCCTCGCCCGGCTCCTCGCGGCCCAGAACCCCGGCGCCCAGCGATCCGTACCGCTGGGACGCCCGGTCGACATCACGCGGCTGCTCAGCCGTCGCACCCACGAACTGCTCCAGCGCACCGCCGAGTACGCCGTGGAGCAGGGCCAGCACGAGGTCGATGCCCTGCACGTCCTGCACGTGCTCGTCCGGACCGACCCGTTCACCGCGATCGTCCGGCAGGCCGGCGTCGATCCCGAGCAGCTCGCCGACGAGATCGAGCAGCGGCTCCCGATGGCGTACGAAGCCGGCGCGGACCAGGACGCCCGGCCGGCACTGACCGGCACCGCGCAGCGCATCCTCGTCGAGGCCACCCAGGCGGCACGAGGGTTCGGCAGCACCTACACCGACCCCGAGCACGTCTTCTTCGCGCTCGTCTTGGACCAGGACACCGTCACCGGCCAGCTGCTCGCGAGCGCCGGCGTCACCCCGCAGGTGATGCAGGAGTACGCGGCCCAAGCCTCGGCCGCGGCACGCGAGGGGCGCCCGATGCCCGGGACCGAGTCGACGACCAGCGCCGACGAATCGGCGTCCGACACCCCGACGCTCGACCAGTTCGGCACCGACCTCACCGAGCGCGCCCGCGACGGCCGCATCGACCCCGTGATCGGCCGCGCCGACGAGATCGAGCAGACGGTCGAGATCCTGCTCCGCCGCACCAAGAACAACCCCGTCCTCATCGGCGAGCCCGGCGTCGGCAAGACCGCGATCGTCGAGGGCCTCGCGCAGCGGATCGCGGACGGCGACGTCCCCGTGCTGCTCCAGGGCAAGCGGGTCGTGGCGCTCGACCTCGCCGGCATGCTCTCCGGCACCCGGTACCGCGGTGACTTCGAGGAGCGCCTGACGAAGGCGATGGACGAGATCGCGGCGCACGCCGACGAGCTGATCGTGTTCGTCGACGAGCTGCACACCGTCGTCGGCGCGGGTGGCGGTGGCGAGGGCGGCTCGATGGACGCCGGCAACATCCTCAAGCCCCGGCTGGCCCGCGGCGACCTGCACCTGGTCGGCGCGACCACCCTCAACGAGTACCGCCGGATCGAGAAGGACGCAGCGCTCGAACGCCGTTTCCAGCCGGTCACGGTGGGGGAGCCGAGCGTCGAGGACGCGGTCGCGATCCTGACCGGTCTCGCTCCGCGCTACGAGGAGCACCACGGCGTCACGTACACACCGGACGCCCTGCGCGCCTCGGTGGAACTGTCGCACCGCTACGTCACCGACCGACACCTGCCGGACAAGGCCATCGACCTCATCGACCAGGCCGGCGCACGCCGCCGACTCGCCCTGTCGGGTGACGTCGACGTCGAGGCGCTGCGCGCGCAGGTGGTGACGCTCACCGCGTCCAAGGACGCCGCCGTCGCAGAAGAGCACTACGAGGAAGCGTCGCGCCTGCGCGACGAGATCGACGACCTGGAGGCACGGATCACCGCCGCCGGACAGGCGGACGCTGGTCGCGCCTCCAGTCCGGAGATCGTGGGCACGTCGATCACGGAGGCCGACATCGCGGCTGTCGTGTCGCGCGCCACCGGCATCCCGGCCACGCGCCTGACGCAGGGCGACCGCTCCCGGCTCGCCGCGCTCGAGGACGAACTCCACGAGCGCGTCGTCGGCCAGGACGACGCCGTGCGCGCCATCGCCACCGCGGTGCGGCGCAGCCGGACCGGCATGGGCGACCCGCGCCGTCCCGTCGGCAGCTTCCTGTTCCTCGGCCCGACGGGCGTCGGCAAGACCGAACTCGCCAAGGCGTTGGCCGGGTCGTTGTTCGGCGACGAGTCGGCGATGCTCCGCTTCGACATGAGCGAGTTCGGCGAACGCCACACCGTGTCGCGGCTGGTCGGAGCCCCTCCCGGGTACGTCGGCTACGACGAGGCCGGACAGCTCACCGAGCGCGTGCGTCGGAACCCGTACTCGGTGATCCTGCTCGACGAGGTCGAGAAGGCCCACCCGGACGTCTTCAACCTGCTCCTGCAGGTGCTCGACGACGGACGGCTGACCGACGGGCAGGGGCGCACGGTGGACTTCCGGAACACGGTCGTCATCATGACGTCGAACATCGGCTCGGAGTTCCTGGCGTCGCGCTCCGGTGCACTCGGGTTCTCGCCAGTCGGTGCCGCGGACGGGTTCGCAGAGGACGACCTGCGCGCCCGGGTGATGGGCAAGCTGCGCGAGGCGATGCGGCCGGAGTTCATCAACCGGATCGACGAGATCGTGCTCTTCCGGAAGCTCGACCGGTCGCAGCTGCACGCGATCGTGTCGATGCTGCTGCAGGACACCGCGCTCCGGCTGCTCGCACAGGGCATGACCCTGTCGGTGTCGGACGCCGCCGTGGACTGGCTCGCCGAGCACGGGTACGAACCCGAGTACGGTGCCCGTCCGCTCCGTCGGCTGATCCAGCGCGAGGTCGACGACCGCATCGCGAACCTCGTCGTCGGCGAGGCCGTGACGGCCGGCGACACGGTGCGGATCGACGTGGTCGACGACTCGCTCGACGCCAGCGTCGCCGTGACAGCGGCGGTCTAGTCACACCCGCGGGAACACCCCCGGTGCCGAACGGCACCGGGGGTGTTCTGCTGTTCGGGAATGCAATTCCGGAAGAAGTTCGAGAAAAGGGTTGCGCGGGGAATACCGGTGTGGATAGTGTTCACGGGCAGCAATCACCGCGTCAGCACGAGACCGAGAGGGGGCCTGACCATGATGATCACCGCAACGACTCCGTTCCGTGGCATCCGAACGTTCGGCGGCACCCCGATCCGGGTCCGCTGACGCGGAGCGTCCCACACCTGTCGACACCGCTGTCCAGCCCCTCCCGCGCTGAGTTCGCCTCGCCGGGAAGCGTCTGAGGCCTCCGTCGGTCACACGTCTCGCCTGCTCGTTCACCACCGTTCGCGGTGATGCTCTCCGAGCGGCGGAATGCGGCCGCGAATGTCGGTGGTGGGTGGCACGCTCGACGTATCGGCAGTCATTCCTGATCGCCTCCGCGTACATTCTCGTGCGGGGCGCGAAATGCATTCTCACGCATTCATCTCGTGCCCGTGTGCCGGGCAGTTCCGTCATGCCCGCGCGCGGGCGATTCCGTCATGCCCGCGTGCGGGCGATCCGTCATGCCCTGAAGGGGACACCGTGTCCACGAAGACCACCACCATCCGCCCTCCCGATACCCGTGCGGTGCGCCGTCGGGTCTCACTCTCCGACCGCATCGCGCTCCGCATCGGGATGACCCTGATCATCTGGAGCCGTCGCACCCATCGTGTGCGGCCGTCGGTCGACTTCGAGACGCGTCAGCGACTCGAACGCGAGCGGCTCGACCGCGAGGCCCGCTGGCTCCTCCAGAGCGCAGCGATGCACCTCTGGCACTGAGCGCACTCGCGGTTGCTCCACCACCACCTGCACGGTGCGAGGTCCCGTCGGACTCGCACCGTGCGGGGGCACGCCGCGCCTCCCGTACCGTTGTCGGGTGACCGAAACCGCAGCTGCACTCGTCGAACGCCTCACCGCCGTCGTCCCGGACTTCCCCTCTCCGGGGATCCTGTTCCGCGACGTCACGCCGGTGTTCTCCGACGCGGTCGCCTTCGGCCGGGTCTGCGAGGCGCTCGCCGCGCCGTTCGCGATCGGTGACGGGTTCGCCGCGGTCGCCGGCATCGAAGCCCGCGGCTTCGCCCTCGCCGGTGGCATCGCCGCGCAGCACCAGGTCGGCGTCCTGACCGTCCGCAAGGCCGGCAAGCTCCCGGGCGAGGTCCTCAGCGAGCAGTACGCGCTCGAGTACGGCGAGGCCGAGCTCGAGCTCCGCCCGGGCCAGCTGCCCGCAGGCACCCGGGTGCTCGTGGTCGACGACGTCCTCGCGACCGGGGGCACCGCGGCCGCCACCGTCACGCTGCTCGAGCGCGCCGGGTACGAGGCGATCGGCTTCGCGTCGCTGCTCGAACTCGACGGTCTGTCGGGACGCGAGCGCCTCGAGCCCCGCCTGCCCGTGCAGACGCTCGGTTCGGTTCCGGCCTGAGCACCCGCGCGCACTAGTCTTGACGCACCATTTCGATCGAGGAGTCCCATCATCGTGACCGAGTCAGTCGCACCCGCGCCCGCAGAGCTTCCCCAGGCACCCGAGCCCCGCACCGCGACGACGACCACGACGGGCACCGAGCTGTTCGACGGCGTGCGTGGTGTCGTCGCGATCCGCGTGGCCGGCGTCCTCAAGGACCTCGCCGCGTCGGTCGGTGCCGGTGACGTCGTCGAGCCGGTCACGCTCGACGAGCAGGACGGCCTCGACATCCTCCGCCACTCGGCCGCGCACGTGCTCGCGCAGGCCGTGCAGCAGATCAACCCGGACGCCAAGCTCGGCATCGGCCCGCCCGTCACCGACGGCTACTACTACGACTTCGACGTCGCCGAGCCGTTCACGCCGGAGGACCTCAAGGCGATCGAGAAGGGCATGGACCGGATCATCCGCCAGGCCCAGCGCTTCCGTCGAGTGGTCGTCACCGACGACGAGGCCCGCGAGCGCATGGCGGGGGAGCCCTACAAGCAGGAGCTCATCGGCCTCAAGGGTGCCGCGGACGAGGGCGACTCCGGCGAGAGCGTCGAGGTCGGCGCCGGCGAACTGACGGTCTACGAGAACGTCGACCCGAAGTCCGGCGAGGTCGTCTGGCAGGACCTCTGCCGTGGGCCGCACGTCCCGCACACCCGCTGGATCGGCAACGCGTCCAAGCTCATGCGCGTCGCTGCCGCCTACTGGCGCGGCTCGGAGAAGAACCCGCAGCTGCAGCGCATCTACGGCACCGCCTGGCCGGACAAGGAGCAGCTGAAGGCCCACCTCGAGCGCCTGGAAGAGGCCGCGAAGCGCGACCACCGCCGGCTCGGTGCCGAACTCGACCTGTTCTCGTTCCCGGACGAGATCGGCTCGGGCCTGGCGATCTTCCACCCGAAGGGCGGCATCATCCGTCGTGAGATGGAGGACTACTCGCGCCGTCGGCACGAACAAGAGGGCTACTCGTTCGTCTACACGCCCCACATCACCAAGGGCGACCTGTTCGAGCAGTCCGGGCACCTCGGCTGGTACAAGGACGGCATGTTCCCGGCCATGCACATGGACGAGGCACGCGACGACGACGGCAACGTCACCCGTCAGGGCGCGGACTACTACCTCAAGCCGATGAACTGCCCCATGCACATCCTGGCGTACCGCTCGCAGGCCCGGTCCTACCGCGACCTCCCGCTCCGGATGTTCGAGTTCGGCACGGTCTACCGGAACGAGAAGTCCGGCGTGATCCACGGGCTCACCCGGGTCCGCGGCATGACCCAGGACGACGCCCACATCTTCACCACCCAGGAGAAGATGAAGGAGGAGCTCACGACGACGCTCCAGTTCGTGCTCTCGCTGCTGCGCGACTACGGCCTGGACGACTTCTACCTCGAGCTCTCCACGAAGGACCCCGAGAAGTACGTCGGCGACGACGAGGTCTGGGAGGTCGCGACGAACACCCTGCGCGAGGTCGCCGAGGAGTCCGGACTCGAACTCGTGCCGGACCCGGCGGGCGCGGCGTTCTACGGCCCGAAGATCTCGGTGCAGGCCCGCGACGCGATCGGCCGCACCTGGCAGATGTCGACCGTGCAGCTCGACTTCAACCTGCCGGAGCGCTTCGGCCTGGAGTACGCGGCGGCCGATGGCACGCGCCAGCGCCCCGTGATGATCCACCGTGCCCTGTTCGGCTCGATCGAGCGGTTCTTCGGTGTCCTGACCGAGCACTACGCCGGAGCGTTCCCGGCGTGGCTCGCCCCGGTGCAGGTCGTGGCGATCCCCGTCGCGGCGGAGTACGGCGACTACCTCGACGAGGTCGTCGCGAAGCTCCAGTCGCACGGCGTCCGCGCCGAGGTCGACCACTCGGACGACCGCATGCAGAAGAAGATCCGCACGCACACGAAGCAGAAGGTGCCGTTCCAGCTCATCGCGGGCGGCGACGACCGCGACGCCGGAGCGGTCTCGTTCCGCTTCCGTGACGGCCGTCAGGACAACGGCGTGCCCGTGGACGAAGCGGTCGAGCGCATCCTGACCGCGATCCGCGAGCGCGCGCAGGTCTGATGACCGACGAGCAGGACCCGCTGGTGATCCGGGACGCCGCGTCCGGCGCGGCCGTCCCGGACGCCTTCCAGCGACTGTGGAACCCGCACCGCATGGCGTACATCGACGCCGGGCGCGAAGGGCGTGGCCGCGGGCACGACGACGACTGCCCGTTCTGCGAGGCACCGCGCAAGTCCGACGAGGACGCCCTGATCGTCGCCCGCGGCGAGCACGCCTACGTCCTGCTCAACCTGTTCCCGTACAACAACGGGCACCTGCTGGTCTGCCCGTACCGCCACGTGCCGCTCTACGACGAGGCCACGCCCGAGGAACTCCGCGAGATCGGCGAGCTCACCCAGACCGGGATGCGCGTCCTGCGTGCCGTGTCGCACTGCGACGGGTTCAACATCGGCATGAACCAGGGCGAGGTCGCCGGTGCCGGGGTGGCCGGGCACCTGCACCAGCACATCGTGCCCCGGTGGCAGTCCGACGCGAACTTCTTCCCGATCATCGCGCGGACGAAGTCGATGTCGCAGCTGCTCGGCGAGACCCGGCGCCTCGTCGCCGAAGGGTGGCCGGCGGACCACTAGACTGTCGGCATCATGAGCGACAGCAGCAGCACCCCGAGCACCCCCGGCACCTCGATCACCGGCTCCGACCGCGTCAAGCGCGGCCTCGCGGAGATGCTCAAGGGCGGCGTCATCATGG
>Ga0308167_1002471_pt1 | contig 17056 bp, 16 predicted proteins | sample PhyCR1_2_FD_202138 | JGI IMG/M metagenome (GOLD analysis project Ga0308167, IMG submission 202138) | Phyllosphere microbial communities from UC Gill Tract Community Farm, Albany, California, United States - DLSLRC.R1 | ecosystem: Host-associated > Plants > Phyllosphere > Unclassified | place... | reverse complement strand
TTTCACGGGGCGCTCATCATAACAGGACGGACCCGCCCAAGACAGCGGCCGTCATAGGGACGCAAGCCGCCATGCAAGTGAAACACCTGCTGCTGATCGCCATCCTCGCACTGACCGCCGCTTGCTCATCGACAAAAGAAGTCGTTGACGAAAACCTGAGCGAAGTCGAGCTGTACCAGCAGGCGCAGGCCGACCTGGACAACAACAGCTATACCAGTGCTACCGCCAAACTGAAGGCTTTAGAGTCGCGCTACCCGTTCGGTCGCTATGCCGACCAGGCCCAGCTCGAACTGATCTACGCCTATTATAAAAACTCTGAACCCGAAGCAGCAAAATCAGCTGCCGAGCGTTTTATTCGCCTGCACCCGCAGCACCCGAACGTGGATTACGCCTACTACCTGAAAGGTCTGACCTCGTTTGACCAGGATGTCGGCTTGCTCGCTCGCTTCTTGCCTCTGGACATGAGCAAGCGTGATCCGGGGGCTGCACGCGACTCTTATAATGAGTTCGCCCAACTGACCAGCCGCTTCCCCAATAGCCGCTACGCACCTGACGCCAAACAGCGCATGATTTACTTGCGCAACCTGCTGGCCGCGTATGAAATCCATGTAGCCGATTACTACCTGACCCGTCAGGCTTATGTCGCTTCTGCCAACCGCGGTCGTTATGTCGTTGAAAACTTCCAGGAAACACCTTCGGTTGGTGACGGTCTGGCAGTCATGGTGGAGTCTTACCAGCGCATGCATCTGGACGAACTGGCCAACACCAGCCTTGAAGTCCTCAAAGACAACTACCCGAACCACCCAAGCCTGGTAGATGGCCAATTCGTGCCACAAGTCTCCGACTCGGACAACCGTTCGTGGCTAAGCAAGGCAACGCTGGGCCTGATTGAATCCAGCACACCGCTTCCACCGGGTGAAACCCGCGCCAACATGGACATCCAAAAGCAGTACCAAGAGGCCAAGGATGCCATTCCATCCGATCTGAAACCCAAGGATGCTGATGGCAACATCATCGAAGCACCTGAAGAGCCAGGCACAAGCCGCTCATGGTTCAGCTACATGACATTTGGCCTGTTCGACTAATCATCGAACCCACAAAAAAGAGCCCGAAAGGGCTCTTTTTTTGTGCTCGATTTGGTGCTGTGCGCCTGACAAGTCCTTAGCTAAACTGGTAGATCTTTTTCTCAAATAGCGAATAACCATGTTTCGTTTACTGATCTGGGCTGCCTTGATTGCTGCAGGCGTGTGGTTTTGGCGCAAATACAAGGCAAACATCGCTGCTGCCAAAAAACCTTTGGATCCGGGCACACAACCGATGGTGCGGTGCGCGCACTGCGGCGTACACCTGCCTCGTAATCATGCCCTGAGTAAACAGCAGGACTGGTACTGCACCCAGAACCATCTGGAACAAGGCCCAAAGCCGCGAGGCTGAGTCATACAAAGAACGTTGCAGGAGCAAAACACGTACGCTCCTGCAGGGTGCATTCCGGCTTAAATTCGACCGGTGGGTGCATAAGGCGCTGGGTCTATAATCGGCTCGCGCCCTAACAACAGGTCCGCGAACAACTGGCAAGATGCCGGTGCCAATACCAAGCCATTACGATAATGCCCGCAGTTGAGCCACAACCCGCCCATACCTGCGATCTGGCCAATATAGGGAATACCTTCAGGCGACCCTGGCCGCAAACCCGCCCAATGCGCCACAGGCTCAACGCCCGCCAATGCAGGAATCAACTCGACCGCAGAAGTCTTAAGGCTTTCAAGTGCGGAAGAGGTTGGCGTTTTATCGAACCCTTCATGTTCCAGCGTACTGCCAATCAGGATGTGACCGTCACGTCGCGGAATCGCATAACGCCCCTTGGCCAGCACCATACAGGACAAGAAACCAGGCTCACATTTGTACAGAACCATCTGGCCTTTAACTGGCTCCACGGGCAGCTCAAGGCCCAGTGTTTTGAGCAATTCACCGCTCCAGGCCCCGGCGCTAAGCACCACTTCATCAGCGCGAATCTCACCGTGGGCGGTGTTCACACCGACGATGCTTGCCCCCTCACGGATGAACCCCTGCACCTGGCATTGCTCTTGGATAGTCACATTCGGCATTGCCTGCAAGGCTGCCTTGAGCGATTTAACAAGCCGCGGGTTACGCACATTGGCCACGCCAGCCATGTAAATGGCCCGGGAATAGCCACGGCCCAAGACCGGCACATCGGCTTCAACCGATGAGATCTCAACCGCGCTCAACGGTCGCTTTTCTTGCTTGGCCCACGCCAACGCTTCAACGTCATCGTCAAGGTCCAGCCAGTACAAACCCGTGGTGTGCACTTCAGGATCCACACCCGTAGCAGCCAGCAAACGCTCGGCCAACTGCGGATAAAAATCCTGCGACCAATGCGCCAGAGCCGTTACCGCCGGCGTGTAACGCCAAGGGTAGAGCGGCGATACAATACCGCCCCCCGCCCATGACGACTCCTGCCCGACACCACTGCGATCCAGCACCGTGACCTGCTTAACTTCTGCCGCCAGGTTAAAGGCTGTCAGCAACCCAATAACCCCACCGCCTACTATCACTACCTCTTGCTGCTTAGCCATCGATGAATCCAGCTCGAAATAAAATTAAGTGGTTAACGCCCCCAGCACTGCTGCACGGTCATGTCAGGGGCAGCCAGTGCAATGGCAGTCAAACCTGTGTGGGCCACTATCAAGTTCCCACAATCGTCTCGCGCCATTGGCGAGCCCTCTTTGCGTGTCGCCGTCAGCAAGAACGCATGATCCTCAAGCTCGTGCGTAATCCGGTAGTGTTCATTACCCGCACTGAGATTTTCCGCCCCTCTGTATACGCCTTTTTTCGAATAAAAACGCTCCAGGGTCTGGGATTGCTCCATTAACAGCACCACAATTTTAGCCCGATAAGCTCGCGCAACCGCGTCGCTGTAAGTCGGATAGGCCCATGCGCCAATAATGCCGATGACCGCGATTACGATCATCAGCTCGATCAAGGTGAAACCTGCACGGCACCTGCTCATCAGCCCTCCTTCATTGAAGTTGTCGCCACATGATCCTTTTAAACCGTTGCTGGGCCGGTTTTTCAACATCAGTACCTTCCGATTGATAGCGCACGAAAATACTCTCCAGAACCGTGCGTGACGGCCCCCGCAAGCCAATACCCGTGACTCGGTAAAAGTTGGCAGCGGTAATGCCGGGCAGTTGCGCAGGCGTCACCCCCGCACCGAGGTTCTGAACACCATAAAGACCGTCTGCCACCGGTATCCAAAGCACCCCGGAATAGGGATCAGGCCCTGGCGATGTTTGAGTCCGGGCACTTGACGGTGGGAGGCATGTGGCCGCAGAGGTACACGCGAGCAATGCAGGCCATTGTGTCTGCACCTGTGACTCGCCTTGACGTAACGCTGTTTCAGCGGCTTGAAATGATTGATTGACGAACCAGACTGCGCCCGCCTTCCTCTCTTGATCAGTGGCACTTTGCAGAGACGAAAGTCCGGTCAAGCTGAGCATTAACAGGAAGATCAGGCTGACCAGTAGCGCAATGCCAGATTGCCGGCAACCCTTGAAAGTCATCAACCGTCACCCCAGTCGGTTACGCAGAGCCACGACCATGTGATAGGTCTGATCCTTCACCCGAGGGGCTCGCAGGGTCAGGGAAAGTCGAACGCTGCGGATACTGGCCAATTGGTTCGGGCTCGCTTCATAGCGTTTTACCGTTTGCCCGGCAGGTGAACCGGCAAGACCGAAGCTGATATCAAAATCGGCCACATTGTCCAACAACACCGCTCTGCCAGCGCCTACTTTCAACTGCCCATGTTCAAACCAATAAACAATCTGTCGCACAGCAAAAGCGGTTTGATCAGGAGTAAGGCCCTCAAACTGGCCTGGGTAAGCCCGCGCATGGCGCTTGCAGTCAGACACGACCGTCCAGTCGGGCTTGCCCGCGGTGCGTCCTACATCCGCACTGATAAAGCGCCATGATCTGGAACCTGCCATGCCTTGCCAGGAAATGGGTGTTTGAAACACCGATGGCGCATCAATGATGTGTTCGTGCGCCTGGCAACCAAACATGCCGACCATACGTATCTCTTGAGCCATTTTGCTCAGGACGAACCGCGCATCTTCCTGCGCCATGGCCGAAGACTGCTGCGCCAGGTAAGTCTCCCGGGCGCTCACAAAAATCTGTGCGGCCCCGGCGATCAGTAATAGCCCCAGGCCTAGCGCAACCATTAACTCGATCAGGCCGAAACCGGCCTCAGAACCTTTCATGACGCGTCAACTGACGAGCCTGAAACGACCTGACCGGCGAGCATGACATTGTGTCGCGAGTCAGGTTGGAGACTTGCTCGAGCGTCATCCCATTCAAGAGTAATGCTCACCTGATGATTTCTGGCTTCAATAGCGCCACGGGCATGCTCACCGCCAAACTGCTGGATGTTGCGCGCAAAGTCGCTTAGGTCCTGAGCCAATACACTGCCTGCGCCCACTGCGGCGGCGGAGCGAGACCCGGTCGAGTAGTTGTAATCGATGCCTGAGTTGGCCCGTGCCCGGTCCAGCATGTCGTAGGCGATGAAGTTGGCCTGCGTAGTCATCAATGCACTGTCCGTGTGCTGGAGTGCTTTAAGTTGCACCGCTGCGGCCCCCAAAAGCCCACCCGATAAAACCAGGGTTGTCACCAACACCTCGATCAACGTCACTCCGGTTTGCAAGGTTCTTTCAAGCTGGACCATGTGCTCGCTCCATCAGCCTTCTGTTCGCCGGCACGTCCTGTGCCGCAATTGAGAAAAGCCTAGCCGCCCAAAACAGCATGATCTGTGGGTCGTAGTTGCAGAATCTATAGGGCTTTTCGCTAATTTCTGTACGCCTAGAGATGCGTCCAGCACCTTACACAGGATGAAACGCTTGCCGGGGCTAAAGCCGAAGATGGGACCTGGAGCATGGGCTATAAATGAGATCACCCATCACACCGCCAGGTTTGCGCACAGTCAAGTCCAGGGAGGACGTCATGTATCAACAAGGCATGGGCCTGATTCAACTGCTGTTCACCCTGTTAATCGTCGCCATTACGACCCAGTTCGTAAGCCCGACCTACAGCGCCATGGTTGAACACCAACGCCGCCAGACTGCTGCGGCAGAACTGGCCAATGGGCTGCGCAGTGCGCGCACTGAAGCCTTGCTGCGCCATCAGTCTGTGGTGATGCACGCACGGGAAGAAGATTGGAGTAAAGGCTGGAGAATCATTCTGGACCTGAGTGGCCAGGGCCATCTCGACAAGCACAACCCCGTGCTGGCTGAAAGCGCGGGCAACTCGCGTATTCCGATTGCCGGTAATACACCCGTCAAACACTACATTCGATTCAACCCGCTGGGCGAGCCGTTACTGAGCGGCGGTGCGTTTCAGGCAGGGACACTGCATATCTGCCACTCGCAAACAGCACAGAGCCATCACCAGGTCGTGCTCGCGAAGAGCGGGCGCATCAGCCTGCGCAGCAACCAGGCTGCACAGGCTTTATGCGCCGCCGCTTAAAGGAGGGAGCGAACGCGCAGTTCTTTGGGCATGGAGAATGTGATGTTCTCTTCGCGGCCCGCCAGTTCATCAGCGCCCGTGGCACCCCAAGCGTGCAACTGCTGAATCACACCGCGCACCAACACTTCAGGCGCAGAAGCACCAGCCGTGATACCGATGCGCTCAATACCCTCAAACCAGCTCTGCTTAAGGTCTTCAGCGCCATCAATCAGGTAGGCCGGGGTTCCCATACGTTCAGCCAACTCACGCAAGCGGTTCGAGTTGGAGCTATTCGGGCTGCCGACAACCAGCACCACATCGCATTCGTCAGCCAGTTGCTTGACCGCATCCTGACGGTTTTGCGTGGCATAGCAAATGTCATCCTTGCGCGGGCCGCCAATGGCCGGGAAACGGGTGCGCAAGGCATCGATTACACGGCTGGTGTCGTCCATCGACAAGGTGGTCTGTGTGACAAACGCCAGTTTTTCCGGATTAGTGACGTTCAGGTTGGCAACGTCCTTTTCGTCTTCAACCAGGTAAATCTTGCCACCGTTGCTGACGTCATATTGGCCCATCGTGCCTTCGACTTCAGGGTGGCCAGCATGACCAATGAGGATGCACTCACGGCCATCACGGCTGTAGCGTGCGACTTCGATATGCACTTTGGTAACAAGCGGGCACGTCGCGTCGAATACTTTGAGGCCACGGCCCGTGGCCTCGGTACGCACCGCCTGGGAAACGCCGTGGGCGCTGAAGATCACAATAACGTCGTCTGGCACCTGGTCCAGCTCTTCGACAAAGATCGCGCCACGGGAGCGCAGGTCTTCAACGACAAATTTGTTGTGCACGACTTCGTGGCGAACATAGATAGGCGGACCGAAAACTTCCAGTGCGCGATTGACGATTTCAATCGCTCGGTCCACCCCAGCGCAAAAACCACGGGGGTTGGCGAGTTTAATGTGCATGCTAGGCCTCGTGGGACGCGCAGAAAAATAATACCAATCAGGCCCGGCCGAAGCCGGGTACCGAATTACAGCGCTTTGACTTCAAAAATTTCCACTTCGAAGGTCAGGGTCTTGCCTGCCAGCGGGTGGTTGAAATCAATCGTCACTTGCTCATCGTCAAAGGCTTTGACCACACCCGGTAGCTCGGTGTTGGCCGCGTCATTGAAGATCACCAGCAAGCCTTCCGACAGATCCATGTCATTGAACTGGGAGCGCGGAATGATTTGCACGTTTTGCGGGTTGGGCTGGCCGAATGCGTTTTCTGGAAGGATCTCCAGCGTGCGCTTGTCACCCGCTTTGAAACCGAACAGAGCCGCTTCAAAACCAGGCAACAGGCTGGCGTCGCCGACCTTGAAAGTGGCTGGCGATTTGTCGAACGTACTGTCGACGGTGTCACCATTTTCAAGGCGCAAAGCAAAATGCAACGTGACTTGCGTGTTCTGGCCAATACGTTGCTCAGTCATGAGCGGACTCTCCGGTTTTCTTACTTTTGAACATATCCAGTGCCAACATCACGGCCCCGACGCAAATAGCGCTGTCAGCCAGGTTGAAGGCCGGGAAATACCAACGATTCTGCCAATGCACCAGAATGAAATCGATCACATGGCCGTAGACAACCCGGTCATACAGGTTGCCCAGCGCACCGCCCAGCACCAGCGCGAGTGCAATGGCCAGCCATGTATCATCACGCCCAAGACGCTTGAGCCACACCAGCAGCACGGCGCTGACCACCACGGCGATCAGGGCAAAAAACCAGCGCTGCCAGCCTCCGCTATCGGCCAGAAAGCTGAACGCAGCCCCGGCGTTGTAAGCGAGCGTCCAACTGAAGTAATCCGGGATCACCACAATCTGCTGATACATCTGCAACGCGCTATCAAAATAGAGCTTGCTGGCCTGGTCGAGGACCAGGACCAGCACCGTCAACCAAAGCCAGCCCAGGCGCCCGAAGCGCCCGACAGTACTGGTGTTAGGCATAGTGACGCACCTCACCGGCACCACTGATGTTGTCGACACAACGACCGCAGATTTCCGGGTGCTCCGGATTCACGCCGACGTCTTCGCGGCAATGCCAGCAGCGCGCGCATTTGGCGTGAGCCGACTTGACCACTTTGAGCTTGAGGCCCGGTACTTCGGTAACCACCGCATCCGCCGGGGCTTGCGCAAAAGGCGCAACACTGGCGGTGGAGGTGATCAGTACGAAGCGCAGTTCGTTGCTCAGCTTGGACAGGTCAATCGCGAGCTCATCTTCAGCGAACAGGGTGACTTCTGCCTGCAAGTTGCCGCCAATGGCTTTGGCCGCACGCAGGTTTTCCATCTCTTTGTTAACGGCAACCTTGACCGCCATGATCCGCTCCCAGTAGGCGCGGTCCAGTTCGGTGCCTTCAGGCAGTTCGCTCAAGCCGTCATACCAGGTATTGAGCATGACCGACTCGTTGCGTTCGCCCGGCAAGTATTGCCACAACTCGTCGGCGGTGAAGGCCAGGATCGGAGCGATCCAGCGCACCAGCGCTTCAGAGATGTGGAACAGTGCGGTCTGGCACGAACGACGGGCCTTGCTGTCGGCACCCGTGGTGTACTGGCGGTCCTTGATGATGTCGAGGTAGAAACCACCCAACTCCTGTACGCAGAAGTTGTGCACTTTGGAATACACGTTCCAGAAACGGTATTCGCCGTAGTGCAGTTCCAGTTCACGTTGCAGCAGCAAGGCGCGATCGACCGCCCAACGGTCCAGTGCCAGCATTTCTTCGGCTGGCAGCAGGTCGGTGGCCGGGTTGAAGCCGGTCAGGTTGGACAGCAGGAAGCGCGCGGTGTTACGGATACGACGGTAGGCGTCTGCACTGCGCTGCAGGATCTGCTCAGACACCGCGATTTCGCCCGAATAGTCAGTCGAGGCAACCCACAGGCGCATGATGTCAGCGCCCAGGGTATCGTTGACTTTCTGCGGTGCAATCACGTTACCCAGCGACTTGGACATTTTGCGGCCGGCTTCGTCCACGGTGAAACCGTGAGTCAGCAGCTCGCGATAGGGCGCGTGGTTGTCGATGGCGCAACCGGTCAGCAAGGACGAGTGGAACCAGCCGCGGTGCTGGTCGGAGCCTTCCAGGTACAGGTCGGCACGTGGGCCAGTCTCGTGGCCCATTGGGTGCGAGCCGCGCAAGACGTGCCAGTGGGTGGTACCCGAATCGAACCACACGTCCAGCGTGTCGCTGATCTTGTCGTACAGCGGCGCTTCGTCACCCAGCAATTCAGCCGCGTCCAGCTTGAACCAGGCTTCGATGCCTTCGACTTCAACACGCTTGGCCACTTCTTCCATCATTTCGACGGTACGCGGGTGCAATTCGCCGCTTTCCTTGTTCAGGAAGAACGGGATCGGCACGCCCCAGTTACGTTGACGCGAGATGCACCAGTCCGGGCGGTTGGCGATCATCGAATGCAAACGCGCCTGGCCCCAGGCCGGAACGAACTGAGTGTCTTCGATCGCTTGCAACGCACGGGTGCGCAGGGTGTCGCCCGCCGTCGGCTCTTTGTCCATGCCGATGAACCACTGCGCGGTGGCGCGGTAGATCAGCGGTGTCTTGTGGCGCCAGCAGTGCATGTAGCTGTGGTTGATGGTTTCGGTAAACATCAACGACCCGACTTCGGTCAGCTTGTCGATGATGTTCTGATTGGCCTTCCAGATGAACTGGCCACCGAAGAACTCCAGCGACGGGACATACACACCGTTGCTCTGCACCGGGTTGATGATGTCATCGTTGACCATGCCGTAGGCTTTGCAGGTCACGAAGTCGTCTACGCCGTATGCCGGGGCGGAGTGAACCACGCCGGTGCCTGCGCCCAGCTCAACGTAGTCGGCCAGGTAAACGGGCGACAGACGATCATAGAACGGGTGACGGAAGTTGATCAGTTCCAGCGCAGCACCGGTGGTGGTCGCAATCACCGAGCCTTCCAGGTTGTAGCGGGCCAGGCTCGACTCAACCAGTTCTTCGGCCAGTACCAACAGTTTGTCACCCACATCGACCAGCGCGTAGGTGAATTCCGGGTGAACGTTCAGCGCCTGGTTGGCCGGGATGGTCCACGGCGTGGTGGTCCAGATCACGATTGATGCTGGCTTGCTCAGCGACGCCAGCCCAAAGGCTTCAGCCAGCTTGGCCTCATCAGCAACAGGGAACGCAACATCGATGGCGGCGGATTTTTTGTCCTGATATTCAACTTCAGCTTCAGCCAGGGCCGAGCCACAGTCGAAGCACCAGTTCACGGGCTTAAGGCCCTTGAACACGAAACCGCCCTTGACGATTTCTGCCAGCGCACGAATTTCCCCGGCTTCGTTTTGGAAGTCCATGGTTTTGTACGGGTTGGCGAAGTCACCCAGTACACCCAGGCGGATGAACTCGGATTTTTGACCTTCGATTTGCTCGGTCGCGTAAGCACGGCACAGTTCACGGGTTTTATCCGCGCTCAGGTTCTTACCGTGAGTCACTTCAACCTTGTGCTCGATCGGCAGCCCGTGGCAGTCCCAGCCCGGCACATAAGGTGCGTCAAAACCCGCCAGGGTTTTCGAGCGCACGATCATGTCTTTCAAAATTTTGTTCAGCGCATGACCGATGTGAATCGTGCCGTTGGCATAGGGCGGACCGTCGTGAAGTACGAACTTCGGACGATCCTTGCCAATCTCGCGCAACTTCCCGTACAGGCCAATGCTGTCCCAGCGCTGCAAAATTTGCGGTTCGCGCTGTGGCAGGCCGGCCTTCATTGGGAAGGCTGTGTCCGGAAGGTTTAGCGTGGCTTTGTAGTCGGTCATTTCAGGCTCTTTTTAAGCGGTTGACCCAGCCAAAAGGCTCGGGCGGCGGCGACGTCCGCATTGATCGCCGTCTTGAGCGCCTCCAGAGAGGCGAAACGCTGCTCATCACGCAGCTTGTGGTGGAATACCACCGTCAGACGCCGGCCATACACATCGCCGGCGAAATCCAATAGATGTACTTCAAGATGGGCGCTGCCATCTCCTGCTACGGTCGGTCTGACACCAATATTGGCTACGCCGGGCCAGGTTTTGCCGTCAATCTCAACGCTGACCAGGTAAACCCCTGTCAACGGAACACGGCGGCGCTTAAGCTGAATATTGGCTGTGGGCGTACCCAATTGACGCGCCAGCTTCTGCCCATGCAAAACCCGGCCAGTGATTTGAAACGGCCGGCCCAGCAAATGCTCAGCGAGTTCGAAATTGGCACTGGCCAAGGCACTGCGCACCTCGGTACTGCTGATTCGCACGCCTTCAAGCTCGACGGTTTGCGCAGCTTCAACCGTAAACCCTTGCCGAGCACCGGCCTGCAGCAAGAAGTCAAAGTCGCCCACACGGTCGCAGCCAAAACGGAAGTCATCACCGACTTCCAGGTGCTGTACGCCCAAGCCATCAACAAGAATGGTGTCGACGAATTCGGCCGCGCTGAGCTTACTCAAACGCTGGTTGAACGCCAGGCACAATACCCGATCAACGCCGGCCTCAGCCAACAGTTGCAGCTTGTCACGCAGCCGGGCCAGACGTGCCGGGGCGGTTTCAGGGGCAAAAAATTCGCGCGGCTGCGGCTCGAAAATCACCACGCAGCTGGGCACGCCCAACTCCAGCGCACGTTCACGCAGCCGACTCAGGATAGCCTGATGACCACGGTGCACACCGTCAAAGTTGCCAATAGTGGCGACACAGCCCCGATGCTGGGGCCGCAAATTGTGAAGGCCTAGAACCAGCTGCATAACGCGCTTCTTGCTCATAAAGTGGCCGATTATAACCACACCCGGCCCGGTACGACAGGCAACAGCGCAAGGCAAATCAGGTCAAATCGACAAAATCGACGTCTGACCGCTCATTACCTTACGAAAGTGACCTGCGGGCAAAATCCTTCAGACGCACCCCCAACAGCAGCAATACGCCGAAATAGACCGCTACACCTGCCGCCACCAGACCACCCAGACGCATAAAGCGCTCAAGCATATGACCTTGATCCCACGCAGGCATCAGGTGCATCAACCCCAGCAAGGCACCTGACATGACCGCCACCGCAACCACCAGCTTGAACAGAAACTTCGTCCAGCCGGGCTGGGCAACAAATAGCTTTTGCTTGCGCAACTGCCAGAACAGCAGGCCCGCATTAATACAGGCCCCGACGCTAATAGCCAACGCCAGCCCCGCGTGCTGCAAAGGCACAATAAAGACCAGGTTCAACAACTGCGTCACGATCAACGTAAACACCGCGATCTTGACCGGTGTGCGAATGTTTTGCTGCGCGTAAAACCCGGGGGCCAGCACCTTGATCAGAATCAACCCAAGCAGGCCGACTGAATACGCCATCAGAGCACGCTGGGTCATGGCCGCATCATGTGCGCTGAATTGACCGTACTGAAACAGCGAGACCGTCAGCGGCTCTGACAAGATGGCCAACGCCAGCGCACAAGGCAACACCAGCACAAAACATAGGCGCAAGCCCCAATCGAGGATGCGTGAATACTCTTGGCGGTCCTTGTTCGCGTAGGTTTTAGAGAGCGTAGGTAGCAGAATCGTACCCAGCGCCACGCCCAGCACACCGGATGGCAACTCCATCAAACGGTCGGCGTAATACATCCAGGACACAGAGCCCGCAACGAGGAAAGACGCAAAAATTGTATTGATGATCAACGAAATCTGGCTGACCGAGACCCCAAGAATGGCAGGCACCATTTGCTTCATGACTCGCCAGACACCCGAATCTCGCAAATTGAGGCGCGGCAGCACCAACATCCCGATTTTTTTCAGGTGCGGGAGCTGGAACAGCAGTTGAGCCAGACCGCCTACCAGCACAGCCCATCCGAGCGCCATGACCGGCGGGTCGAAGTACGGCGTCAGAAACAGCGCAAAAATAATCATGCTGACGTTAAGCAAAGTCGGCACAAAGGCGGGTACCGAGAAACGGTTCCAGGTATTGAGAATCGCACCGGCCAGCGATGACAACGAAATCAGCAATATATAAGGGAACGTTACCCTCAGCATCTCGCTGGTCAGCTGAAATTTTTCAGGCGTTGTCGCAAAACCAGGCGCGGTGGCCCAGATCACCCAGGGCGCCGCGATCATCCCCAGCGCCGTGACAATGGCCAGTACCAACGTCAGCAAACCGGCGATATATGAAACAAACGTGCGCGCGGCCTCCTCGCCTTTCTGGTTCTTGTACTCGGCCAGAATGGGTACAAATGCCTGAGAAAAGGCCCCCTCGGCAAAGATCCTGCGCAGCAGGTTGGGCAATTTAAACGCAATAAAGAACGCATCCGTGGCCATTCCTGCGCCAAATGTGCGTGCAATGATGGTGTCCCGAACAAAGCCCAGAACCCTTGAAATCATTGTAATAGAGCTGACGGCAGCCAACGACTTGAGCAAGTTCATTGAAAGAGTTTTTGCCTATAAGAGAAAGAGCAGGCGAACAAAGCGTCCACTTATGCGATACTGCGCGCCGCAACAGCACAGAGCCAAGCTCGCGAGTTTACAGGTCAAGCGCCGGAAATAAATCTCCCGTCTCCCTCGATCAACCACTCAGCGGATCGCATCAAACGCTCTTGACAAGCCTTCACGTCATCGGCATGATTCGCGGCCTATTTTGTTTGCTATTTCTAAAGTCTTTCGAGGAGCTCGACGGTGGCCAACACACCTTCCGCCAAAAAACGTGCAAAACAGGCTGAGAAGCGTCGCAGCCACAACGCCAGCCTGCGTTCCATGGTTCGCACCTACATCAAGAATGTAGTTAAAGCCATCGACGCAAAAGACGCTGTTAAAGCTCAAGCTGCTTACGTTCTGGCTGTACCTGTTATCGACCGCATGGCCGATAAAGGCATCATCCACAAGAACAAAGCTGCTCGTCATAAGAGCCGCCTGAATGGCCACGTCAAGGCGTTGAACCTTGCGACCGCTGCTTAAGCGATAAGCTTTTTAAAAAACCGACCTCAGGGTCGGTTTTTTATTGCCTGAAAAATAGATCACAGCGGCCACCTTACTCGCGATCTATTGAGCCCAACCTGATTTCCCCCGCCACTTCCCAAAAGAGCAAGCACTGGCCGAGGGAAATATTTCAGGCTTTCAACAATCCGAAAGACGCACCTGAGTTACTGGTGTGGCCACGGCAAAATCGGGATGGCCGTTACAGCGTTCTGCGGACTGCCTTCGATCAACCGATCGCTATACACCAGGTACACCAACGTATTGCGCTTTTTGTCGAGGAAACGCACCACCTGCATGGTTTTGAAAACCAGCGAAGTGCGCTCCTTGAAGACCTCATCACCTTCCTTCAACTCACCCTTGAAGCTGATCGGCCCGGTTTGACGGCACGCAATGGACGCTTCCGCGCGATCCTCTGCCAACCCCAGCCCACCCTTCATTCCGCCCGTCTTGGCGCGCGACAGGTAGCAGGTCACACCGTCAACCTTCGGGTCATCAAATGCCTCGACCACGATACGATCATTAGGCCCGACAAACTTGAAGACGGTCGACACCGTACCAATCTCTTCAGCCGACGCCATCAACGGCACCGCCAACATCAGCCCCAACAAGCCTTTAATCAAGCGCATTCAACACCTCAACTTCACACCAAAATCAGGTTATCGCGATGAACCAGTTCAGGTTCAGCCATGTAACCCAACACACCCACAATCGCATCGGAGGGCTGGCCAATAATTTTCTGCGCTTCCGAGGCACTGTAGTTGGCCAGCCCGCGAGCAATCTCTCGACCATCCGCTGCGGTACACACCACCATTTCACCCCGCCGGAAAGCACCCTGCACAGCTTTGACCCCCACCGGCAGCAAGCTCTTGTTACCCTGAGACAATGCAGCCACAGCGCCGTCATCCAGCACAAGCGTGCCGCGCGTTTGCAAATGCCCGGCCAGCCATTGCTTACGCGCCGCCAACAGGCCGCGCTCAGGCGACAGCAAGGTACCGAGCCGCTCACCCGCCTTGAGGCGGTCCAGAACGCGCTCCAGGCGGCCACCGACGATAATCGTGTGCGCCCCCGAACGCGCCGCCAGACGCGCCGCACGCAACTTGGTCTGCATACCGCCACGCCCCAGCGCGCCACCCGTCCCGCCTGCCACGGCATCCAGCGCAGGATCATCGGCTCGCGCCTCGTAGATCAGGTTGGCATCCGGGTTATTACGCGGATCAGCATCAAACATGCCATCACGATCGGTCAGGATCACTAACAGATCAGCCTCGACCAGGTTCGCCACCAACGCGGCCAAAGTGTCGTTATCCCCGAAGCGGATTTCGTCGGTAACAACCGTGTCGTTTTCATTGATGACCGGAATCACACCCAACCCGACCAAGGCCCGCAACGTACTGCGAGCATTCAGGTAACGCTTGCGATCAGACAAGTCATCGTGGGTCAGAAGGATTTGCGCCGTGTGCCGGCCATGCTCGGCAAAGCTCGATTCCCACGCCTGCACCAAGCCCATCTGACCGATGGCAGCCGCCGCCTGCAGCTCGTGCATCGCACTGGGTCGGACCGTCCAGCCCAAGCGACTCATACCGGCAGCCACCGCCCCCGAAGACACCAACACCAGCTCGACGCCCGCCTCATGCAAGGACACCATCTGCTCAACCCACACACCCATTGCTGCACGATCCAGGCCTTTGCCATCCGCCGTCAGCAATGCGCTGCCGATTTTCACGACCCAACGCTGCGCACCTGTCACCTTGCTCCGCATCATCATCCAACCTATGCCTGAGAGCAGCGCGACCGAGCGCCACCCATGGAATTATTCTTGATTACCGTTTCACAGAGACCAAAACGCCGCTCAATTGAGCGGCGCTGTAGTTTACTGCAACGAATCAGTCGCGGACGTAAATGATTTCCGGACCCTCTTCATCATCAACATCCTCTTCGTCCCAATCATCGTCACCGATGTCATGAACGCTCTTCACGCCGCTGCGACGCAAGGCACGCTTGTCATCCAGAGCTTGCAACTGCGCACGCGCCTCGTCTTCGATGCGCTGATCCAGCTCGGCCAACTCTTCCTTGTAAGCAGGGTCATTCGCCAGGCGATCGGCACGGTCTTCCAGGTAGCGCATGATGTCGTGGCACAGCTTCTCTGTACCGATTTTGGCGATGGCCGAAATCACGTACACCGGGCCTTCCCACTCAAGGCGCTCAACCACCTCTTTGACAACGGCGTCGTGCTCTTCCTCAGGCAGCGAATCGCATTTGTTCAAGACCAGCCAGCGGTCACGATCAGCCAGCGCCGGACTGAACTTGGCCAGCTCGTTGACGATGACCTCAGCGGTGTCCGCCGCACTGTCAGAGCCTTCGACCGGCGCCATGTCCACAAGGTGCAACAACAAACGGGTACGGGCCAAGTGCTTGAGGAAGCGAATACCGAGGCCTGCACCATCCGAAGCACCTTCGATCAGGCCCGGAATGTCGGCAACAACAAAGCTCTTCCAGCGATCGACGCTGACAACGCCCAGGTTGGGTACCAGGGTCGTGAACGGGTAATCCGCCACCTTGGGCTTGGCCGCCGACACAGAGCGAATAAAGGTGCTTTTGCCAGCATTCGGCAAGCCCAGCAGACCCACGTCCGCCAGCACTTTAAGCTCCAGCTTGAGATCACGCTGCTCACCCGGCTTACCCGGCGTGGTCTGGCGCGGAGCCCGGTTGGTGCTGGATTTGAAACGGGAGTTGCCCAGACCGTGCCACCCCCCCTGAACCACCATCAAGCGCTGACCCGCCTTGGTCAGGTCACCGATGACTTCCTGAGTGCCCGCATCAATCACGGTGGTGCCGACCGGCACGCGCAGCTCCAGGTCATCACCTTTTTTGCCGGTGCAATCGGTGCTACCGCCGTTCGAGCCACGCTGGGCGTCGAAGTGACGGGTGTAACGGTAATCAACCAGCGTGTTCAGGTTTTCGTCAGCGATCATGTAGATCGAGCCGCCGTCACCCCCATCACCGCCGTTAGGACCGCCGTTCTCGATGAATTTCTCGCGACGGAAACTCATGCAACCGTTACCACCGTCGCCCGCTTTTACTCGAATCGATACTTCATCAACAAACTTCATAATAAAACGCGCCTCTCGTCATCAGGACGAGCCGAAAAACCAAGACATAAGACTCTTGCAAAAATGAGCGCAGCGGCCTCAATCAACGACTGTTAAATCCAGCGCCAGCAGCCCATACAAACAGTTTTGCAAGAGACTCACCCCACAAACGAAAAAGCCCCGTCGCAAGACAGGGCTTTTCCAGCTACCAAGCTATTACGCCGCGACGACTGCAGTCTTCGGAACGATGCTTACATAGCGACGACCGAAGGCGCCTTTAACCTGGAACTTGATCACGCCTTCCACTTTCGCGAACAGGGTGTGATCTTTGCCCATACCAACGCCGTAGCCAGCGTGGAATTGGGTACCGCGCTGACGCACGATGATGTTGCCCGGTACGATAGCCTGGCCGCCATACATCTTCACGCCAAGGCGTTTGGCTTCTGAGTCGCGACCGTTACGGGTACTACCACCAGCTTTTTTGTGTGCCATGAGTC
>Ga0308167_1002469_pt1 | contig 17078 bp, 23 predicted proteins | sample PhyCR1_2_FD_202138 | JGI IMG/M metagenome (GOLD analysis project Ga0308167, IMG submission 202138) | Phyllosphere microbial communities from UC Gill Tract Community Farm, Albany, California, United States - DLSLRC.R1 | ecosystem: Host-associated > Plants > Phyllosphere > Unclassified | place... | reverse complement strand
CGTTTGGCCATGTCGAGGGCGAACGAGATGAACGCGACCACGTACACCGCCATCGCGGAGTACGTGAGCACGACCGAGTAGGTCGCGAGGTTCGTGGTCATGTCGTTCACTGGGGCATCCTAACTCCCCCGGCATGAGTGCCAGCTGCCGTGGGAAGGTGTGATCGTTGATTCTGCGCGGCTCTTCATGTTGTCAGGTGGTGGTCAGATCAGGCCGATTGTGGGGCTTTTGCGGACTCGCTGCGGACTACAGCAGTCCCCGGCGCAGCTGCGAAACGTCGTTACCGTCCCGCCAGCGCTTCCGGCCTAGCGACCGGTTTGACTGCTTCCACGGATCACGCGGCTGGCTCAGGTACTCCCTGACCTCGGACTCCCAGAACCGATGCTCACGACCTACCCGAAACGACGGGAACCAGGGATCTTTGCCCAGTTCGCGGGCCTTCCACTCGGAGATGCGCAACCACTTCGCGAGGGCGGGGACGTCCATTGCTTGCTCATCCATTGCCGCAAGCTACCCCGAGCGAGTTAACCTCAGGGCATGAACAATCGTCAGGCTGCCCTGATCGCCGCCGCCTCCGCTGTAAGCCACACCCCGAAGGGTGGGCTTGCAATCACCTGGAACCAGCATGTGAACCGGATCACCGAGAACGCGGGCATCCTCAAGGACTGGCTCGACGAGCAAGACGCGGCCGAGCAGGACGGCCGCGAACCGAGGACGTCGCAGCAGCTGCAACAGGAGCGAGATGACCGAGCGGTCTACGGCATTCGCTAGCCGTTCAGCTGCTTGCTCAGCTTCGCGTAGAACTCGTCGGTGACGGCGACGGTCTTGACGCCGGCCATGCCGAACGCCTTGACGTCCTTCGGGCTGTTGAACGACACGAGGGCGCTGTCGGTGAGCAGGCCCTGGCCCTTGCTGGTGGAGAGGATGAGCATGTCGGTGTCTTCTTCCGTGAGAGGGGTGACGGCGGTCTGCGTGACGGCCGTCGTCGGGGTGATGGTGGGGCGGACGGCGAAGTGCCGGTGCCACCGCTCGGCGGGGACGTCGGCGACGAAGCCGTAGGCGGGGCCGTGGGTGTCCATCCAGCGCGACGCGGCCGTGCTGGGCCATCCGACGCCGGACGCGTAGTCGATGGTCTCGGCGAGCCCGTGCGACGACGTCCCGGGGTGGGCGGCGAGCGTCCCGCCGCGGTGGTACTGCGCCCACTTCAGCTGCTGGCGTTCGAGCGACCGGTATCCCTCGGACACGACCAGTGGGATGCCGAGGTCGCGCTCGAAGTGCGCCGCCATGAGCGCGTGCTGCACGGCGACGTCGGGGCGGGCGAGGCCGCCGGCACCCGACTCGATCGGCTGGAAGTTCGCCAGCTCGACGAGGCCGCTCGTGTTGAGCCGTCCGTTACTCGCCAACGTGGTCGCCTCGCTTCCGCTTCGTCGGGTCCTTGACGGCCAGCGAGGGTGTCCCGGTGGTGCGGAGAGCGGCGAGCGTCTTCAGCACCGACAGGACGCCCGCGAGGGCCGCTGCGCCCGCGACGAGCGGCCAGTCGACCTCGGCGATCGACACGCCTTGGGTGACGGCGTCCACGCCGATCACGGCGATTGCCGTCTGTGCGGCGGTGGAGACGGCGCGCTCGGCGGCGTCCTTGATGGCGAAGGTGTTCATTCGGGTCTCCTGTCTCGGGTGCTGCCAATTTCGGTGTCGAACTCGTTGAGCCGGTACTCGTGCACGCCGAGGGTGATCGCCATCGCGTCGACCTTCCCCTCGATCCGGGCGAGCGTGTCGCGGTTCTCGTCGTGCCTGTCGTCCTGCTCGACGCGGAGGTTGGTCTTGTGGTCGTTCTTGACCTCGTGCCGGATGATGCCGAGCTCCTCGAGTGCCTTGGACAGTCGGTCGTCGGCCGAGCGCAGGTGACGGCGGATGCTGAGGAACACGAGCACGGCGAGCACGGCGAAGAACAGGAACACGCCGACGTAGAGGAACCATCGGCCGATGGTGTCGCTCAGGAGTAGCCGGAAGACCTCGCTCACGCGCGGACCCACTCGGCCGAGAACGTGAAGTCGTAGGGATTGGTGCCGAGCAGGTTGGACGCGCCGGCACCGACACAAAGCACCTGGACGGTGAGGACGTCGCCCGCGACGAGCCGCACCAGGTCGGTCGCCGTCGTCGCGCGCCCGGCGTTGCTGTTCTTGATGAGGGTGTTCCCGGCCGGTGCGGGCTTCTCGGAGGTGTTCCGGACCACGAGCGCCTCGACGGTGTCGCGGACGCCGATGAACTGCGCGTGCACGGTGAGGCGGTACAGGCCCGCCTTCGCGACGGTGAGCTGCCCCGCGGTCCACTTCGTGAAGCCGTCATTCACCACGGGCGTCGCGAACCAGTTCGACGCCGCCTGATAGGTGGAGTTGTCGTTCAGGTCGACAGCATTGGTCGATCGGCCGACCTTGAAGATCGGCTGGTTGATCGCCGGCAGCACCTTGTCCCGCAGGGCGATGAATTGCTCTGCGGCGCGGTCGAGGGCGTAGTTGTCGTTGTCGTAGCCGAGCTTGCGGTCCTGCGTGGCCGCGAAGATGGTCCAGCCGAGACCGGATGCGATGTCGCCGTTTGCCATGGTGCTTCTCCTACGTGTCTGCGGCCCAGGAGCCGGTCTGCGAGGCCCACGTGCCGGTCGCGGAGAACCACGAGGCGGACGTGTAGGCGACGGTGTTCTTGGTGCGGAATTCGGTCGTGCCGCGGAACGGGTCGAGCGTGACCGCCTCGACGTAGCCGACGACGGATCCGCCCACGGCGTCGGCGGTGACGGTGATCTGCGCGCCGGGGATCATGGCCCGGTCGAAGTACGTGATGCCGGCGATGATCGTGGCGCGGGCGCTGATCCGGTTGTAGAGCCCTTGCGCTCGGCCGACGCCAGCGAACGGGGTGTTCTCGAGCTCCTTGAAGTAGGGCTTCTTGCCCGTCGCCGGGTACACGTCGTACGCCTCTTGGGGCTGGTTCAGGGCGTCGGTCCACGTGTAGCGGAGGATCACCTGATCGGCGAACATGGGCGTGCCGTCGCTGAACTCCGCCGACCAGGAGTCCACCTGGGACACGTCGAGCAGGTTGTTGCCCTGCACGACGGACCGGGGCGTGACGATGAGGCCGAACTCGTTGAGCGACCACCCAACGAACGGGGTGACGCTGCCCGGGCGGTACGTGAGGTTCCACCCGAACGCCCACAGGTGAATCCCGGACGCTTGGAGGATCGGCTGGAGGAAGTCCCATGCGGACTGCCCCGGGGACCAGGTGAGCGAGTCGGGGTCGCGGGCGATGATCGGCGTGCGGGTCGACGCGGAGGCGTAGGCAGTGTCGCCCTGCCAGTCGTAGTTGTAGCCGGCGGTGCCATCGACGGTGTTGCCGTCGAAGTAGGCCATCGGCGTCACGCCGTCCGTGTCCATGCCGTCGCCCTCGACGAGCAGCACGTCGTCCCACAGGACCGCCGAGAATCCGGTCGAGGTCTGCCCGTGGTAGAGGCGGATGCGGATGCTGTTGTTGTCGAGCATCGCCGGGGTGGTGAACGTGCGCGAGAGCCGCGTCGTGGCGTTCACCCCGACCGCGCCGGCGGCGCTGCGGCCGAGCTCGTAGCCCTGCCCGCCGACGCTGCCGGTGACGAGGATGCGGCGCGCGGCAGCGTCCACGGTGTTGTTCATCGCACCGCCGACGCGGATCGTCGCGGAGATGGTGTACTTCGTGTTCGACTCGACCGTCACGTCGGTGAAGACGTACGAGTTGGTGCTCGAGCTGTTCGGGTACAGGCGGATGGCGTACTGCCCGGTGGAGGCCCACGCGGTGTTCGCCGCCGCCGTGCAACCTGAGGCGGACCAGCCGTTGATCGCAGCGTTCTCGAATCCGCCGTTCGCGATGAGGTTCGTGGCGGCCTGGTACGTCCGGTACGTGGGCGTGCCGACATCCTCACCGAACGCCTGCGCGGTGCCGTAGGTGGCACGCGCCCACAGCCCCGTGCCCCACACCTGGTCCAGCACGCCCGCGATGATCGACGGGACACTGCCCTGCCGCGCCCAGTTGGACCGATCGACCGTGGAGGGCGTGTACGCCTGAAGGTCGATTTCCGGGCCGCCGAACTGCAGCTCCACGAGACCGAGCGCGGTGCGAGACCGGTCGGTGACCCTGACGATCTGCCCGTCAGCCACGTTCGGCACCTCGTACGAGACGACACGTAGGAAATACCCTGCGCCGGGCCGGAGCATCGCGAACTGCAACGCAGTCGGCATGGCCACCGTCGTCGTGCCCGTCACCCAAGGCGACGCCGCGTCATCCTTCACCGTGGCCATCGCGGTCGGCCGCAGCGACGCGACCACCGCCCCGGTGGGGCTGATGATCTCGACGGTTGCCGCGAGAGTCTGCACCGACATCAGACGGTCACCTCCTGGTAGCCGAACGTGACGGCCCAGAGGTACACGTCGGTGCCGTCGGCGAGGGTGACCGCATCGTCGCTTTGGGTGACGCTGATGCTCTGGTCGGCGAGGAACAGGATCGTCAGGGTCGTCGCGCTGTCCGACCAGGTGATCGGCGCTTTCCCGGCGAGCATGTTGTCGAAGTCGAGCGCGTCGGCGAGGTTCGTGAAGATCGCCGTCATGCGGCCGGAGCGCAGCGATGCCGGGTACGCGGCCGCCGCGATGCCGCCGCCGACGACGGGGTTGAAGACGGTGTTGATGTTGCGGGCGAACTCCTGGTCCGTGACCGTGAACGGGAGGATGGCGCGAGCGCCGACACTGAACGAAGACGGCATCAGCCATCCACCGCCTTCACTGGGATCCGAATGACCGTGTTACGGAGGTTGGAGATGGTCGCGTTGACGGAGGACTGATCGACCTGGAAAACCGCAGTCGGGCCGCTGAACGTCTTGCGGCGCAGGGCGGCGATCGCCTTGTCGACGTCGGACGTGTCGGCCTGCAGCTTCGACGTCGGGCCGGTCTTCTTCTCGCGGCCCTTGTCGGCGACCTTCTTGTCGAGGTCCGTCGTGTCGGCCTGAACCTTCGACGTCGGGCCCTTCTTGGTCTCCTTGCCCTTCTCCGTCGTCTTCTTGTCGACGTCGGAGGTATCGCCTTTCGCCTTGACCGTGGGGCCGTCGATCTCGGTGCCGGACCCGGCAGCCTTCTTCCACCCCTCGAGGATCGTCGCCTGCTGCTCGGGCGTCGCAGACAGGTACGTCGCGAGCTCCTGGCTGAACGCTTCCCCCTGACCCTGCAGGTACTGGTAGACGGAGTCGGGGACGGCCTTGCCGACCGTCTGGAGGTTGTCGTAGTACTGCTGGTCGGCGGCCTGGCGCTTTTGCATGCCGGCGATGTACTTGTCGGCGCTCAGTGACGAGTTGTCGACGAGCTCAGCGGTCGACTCCGCGCTCTGCTCGGCGAGCGACTTCATGGAGTCGGCCATGCTCGCATTGGCCTCCTCAGCCTGCTTGGTGGCCTCGATCTGCGCCTTGTACTGGCTGACGGTCTGCCCCTGCGCCTTCGCGACTGCACGCAGGCCCTTCTCCTGCGCGTCGTACACCCCGAGGTTCTGGTCGAGCTGCTTCTTCACCGCGCGAGCGGCTTCGGCCTGCTCCTGCGTGGCCTTCGCGGCAATTCGCCCCTTGGCCGAGCCGTCCGACAGCGCGGCCGCTTGGCGGTTCAGCGCGTCGATCTGGCTCTCCGTCTCCGTTCGGAGCCGTCGCATCTTGGACACCGACTGCGAGCCGATTGCTTCGGTCAGTTCGCCCACGCCGAGACCCGCCTTCTTGGCGTTCTTCTGGAGGTCGAGGAGCGAGCCACCGAAGGCGTCGGCATCGGTGGCCCAAGCTCGCAGGCCACGCGCGAACGTGTCGCCGCTGTCCTCGTACTGGCTGAACAGGTCGCCGAGCTTTGTCTGCGCGAGCTCTTCGATCTTCTCCTTGAACTCGTCCGAGTCTTCGGCCGACGACGCGAACGCCGACCCGACGAGGCCCACCGCTACCGCGAGGCCACCGAAGACGAGGGACGCGGGGCCGCCGAGGGACGCGAGCCCACCGAAGGTGCCCTGCGCGAGGTCCGTGACGGACTGCATGTCGCCGGTGAAGGACGACGTGACCTCGGAGAAGTTGGCGAGCGCTTCGTCCTTGAACTCGCCCGTGGCCCCGCCTGCACCGTCGAAGTCCTCCTTCGACTGGGCCTTGATCTTCGCCGTTTCGGCGCGGATCCTCTCGGACATCTCCTTGTACTCGGCGGTCGTCTTCCCGGTCTGGGACTGCGCGTCGCGGAGGGCACCCTCGAGGTCTTCGCCGGCTTCCTTGCCGGACTTGCCGAGCCGATCGAGGGCCTTGTCGGCGTCCTTGCTGGCGTCGCTGATCTTGTCCAGGGCGCTGTCGGCGCTGCGGGCACCGTCCTCGACGTCGCCTCCGGCGTTCTTGCCGGCGCGGCCGAGCTTGTCGAGCTCGCGGCCGCTGTCGCGGATGCTGCTGTCGAGCTTCCCGGTGCCGGTGTTCGCGAGGTCCTGGAGGGCGTCCTGGGCGTCCTCGACGGGTTCGATGACGCCGACCTTCACGCCCTGCTCGAAGAGGCGTGTGTCGGAGCCAATCGCGACGGAGAATCCACCGGGCACGGGTCACCTACTTTCGGTCGAATGCGTCGTACAGGGTGCGGGCGGCGGTCTGGATCCAGAGGGACGCGAACCGCGGGATCGATGCGCGGGTCGAGGGGAAGACCACGCGGCCGTTGGTGTTGCGGGTGGGGAGCTGCCGTTTCGTGTGCCGGGTCACGGAGTACCGCTTCCCCTTCCGGCTGGTCGTCGTGTAGGTGGTGCGCGGGTCGCCGTTGCGGCCGAACTCGTACGCCGCGGCGATGACCGCCGGCTTCCCGCCGCCGGAGAGCGACTTCCCAATGCGCGCCGCCTCGAGGTTCACGTTCTGGTTCGACACCCGCACCCGGGCGGTCTTGCCGAACAGCCTCTCGTCGACGGTCGTCTGCACCCGGGACCGGACCTCGGCCTGCCAGATCGGTTGCGCGTCCGCCTTGGTGAACTTGCGGATCTGCGCCTGGACGTCCTTCGGGACAGTCCGGAGGGCGGACAGCAGCGTCCGGAGCTCGTCAGAGACGAGGACCGAGATCCGACCGCTGCCCGCCACCGGTTAGCTGCCCGATGCCGCGGCGATCGTCGGCTTCCCGACGACGCCGAGGGTGACGGTGGACGTTGCAACTGCGTCCACCGCGCCGCCGATGTTCCCGGCGGTGATGATGATCGTTGCCGTGATCGTCGGGCCGCCCGTGAGCGGCGTGAACGTGGCCGTGACCTGCTTGCCCTGGTTGTCGAACAGGTATCGGGAGAGGCTGTTCGCCGTCTTCCAGTCCTGCGCGAGCGCGAGGACGAGCTGCCAGGTGGGCGTCTGCGCTGCCGTGAACGTCGAGTCGGGCGTGAGGCCCTTCCAGGATGTAATGCCGCCCTGCGGCTGGAACTCGACCTGCGAGACGTGCTTCTCGTAGTTGTCCGTCGCGACGGCGAACTTCACGTCCGTCAGCGTGAACGGCTGTGCACCGATCTGTGCCATGGTGTTACTCCTTCGGGGTGGCGGTGATGACGACCTCAACGGTGATGTCGAAGGCCAGGTACGTGTCGTTCCAGGTGTTCCGGTCGGCGGAGGTCCACCGGAGGACCGGCAGCCCGCTCTCGTTGCGGATGCTGTCGAGGCCGGCGATGAGGTCAACGATCTCGTCGTCGAGGTTCTTGTCGGCCTGCGACCAGTCCGTCGCCGGGTCGATGACGGTGACGAGGTAGGTGACCAACTGCGAGCCGAGGGGCGCTTCGGGGAGCCGCTGGATCTTCTGCAGCGTGACGACGACCGTGGGGCCGCTGAGCTCGTCGGGCGTCCGCGTGTAGGTCCACAGCGCCCAGCGGCGCGGCAGGCTCGGCTTGAGCCGATCGGTGACCCACCGGCGGTACTGGTCGGCGACCTTGCGGCGGGGCATCAGCCGAACGCCTTCGTCGCGGTGAGCGGTCGGATGAGCTGCTTGACTGCCCAGTCGAGCGGGCGCACGTTGACGACAAAGCCGCCAGCGTCGACCTGAGCGTCGCCGTTCGTCAGCGACGCGTTCCAGGTGTTGCGTGCCTGGATCAGCTGCGCGGCCCGGTACCGCTCCGGGACCGGCGCGCCGTCGTCAAGCTTCGGCCCGTACGCCTGGACCTGGTCGCGGGCCACCTCGAGCAGCCGGAACATGGTGCCGTCGGGATCGGGGCAGCCTGCCCAGTCGAGCCGGGCCGTGATCGGGTTGTACCACTCGTCGGCCGGGTCGCAGACGACGAGCCAGTCGATCAGGACGCGCTGCGTGCGCCCGTCTGCGGTCACGAGGACGTAGACCGGGTATCGACCGACCGCGGGCAGCTGCAGGACTCTCCACGAGCCGCGGACTGCCTGCCCGTCGGCTTCTGCCGGGATTGTCTGGCCCGCGACCGTGAGCGCGACGGTAGCACCGTCGACGTCGGCCGCAGCGGGTTCGTCGTAGTCGAAGTCGGCGACGGGGCTGTCGCCTGCGAGGAACGAGGCCATGTCGCCTCCCTTCGGTTGGGCGGCAGGGGTACTCGCTGAGTGAGTACCCCTGCCGGTGTTGGAGCTAGGAGGCCTTGGAGCCGACGAGGACGAGGCCGTCGGGGTACTCGGTCATGTACTGCGTGTAGCCGTGCACGCCCTTGTCGATGCCGCCGCGGGCGATGTCGATCGCGTCGACGGTCAGCGGGCTGCCACCGGCGAGCTCATTCACGTGCGCGGCCTCGTGGGCGACGCCGAGGACCTGACCGGCCCCGAGGACACCGAACTTGTCGCGCTGGATCGAGACCCCGTCGCCGGTGCCCTCGCCCTTCGTGCCGAAGCTGAGGGAGATGTACTCCGGGATCAGGTCCTTCGGGGTGTACATGAGCTCCTTGAACACGTCCGGGGCCACGACGACCCCGGTCGCGTCGACGTCGGAGTCGTTGATCAGGTCGAGGACCTGCAGAACCTTGCCGATCGACGCGTTGTACTGCGTCGGGAAGGTGTCGGCGTCGACCTGATCGCCGGCGGCACCGAAGAGCTGCTGCAGCGCCCACTTGTCGGTGACCTTGGCGTAGCTGTTGAACATGCCGCGCACGAACGCCTCGATGATCTCCCGGTTGCCGGGGATGTCGTAGAACTCGCGGGCGATGTCCTCGGCGACGGCCCACCGCTGGAATACGGAGCCGACAAGCGACGTCGAGGCGGTACCGGAGGGCACGTTCGCCTTGTTGCCGGCGTACGGCTGGACGATGGCGGTGCCCTGGTCGAGCTTCCAGCCCTTCTCGTCCTGGTTCGTCAGTGCGCCGTTCTTGACGAGGCCCCAGAACTTCCGCTCATAGGTCTTGTCGGACCACACTTCACCCAGCCACGCGGGCTGGATGACGCCGTCGGCGGGCAGTGCGCCACTGCCGGAGGTCTTGATGTCCGAGAGCGCCGCGAGCAGGGTCTGCTGGTCGCTCGAGGCACGGTTGGACTTCGCGGCCTGGATGGCCTCGAACACGGTCGACGCCGAGGTCGCGGCGATCTTCGGAGCAGCTGCGGTCAGCGTGCTCGGGGCGGTGGCAGTGGGCACGTTGGGCTCCTCCGGCTTGGGTTCCGGCTCCTCAGCCGGCTTGGCGATCGTCTCGGTCGAGACGGTCTTGATCTCCGTGACAGTGCCGTCGGCAGCGGTCTCGGTCTTCGTGGTGGTGGTCGTCACGGTCGACGAGCCGTCGGCGTTGATGACGGTCTTCGTCTCGGTCGTGCCGTCCTTGTCGTCCGGGCTAACCGGCTCGACGGGCTCTGGGGTGTCGGCGGCAGCTGCGAGGAGCGTCGCCGAGGGGAATGCGGGGGTCTTCACGAGGGCTCCTCCAAAGAGCTTTCCGCCGACCGCGCGGCCCGCCTTGATCACGACGTGCGCGACCTCGGCGGAGAGATGCTTCCGGCGTCCGGACTTGATGTCGGCGAGAGCGGCGTCGCCGTCCGCGCCAGGGGCGACGGAGAACGTCGCGACGACGCCCTCCGGGGTGTCGGTCAGCGCGATCGCACGACCGACCGAGTCCTCGCGTGCGTGCTCGACGTTGAAGCCGACGACCGACGGGTCGGGCAGGGAGAACGCGCCGGAATCGACCGAGAACCGGCCGAGGTTGCTGCGGCACTCCTCGCCGTACGGGACGAGCAGACCGGTGACAGTGCGGTCCTCTTCGGACGCTTCAAGCGTGCCGGCGTCGATGCGAATGTCGGTCATCAGTCGAGCTCCAAGGGTCCGGTCGGTGAGGGCGTGGGCGCGTACTGCTCGTAGAAGTCGAAGCGGACCCGGGTACCGCGCGGCACGACGTCGTCCTGCGACAGGCGCTGCTGGATTGGGTCGACCCAGAACGGCAGGCTCAGGTCGTAAAAGAGGTTCCGGTTGCCTTCTTGCGTCGTGTACGTCAACGACGCCTCCGCGAGGGTTCCGTCGAGCAGGGAAGCCGGGACGTTGAGGTAGTTCGCGATGTCGGTCTTCGTGGCGTTGCGGCCGGCGGTCATCAGGTCCGGGCTCACCTCGCCGTGGACGTCCATGTCGATGCCCTTGGGCAGGAAGCCGACTGCTCCGTTCTCGCTCTTGCGCGCGTCGGACCAGGCATCGACGTACTGGTCGACCTCTTCCTGGGTCAGCTGCGAGTCGTCGGTGACCTTGAGGACCATGACCGGGATCGGATTGCGTGCGCGGCCCATCCACGCCTTCTCGACGTCCTTCGCACCGCGGAGGTTGCCAGCACCGATGATGAGAAGTCCGTCGTAGAGCGGGACGTCGAACAGGATCATCTCGGATTCATCCAGCGGCTCGTCACGGCCCTGCAGGTAGAACTTGCCGTCCTGCACCGACCACAAGTCACGCGGGCACCACTCGGCGTCGAGGATCTGCCCCGCCGCGCCGCGAGTCGTGAGCCACAGCGAGACGCCGTGGAAGACCAGATCGTCGACGGTGCACACCATGCGGGAGTAAGGCGACTGACCGGAGTTGGTGCGGTACAGGAAGGACGGCTGCCGGTCGGCGCTCAACGGCCCAGTCGGATCGAGGGCGATCAGCGGGAAGCGGGCGATCGTCGAGACGAGCAGCGCCCGTCCCTTCGCGACGCCCGGGATCGTCATCGCTGCACCGCGGTCCATGGGCAGGTTCGCAAGGTGCGCGCCGAGCGTGTCGGACACGACGATGGTGCCGAGACCACTGGTGTCAGACCACTGCGACAGGACGCCAGTCCGAGACGCGGCGAGCGCGTCGGCACGTCGCGTGCTGAGGCCGAGCCAGTCGAGAAGACCCACACCCAGATTGTACCAAGAGTTGTACCGCTTGCGCTACAAAGCTTGGTACAAGATCACGACGCCATCTTGGGCCGGAGCGCGGCGCGGCGTGGGTTCTCGTCCACCCACCGGAGCGCGAGAGCAGCCGCCTCCGCGGCGATGATCGACTGACCCCACTCAGCGCGACCGAATGCCCACCGGCTCGACTTCGCCGTGCCCCGCTTCGTGACCAGGGCAACGGCCTCGTTGAGCTCGGGCTGATCCCAGTGCACGAGGTTGCCTTCCTCGTTCTCCTTCATGAACAGCGCCGCCGCGGTAGAAACGTCCGCCCAGCCCTGTGGTGCGAGGCGTGGCCGTGGGCGCATGCGTTCCATGACCTCGACCTCGACTTTCGTAGACGTCGCCACGTCGTCGTAGAGGATCGACGTGCGCAGCTTTGTCGCCAGCTCCTTGGCCCGCTTCGGGATCCAGTTCGACCCCGACCGGTACTCGATGACGCCGACGCACGCCTTTCCCAGGTCGTCGCGCCAGGCGGCCGCAATGACAGAGCACGACTGGTCAGGGTGCACCGACACCGCAAGCCCGACCGCTCGATCGAGAGGCATCGCAGGTAGCGCGTCCTGGCGTCCGTTGCTCGTCCACGCCTCGATGTTGATGAACGCACTGACCGCACCGACCGTTCCGAAGATCGACAAGTACTCCTCCGCGAACTGCCGGCGGGACAGCTTCTCCCAGCGCTCGCGGACGATCTTGAGGGTCGTCAGATTGCCGATGCCCGGGTGTGCGGCAAGGACGAGCGCCTCGACCTTCTCCCAGTCGTCGAGGTCGGTCTCATCAGTCGTGTCCGGTGCGGCGTACTCGAGGATCCCCGTGCCCCCGCGCGAGTGCCGGCCGTCCTCGAGCGTCGACCACAGCAGGTTGCCGTCGCGGAACTTCGCTGCCGTGCCCGCGACTACGAGCTGCGCGTCAGGCCGGGTGTCGAACGTCGGCAGCAGACCCTGCATCAGATCCTCGGACATCTCCGGCGACGCCTCGCCGGCCTCGTCGAGGATGACCATGTCGTAAGCGTCACCTCGGAACGCCTCGGACGATGGCACGAGGACCTGCAGGATCGAGCCGTTCTTGAACTCGATGCGCTCCTGCCCAGCAGCCTTGAAGATGCGCCACTCCTCCGGCTCCGGGTACAGCCGCTCGAGGACCATGATCACGTCCTTGCGGAAACGCTCCCGGGCCTTCGTGCCGGTCGTGCACTGGGTGTACGCGACCACGTAGTCCTCACGCGACGCGCATCGGCCGAGTGCGGCCACGAGGAGGCTTGTCGACTTCGTCGACCGGCGGGGCATCAGCACCGCGACCGTCGAGTCGCCAGCGTTCAGCACGTCCGCGAGGAGCAGCTGCTGCGCCACGAGCTCCTTCCGCCGACCATGAACCCCCAGGAGCCTTGCCCCGGTCAGGAACTCCTCGCGGCCCACCGGATCGTCCACAGCTACCGACTGATGCAGCGCCGGAATGCCCGAGTCCCGGATGTTCTGCCACTCGTCGGACACAAAATCGCTGCTGCCGAGGCGGGGGGTAGCGACGCCGTCTGTCAAAGAAGCGTCGGCCGTCATGACGCGTGCCATGTCGTGTGGATGTCGGTGCGAGTCGAGGGCACGGTCGCACCGCATTTGTCGCACGAGAGAAGCACGAGCGGGGGCTGGTCGTAGCCTCCGTCTTCCCACGTCACTGCACGAGTGGTCTGGCCTGTCTCGGTGAAGGTCACCACGGAAGGAGTCTCCTGTCTTGCTTGCCACGTGCGATCTGTTTCGCTCGTCCTGCTTTGCCTCCCGCTGATCGGTTGCAACGTACGTGAGCAGGTCCGAGGTTTGTACCATCATTTGTACCACCCAGTGCAGCATCAATGATGTGCCCGATCTCCCACGCCTGATCGGGCATGACCAGGTGCGGGCAGTTGACGCAGCGGGCGGGCAACGTCGCAGCGATGATGGGGCGCATGGCCCGCTGTACACGTGACCACTCAGCGGTGCGGTGGTGAGCCGACATCAGGCATCAGGGGCGATCGAACGAGACACGGCGTCGTTGATCTCGTCAGCGAGGCTTAGCGACTCAGCGACCGTGAGCAACGTGTGCACCCACTTGTCCGTCTCAGTGTCGAACACTGCAATCCAGACCCCATCGTTCGATGCCGGGATCACTGCTGTCTGCTTCATGATGCGGTCCTCATTCGTGCGTCGTCGTGAGCTTCATCATCCGTCTCGCAGATCGTGAGCACCGAGTCCTTGAGCATTGGCATCAGACACACATCGCAGACCGGGGCCTTGCTGATGTGCACCACTGGCCACTCGTTCGTCGGCGTGATCTTTCTGGTGTTGTCCCGGCCCGTCCCGTCCCGTCCCGTCCCGACGTCACGCGTGACAGATGCGTGACAGTCGGCGTCCTCACGGCACAGCGAGTGGTCACCCTTGTCATGTGCGCGCTTGCGCTGCTGGCGCTTCTTGTTGCCCTCGGTGCGCCGTCGGACTGACTCGGACGGCAGGTGGTCGTCCTCGTCGATGCGGGCGATGCGGTACTTGTCGCCCGGCTCGATGGCGAGCAGGCCGACGTCGGTGAGGTGAGCGAGTGCGGATGCAGGGTCGCTGTGGTCTGACTGCCGGCGTGCGTCGACTCCTCGCATGACGCCGTCGCGCTTGTCGGTGCGGGAGCAGAACTGGATCATGCAGAGGTAGTGCCACCTGTCCTCGTGGCTGAGTTCTTCGAGTGCGGTCATCTGACACCACTCGTCGCCGAGCTTCGTCCAGCTCATGCGTCCTCCTTCGGGTGGAGGCGAGGGGCCTGCGCGATCTGCAGGCCCCTCGCGGGTAGGTCAGCGCTGGTCGGGGATGTCGAGCTGGGGCGGCATGTCGTCGCGCTTGGTCTCCGTTGGAGCCGCGGGTGCCTGTACGGGCTCATCTGCCTTGCCGTCGCCGAAGACCTCCTCGTCGAAGTCCATCGTGTTGAAGCCGCGCGCGATCATGTCGAACATCTCGTCGACGACCTCTTCCCAGTTCCAGTCACTGTTGGGTCCGGGTCCGTGGTCCTTGTACTCGTGCATGAGGCGCAGGATGTTGATGATGACGAGGTGGTTGCCGTCGTCGATGTAGGAGCCGCCGGCTTCCCACTCGAGCTGGTCGTGCTCGCGCTTGACGAGCGATGCGACGACCTCGTACTTGGTCGCCATCAGACGTTCACCTCGATCTTGCGGAACACGCCGGTGAACGTCTCTTCGCGGGTTAGGCCGGGTGCAGTGTCGATCTCGTAGCCGACGAACTTGTGCAGGCCGAGGCTCGTGAAGACGTACTCGCCCTTGCGCTCTTCTGGGTCGCCCTCGTCGTCCCCCCAGACGTAGCCAGGGACGATCATGGCCGCCGCTTGTTCCGGTGTGAGGTGGTCGTATCCCGACCACGGGGATGCCTCGAGGCGCTTCGTCCATCGGGGGTTGCGGGGCTGCTCGTGTGTCATTAGGAGGTACGCGTCCGGGGCGCGGTTGATGTACGCACTCTGGTGGAAACCGGGCACCTTGATGTCAGTGTCGGTGGGGGATGCTACGGTGCTGATGTTCATGAGATCTCCAGCTGGGATGTTGTGAGCGTCACGGCCGTCGAGTTGCACCTCGGCGGTCGTCTTGCGTTGGGCGGTAGCGGTGGTCATGCTGCGCCCTTGATCGCGTTCTCGAAGAACGCGTCGATCGACTCCTGCGCGACGTACTTGCGTCGCCCCACGGGAATCGTTCGGATCGGGCAACCCTCTTGCCGCAGCCACCAACGCATCGCGTCGGTGGTCTTGCGGAACTGCGGGGCTGCTTCCGCGATGGTCAGGAGGTGAGTCATCTGACTTCCAATCGTTGTCGTTTGCGGCTCTGATTCCTAGTGAACCATCAAACGAAGTCGCGCGCAACTACGTTCCTTCCTTGTTGACACCGACTACCTTCCGAGTACTGTTGAGCCTTGTGGAGATTGATGACGCACAGATCGGCCGCAACATCGCGAGCATCCGAGAGTCCCGAGGGCTCTCGCAGAAGGACCTGGCGGACGCGATGCGCTCGATCGGCTTCAAGTGGTCCCAGGCGACCGTCTGGAACGTCGAGCGCGGGGAGCGCCCACTCCGCGCGACCGAGCTTGTTGCTTTGGAAGGCATCCTCAAGGTCCTGACACCCGACATCGTTGCCGACGACGAGACCGCTCGTGTACGTGAGCTCACGCGTCAGGTGCACCAGGCATATGAGGCGATTCGGACTTCGACCGCGGCATACGACCGACTCACCTTCGACCTAGCGCTGGTCGCAGATCGGATTGAGAACAAGACCGGGTTCGCAATGCTCAGTGAGAACTGGGTGAACACCTCCGCCGAGGAGGTCGTCCGCGAGTACCACCGCGAGCAGAACGAGGGCTATCCCGAGATCCCCGTTGAGGCGTGGGAGCGCATGGGCAAGTGGGAGCGCCGGTACAACGAGGTTCGGAAGATCGAGTCGGAGTTCGAGCTGAACGAGGGTGCCGCTGATGGCGAGCCTGAAGCAACGAGCTGACGGCGTCTGGCGCGCTCGCTACCGCGACGACGAGGGCAAGGAGCACGCTCGGCACTTCAAGCTGAAGCGCGACGGGCAGGCGTGGCTGGACCAGGTTGCGTCGTCCGTCATCACAGGCACCTACGTCGATCCGGAGACGTCGAGGACGACGCTGCGGTCCTTCTACGACGACTGGTCGCCTCGGCAGATCTGGGCGTCGTCGACCCGGGACTCGTACAACATCACGATGAACGACTGCACGTTCGCCAACCTCGAGGTCGGGAAGCTCCGCCGCTCGCACGTTGAGGCTTGGGTCAAGCACATGCAGGGCCGTCTTGCTGCCGGGACGGTGAAGACGCGCATGGGCAACGTGCGGACGGTGATCCGTGCTGCGATGGCGGACAGGGTGCTGACCGTTGACCCCTCGGTTGGTGTTCGACTCCCCCGTACGCGGCGCGCTGAGGTGGCGATGGTCATCCCGACGCCGGAGCAGGTTGGCGCGATCGTGAAAGCGGCCGAGCCGTGGTTTCGTCCGTTCGTCGCGCTCGCGGCGTTTGCCGGCCTGCGCATCGGCGAGGTGGCCGGGGTGCAGCAGGACGACATCGCGTTCCTGAAGCGCACACTGCAGGTGTCTCGTCAGGTGCAGAAGGAGCCGGGGACGCTGTCGGTGATCCCGCCGAAGCATGGCAGTGAGCGGAAGGTGTACTTACCGGATGCGCTCGTGACCATGCTGTCGGAGCACGTGGCGAACATCGGCGTGCACGGCGACGAGGGGTGGCTGCTGCCCGGCCGTCCGCCGAACCCGGACTCGCTGCGCTGGCACTGGAACAAGACGCTCGAGGCTGCGGGCGTCAGCGGGTTCACCCCTCACGATCTGCGGCACTACTACGCGTCCGGGCTCATCGCACACGGAGCGGACGTGGTGACGGTGCAGCGTGCCCTCGGTCACGCGAAGGCCTCGACGACGCTGAACACCTACAGCCACTTGTGGGGAACAGCAGAGGACGTCACCCGGGCCGCTGCTGCGGACCTGATGACGTCCTCCATGGGTTCTGCGGACTCCTTGCGGACCGCAGATCCCGAAACCGCCTGAATCCCGCGGATCTACTGATCCGCTCGGACTTGCATCCTAACTCCGAGGTCCGACGTGTGGCGCTGTGCGATGTCCGCGACGGCCCGTTCGAGGTTCGGGTCCTCGCCGCGTGCGAGTCCGGCGTACTCGAGGTCGTACTCGCCGCCCTGCGCATCGCG
>Ga0308167_1002463_pt1 | contig 17114 bp, 13 predicted proteins | sample PhyCR1_2_FD_202138 | JGI IMG/M metagenome (GOLD analysis project Ga0308167, IMG submission 202138) | Phyllosphere microbial communities from UC Gill Tract Community Farm, Albany, California, United States - DLSLRC.R1 | ecosystem: Host-associated > Plants > Phyllosphere > Unclassified | place... | reverse complement strand
CCACACGCTGTGGTCCGACCAGGACCGCCGCGAGGTCGAACAGGAACCCTCCACCCACTAGACCGCGGCGACAACCGCACCCTCGAAGGGCCTCGCCGATCGGCGGGGCCCTTCCCCTACGCCACGAAAGGGCCTCGCCGATCGGCGGGGCCCTTCCCCTACGCCACGATGCGCTCGCGCCCCAGTTCGGCGACGAGTCGTTCCATCCGGGGTCCCCGTCCGAGCATCCGCCGCGACCCGGGGGCGGTCCGGATGAAGGAGCTCGCGACGGCCGGGGTGTCGTCGGGTCGCACGTAGTGCACCACGAGCGCGCAACCCCGGTGGCCGCGGGCGTCGGTCACGTCCTCGAGCCCGACGTGCACGGTGCGGCTCCACCGGATGACGAGCAGTCGGGTCGCCTTGCGGTCGTCGAGTTCCCACAGCGAGGCCTCGGTCGCACCGAAGGCCCAGGTCACCCGGTCACCGAGCGCGACCTCGGGCCGTACCTCGGCGATGGTGTCGCGGAGTTCCGGGGTCGGTGCGGCCGGCACGAGCCAGACCGTCGGGTCGATGCGGCGGACCGCGAGGGCGAGGGCTTCGTCCTCGCGCCGCCGTCGGGTCGACCGGGCACGGACCACCGCGGCGACGACGAGCACGAGCCCGAGCAGGATGGCGACGACCTCGACGGCGCTGAACCAGCTCAGGTCCGCCTCCGGCGCGGTCGCGGTGATGACGACCCGTCCCAGGAGCAGTGCGGTCCACACGCCGACGATCGACCAGCGGAGCACCGCGAATCGGGCAGCGGGGGACATCGGGGCACGACCGGAGCGCGGGACACGGTCGGGTCGCCTCAGCACCTCTCGATCCTCGCACGCTTTCGATCGGTGCCGCCCGTGCGGGTCGGCCGGTGCCGGACCGATCGGATGCACCGTCCCCAGCGCTTCTCCGGCCACGGCGACCTACCCTCGGCTCATGACGAGCGAGCCCGGCCCCGGCACCGACGCGCCCGGCACGCGCGAGCCCGGCCCCGGCACCGACGCGCCCGGCACGCGCGAGCCCGGCGGCGCGGTCCGCCGCCCGTGGCTCCCCGCCGCGGCGTCCGGGGTCGTCGCCGCGGCCGCGTTCCTCGGCGTCGCCGAGCTCGGCGCCCTCGTGCTCGGCGGTGCCGGCAGCCCGCTGGTCGCGGTCGGCTCCGCCGTCATCGACCTGGCTCCGCCGGCCGCGAAGGACCTGGTGGTCGGGCTGTTCGGCACCGCCGACAAGGCCGCACTGTTCGTCCTGATGGCCGTCCTCGTCGCCCTGGTCAGCGCCGGCGCCGGCGTCCTGGAACGCGCTCGTCCCCCGTTCGGTGCGCTCGTGTTCGCCGTGGGCGGGGTCCTGGCACTCCTCGCGGTCAGCACCCGGTCGGGAAGCGGCACGTGGGACGGCGCCCCGACCGTGCTCGGCGTCGCCGCGGCGGTCGTCGTCCTGCGGGTGCTGGCCACCCGTCTGCGCCGGTGGGAGGCGGCAGCAGCGGTCCCGACGGCCGCACCGCGCCCGGCCGCGGCGGAGCGCCGAGCGTTCCTGGTCTGGGGCGTGTCGGCCGCAGCCCTCGCGCTCGTGGTGGGCGGCGCCTCCCGGCTCGGGACGTCCGCACTGCAGGCGGCCGCGGCCGCGCGACGGGCCGTCCGCCTGCCCCGTGCTGCGTCGCCCGCGGCGGCCGTCCCCGACAGCGCGTCCCTCGACGTCCCGGGCATCACCCCGTACGTCACGCCCAACGCCGACTTCTACCGCATCGACACCGCGCTGCGGGTCCCCTCGGTCGACCCGGCCGAGTGGCGGTTGCGGATCCACGGTGCCGTCGACCACGAGGTCGAGCTCACCTGGGACGAGCTGCTGGCGCTGCCCCTCGAGGAGCACCACGCGACCCTCAGCTGCGTGTCGAACGAGGTCGGCGGCGACCTCATCGGCACCGCCCTCTGGCTCGGCTACCCGATCCGCCGACTGCTCGAACGCGCCGGACCACACGCCGACGCCGACATGGTGCTGTCCCGCAGTGTCGACGGCTTCTCGGCCGGGACCCCGCTCGACGTGCTGCAGGACGAGGACACCGCCGCGATCCTGGCCGTCGGGATGAACGGCGAGCCGCTCCCGCCCGAACACGGGTTCCCGGTCCGGATGGTCGTCCCGGGGCTGTTCGGCTACGTCTCGGCGACGAAGTGGGTCGCCGAGCTCGAGGTCACGCGGTTCGCGGACGCGCAGGGGTACTGGACGCCGAGGGGGTGGTCGGAGCGGGGGCCCGTGAAGCTCGAGTCGCGCATCGATGTCCCACGCGCAGGTGCCTCCGTCGAGGCCGGATCGACCGTCGCCGTCGCAGGGGTCGCGTGGCAGCCGCACACGGGCGTGCGGGGCGTGCAGGTGCGCGTCGACGACGGACCGTGGCAGGACGCCGAACTCGCCGACTCCGTCTCGGCGGACACCTGGCGCCAATGGGTGCTCCGGTGGACGCCGACGGCGGGGGAACACCGGCTGCGGGTGCGCGCGGTCAGCGCCGACGGCGAGGTCCAGACGAGCGTCGAGCGTCCGCCGGCACCGAACGGAGCGACCGGGTGGCACACCGTGACGGTCCGCGCGTCCTGACGACGCGCAGCGGGCGACGGCCGGGAGGCGCGGCGCAGCCTGGTCGGCGCAGGCCCCGTCCGGCGTTCGGACCCGACCGGCGTCGGTCGCACCGGGCGGTCGCGTCGGGCGTCAGGCGGTCCGGGAGGCGACGACGCAGGTACCGTCGACGTCCGGGTCGGTGACGACCTCGGTCGCCAGTCCCGCCGCCGCGAAGGCCGCCGCCGACTCGGGGGCCTGCTCCGGGGACACCTCGATCACCACGGCGCCGCCCGGACCGAGCCACGCCGGAGCCGCCGCAGCGATCCGTCGGTGCAGGCCGAGGCCGTCCGCCCCGCCGTCGAGGGCCAGCCGGTGCTCGTGGTCCCGGGCCTCGGTCGGCATGGTCGCGATCGCCGCCGTCGGGACGTAGGGGGCGTTCACCGCGATGACGTCGACGACTCCGCGGAAGCGGTCCGGCAGCGGATCGAACAGGTCGCCCCGGACGACGATGCCCCGGTCGCCGATGTTCTCCGCAGCCACGTCGACCGCATCGGGGTCCAGGTCCGCGGCGACGAGGTCGAGCGCTCCCACGCGCTCGAGCAGGGCGACGCTGATCGCGCCGGCGCCGCAGCACAGGTCGACGACGCGGCCGTACCGCTGGAGACGTCGGGCGGCCTGGTCCACCACGACCCGGGTGCGGGTGCGCGGCACGAAGACCCCGGGTGTCACCCGGATACGGTGCCCGTCGAAGGCGGCCCAGCCGAGGACGTACTCGAGCGGCTCGCCGCCGAGGCGCCGCTGCACGAGCGACCGGAGCCGGACGGGGTCACCGCCGCCGCCGTCGAGCAGCAGGTCGGCCTCTTCCTCGGCGAACACGCTCCCCGCGGCCCGGAGTCCGGCCGCGAGGGCGTCACGGGGCGACGCGGTCACGCCGGTCCGCCGGAGGGGTCACCGTCTCGACGTGCCCCTGCGCCGTCGGCTGTGCCCATGGTTCGACGGCTCCGCTACGCTGCGCCGTCGAACATCGACGTGACGGAGCCGTCGTCGAAGACCTCGTGGATGGCGCGGGCGATCAGCGGGGCGATCGGCAGGACCTCGAGGCGGTCCCAGCGCTTCTCCTCCGGCAGCGGGAGCGTGTCGGTCACGACCACCCGGTCGATGAACTCGCTCTGCAGCAGCTCGGTGGCCGGGTCGGAGAACACGGCGTGCGTCGCGGCGACCACGACCCCCGTCGCGCCGTTGGCCTTGAGCGCCTCGGCGGCCTTGGCGATCGTGCGGCCGGTGTCGATGAGGTCGTCGACCAGGAGGCACACGCGACCCGACACGTCACCGACGATCTCGTGCACGGACACCTGGTTCGGCACGAGCGGGTCGCGGCGCTTGTGGATGATGGCGAGCGGCGCCCCGAGCTTCTCGGACCAGATGTCGGCCACGCGCACGCGGCCCATGTCCGGCGAGACCACCGTCAGGGTCTCGGGGTCCAGGATCTGCTGGAAGCGCTCGAGCAGGACGGGCATCGCGAACAGGTGGTCGACCGGTCCGTCGAAGAAGCCCTGGATCTGCGCGGCGTGCAGGTCGACGCTCATGATGCGGTGCGCGCCGGCCGCCTTGAACAGGTCGGCGACGAGCCGGGCCGAGATCGGCTCGCGCCCGCGGCCCTTCTTGTCCTGTCGCGCGTACGGGTAGAACGGAGCCACCACGGTGATGCGCTTCGCCGAGGCACGCTTGAGCGCGTCGACCATGATGAGCTGCTCCATGAGCCACTCGTTGATCGGCGCGGTGTGCGACTGGATGACGAACGCGTCGCAGCCACGGACAGACTCGTCGAAGCGCGCGTAGAGCTCGCCGTTCGCGAAGGTCCGTGCGTCGGTGGGGACCAGGTCGACACCGAGTTCGGCGGCGATCTCCTCCGAGAGGGCCGGGTGTGCTCGCCCCGAGACGAGGACGAGTCGTTTCTGGCCGGTTGTCTTGATTCCGGACAAGTGCCGTGCTCTCTCCCTGACCCGTGACGGGTCGGTCTGACCCCCGCGGGGTCGATGTCGGCGACCCGGGGGTCGTCAGGTTCGATTAGCCGCGCGCGTGCCGAGCCGCCTCGGCCGCCAGCGTGCCGGGTCGGTGTTCCTCGACCCAGCCGTCGGTGTTGCGCTGGGGAGCGTAGCTGATCGCCAGCGAGCCGGCAGGGACGTCCTTGCGGACGGTCGTCCCGGCTCCGGTGTACGCTCCGTCACCAATCCTAACCGGGGCGACGAACACGTTGTGCGAGCCGGTGCGGACGTGCGAGCCGACCTCGGTCCGGTGCTTGTGCACGCCGTCGTAGTTCGCCGTGATGGTGTTCGCGCCGATGTTCGACTGCTCGCCGACCTCGGCGTCGCCGATGTACGACAGGTGCGGGACCTTGCTGCCTCGGCCGATGATGGCGTTCTTCGTCTCGACGAACGTGCCGATCTTGCCGTCCTCGCCGAGGATCGTGCCCGGTCGCAGGTAGGCGAACGGCCCGACCGAGGCTCCGTCGCCGATCACCGCGAGGGTCGCGTCGACGCGGTTCACCGTCGCACGCTCCCCCACCTCGGTGTCGCGGAGCGTGGTGTCGGGGCCGACCACGGCGCCGGCGGCGATCGCCGTCGCCCCGACGAGCTGCGTGCCCGGCAGGATCTCGGCGTCCGCCTCGATCGAGACGTCGAGGTCGATCCACGTCGTCGCCGGGTCCTGCACCGTCACGCCGGCGAGCTGGTGACGTCGGACGATCCGGGCGTTGAGCTCCCGAGCGGCGTCGGACAGCTGTGCGCGGTCGTTGATGCCCGCGACGAGCCACGGGTCCGTCAGGGTGACGACGTCGACGATCCCACCGCGGCCGGCGATGAGCGAGGGTGCGTCGGTGATGTACTTCTCGCCCTGCGCGTTCGCGGTGGTGAGCGACGGCAGGACGGCACGCAGGTGCGCCACGTCGAACGCGTAGATGCCCGCGTTCGTCTCGGTGATCGCGCGCTGCTCGTCGGTCGCGTCCTTGTGCTCCACCACGCCGACGAACGCACCGTCGGCGTCGCGCACGACCCGGCCGAGCCCGGTGGGGTCGGGCGAGAGCGAGCTGACGAGCGTCACCGCGTTGCCGGTCGCGTGGGCGTCGACCAGCGCGCGCAGGGACGCTCCGTCGAGCAGCGGGACGTCACCGGAGAGGACCACGACCGCACCGTCGAAGTCCGCCGGGAGCGCCTGCACGGCGACCTCGACCGCGCGACCGGTGCCGGGGACGTCGTCCTGGTCGACCACGATGGCGTCGGGTGCCCGTTCGACGACCTCGGCCGCGACCCGGTCCCGCTCGTGGCGCACGACGACGGCGACGTGCTCCGGCTCGAGCGACGACGCCGTGCGCAGGACGTGGGCGATGAGCGGCAGCCCCGCGAGCCGGTGCAGCACCTTGGGCGTGGAGGACTTCATGCGGGTGCCCTGCCCGGCGGCGAGGACGACGACGGCGATGCGCTGGTCGGTCATGCCCCCATCCTGGCCCATCGACGCCCCGGACGGCGTGTCCGTCACCGGCTCGCGCTCGGCTCCGGACGGACGAACGCCGTGCACACCAGCCCGGCGACGAGCACCACGACGATGCCGACGATGCCGAAGCGCGTCGAACCGCCGATCGTCACCGCGAGTCCGAAGAGCGCCGGGGCGAGGAAGGTCGCGGCCCGTCCGGTCGTGGCGTACAGCCCGAAGAGCTCGCCCTCTCGGCCCGGGGTGGTCAGGCGCGCGAGGTAGGACCGTGACGACGCCTGCACGGGCCCGACGAAGACCGCGAGGGTCAGGCCGAGCACCCAGAACAGCTCGGCCGAGGTCCCCGCGGCGAGCACACCGAGTCCGCACACGGCCAGCCCCACGAGCGACACCATGATGACCGTCCGTGAACCCAGGCGGTCGTCGAGCCAGCCCGAGGCGAAGGTCGCGACGCCGGCGACGACGTTCGCGGCGATCGCGAAGAGGATGACCTCGGACGACGAGAACCCGAACACCTGCGCGGCGATGATCCCGCCGAACGTGAACACCGCCCCGACGCCGTCCCGGAAGACCGCGCTGGCGACGAGGAACCCGAGCACGTTCCGCCGTTCGCGCCACAGCCGGGCGATGTCCCGGCCCAGGTCGACGTACGCCGACAGGACGCCACCGGTGCGGGTGCGGTCGGGCGCTGCCTCGGGCACGACGACGAACAGCGGGATCGAGCTCACGACGAGCCACACGGCCGCGATGCCGATCGCGACCCGGACGTCCCACTGCCCGGTCGCCACCGTCGCGGGCAGCTGCAGCAGGCCCGCGGTCGGCCCGTCATCCGGGTTCTGGATGCAGAGCACGAGCAGGACGACGAGCAGCACGATCCCGCCGAAGTACCCCGCCGCCCAGCCGATCGCGGACACCCGGCCGGTCTGCGCCCCGGTGGCGACCTGCCCGAGCATCGCGTTGTACCCGACGCAGGCGATCTCGTACGCGACCGTGCCGATCCCGAGCAGGGCCGCGCCGAGCAGCAGGTACGGCTGGCTCGGTGCGACGAAGACCATGCCGGCGATCGACAGCGCGATGCCGATCGTGGCCACGAGCACGGAGCGCTTGCGGCGTCCGGTCGCGTCGGCCCACCGGCCGATCGCCGGTGCGACCAGGGCGACGACGAGACCGGCGACCGCGAGCGTCGTCGACACGACGGCCGCGTTGTGCGCGAGCTCACGCTCGACCAGGGCCCTGCCGGCGGCGGACTCGTCGGCGACCAGCGCCGGGTCCACGAAGGCCCGGCTGGCGAGGTACGCGCTGAAGACGAAGGTCGTGACGACGGCGTTGAAGGCCGCGGACCCCCAGTCCCACAGCGCCCACGACACGAGTGCTCGTCGGTCGGTGCGCTGCGTCGGTGCCGGCGCCGTGGTGTCGGTCATGGGCGAACCGTAGCGCGTGCCGGTGTCGCCCGGGTGACCCGCCCGTCTGACGGGAGGCGCGTGGCGGCGGTGCGGCGCGCCTCCCGTCCGTCCCGGCTCACGTCGCCGACGGGACCCCGCCGGGGAAGACGACCGACTTGAGGGAGGCCGGGTCGGTGTCGCTCTCGAGCGCTTCGCGGACCTCGTCGAGACCGAAGCGGCCGGTGACGAGCGAGTCGAGGTCGACCTGGCCGGAGGCGACCAGCTCGATCGCGACCGGCCACGTCCCGGTGTAGCGGAAGATGCCCGTGACCGTGACCTCGAGGTTCTGGATGTGCTCGACGGGCAGGGTCATCTCCGGGTTGCCGAGCCCGACCAGGACCGCAGCACCGGCGGGTCCGACGGCGCGGATGCCGTCCGCGACCGCGCGGGGAGCACCGCTGGCGTCGATGAAGGCGTCGACGGGGACGATGTCCGCCGTGACGTCGACGACGGTGGGGTCGACGACCTCGGTGGCGCCGAAGGACAGCGCGCGTTCCCGGCGTTCGGGGACCAGGTCGCTCACGACGATGCGGGTCGCTCCGAACGCGCGGGCCGCCTGGGCGCAGATGACGCCGATCGGACCTGCCCCGGCGATGAGCACCGACGAACCCGGGACGATGCCCGCCTTCCGCACGGCGGCGATGCCGACGGAGAGCGGCTCGAGGAGCGCCCCGGCCTCGAACGAGACGCTGTCGGGCAGCGGGTGCGCGAACTCCGCCTCGATCGTCACGTACTCGGTGAACGCGCCGTCCACCGGCGGCGTCGCGTAGAAGCGCATGTGCGGGCACAGGTTGTACCGGCCCGCGAGGCACTGGGCGCAGCGGTGGCATGGCCGCTGCGGCTCGACCGCGACGCGCTGGCCGATCAGGGACGCGTCGACCCCGTCGCCGACCGCGACGACGGTGCCGGACAACTCGTGCCCGAGCACCAGGGGTGCGTCGACGACGAAGTCACCGATGCGGCCGTGCCGGTAGTAGTGCACGTCCGAGCCGCACACGCCGACGGCCGCGACGCGGACGAGCACGTCGCCCGCGGCGGGTTCCGGGACCGGCCGGTCCTCGACGGTGAGTTCCTGGGTGCCGAGCAGCACGCTCGTGCGCTGGGTGGTGGTCATGCGGTCCTCGCTTCCTCGACCGCTCCGTCGCGGCCGTGATCGGGTTCGTGGGTGGTCGGTCGGTCGGCGGCTCCGAGGGCGGCCGGGTCGCGGAGCAGGTCGCGGAAGCCGATCTCCGCCGCCCCGCGGAGCAGCACGTCGGCGCCGAGGGCTGCCGGGACGATCCGGAGCCGGTCGGCCATGCCCGACATCGCCTGCTCGCGGACGGCGGCGGCGATGCGGTCCCCGACGTGGTCGAGCAGCACGCCCAGGAACCCGCCGAGCACGACGACCTCCGGGTTCACGGTGTGGATCGCGTTGCGCAGCGCCGTCGCGAGCGCCGTCACCTGACGGTCGACGACCTGCTCGACCTCGGGGCGGCGCTCGGCGAGCACCGCGGCGAGCCCCGGCAGGTCGTCCGGGGCCGTGCCGGCCGCCGTGGTGAGGGCCTCGCGCGACGCCTCGGTCTCGAGGCACCCGATGGCCCCGCAGTGGCAGCGGACACCGTTCGCCGCGACGAAGGTGTGCCCGAGCTCGCCGGCGTACCCGTCCGCTCCGCTCAGGGGTCGTCCCCCGGTGATGGCCCCGCCACCGATGCCGCTCGCGCCGCCGTTGAGGTAGACGAGGTCGTCGACGCCACGTCCGCTGCCGGCCAGCCGTTCCGCCCACGCGCCCGTGTTCGCGTCGTTGGCGGCGTGCACGGGCAGCCCGGTGCGGGCGGCGAGCGGGGCGGCGACGGGCTCGTCCCGCCAGCCGAGGTGCGGTGCCTGGTGGACGGTGCCGTCCTCGACCCGGACCGTCCCGGGGATCGCCACCCCGACGCCGACGACGCGCACGGAGGCTCCCGCGTCGGCGGTCAGCGCGTCCAGCAGGTCCCCGACGGTCTCGACCGCCCCGGCCGCGGTGGGCGGGGCGTCCTGCGGCCGGGTGCTGCGGGCGCGCACGGAGCCGTCGAGCCCCACGAGGGCGACGGTCACGGCGTCGATCTCGACGGTCACCGCCGCGGCGACGACGTCCCCGGAGCAGCGGACGACCGGGCTGGGGCGACCGACGCCGGTGCCGGGTGCGCCCGCGACGGGACGCTCCTCGTGGACCAGGCCCGCGGCGACGAGCTCGCCCACGAGCGCGAGCGTGGTGGAGCGGTTCAGGCCGGTCCGGCGGGTGATCTCCGCGCGCGTGATCGGACCGTCCTCGTGCACGAGCCGGAGCACGCGGGCGGCGTTGCCGCCGACTGCCGTGGGCCCGACCGGCGGCGCGGGCGCCGCGGCGGGCGCGGTGCCTGCTGGGGTCTGTCGTGCCATGGGGTCCTCACGGTCGGCCGCCCGTCGCCGGGAGGGTGTCGCTCCCCATCATGGCGCGCGGACGGCCGACTCGCGAGTGTTTTGTCGGATCAGGCAACAAATCCGGTCTCGGCGTGACCGCCGGAGGCCGCGACGGGCTCCCTGCCCGCGACGGACACCGCCCAGCCGGCGCGGTCCGGGCCGGTGGCCGACACCGTGCGGGCGTCGTCGTCGACCGCCACCGTGAAGGTGTCGGTCGCGCCGTCGGGCGCCGTGACCGTGACGGACGAGGACGCGGTCCCGGCGGGGAACACCCGCAGCTCGAGCGCGACCCGGTAGTCGTGGTCCGGCCGGTCCGTCCTCGTCGACAGCGGCAGCACGGCGCCGCCGCGGACCCACAACGGCAGGGTGTCGTACCCGTGCCGCTCGGTGCGCCAGACGCCCCCGGTCACGGTCTCGCCCGTGAACCAGTTCGTCCAGGACCCGTGCGGCAGGTAGTACGTGACGTCGCCGGCCTCGTCGAACACCGGGGCGACCAGCAGGTCGGGCCCGAGCAGGTACTGCCGGTCGCAGTACGCCGCGGTCGGGTCGTCCGGGAACGCGAGCACCATCGGCCGCATCACGGGGATGCCCCGCTCGGACGCCTCGAGCCCCGCGGCGTACAGGTACGGCATGAGCCGGAGCTTCAGTTCGGTGAACGCCTTCGTGACCGCGACGGCCTCGTCGTCGAACGCCCACGGCACCCGGTACGAGCTGCTGCCGTGGAACCGGCTGTGCGACGACAGCAGGCCGAACTGCACCCAGCGCTTGAAGACCCCGGCGTCCGGCGTGCCCTCGAACCCGCCGATGTCGTGGGACCAGAAGCCGAAGCCGGACAGCGCGAGCGACAGGCCGCCGCGCAGGGTCTCCGCCATCGACGGCAGCGACGAGGTGTTGTCGCCGCCCCAGTGCACCGGCATCTTCTGCCCGCCCACGGTCGCGGAGCGGGCGAACAGCACGGCCTCGCCCTCCCCCCGCGTCTCCCGCAGGACCTCGAACACGGCCTCGTTGTAGAGCTGCGTGTACCAGTTGTGCATGCGCTCGGGGTCGCTGCCGTCGTGGTACTCGACGCCGAGCGGGATCCGCTCGCCGAAGTCCGTCTTGAAGCAGTCCACGCCCTGGGCGACGAGCGCGCGGAGCTTGTCCTGGTACCAGCGCTTGGCGTCCGGGTTGGTGAAGTCGACGAGCCCCATCCCGGCCTGCCACAGGTCCCACTGCCAGACGGTGCCGTCCGGGCGCCGCACCAGGTACCCGGCCTCGGCCGCCTCGTCGAACAGCTTCGACGCCTGCCCGATGTACGGGTTGATCCAGACGCAGACCCGCAGGTCCTTGTCGTGCAGGCGCTGCAGCATCCCGTCGGGGTCCGGGAACACCCGGGGGTCCCACTCGAAGTCGCACCACGCGAACTCGCGCATCCAGAAGCAGTCGAAGTGGAACACCGACACGGGCAGCTCGTTCGCCGCCATCTGGTCGACGAACGACGTCACCGTCGCCTCGTCGTAGTCGGTGGTGAACGACGTCGACAGCCACAGCCCGTACGACCACGCCGGCACGTGCGCCGGGCGCCCGGTGAGCGCCGTGTAGCGCTCGATGACGCCGGCGGGGGTGCCGCCACCGATGACGTGGAACACCAGGGACTCCCCCGGGACCGAGAACTGCACGCGCTCGACGGCCTCGGACCCGACCTCGAACGAGACGTGGCCCGGGTGGTCGACGAGCACGCCGTAGCCTCGGTTCGTCAGGTAGAACGGGACGTTCTTGTACGCCTGCTCGCTCGACGTGCCGCCGTCCGCGTTCCAGATGTCGACGGTCTGCCCGTTCTTGATGAGCGGACCGAAGCGCTCACCGAGCCCGTAGACGAGCTCCCCGACACCGAGGTCGAGCTGCGCGTGCACGAACGTCGACGAGGCCGGTGCGTCGGCGCCCTGCACCCGGGCGTTGCCGACGACCCCGCGGGACACCTCGGCGCCCGGATCGAGCGTCACGTACCCGAGCGACTTGTGCCCGGACCCGGTGAGGACGCGGTCCCCCGAGCGGAACTGCAGGTTCCACGGCGCCCCCGGCGTGACGACGGCCGACAGGTCGCCGGAGGTCAGGGTCCCGACACCGTCGACGACCGTGGCGGACCCGTGCCCCGCCTCCTGGCCGTCCAGCTCGAACGAGAGCTCCGGGCGGCGCCCGCGGTGGTGCTCGACGCGCACCGTCACGACGCCCTCCATCGGGCTCGACAGCGAGACGGTGAGGACCGGGCGGTTGAGGGTGTCGCCGCGACGCTCGATGACCTTGGTCGGAGCGGTGACGACGAGGCGGTCCCCCGCGTCCGACGCCTGGGCGTCGACGGCGTACGCCTCCTGGGCGTACACGGGGTGGACACCGGGCCTGAGCTGCCAGAACCCGTCGGTGAACTTCATTACTTGACCGCTCCTGCCGTGATGCCGCGCGCGAGGGTGCGCTGGAAGATGAGGAAGAACACGAGCGTCGGGATGAGACCGAGCAGCGCCGACGCGCTCGTGGTGGTGACGTCCATGAGCCGGTCACCCTGCAACAGGGAGATCGCGACGGGGACCGTCTGGTTGTCGTTGCTGACCAGGAAGGTCAGCGGGATGAGGAACTCGTTCCACGTCCAGATGAAGAAGAAGATGAGCAGGACCGACAGGGTCGGACGGCTGATCGGGACGATCACACGCCAGAGCACGCGCCAGCGACCGGCGCCGTCGAGCGCCGCTGCCTCGAGGATCTCCTTCGGGAAGGTCCCGTAGACGCTCGAGAGCAGGTAGGTGCCGAACGCCGACTGGATCACCGTGAAGACGATGATGACGCTCCACACGTTGTCGTACAGTCCGATGCCCTTGAACATCATGTACAGCGGGTAGAGGAGCACCTCCTGCGGGAGCATGTTCGCGAGCATGAACAGCACGACGATCCAGGTGCGGTAGCGGACGCGGCCGATGCCGATCGCGAAGGCGTTGAGGATCGAGATGAGCACCGCGAGCAGGGCGACGACGCCGCTGATGAAGACGCTGTTCCAGAGCTTCAGCGGGAAGTCGACCCGGTTCCAGAACTTCGTGATGCCGTCGAACGAGATGTGCGCCGGCCACGCGAGCGGACCGCCCGCCGCGTAGTCCGCGGGCGTCTTGAACGAGTTGAGCAGGATGAGCAGGAACGGCGCGGCGATGAGCACCGCGACCAGGATCCCCAGCGCCAGGACGATCCAGTCCCCGGGGCGCTTGCGTCCGCCCTCACCGGCCGTCCGGCGCGGGGTGCGGCCCGTCCGGGAGGCGCGGCTGGCGTCCGCCGTCACGCTCGCCCTGGTCGTCGGTGCGGACACCGTGTCGGTGGTGGCGCTCATCGCGTCTCCTCCTTGCGCTCGGCGCGGTTCTGCGCAGCGATGAACGCGATCGCGACGATGACGATCACGACGGTCAGGGCGGTGGCGATGGTCGCGCCGTAGCCGACCTGCTGCGCCTGGAAGAACTGGCTGTACGAGTAGTAGCTCGGCACGATCGTGGCGTTGCCGGGGCCGCCGCCCGTCAGGGCGTAGACCGGGCCGAACACCTTGAGCGCGGCGATGGTGCACGTGAGCACGACGACGAAGATCTCCGGTCGGATGATGTGCACGGTGATCGCGCGGAAGCGCTGGAACCAGTTCGCACCGTCGAGCTCGGCGGCCTCGTACAGCTCCGGGTCGACGCGCTGCAGCGCCGCCATGAAGACGACGACCGGGTAGCCGATCTGGACCCAGACCAGGACGACCGCGACCGAGACGAGCGCGGTGTCGGGGCTGCCGAGCCAGTTGTGGGCGAGGCCGCCCAGGCCGACGGCCTCGAGGATCGAGTTGAGCGCGCCGTTCTCCGGTCGCAGGATCCAGCCGATCACGATCGCCGCGATGACGGCGGGCAGGATCTGCGGCAGGTAGTAGGTGGCCCGGAGGAACGCCGCGACCTTGCCGCCGAACTTCTTGCCGATGACGTCGAAGAGCGCCGCGGCGAGGACGAGCCCGAGGCCGGTCGGGACGATCACCATGGCGAGGATCATCACGATGCTGTTCCGGAACGAGATCCAGAACTGCTCGTCGGCCATGAGCCGCTGCCAGTTGTCGAGGCCGGTCCACTGCGGCGGCAGGATGCCGCGGTAGTTCGTGAACGACAGGTACACGTTCCAGCCGAGCGGCACGAGGATGATCGCCGCGAGCAGGACGAAACCGGGCAGCAGGTAGAACCAGTAGCTGCCACGGCCCGATGCCGGCATGATGCTCTGCTCGGCGCGACGGCGCTTCGGCACGCGGCCGCGGGGCGGCGCGATGGGAGGACTGGATGCCATCGTCGGCTTCCCTTCCGGGTGAGGTGGTGCGGGAGGTGAGGGGGCCGGGAGGCGCGGTGCGCGTCGGACGTGCGCCGCTCCTCCCGGGTGGTGTCGCGTGGGCGACGCGGGGGTCAGCCCGTGACGGCCTTGACGCCGTCCTCGTACTGCTGGCCGAGCTCCTCGTTGACCTGCTTCGGCGTGCTGCTGCCGTTCAGGACGCTCTGCAGACCGGCGTTGAGCTGGTCGTAGAAGGTCGAGGTGGGCCAGTCGGGGTAGAACGCCAGGCCGTCGCGCTCGGTGAGGGTGTTGAAGTTCGCGATGAGCTCCTTGCTCTTCGCGTCGGTGATGTCCGATTCCTCGGCGGCGACCGGGACGCCACCGTTGTTGCCGATGATCGCCTGGATCTCCGGGCGGAGCGTGATGTCGATGAACTGCTCGGCGAGCTTCTTGTTCTTCGCCTTGGTCGGCACGACCCAGAGGTTGCCCGACGAGCCGGGCGACATCTCGGCGCCCGGGTAGAGGAACGTGCCCCAGTCCTGCTGCATCTCGGTGCCGAAGCGGCCGTACCACCAGGAGCCGGAGAAGAACATCGGGTACTTGCCGCTGATGAAGGCCGTGCCCGCGTCCTCGGCCTTCATGCCGGTGGAGTCGGACGAGATGTAGCCCTTGTCGGTCCAGTCCTGGATCGTCTTCGTGGCGTACGAGATCTCCTCGTCGGAGAAGTCGACCGGGTTCTTGTAGAGCTGGTAGTCGTCGACCCAGTCACGGTCTGCCTTGGTCAGCGCGAGCTGGTACCAGAGCTGGCCGAGGGGGTACTCGGCTGCGGACTCGGCGAGCGGCGTGACGCCGGCGTCCGTGAACGTCTGCATCGCCTTCTCGAGGTCGGCCTGGGTCTTCGGGACCTCGACGCCGTACTGCTCGAAGAGCTCCTTGTTGTAGTAGAACTCGACGTACTCGCCGTAGTCGGGCACGCCGTACCAGGAGCCGGAGCCCATGATCCCCTTGTCGTCGTACTTCGCGGTGGTCTGGAGCGACTCGGCGAGCTTGTCGTCCCAGCCGTACTCCTCCACGGCGTCGTCGAGCGGGCTGAGCAGGCCCTGGCTGGCGAGCAGGCCGGCCGTGGCGTTGCCCTTGTTGTACTCGATGAGGTCCGGCGCCTGGTCCGAGTTGAGCGACTGGCTCGCCGTCTTCCGGATCTGCTCGAAGCTCTTCTCCTGGAACTCGACCTTCGCGCCGGTCTCCTTCTCGAAGACCGTGGTCGCTTCGGCCCAGGCCTTGCCCATGGCGGAGTCCTCGGACTCGTAGTGCCAGAGCTTGAGGGTCTTGCCGTCCTCGGTGTCGGCGCTGCCGCCGGCGGAGCAGCCGGTGAGGACGACGGTGGTCGCGGCGAGCCCGGCGAGTGCGCCGAGCAGACGGGACTTCTTCATGTCGCTACTTCCTTGTAGGGGTGTTCGGGATGTGGTGCTGGTGCTGGTCGTGGTCTGGGGCGGGTTCTGGGTGGTTCCTCGTCCGTTCGAAGCGCTTCGACGGTACACGTGCGACTGCACGGTCCGTCGGGGCTCAGTGGACGGGTCGGATGGATCCGCGGTCGGTGAACCGCGGTGCGAGGAGGGTGACGCCCGGGTCGCGGGCACCGTCGACCTGACGGACGGCGCGCTCCACGGCGCCGCGGCACATCTCCTCGAGCGGGAGCGGGATGGTGGACAGGGGGACCTCCATGACCTCCGTGTCGTAGCTCGCACAGGCGGCGAGGACGGAGAGGTCGTCGGGCACGCGGACGCCCTGCGCCTGGAGGTGGGCGAGGACGGTCTCGACGACGGGCTCGTTGCAGTGGAACACGAGCGCCGTCATGTCGGGCAGCGCGGCCCGCAGCTCGTCGACCGCAGCACGCTGGTCGGCACGGTCGAGCGAGGGGTAGAGCGCGAGGGTCGTGACGCCCTGCTGGCGACAGGCCTCCTCGAACGCGTCCGCGAACCGGCGGATGAAGCCCGTGTGCCGTTCGACGTACGTCGCCGGGTGGCCGATCACGCCGACGCTGCGGTGTCCGGCGGCGACGAGCTCACGGACGCTCGCGCGGGCCGCCTCGGCGAAGTCGAGGTCGATGCACGCCAGGCCCTCGGTGTCGCCGGGGATCCCGACGAAGGCGGCGGGCACCCCGGTGCGGCGGACGACCTCGGCGCGTTCGTCGTCGGTCGACACCCCCAGGACGACGACGCCGTCCACCAGGGAGCTGTCCGCGACGCGGCGGATGCCGGTGACCTCGTCGTCGCGGGCGAGCAGCAGCACGTCGTCGTCGTGCGCGCGGGCGGCCTCCACCACCGCGGTGACGAACCGCATGTGCGTCGGGAGGTGAGCGTCCTGCCGGATCGGTGCCGACAGGGCGAGGATGTTCGTGCGGGCGCCGGCGAGCATGCGGGCACCGGCGTTCGGGCGGTAGTCGAGTTCGGCCACGGCGCGGTCGATGCGCGCGCGGGTCGTGGCGGAGATCGAGCGCTTGCCGGAGAGCGCGTACGACACGGTCGAGATCGAGACGCCGGCGGCCTTGGCGACCTCGTGGATCGTCACCATGCGGGCACCTCCTCGTGCGGTCGTCGTCGCGGGTCGTCCGTCGCTGGTCGTCCGGCCCGGTGAAGCGCTTCGACTGCGCTTGCGGGAGTGACGCTAACAGCGTCGAAGCGCTTCGCGCAAGCCGTTTGTCGGATCGCCCAACAAATGGACCGCTCCCGCGGCGCGGCGCGGCGCGGTGCACCGGCGAGTTCACGCGCTGAGCGACACCTCACGCCCTCGGAGACCCGTGAACTGTCGCTCAGCGCGAACCAACGCCGACCGCGCCCCGCGGGGCCGCCCCGAAGCTCGGCTCGTCGGACAGTTTCGCGCTTCCGGGGCCGGGAAACTGTCCGCGGGGGCGAAGCT
>Ga0308167_1002461_pt1 | contig 17124 bp, 12 predicted proteins | sample PhyCR1_2_FD_202138 | JGI IMG/M metagenome (GOLD analysis project Ga0308167, IMG submission 202138) | Phyllosphere microbial communities from UC Gill Tract Community Farm, Albany, California, United States - DLSLRC.R1 | ecosystem: Host-associated > Plants > Phyllosphere > Unclassified | place... | reverse complement strand
TCTTCTCCACAATTGCCCGGTACGCGATACGCTGTTATTGCGCACCCAACGTCAGGCGAGCAACCTGGTTATTACGGATAAAACGACTTAAATCAACGGGCTGATTCTGATATTGCACCTGAACCGCGGAAGGAGCGCCAATTTTCAGACGATACGGAGCGGTTCCTGCGAGACTGAGTTTACCACCGCTGCGCTGCAAGCCGCTGAACAGTTTTTTACCGGTTGCATCGCTAACTTCCAGCCAGCAGTCGGCATTAAAGGTCATCACCACCGCGTTTGGATCGCCAGCGGGTTCACTGACCGCTGCTGCGCCGACCGGCATCTGCGGTGCGGTGCTGGCCGCCGGAGCGGCCGCGCTGGTGTCTACCGGTGCCTGGCTGGGCGATACCACCGTATTACTGGTGTTGTCTGACTGAGCAGCAGGCGCGGTATTGCTGGCACTGGCGGCCGGGGCCGTCGTAGCTGGCGTGCTGGTGCCGGCAGCGCTGTTATCTGCTGCTGGCGGGGTGTTGCTTTCATCCGGCGCAGCCGGGGCGGTGCTGTCACCGCTCGACTCCCCCAGCGGAATAGACTGACCGTCACCGCTGCTGCCATTCTGATCGGCCATCGACACCAGATCGTCCTGCGAGGCTTTGTGATTCTGCCACCACCAGGCACCCGTCAGACCGACCACCACAAACAGCACCAGCCAGGTGAAAATCATCAACCAGCCGTCACGCTTTTTGCGGCGCTTACCCAGCGAGAAACTTTGCATCGGTTCGATTTTTGCAGCACGAACCGGCGTCTGTTTCGCCATCATTGGCAGCAATTCCTCTTCAGGAATATGCACCAGTCGCGCGTAGGAGCGAATGTAGCCGCGCAGGAAAGTAGAGGCCAAATCAGCAGGCGATTTGTCTTCTTCAATGTCACGCACGGTAGAAAGTTTCAGACACAGGCGTTCAGCGACGTTCTGCTGCGTCAGTCCCAGCTGCTCACGGGCCAGACGCAGGCGTTCACCTGTTGAATGTACTGCAGAATTCTCTTGAGTGGCTTCAGTATTCATTAGCTAAATAACGCTGGTACTGTATCGATTGCGGAAAACGTCGCGCTAACCGGTCGCCATAACGTGAAACGTCAGCGGCATTTCCCTGTAGCGCGGCGAAACGTAAGTGTAACGCCAGACTGCGTGCCGTTTCGGGCCGCTGTTGCTGGTATATATCGAGCAAAATCTGCGCGTTAGCCAGTTGATTATCGGCCATCAGCTTTTCAGCTTCAGCCAGCACTGCCCCGGCTTTGCGATCGTCCGTCTCAATGGCCTGCCGCAATTCACGGCGCGCGGCGGCAAAATCGCCTGCCTGCAGATAACAAAATCCCGCCAGTTCAAGCGCATCGATCCGGGCGTCAATCTGCTGCGCATCACCTGCCCGACTAAACTGTTGATGCGCTTCGCCATACTGCCTTAAAGCGCAAAGAAACGCACCGTAATTGTTAGCGACAAAACCATTCAACGGCGCCTGCTGCTGCGCCAGTTGATAGTGGGCCCGCGCTGCCGCGCGGTTACCCCGCTTCTGTGCCAGTCGGGCCAGTGCCAGCGAGACCCGATAATCATCCGGTGCCGCCGCCTGCGCCCGCAGGAAATTGCGCTCTGCTGCCGCCTCATCGCCGCCCGCCAGATAGTGCATCCCTAACTGTAGACGCAGTTCCGACGCGCCGGGTGACTGCGTCTGGCTGACACACCCGCTTACAACAAACAGGGCCAGTAAAATCCCCGGTAATCCCTTACTCATCATCGTTTCCATCCGGTTGACGTTAGCAGCGTACAGCCTGCCACGCGCGTCACTCTCAGGAAACGTTAACGGTCAGCCTTTCAGAGCGCTTTCACAGATATCGCTTCACCGGCCATCTTTTTGCGCAGGGTACGTTTGGTACGGTCGATAACTTCACCTGCCAGCTGACCGCAGGCGGCATCAATATCGTCGCCACGGGTTTTACGCACGATAGTGGTGAAACCGTAGTCCATCAGCACTTTAGAGAAGCGATCGATGCGGCTGTTAGAGCTGCGGCCGTACGGTGCGCCCGGGAAGGGGTTCCACGGAATCAGGTTGATTTTGCACGGCGTATCTTTCAGTAATGCGGCAAGCTCATGCGCATCGTCAGTGCTGTCATTGACATGATCCAGCAACACGTACTCGATAGTGACGCGACCCTGGTTGGCATTCGACTTACCAATGTAGCGTTTCACCGCCGCCAGGAAGGTTTCGATATTGTATTTTTTGTTGATCGGGACGATGTCGTCACGCAACTTGTCGTTCGGCGCGTGCAGCGAGATCGCCAGCGCGACGTCAATCATATCGCCCAGTTTGTCGAGCGCAGGCACGACGCCAGAGGTCGAAAGGGTCACACGACGCTTCGATAAACCGAAACCGAAGTCATCCAGCATGATCTCCATGGCGGGCACCACGTTATTGAGGTTGAGCAGTGGCTCACCCATGCCCATCATCACCACGTTGGTGATGGGACGCTGGCCGGTGATTTTGGCCGCGCCGACAATTTTCGCCGCGCGCCATACCTGACCAATAATTTCTGAAACCCGCAGGTTACGGTTAAAGCCCTGCTGAGCGGTCGAACAGAATTTACACTCCAGCGCACAGCCCACCTGTGAAGAGACGCACAGCGTGGCGCGGTCGCCTTCCGGGATGTAGACGGTTTCCACCAGCTGATCGCCAACGCGGATCGCCCATTTAATGGTGCCATCGGTGGAGCGCATCTCTTCCGCCACTTCCGGGGCGCGGATTTCCGTCAGCTCCATCAGCCGGGTACGCAGCTTTTTGTTGATGTCGGTCATCTGCTCGAAGTCATCGCAGCAGTAGTGATAGATCCACTTCATGACCTGGTCAGCGCGGAACGGCTTTTCGCCGAGCGACAGGAAGAATTCGCGCATCTGCTGACGGTTGAGATCCAGCAGGTTAATTTTTTGGCTCTTGGGGGAAACAACAATCGGGGATGCGGACGCGGACGTCACAATCTGTTCGGACATAATGTTCTCTGGCCTCGTTGTTACACGTTATGGCGCTGTTCATGAATAGGTAAAAAAATGCGCCTTCATCAAGCGGAGTTAATGAAGGCGCAATATTGTACAACATCTGCGGCCTGATAACAGGCGGGAGTCGCCTCCCTCAGGCAGATTTTTGTAAAGCCAGCCGGTGGTTTATCGCCAGGCGATTAACGGGTACGCGGGCAGATTTCGTTTTCGCCGAAGAAGTAGGCGATTTCACGGGCAGCAGATTCTGCAGAATCTGAACCGTGGGTCGCGTTCTCGGTGAAGCTGTCAGCGTAGTCAGCACGCAGGGTGCCGGCCAGTGCGTTTGCCGGATTAGTCGCACCCATCAGGTCACGGTGACGCTGAACGGCGTTTTCGCCTTCCAGTACAGAAACCACTACCGGACCAGAGGTCATGAATTCAACCAGACCGTCGAAGAATGGCTTGCCCTGATGTTCAGCGTAGAAACCTTCAGCCTGCTCTTTGCTCAGCTGCAGCATTTTTGCGCCAACGATTTTGAAGCCTGCGCTTTCAAAACGGTTGTAGATGGCACCGATCACGTTTTTAGCGACGGCGTTTGGCTTGATGATAGAAAAAGTACGTTCGATTGCCATGATGACCTCTGTCTTGACGTCCTGAAGAAACCGGGGGCGCACGCCCCGGCTAAGAAACGGCGCCGATTATAGGGGCAGAGCCTGGCGTTGCCTATCAGAGATCCGCAATTTATTGAAAAATCTTGATCTGAATCGAAGCAAAGCGGGCGCAACTCTGATTTAGCGTAAAAAAGCATCACAGGCGGCTGAAGGTGACGGTGGCCAGTTGACCCGCTTCATCCATCACCACCAGCTGATAGTCGCCCGGACGATCGAGATGCAGCGACAGCGTGCCGTTCTGGCCTGGCTGTGGCTGACCGTTGAGAAACCACCAGCGCGCGGTGCCTTGTCCACCCTGCACCGCCACCGGCAGTACCAGGACCGGATTGCCCGGCAGCGGCTGCACCCGCTGTCCGTCAATCACGCCGGTAACGATCAGCGGTGCGCTGCTGCCCTGCTCCAACGGCGGACAGTGCGGATCGATTGGCGGTAAGCGCTGCGCCCGTTGTTCCTGCGGCGGCAGCCAGGCCTCCAGCGGCAGCGGCCACATCAGGCGTTCACGGCTGCTGGCCTGTGGGCAATCCGCCGCCACCCGCAATCCCCGGTCGTTTTGCCAGTAGCGTAACCGCAAGCCGCTGAGGCTCTCCTGCCCGGCGGCCAGCAGCGTGGGCGGCAGCGTGTCGTTGAGCACCCAGCTCTGCCGCCGCTGCCGGCAATTCTGATCGCCCACCGGCAGTGGCTGGCCGCCAGGCCAGCAGATAGCGGCAACCGTTACCGAGGCTGGACGCGGATCGGCAGGCCATTCCTGCCCGGCTAAGCGGCTCATCAGGATGCTGTTAATCTGATTCATCACCGGTACCGCCGAGGCCACACCTGACTGACCGGCCACCGGCGTCGCATCCGGTCGTCCAACCCAGACGCCAATCAGGTAGCGCGGATTCACTGCAACCGCCCAGGCATCGCGGTAGCCGTAGCTGGTGCCGGTTTTCCACGCCAGCGGAACCACCGCCGGTTCGCTGCCGTTAGCCGCTGGCTGCGCCTCACCTGCCAGAATGCGGCGGATAATCCATGCCGCGCCAGGCGACAGTAGCGGTCGCTGCTGCAACGGCTGATCGGGCATCCAGCGCAGCTGACCGGCGTTGCCGTGACGGGCAAAGGCACTGTAAGCCGCCACCACTTCGTCCATCCTCGCCCCGGTGCCGCCGAGGATCAGCGACAGATTAGGCCCCGAACCGGCTGGAAAACGTAAATTGAGCCCGACATTACGCAGACGGGCCGCCACATTTTTGGGTCCCAGCGCCTCCAGTAGCTGAACGGCAGGCAGGTTAAGTGAGCGCACTAACGCCTCGCTGGCGCTGACCGGGCCATGAAAACCGCTGTCGAAATTACCCGGCCGGTAGTCGCCGACGCGACGCGGTACATCCTGCAACAGTGATTCTGCATGGATCAGGCCATCATCGAGCGCCATGCCATAGACAAAGGGTTTTAACACCGAGCCGGGCGACCGCACGCTGGCGATCATATCCACCTGACCAAAGCGGCTGTCATCGCCAAAGTCGGCGGAACCGACATATCCCTGTACCGCCATGGTGGTGTGATCGACTACCAGCACCGCCAGCGAGGTGCGCGGTGGAAGCTGGCTTTTAATGTTCAGCGCCATGCTTTCCAGCTGACGCTGCAACGACGGATCGAGGGTCGAGACAATCTTTTCACGGTCGCTGATCGACAGCAGACGCCGGGCCAGTAAGGGCGCCATCTGTGGCATCTGTCTCGGCGGAAGCCAGACCGGCTCCTGTCGGATTTCAGCCACCTGCTGAGGCGACCAGACGCGGTACTGCGCCAGCCGATCCAGCACTTTGTTGCGTGCGGCTTCGGCCCGCGCCGGCCAGCGATCCGGCCGTAACCGGCTGGGAGCCTGTGGCAACACCGCCAGCAAGGCGGCCTCGCCGCGGGTCAGCTCAGCGGGCGATTTGCCCAGCCAGCTCCAGCTTGCGGCGCCGACGCCTTCCAGCGTGCCGCCAAACGGTGCCCGGTTGAGGTAGAGAGTCAGGATATCGCGTTTGGAAAGGTGCCACTCCAGCTGCAGCGCACGCCAGGCCTGAATCAGCTTGCCCTTTAGCGTCCGCGGCTGGGGGTCAATAAGCCGTGCCACCTGCATAGTTAAGGTGCTGCCACCGGAAATCACGCTACGGTGCCGCAGATCCTGCCAGGCGGCGCGCAGCAGGGCCAGCGGATTGACGCCAGGGTGATACCAGAACCAGCGATCTTCGTAAGTCAGTAATGCCTGCAGGTAAGCGGGCGAAACCTCTTCTGGCGTGACCGGATAGCGCCAGATCCCCTGACGATCGGCGAAGCGCCACAGCGGCGTACCGTCGGCGGCCACCACCACGCGCGCTGGCTGTGGTTGCTTAAGCGGTAACGGAGAGAGCCGATCCAGCCCCCACAGAGCCAGCAGCAACATCAGTAAAAAAAGCGGCAGCGCCAGCCACCGCTTTTTAGCCGTTCGGATGTTCAACACCCTGCCATCCGCTTACCGGACATTCATCGGCGGTGGCGTACTGCCGATGGCGTGCCACTCAGGAACATACATCGATTCCACCTGCGGCGGTGGCATCCGGTAAGTGCCTGGCGTGACGGCCCGCGCCAGATAGATCAGCGTCGCAGGACGATAGCTATCAACGGCCAGCGCGGCGACAAAGCGATCGTCACGGAACTCAATATGCCGGAGGTTAACCTGCTGCATATCCATCATGCTCTCTTTTAACGCATCCGCGCTGTCACCCAGGCTGGCGCTGCTGTCGGCCAGATTCTGATTTTCCAGTTCCAGTCCGGCAGGCAGTAAATCCACCACCAGCGCATCGCTGATGTCGCGTCTGGCTGAAACGGTCAGACGTACCACCAGCAGCTCACCGCTGCGCAGTTGGCTGAGATCGGCAGCTTTGCCGTCGAGGGTGAAGTACTCCCGTTTGATCGCCAGCTGCTGGCTGACCGGCGCTGGCGGGCTCAGCGGATACCCCACCACGTTCAGGTTGCCATACAGGGCCGCCGGGCCCGGATTACTTATCGTCACGCCCTGCGTCAGCTGCTGAGCATCCAGTCCGCTGTTTAACGGCGCATGGCCGGTTACCGGTTGCGGCTTGCCCACGATGTTCGCCTGCCAGCTCTGGCCCTGAGCCGTTTGCAAGGTGCGCGCAGCCAGATAGAGCGCGTTATTCTCCTGCGTCGAGAACCCGCGTTTACCATTAAGCTCTTTCGACAGCGACAGCAGCAGGCTGTTTTGCAGATCCGGTTGCAGCTGGTTTTCCGCTAACAGCGCAATCATCATGCCCTGATCGCGTACCGTGCTGCCGTAGTCCCCAATCCAGCTATCGTCAGGGCGCGTCAGGCTGGCAGCCTGCGCGACCGCCAGCTGCGACCGCTGCGCATCCCCCATCAGCTTCAGCGCCACCCCGAGCTGCATCAGCGCCAGCCCCGATCGGCTCTGATCACGCTTTTCATACAGCGCTCGCAGGGCACCCAGCGGCGCGCGCTGCTGCCGCGCCAGTACCAGGCCGGCGTAGGCCTGCACGCTGAAGCGCAATGCGTCAGGCTGGTTACTGCCGCTGGCAGTGATCTGCGCCGGGTCCTGTAAGTAGCGCAGCAGCCGGGCATTGGCACGGGCGATCAGGTCGTCAGGCAACGCATAACCCGCCTCGCTGGCACGCAGCAGAAAATCGGTCACGTAAGCGGTTAACCAGAACTCCTCTTCGCTCTGTTTACCCCATAAACCGAAGCTGCCGTCCGCGCGCTGCATGCCTGCCAGCCGGGCGATGCCGGTATCCACCGCCGCCCGCCGCGCCTCATCAGTGCTGGTTTTAATTCCCATCGCACTGAGCTGCGCCTGGCTGGTGTAGAGCGAAGGCCACAGGCCGCTGGCGGTCTGCTCCAGACAACCGTAAGGATAGGCATACAGCGCGCTGATATAGCTGGCGAGATTTAACGGCGGCCGATTACTCAGCGTCAGTTGCCCGGTCAGCGTCTGGCTGTCGAGACCGGTAAACGCCGCGGCCGCCACCTGCCACGGCCGATCGGGGGTAATCACCGCATCAAAATTGAGGGTCTGGGCAGGATAAGGCGGCCTGACGCCGATCTTCCACTGCTGTTTGCTGGGCCGTAGCTGCTCGCCAGGCAGATTCAGTCCGCTGATCTGCACCGCGACCTCACCGTCGCCAAAACCGTTTTTCGCCGTCACCGGTATCTGCAGGGTAGTGCGAGCGCCTTTTGCCAGACTGATAGTCTGACTGGCGGCCCCCGTCAGTCCGATCAGGCCACTGGCTGCCACATCCACTTTCAGAGTCTGTGGCAGATCGGTCAGGTTGGTAACGTCCAGCGCCAGGGAGGCCTGGTCGCCGCTGGCAAGAAAGCGCGGTGTCGCCAGTTCACTGACCAGCGGCGCTGCCACCACCACTTTGCGCTCTGCAACGCCGAAGCTGTCGTCACTCCAGGCCTGCGCCATCAGTCGCAGCTCACCGTTAAACGCCGGGATCGGCAGCGTAAGGGTACCTTTGCCCTCTTTATCCAGCGTCACAACCTGTAATTGCTGCGCCACAATATTGACGTGGGTAAGCGGCTTTTTACCGCCGCGTGTATTGGAAGGATCTTCGCCATCACCGCCAAAGCGCAGCGTCGCCAGTCGCCCCCCGCCCTCAATCAGCTGGCCGAACACGTCATACTGATCGACGTTATAGCGTTTACGACCGAAAAACGCCTGCCACGGGTCGGGCGTCTGGTAATCGGTCACGCTCAACACGCCACTGTCGACCGCCGACAGCAGCACCTGCACCTTCTCAGGCAGGGGGCCGCCATCGCGGCTGGCCTGCACTTTCACCGTCAGGTTCTGCTCAGGCCGGAGGGTGGCGGGCGTATCCAGCGTCAGATTGAGTCGCCGCGCCTCGGTCGCCATTGGCAGATGCAGCAGTCCGACCGCGCGTTTTGGCGTCGCCCCGCTGACCTTATCGCCGTCGCGCACCACGATGGCACTAAAGTAGAGATCGTGACGCTGCCAGCTGTCGGCAATCGGCACGTCAACCTGGGTGCCACCCTGTGGCACGGTTAACGGCTGCCACCACAGCGTACCGCTGCTCGACTCCACCATCAGATAGCCTTTACCGGCTGTCGGAGACTCCACCTGCAGATGCACCGTTTCGCCAGGCTGATACGCCGCTTTATCCAGCTTCAGTTTTACCTGATCCGGGCGCAGTGCCCCGGTGCCATTGGTATTATCCTGCCAGTCATAACCCGCCTGAAAACGTACGCTGCTGACGATCTTTTCGCCCGCCTGCACCTCAAGCCGGTAACTGCCCCACTCGACCGGGAAGCCCACCTTGCTGCTGCCGCCCGCCGGCAGAGTGATCACGCGTTCATCTTCCTGCAGGTCTTTGGCATCGTAACGCGACTGCCAGCCTTCGCTGTCAGAAAAGCTCCAGTAGTAATCGCGCCGTTCGCGGATTAATCGCACCACCAGTTTGTCAGCCGCCAGCTTTACGCCCTGGCTGTTGGCATAAACGAGGTCAAACTCTGCCAGGCTGTTTTCCGGCACGGTAGGCTCGTCGTGATAGCTGTCACTGCGGTAGTCATACACCGCTTTACTGGCAAACAGCGGACGAATACCGGGCAGTGCCTCGGCTGGCCAGATGGCGGTCGTGGCACGGCGGGTAACCGGCCGCCCACCGGTTTCCAGCAGGCTGGCCTGCAGAATCAGATTGAGCGGTGAATGCAATTGATCCCACTGATTATCGACCGTGAGCCGGGCCTTGCCGTTGGCATCCAGCTTCAGATCGACTTCATCCAGCGTGCGCCTGAGGCCCTGCTCAGTGATATCACCAAACTGGTAACCCGGCAGAGCAGCGACCGCCTCCCGCGCCGGGCGCAGATAAAGCTCACCCTGCAACGCGTTACCGGCTGCCGGGGTGCCATACAGGTAGCGGCCCTCAATATCGAAGGCGATATCAGCATCGGCAGGTTGCGGCTGAGGATCGGTTTTCAGGGTCAACGCCATGCGTTCCGGCAGAAAATCCTCGACGTGGAACGTCCATTGCCGCTTCAGGTTGTCACCGGTATTCAGCCGCAGCTGCCAGTCACCGGTCATCGACACGTCGGGCAGCGTGAACCGCTGCTGATAAAAACCGTCCTGCGGCTGCCAGACAAAGGTACGCATCACCTGACCATCGGGCTGGACCAGCTCGGCTTTCACCGGCTGGGCCGGCAGCGGTTTGCCGTCGGCATCCCGTAATAGCGCATTGACGATCACCGTTTCGCCCGGGCGATAGATATTCCGTGGACCAAACACAAACAGCTGTTTGTCATAGCCCTGCGGCCCGGTCACCGGAAACTCGGCCAGATCCAGTGCCGGACGCGCCAGATCGATCAGCGAGGTCTGCTCGCCCTGCATCGCCAGCAGTAACCGGCCCTTCTCATCCGCCTTCAGACGCAGGTGCCCGTTGCTGTCGCTGGTGCCGCTTTGCAGTACCTGGCCTTTTTCGTTCAGCAGCCTGACGCTGACGTCAGCAAGCGGCTTGCCGTTTTCCAGGCTCTGGGCGAACAGTTCAAGCTGCGTGGGAAAGCGATGCAGTGACAGTCCAATATCGCTCAGGGTAAACAGCGTGGCAGGCATGCTGTAGTGATAGGTGCCCGCCTGTTTCATCACCGCCAGATAGACGCCCGGCTGCTGCAGCGGGGTAATATCCTGTAGCGGCAACTGCAGCTTTTCACGGGTATTACGTGCCGGGTTGAGTTCAAAACGTCCGCTATAAACCAGCTGACTGCTTTTCAGTAACGACTGAGATTGCCAGCTTGAGAGGTTATTGCCGTCATTCCATTCGGCAAGAAACGCCGCCAGACCGGCATTTTTTATCCGGAAAAAATCCACATCCACCTGGTCGATATTCAGCGCCAGCACCGGTAACCCCTGAGTGAGACGCAGCGGCAGCAGCGAGCCACGGCTGGCAAAACCGACCATCGGTTCGATATCACGGGTAGTGATTTTTTTGCTGAAGCCGGCCGCCAGCGTCTTTCCGCTGGCCGCACGCAATCCCGCTTCTACCGTAACGGTAAACTGACGCGACGGCTGGGGATGGCGAAAGCGCAGCGCTTTGCGGTTGTCAGACAGCTCCCAGCCACCGTCAACCTGACCCAGTTTATCGTCGGTCAGCCTGACTTTTTGCGTCAGATCCTGTTTATCATCCAGCGGCTGATTAAAGGTTAAGACCAGCGCGGCGGCGCCATCAAGCTGAAGCTCAGAGAGGTCGAGGAGAGTCAGCGGTTTGCTGACCTGCGTGGCAGTCGTTTCCGCTGCGCTGACAGTGAAAACCGGCACGGCTGCCGTCGCCAGCAGCGAGCCGCCGATCAGCAGGCCGATCAGCAGTCGGTTAATGCGTTTTTTCATGGTAAATCCTTCACCGGGCCCCAGGGGAGTTGTTTTATAACGCTGCGCAATTTCATCTCAATGCTCGCATTTAATCAACGCTTCTCTTGAGATGGCGCCCGCATTGCCCGACACTGACAGCACAGATAACTGAGATGAGGTTGTTATGACGACGCCACTGTTTGTGTCCGCCGACTGGTTACAGGAACACTATCATGATGAGAACCTGCAGGTGCTGGATAGCCGGATGCTGCCGCCTGGTCAGGAAGCGGTCCGGGATGTGAATGCCGAATATCTGGCTGGCCATCTGCCTGATGCACCGTTTTTCAATATTGAAGAACTGTCGGATCACACCAGCCCTTACCCGCACATGCTGTCGCGCCCCGAGCGTTTTGCCGTGGCGATGCGTGAACTGGGTATCAGCAGCGACAAACATCTGGTGGTCTATGACGAGGGGAATCTGTTCTCGGCCCCACGCGCCTGGTGGATGCTGCGCCTGTATGGCGCTGCCCAGGTGTCGATTCTGGCTGGCGGCCTGCAGGGCTGGAAAGCGGCCGGTTTTGCCCTTGAGAGCGGCCCGGTGTCACTGGCGGAAGGTGAGTTTGAGGCCAGCTATGATGAAAGCCAGGTCCGTCGGCTCAATGACGTGCTGCTGATCAGTCATGAAGGCGGCGCACAGCTGGTGGATGCGCGCGCGGCGAACCGTTTTAACGCCGAAGTGGATGAACCGCGTCCTGGTCTGCTGCGCGGCCACGTTCCAAATAGCCTGAACGTGCCATGGAATAGCCTGGTGGTGAATGGCGAACTGAAACCGCTGGCTGAACTGCGCGATCTGTTTGCCCGTGCCGGGGTTGAACTGGACAAACCGGTGGTGGCCAGCTGTGGTTCGGGCGTTACGGCAGCCGTGGTGATTCTGGCGCTGACCGCGCTGGGCGCACGTCAGACCGCCATCTACGACGGTTCGTGGAGCGAATGGGGTAGCCGCGACGATCTGCCGATTGCGAAATAAAAAAAAGAGCGGCCACTGCGCCGCTCTTTTTTCATCAGATGATGCGTTCGCTGCCTTTGAAGTCGCGCAGGAAACTGCCCCAGCGACGTTCATAGAACGGGGTAATATGTGCGGTGAAGAAATGGCTGATGCCACGATCCTCCACCGTCACTTCGCATAAGTCGACCGGCGCATCGTCCGGCAGCGTATCCATCGCCACGCTGCCCGCCGCCTGAATAATCGCTTCAATATCGCTGTCCGCTTCAATACCAATCAGCAGATTCGGCGCTTCATCGGCCCGTTCACGGATGCTGGCGATAAACGCGCGGCGCACCTGTTTATATTTGCTGAATAGCTGGGTCAGCGAATCAACCATCTGCGCTGGCGGTTCCGCCACTTCAGATAACAGCAGCGACTGCCCGCCTTCCAGCACCGTTTGCTGACTCAGGGCGCTGCCCTCTTCCGCCAGCAGATGAGTGATTTCGGCAGGCGAGAACTCTTTGCCGGTCGGTAATTTAGGATTGAGAAACAGCGTTTCGCCGCGGGTCATTTCAAACAGCGTGCGCACCGGCAGACGCAGATAAGCCTGCTCGCTGCTGACCGCGTCACTCATCGCCTGTTCTGAACTGAAAAACGGAATGATGCTGCTGCCATCCTCTTTTTCCCAGTGCTGCAGATCCACCGGCGTACTGGCATCAAGTTGCTGTGCCGTGCTTTCGCCCGGCACCCAGACGTCTGATTCCAGCAGCAGTTGAAAAAATTCGGGCCGGTGAGCGGGCTCGGTAGCGGCCAGCTTCAGCACCTCTTCAAGACGGTTCATATTCACTCTCTAAATACGCGGCAGCACCCGCCACCGCTGAATAGCACTTATTTCAGTAACAGGTTAGCCAGCGTCCGCACGCCGAGGCCGGTAGCACCGGCAGCCCACTGATCGACCGCGCTTTTGCGGTAGGTCGCAGAACAGTCGATATGCAGCCAGCCCTGCTGGTAGTTGCTGACGAAATAAGAGAGGAACGCCGCCGCGCTGCTGGCACCGGCCGCATGCGCCGGACTGGCAATGTTATTGAGATCGGCAAAGTTAGACGGCAGATGGCTGCGATGGAACTCGGCCAGCGGCAGACGCCAGAACGGCTCGTTCTCGCTGACTGCGCTGCCCATCAGCGACTGCGCCAGTACCTCATCAAAGGTGAACAGTGCGTGGTAATCATTGCCCAGCGCGGTTTTGGCTGCGCCGGTCAGGGTGGCAGCATCGATCAGCAGCGTCGGTTGCTGCTCGCTGGCGTCGATTAAGCCATCAGCCAGCACCAGTCGACCTTCGGCGTCGGTGTTCATCACTTCCACCGATTTGCCATTGCGATAGCGAATGATATCGCCCAGTTTAAAGGCGTTGCTGCTGACCATATTGTCGGCGCAGCAGAGGTAAAGCTTCACGCGTTTGTTGAGACCGCGGGCAATCGCCATCGCCAGCGCGCCCGTCACGGTGGCCGCGCCGCCCATGTCAGACTTCATTGAGTCCATGAAGCTGCTCTGCTTCATGCTGTAGCCGCCGGTGTCGAAGGTAATGCCTTTGCCGACCAGACAGGCGTACACCGGCGCGTTGTCGTCACCGGTCGGATTGAAGTCGAGCGCCAGCAGCACCGGCGGACGGCTGGAGCCGCGTCCTACCGTATGCAGGCCCATGTAGCCCTGCACCCGCAGATCGTCACCTTTGGTGATGCGATAGCTGACAGCACTGCCGCCCACTTCACTGATCAGATCGATGGCGGTGTGCGCCAGCTGCTCCGGTCCCAGCTCTTCGGCTGGCAGGTTGATGGTGTTGCGTACCCAGTCGATAATTTTCAGCCGGCGATCAAATTCTGCCTGCTCGTGCTCGCCCAGCGTCGGCCAGTCAACCTGACGCTGCCCTTTCGGACCGCGGTAGCCCTGCCAGAACGCCCAGCATTGTTCAAGGTGCCAGCCTTCGCCGGTCAGCGCCACATGGCGGATCCCCTGGCTATCCAGTTTGCGACCGGCACGCTGAATGGTCATCAGCGCATCCGCGCCGGTCAGGTGCAGCGTCATGCCGCTGTCGTTGCTGCTCAGAATGGCTTTTTCGCCCCAGCGCGCATCGGCGGGCTGGCTGCTAAGAGTGATGTTCATCGGTTGTGTGGTCATCGCGAAGCTCCATAGACGTTATTCGTTTCATCCAGCCTGATTGTTAAAGTGGCTTTAATAAGATGTTAAATACAATGCGTGGACAGACCTGATAACAGATTCTTTCAGAGGATGCCAGCCTTGCGCATATTATGGCGCGGTTTCCAGAATCTGGCCGGGTATCCGGCCGATTACATTAAGGCACGCAGACGCGTCACTGATTTCTGCACCAGCGCGATGGCGTAATCGATCTCTTCTTCGGTGGTAAAGCGACCAAGCGAAAATCGCAGCGAACTGTGCGCCAGCTCTTCGCCGACACCCAAAGCCCGCAGGACATAGGAGGGCTCCAGACTGGCAGAGGTACAGGCAGAACCGGAGGAGAGCGCCAGGTCTTTTAGCGCCATGATCAGCGATTCGCCCTCAACGTTGGCAAAACTGAGGTTAAGAATGTTAGCGGCGCTGTGTTGCAGGTCACCGTTCAGCGTGACGTCCGGCAGCGTACTGATGCCGTGCCACAGCCGGTCGCGCAGGCGTTGCAGGCGCGCCATCTCGGTCTCACGCTCTTCCGCCGCAATGCGATAGGCCTCGCCCATCCCGACAATCTGGTGAACCGGCAGCGTGCCGGAACGCATGCCACGCTCGTGTCCACCGCCATGGATCTGGGCAGCGATCAGCACCCGTGGTTTACGACGGACATAGAGTGCGCCGATCCCTTTCGGGCCATAGAGTTTGTGGGCGGAAAATGACATCAAATCGACCGGCAACACGCTGAGATCGATCGGCAGTTTGCCAACGCTCTGGGTCGCATCAACGTGAAACAGAATGTCGCGTTCACGGCACAGCTCACCAAACGCAGCAATATTCTGAATCACGCCGATTTCATTATTGACGTGCATGATCGAGACTAAAATGGTGTCGTCGCGCAGGGCGTCACGCAGCATTTCAGGGCTGATAATGCCGTTGGCGGCCGGTTTCAGGTAGGTGACATCAAAGCCTTCACGCTCCAGCTGCTGGCAACTGTCGAGTACCGCTTTGTGTTCAGTCTGGCTGGTAATGATATGTTTGCCGCGCGCCTGATGGGCGTGGGCTGCGCCTTTAATCGCAAGATTGTCAGATTCGGTGGCGCCAGAGGTAAACACGATTTCACGCGGATCGGCATTAACCAGTTCGGCCACCTGATTGCGCGCCACATCGACCGCTTCTTCAGATTGCCAGCCAAAACGGTGAGAACGGGAGGCCGGATTACCGAACGTGCCATCCAGCGTCAGAAACTGCATCATTTTGCTGGCTACACGCGGATCGGCCGGCGTGGTGGCGGCATAATCCAGGTAAATCGGTAATTTCATTGCGCTACAGCTCCGTATAAAAAATCATACGTCTTTATAGCAGATTCGGCCCTGCCCGCGTTAGCAGTTAGGGCCGCAACAGTGGGGATTACGAGGCGCGCAGATTGACGTTGATTTCCTGAGCGCGTGGGCTCTGGAAGCGACGATTGTCATTGGCGTTCTGACGATCGGCCACGTCGAGGATCTCCTGATTATTCACCAGCTCAGCCAGCGTAATATTGTTCAGGAAGTCACTGATGCGCACGCTCAGATCGCGCCACAGAACGTGAGTCAGGCAGCGCTCGCCGCCCTGGCAGCCTTCTTTACCCTGGCATTTGGTGGCGTCAACTGACTCATCGACTGCGGTGATCACTTCACCGACCGCGATAGCATTCGACTCTTTACCCAACAGATAACCGCCGCCCGGCCCCCGTACGCTGGCAACTAAGCCATTTTTACGCAGGCGGGAGAACAACTGCTCGAGATACGACAGCGAGATGCCCTGACGCTCGGAAATGTCAGCCAGCGGAACCGGGCCTTCATGGGAGTGAAGGGCAACGTCCAGCATAGCAGTTACGGCATAACGTCCTTTGGATGTCAGTCTCATAGCGTACGACCTCAATAGCGTCCGGTTATCGGAGGATTAGCAAAAGATGTCGGCAAGTCTGACATTCCCGAGTAATTTGGTCAACTATTTAACCAGGTAAAACACTCAAGTATTTAACCTGGTAATTTACTCAACTATTATCGTCTTCTTTCTTCTCGTTTTTTCGCTTTTCAAACGATGAAAGCATGCCGCGCAGAATGTTGAGTTCATCACGTTCCGGCCGGGCACGGGTATAAAGACGACGCAGTTTACTCATCACCTGGCCCGGGTTAGCTTCTCGGATAAAGCCGCTGTTCAGCATCATCTGTTCCATATGCTGATAGAAGCGCTCAAGGTCATCCACCAGCGGATAAGGCGACTCAGCATACTGCGGCTGCGGGCTGGCTTGTTCCTGCGCCTGCAGCCACGCCATCCGCACTTCATAGGCGATGATCTGCACCGCCATCGCCAGGTTCAGCGAGCTGTATTCCGGGTTGGCCTGAATCGCGACGTGATAATGACACTTCTGTAATTCTTCATTGGTCAGGCCAACGCGCTCACGACCAAACACCAGCGCCACCGGTGCCTGCTGGCCCTCTTCCACGCTTTTCACGCCACATTCGCGGGCATCAAGCATCGGCCACGGCAGTGAACGGGAACGTGCGCTGGTGCCAACCACTAAACTGCAGCCGGCGATAGCTTCGTCCAGCGAGTCGACGATTTTAGCGTCGCCAATCACATCACTGGCCCCGGCGGCGAGAGAAATCGCCTGTGAATCGGGTTTGACCAGCGGGTTAACCAGATAAAGGTTGGTCAGGCCCATGGTTTTCATGGCGCGGGCGACGGAGCCCATGTTGCCGGTGTGAGAGGTTTCAACCAGCACGATACGGATATTTTGCAGCATTATTGAGGAGTCTCAGCAGCGGGTCAGTAAAATCAGTAGCGCGAATGCTAACATAAAGCAGGACATTTACCGAACACGCTGCTATACTCCGCGCCGTTTTCCCCGTTCTTTAACATCCAGCGAGAGATACCGATGCATCCAATGCTCAACATTGCCGTGCGCGCAGCGCGCAAG
>Ga0308167_1002457_pt1 | contig 17144 bp, 11 predicted proteins | sample PhyCR1_2_FD_202138 | JGI IMG/M metagenome (GOLD analysis project Ga0308167, IMG submission 202138) | Phyllosphere microbial communities from UC Gill Tract Community Farm, Albany, California, United States - DLSLRC.R1 | ecosystem: Host-associated > Plants > Phyllosphere > Unclassified | place... | reverse complement strand
CTCCGATCGCCGCCGATAAGCGTGAACGCTGGCACTTCTAACGGTTTCATCACCGCTCCCACCGTATGGAAATGGCCACCGTAGGTTAGCGCTTCAAAGTACGGTAGCCAGTCTAGCGACACATTGACGGTATTGATGATCAAGTCAAACTGTTTTGCCAGTGCGTTCAGCGCCTGAGGATCACGGCTATTGACGACGCGATCGGCCCCCATGGCCAAAACTTCCTGCTCTTTTGCTGGATTAGAGCTAAATGCCGTCACTTCACAGCCCATCGCGTGAAGCAATTTAATGGCGATATGACCCAAACCGCCAATGCCAATCACGCCAACTTTGCTGGTTGCGGTAATGTGATGCATCAATAACGGTTTAAACACCGTAATGCCGCCGCAAAGCATCGGCCCAGCCGTTGCCATATCAATATCATCCGGTAACGGAATAGCCCACTGCCAGTTACAGCGCAGCTTATCGGCAAAACCACCTTTGTTCATAATGGTAGGCACGCTACCGTTCTGACAGTTAATTTGGTTTCCGCTAATACACGCATCGCAATGTTGGCAACTGTTTGCCGTCCAACCCACACCGACTAGCTGACCGACTTTCAGACCTTTATTTTTGGCAGCATCGCCCAGCGCGTGGATATGCCCCACCACTTCATGGCCTGCAATCAGAGGATAGTCAGAGAATCCCCACTCATTATCGATCATCGATAAATCCGAATGACAGATACCGCAGTATTCGACTTTAACCTCAACGTCGTCTGGCTGTAACGCACCAGCGTCATACTCATAAAGTTCCAGATCTGCACCGGGTTTCAGCGCTGCATAGCTTTTGATTTTTGACATGTTGATGACCTTTGAGAAAGAGCCCACGACAGAATACGCCACCTGATAGAAAACCGATAGCAGCACCCTATATAGTCACCCAATGATTGCCGATGAAGTAACAGGCAGGTTCCAACGATAAAAATTATCATCATGATCAAAAAGAAGGTAACGGCTGACGCCCATCAAACCGCTACCCATGTTCTAATAAATTGTTTTTCAGAATAACTATGGTTTGTTTATAGTAAGATTTTTACGCCATTTTCCTGGCGTTATATGAAATCGTCTAATGAACGCTCTATTAAAAGTTTGCTGAGAGTCATAACCATATTTTATAGCAATATCACATATCGTGTTATTGGCATCCTCAAGATCCATCGCTGCTAGCTCAATTTTTTTCTCACGTACGTGTGCAGCAATAGTTTTCCCCGTATTTTCGAGAAACAATCGTTGAAAATACCTTGAAGAGTAGCCAGACTTTCTTGCTACATCTTTTATTTTAAGTCGCTTTTCAATATTCTCATCAATCCAGTGCAGTATGCCCACTATAAGTTCATTTTTAGAGTGCATAGTTAACCCCCAAAGCAATTAAATTATTTTACTGTAAAATAAAACAAATTTAGGCAAACCTATTATTTAAGATTCGCAGAATAGTTAAGTTTAAAATTTGCATTAATTTTAATTAAAAAAATCAAATTCAACCGAAACTGTGCAGTGACGAGATAATTATACTGACCAAAATAATTAAATATATTTGATCCAAATCAATAATATTAGACTACAGACAATAAATATAATAATTCGATTATCCGAACATTAATCACGTATGTATTTCGGAATGTCGAATTACTCATAATAATACATAACAGCTAAGCACAATAATTTAATAATACAGACCAATAAGTCATTGACATAAAATAGCACAATGATACCTTAGCCATAAAACACCAGCATATAAAAGCACCTAACATGAATTTCAAAACACTAAAACTCCCTATATACAAATCTATCAACCATGAGATTCATTATGCTATGAGCTTTATTGGTGGAGGAATGGAGATTATTAGTTTCAAATATCTGTATAAAGCACTTATTGGCTATATGACTTCGAATATGATCTTTGGGATTAACTCATTAGCAGAGGGAGATTTCGATTTTTCATCCTTCTATCATATTCTCATTATTGTCATATGGATGTTACTCGGAGCGGGCCATCAGATAATCGCTAACAGATGCAGCTATCATCCGAAAAGCCCTATGCATCGCTATGCGATAGCGATGACGACAAGCACATTCATTCTTTTTTTATTTATATTTATTGGCCAATACATGTTTGGTCATGGCCTGCTTGGGGAGACACCAACATTATCAGTTATGCCGTTAGTGACTATCGGATTGCTCTTTATGTATATACAAAATTTTATTATTAAAAATGGTGGTACCGCCTATCCAACAACAACATCCGTTGTCACTACTGTTTATGTGTTAATGATAACGCGTCTTGCTGGTTCATTTAATCGCAATAAAACCGCGTTAGAACAGCGAGCTTCATTAAGTGAAAGCATCCACTATGTTATGGTTCTTATTCATTTTTTTGCTGGTGCCTATATCACAATAAAACTAAGTGAACACTATCAATTTAACAGTTTATACCTTGTTTTTTTGGTTTTATTATTTTTAACACTTAAGGTGTGGAGAGAGCATTCTGTATTAAGAAATGATTTTAAAAAGAAAACTGCCTAATAAAAAACGGTCAATAAAGATAATAACAATAAGTATCAGCATAGATGGATAACAGACTGAACATATAAAATATGTCAGTCTGCTATCTCACTAAAAACATCACATTAATAACCAATATATTTACATTCCGCTTAAATTATCAATTAAATAAAAAACAAAAAACTCAGATTAAAACCAAATAATAGCCTATGAATATAAAATAACAGTCAATGTTATTTTAATGAGTACTTCTTAATTTTATCAGAGAGCGTACTTTTGGGTATTTTCAATGCTTCCGCTGTTTTAGTTAAACTTCCTCCTTGGCGATTTATCTCTAAAATAATTAAGCTACGCTCAAAATTCTCCACCATTTGAATGAGAGACGTTGCACCACTGTCTGACGCAACGAAGTGTTCGTCTTTAATACCAAGAACAAACCGTTCCGCATAGTTCCTAAGCTCGCGAATATTCCCAGGCCATTGAGCTGCCATTAATTGATGGAGCAATGCAGCCTTAATTTCTGGTGCGGGGCGACCAAAACATGTTGATGCTTGAGCAACAAAAAGATCAAATAGTAGCGGAATATCTTCAATTCGCTCACGTAATGCTGGCAGATTGAGATTAATAACGCTCAGACGAAAATGAAGATCGGCACGAAAAAGATTGCTCTCGCTAAGCTCAACTAGATTAGTTTTACTGGCACTTATAATACGAATATCAACAGGGATCGTTTTATTAGACCCTAGTCTTTCAAAACGTCGCTCTTGTAAAACACGTAAAAATTTAACCTGCATATTAAACGGCATACTTTCGACTTCATCAAGAAACAGTGTTCCTTGATCCGCATATTCTAGCTTTCCAATCCGTGTTTCCGTTGCGCCGAGAAAAGCACCGGACTCATGACCAAAGATCTCACTGTCAAATAATGATTCGGGGAGTCCCCCACAATTAAGCGCCACGAAAGGGCCCGTTCTGCCACTAAGATCATGTATACAGCGCGCAGCAAGTTCCTTACCCGATCCTGTTTCACCATAAATCATAATATTTGTTGGCGTCATCGCAATATCTTTAATTGTTTCTCGAACTTCAGATATGGCAGATGAATTCCCAATAAGACGCGTCTCAAGCGCGCTAGCATCCGCAAGCTTCCGCCGAAGTTGGTAGTTTTCATGCGTAAGACGGCGTTTATCAAGAGCCCGGCGTACTATATTGAGTAATTGTCTAGGGCTAAAAGGCTTCTGCAAAAAATCATAGGCACCGTTGTGCATAGCCTCTACCGCAGTTTCCACATCACCATGCCCCGTGATAATGATGACAGGAACATCTGGGGCTGTAGCATTAAACTCTTTCTGGAACGTAAGGCCACTCATACCGGGTAATTTCATATCCGTCACAATAATTCCATGCTGCCTTAGCGAAGGCAGTAAGAAGCGAGCATCTTCGACAGAGCCAACGCCAATAACGCGTTTATTATCTAATTTCAGCGCCTGAACGCAGCCAAGTTGAATATCTTTATCGTCCTCAATAATTAAAACGTCAATATCAGTCATCAATGCTCTCCAATTAATATTCTTTATCTAATGGTAGGCGAAGCACAAAGCGTGCACCTTTTTCCACATTCACTGCTGATAGTGAGCCTTTAAATGATTTGATAATATCAGCAGAAATAGCAAGACCGAGCCCTAATCCATGAGAGGTTTTTGTTGTAAAAAATGGATCGAATATATGTTCAATCACATTGAGTGCAATGCCAGGCCCATTGTCTTCTATTTCTACTACGGCAAAATCATCATCTTTATACCACCTTGCCGTTATGCTTCCTGAAGCATTTACGCTCGAAATTGCATCAAGTGCATTACTGATTAAATTGACCAGTACTTGTTCAAGTCTAATATGATTACATAAGCAATGGACATCACTTGGCGGGGGAATGCGAGTAAAAGTGAAATTATTTGTTTTAAATCGGTGACTTAATAATAACATGGCGTTGTCTATGCTGATTTTTAGCGATACTGAATTTACCGAATCATCACCAACACGTGAGAATGTGCGTAGCTGATTGCTTAACTGACCGATAAAATCGACTAATCGACCAATTCGCTCTAAATTCCCTTTCGCCTCGTCCCACTCCTCCATCTCAATAAAGCGCACGGCATTTGCCGATATCATGCTAATTGCCGCTAATGGCTGATTAATTTCATGGGCAAGCCCAGCAGAAAGTTGACCAATAGCGGCTAACTTCTCATTGTGAAGTAGCTCTTTTTGCATATTTCTAAGCATATTTTCACTATTAATCCTTTCTTTGATTTCTGCTTCAAGATTGCATGTCTTTTTGGCAAGCTCGTAGGTTCTAGCCATAACAAGGCTTTCGAGTGTTTTATTAATTCTCTGCAAAGCTTGCTGTTTTTCAAGCTTTAACCAAAGAATTTGATTCCGTTGGGTAATAATTCTCAATGATATTGTACAAAGAGCAAATAAAGCGATAATCATTCCGATCTTAGGCCATAGCGTATGAAAAATAGTGTTTATGGGTAAAAGTCTCACTAGCATCATGTTAATGCCTTCAATATAAATTTCACTTTTTATATAGTAAGAGCCAGAAACATTAACAATACCTAAGCCACCCGCATTTTTTATGATTGTTCGATAATCTAGCTTTGGAATAACATCGACACGATATTTATTTTCTTCTGATATTTGTTGATACTGCGAATGAGTTAACAGTTCTAGTGAGTGATAAAACCAGCTCGAATTGCTAGAGCTCGCAATAACATTATGCTGATCTAAGAGAATTGTCTCTCCACTTCCATTTCTCGCATTGATAAGCGCATTAAGATTGACCTTAACCGAAATCGCGCCTATCTTCATTCCATTCCAACTCACTGAATTAACCAGAAAATACCCTGGAATTGCATTTGAAACCCCAACACCAAAGTATCCAATTGTCTTTTTTGAATCAGAATTTATAAAATAAGGTCTATGTGACACATTAAAGCCAATAGCACTATCACATCGACTAAAATCACTTGAAGAAATAATAACGCCTTCATTATCCATAATATAGATCGAGAGAGCACTTGTACGTGCTTGGATAGACTTTAAATACTGATTCATTTCCTTAGCTTGCTTGCAGTCGTTTTTTTTTCTTAGAAAACTAACGATATTGTCATCATGAGATAATGAATACGGCATAAATTCGTAACGTTTTATACTAAGATTTAAAGCCAATCCCATATCATTAAGTTGTTGTTGCAACAGTTTTTTTTGATCTTTAACTTCATTTAATATGATATAGCAACCAGATATCAATACTGCGGAAAATATAATAATAATCAAGATAAATTGCTGTCGTTTGGGATCACGCAAAGTCCGGTGGTGTTGATGATGCTGTGGCATTTTATTTATCTCGTAGAGTCACGCATGGTCAACATAACAGCATGAAGTTAAAACAAAAAAATAACTTTCTTAAGAATACCATATCAATGGTAAACGAAATACTAACAGAGTTTTGGTAATTTCACTTCAATCACGTGCATGTATTTTTAGCGTAGATAGATTAGAACGAATAATTTAAAAGGCCAAAAACCAACATTCCGAATATTCGAAAACAATAAATGGCATTATTTCGGATTATCGAAAAAGTTATCTTTATAGTGTTAATAATATTAAATAACTCGGAATAAATTTGATTTAGATCACAAGTGAAAATAAATTTAGCTGGATATACTCAGCGCCATCGAAGGTCACGGTGCTGATTCTTCAATATCTATTTATAAAAATTATTCATAGAGTTGATAATTTTTTATTTATAACTGCGTTCTCTTTTTAAGAGGGTTGTTGTGTGCTTTTAATTCATTCAATTTTTCAGATGTCTCCGGAGATAGCGCTATTTATTTCTCTCGCTATTGGTACATGGATAGGGAAATTCAAATTCGGTAAATTTCAGCTTGGCGGCGTTGCGGGTGCACTTGTAATATCTGTCGCTCTAAGTCAATTCGGCGTAACCATTGATGACGGCGTTAAAGCTGTTCTTTTTGCACTATTTATTTATGCCGTTGGCTTTGAAAGCGGGCCTCAGTTCTTTAAATCTTTAGGCTTAAAGTCTATAAGAGAAATCATACTTGCTATTGTCATGGCTGCTAGTGGACTTATCACCGTTGTCATTCTTGCAAGAATGTATGATCTAGATAAGGGCACAGCAGCAGGCATTGCAGCCGGTGCATTGACGCAATCAGCCATTATTGGAACAGCTAGCTCAGCCATCGAAAAGCTAGGCCTTTCACCCGAATTATCCCAACATTTACAGGCTAATGTTGCTATCGGATATGCGGTCACCTACATATTTGGCTCGCTGGGCGCGATTATTATATGCGTCAACATTCTTCCATGGTTTATGCGCCGAGGTTTACGTGAGGATGCTATTCGGGCAGAAGCAACGCTATTAAATGGCGCTAGAAGTTATGGATTTGGCGAAGCACCTGCACTGCCTAATATCGTCGGCCGAGTCTTCAAAGTTACATCCGCTGTAGGGATGACAATTTCTCAACTAGAGAAATCCGCGACTGAAGGAAAGATTACAGTTGAAAGACTTAAGCGTTCAGGCGCTATCATTGGCTTAAGTAGTGAAACGATTCTAGAGCAAGGGGATGTTATTCTCGTTGTTGGTCGCCGAAGTAGCGTAGTACTGTTGGATGAAATAGTCGGCCCTGAAACTAAAGATAATGATGGGATGGAAGTCGTTATTTCCACCCGAGACATCATTATTACCAATAAAGCCTATACGAACAAAAAGATTGCATACATTTCCAGCACAGCCACTCAGGAGCTGCGCCATGGTATTTATTTCTTACACCTCAAACGCGGGGAAGGCTCACTCCCTTTAGTTGGTGAAACGCTTATTAAGTCTGGTGATGTTGTCACTGTTTATGGCGTTAATGAAGATATCCAGCGCTTCGCAAAAGAAGTTGGCCCTGTAATCAGCACTAGTGAAAAAACAGATCTCTTATTCCATGGAATTGGGATTTCTGTTGGCCTACTCATTGGTCTAGCCGTTGTTCATATTGGCGCTATCCCACTGACATTAGGAGCCGGTGGTGGCGCACTATTTTCTGGGCTTATTTTTGGCTGGTACCGCTCACGCCATATGGTGATGGGAAATATGCCAACACCAGCATCTACGCTGCTAAAAGACTTGGGGCTTGCTGGATTTGTTGCCGTCGTAGGACTTCAGTCTGGTCAACAAGCCATTAGCACTATTGCCCAAAGTGGAATATCTATCTTTATGATCGGTGTCGCAGTCACCATCATTCCGCTATTTATTACCATGCTTGTTGGTCGATACATTCTGCATTACGACAATACCGCGATATTTGCAGGCGCCCTATCAGGAACAAGAAGTGCTAACCCTGCTTTTGGCGAGGTATTAGAAAAATCAGGTAATTCTGTTCCAACCGTTTCTTTTGCTATCACATACGCACTGGCAAATGTATTCCTTACATTGCTTGGGCCATTAGTTGTTGCTTTCGTTTAACCATTAATAGAGATAATTATGACTGACTTTAAAGAACTTGCTCAACTTAGTCCATTTGAATTAAAAGATGAACTGATTAAACATGCCTCAGGTAATAAAAATAAAACTATGTTAAATGCAGGGCGTGGCAATCCAAACTTTTTGGCCACACTACCACGCCTTGCTTTCTTCCAATTAGGACTATTTGCTTGTAGCGAATCTGAATTATCATATTCATATATGAAGCAAGATATCGGTGGTATACCTGATAATGAAGGTATGCTGGAACGTTTTGAGCGTTTCATCAGTGATAATTTGCAACTGCCTGAAATTTGCTTTTTACGTAATTCATTTAGCTATGTAAAAGACCAGTTAGGCCTTTCTGGTAAAGATTTCATTCAAGAAATGGTAGAGGGTATTCTTGGATGTAATTATCCCGTTCCCTCGCGCATGCTGACTATTAGTGAGCAAATTGTTCGTCATTATTTATTGCGCGAAATGTCCGGCAGCGATGCGTCTACCGACGACATTGAGGTTTTCGCTGTTGAAGGCGGAACTGCGGCAATGGCATATATTTTCGATACCTTAAAAGAAAACCGCCTGCTCTCAAAAGGTGACAAGGTAGCTATCGGCATGCCGGTGTTTACACCTTACATCGAGATCCCACAGTTAGAAGAGTATGGACTGGAGATCGTACCCATTAATGCTGAACCAGAAAACAACTGGCAGTACAGTGATGAAGAACTTGATAAACTGAAAGATCCAGATATTAAAATCTTCTTCTGTATCAATCCGAGTAATCCTGCATCCGTTAAATTAGATGATCGCTGTTTGCAAAAAATTAGCTCTATTGTCAGCAATGAACGAAAAGACCTGATTATTTTAACCGACGATGTTTATGGTACATTTGCAGATGATTTCAAGTCATTATTTGCGGTATGTCCTTATAACACTATTCTTGTCTATTCTTTCTCCAAGTACTTTGGTGCAACAGGGTGGCGCTTAGGAGCTATCGCGACACATAAAAATAATGTCCTTGATGATAAGCTGTCCGCTATGCCTAAAGACATTAAAGAAGAGCTACATAAACGTTACTCATCAATTATTACCAATGTAGAAGACCTGCATTTTATTGATCGCATTGTTGCTGATAGCCGCGCTGTAGCATTAAATCATACTGCTGGCTTATCATTGCCACAGCAGATTCAAATGGTTATGTTTAGCCTATTTGCCTTGATGGATGAAAACGATCAATACAAACAAATTCTCAAGAAATTGATCCGTCAACGTCAATGTGCACTTTATCGTGAGTTAGGCGTTGAAGTCCCTCAGGATAGTCAGTCTGTTGATTATTATACGTTGCTGGATTTAGAGTCGATTGCCACTCAGCTTTATAACGCTGATTTTGCCCAGTGGCTTCGTAAAAACTTCTCGCATAATGAACTTCTTTTCCGCATCGCGACAGAAACGGGGATCATTTTGCTGCCAGGTAAAGGGTTTGGTAGCCAGCATCCATCCGCAAGGGCATCTCTGGCCAATCTGAATGAATACCAATATGCTCAGATAGGCCGGATGTTACGTGAAATGGCCAAAGAGTATTATAATAAATATCTCGCAATTAGCTGATACTGACATAAACTCAAATTAATATAGCATCTCCATAGGAGGTGCTTTTTTTTGCCCTTAAATAAGCTTTACCTTTTAAGACATTCCCAGAAAAAAGAACCCACAGAATATGAATTCTTTTTACCTTCATATTTACGAAATACGTTTACCCGCGTCATCAATAACTTTCTCCCCATCCTCTTTAGTAAACGCGCCTTTCTGAGTCTCGGTAAGAATACCCAAAACCACTTCGGAAGGACGACACAGCCGAGTTCCCAGCGGCGTCACCACAATCGGACGGTTAATCAGGATCGGATGTTGCAGCATAAAGTCGATTAGCTGGTCGTCAGTAAATTTATCTTCTGCAAGACCCAGTTCCTCATAAGGCTCGACGTTTTTACGCAGCAAAGCCCGTACTGAAATGCCCATGTTTGCAATAAGTTTCACCAGCTCATCGCGTGAAGGTGGGATCTCGAGGTAAAGAATAACGGTCGGCTCAGCACCGCTGTTGCGGATCATCTCCAGCGTATTACGTGACGTACCGCAAGCCGGGTTGTGATAAATCGTAATATTGCTCATGTCAGTATCTCATTACGAAGTGAAAGAGAGACGTAGCGCCAGCGCGGCCAGCGTTACAAACAGCACAGGTAGAGTCATGATAATCCCAGTTCGGAAATAATATCCCCAGGTGATGGTCATGTTCTTCTGTGAAAGCACGTGCAGCCACAGCAGCGTTGCCAAGCTGCCAATCGGGGTGATTTTTGGCCCTAAATCGCAGCCAATCACGTTGGCATAAATCATCGCTTCTTTAATCACGCCAGACGCCGTGCTGCCATCAATCGACAGCGCACCAACCAGAACGGTCGGCATGTTGTTCATGATGGAAGAGAGGAAAGCCGTCAGGAATCCGGTGCCAAACGTCGCGGTCCAAAGACCTTTTTCTGCCAGCACATTCAGCACACCGGAGAGGTATTCGGTTAATCCTGCGTTGCGCAAGCCGTAGACCACCAGATACATCCCGAGCGAAAAAATCACGATCTGCCATGGCGCACCGCGCAGCACTTTACCCGTGTTAATGGCATTGCCTCGCTTCGCCACCATCAGCAAGATGGCAGCCCCAACTGCCGCAATGGCGCTAACGGGAATGCCGAGCGGCTCCAGAACGAAAAAGCCAACCAGCAGAAGGATCAAAACTATCCAGCCAGTCCTGAACGTTGCCGGATCTTTGATTGCTTTTGCAGGCTCTTTAAGACGTTCAAGGTCATACGTTAACGGGATATCTTTGCGAAAGAACCAATGCAGCATCACCAGCGTGGCAGTAATCGCAGCAATATCCACTGGCATCATCACCGACGCATATTCGGTAAATCCTAGATGGAAGAAATCCGCCGAAACAATATTCACCAGATTCGAGACAATAAGCGGCAGGCTAGCGGTGTCGGCAATAAACCCAGCGGCCATCACAAATGCCAGCGTGGTTTTTTTACTAAAGCCGAGCGCCAACAGCATGGCGATAACTATCGGCGTTAAAATAAGCGCGGCGCCATCGTTGGCGAACAGCGCCGCCACCGCAGCTCCGAGCAAAACAATATAGGTAAACAGCAGGCGTCCTCGACCGTTTCCCCAACGAGAAACGTGCAGCGCCGCCCATTCGAAAAAGCCAGATTCATCCAGAAGCAGGCTGATGATGATCACAGCAATAAACGTTGCCGTAGCGTTCCAGACGATATTCCACACCACAGGAATATCGCCGATATGTACAACGCCAGAGATTAACGCCAGTACCGCGCCCAGCGTAGCACTCCAGCCAATCCCTAATCCCTTCGGCTGCCAGATAACCAAAACGATGGTCAGGACAAAAATAGCGCCTGCCAGTAACATAATATCTCCCCTATTGAACTTTCATATTCATTAAAACATATATGTTTGGTTAAATTTTTTAGATACAGACAGCTTTGCCGCTGCCAGAACAGTTAGCCACGGACAACTTACGGGCGAGAGCTTTAATATCGTCCTGCTGACTTAACCAAGCCTGCTCAATAACCTGAGCCGCCCAAGAAGGCATATGCGGGGATAAACGATAGTAAACCCACTTCCCCTGCTTGCGATCCAGTAAGAGCCCGCTCTCTCGTAGCATCGCCAGATGACGAGAGATTTTCGGCTGTGACTGTTCAAGCGCGGTGCACAAGTCGCACACGCACAGTTCTCCCATTTCCCTAAGCAATAACACAATGCCCAGACGGGTTTCATCAGATAGATTTTTGAAGAGTTGCAGGCAAGCTAGCGGCATCGTTCCTCCTGAATATTTGGCAACAGGATACTCTGCGGGTTGATAAAATCAATGATATATTCGTTAAAACGCATGTTTTATGATTGCAATGAGGCGTTGTGATAAATTATTTTCGGTGGGGTTGCAGCGATGGGTTAACGTGAGTCCAAACCAGTGGCGTCGAGCCTTTCGAGGCCCTGAGTCTACGGGCTGGTAGAGCTGTGAAAAAGCGATATTTGGTTCATTTTTCCTTTGCATATCCACTTCCCCACTGGGAACGGCGCTTATATTGTATGTAGGGAATATCGTCCCCGTATCTATTCCATGACAGAGAATTTGTGAGTGCGGTTGGTTGGTTTTGGATGACACTCAATGCAAAAAGCATAGAGCTACTAACTTGAGGCCTTGAAAGAGGTTATTGCAACATAGAAGTAATGCTCATAGTTTAAAAAAACTTACATGTCTTTCTCAATCGATATACTTCGAAATTGTTAAAGAAATATCCATGGTGCACTAATTTACTAAAGAAAAATGGGAAGCGAGTGCACTCACAATACATACCTATGATCATCGTTGCGCCAAGGACAAACATGACAGTAAGTAATATAAACTTCACGACTTTATTCATTGTAATAAATAGTTTCAATAAATCATGAAGCAATAAGTTACACCAGATACAGTAAACGTATTGTATATAAAGCCATCATGAGGTCCGATTTACTCTTCTTCGCTGAATGATGTACTGAATAGAAAATGTCCACTGAGATAACGGCTTTGCATCTGCCAGACATTTCCTCTACTTGCGGCGGGATTCATCTCCTGCTTGCTTCTGCTGATTCTCTTTCTATCGTTTTTGGTATTGGATAAGTGGCTTTCTTATTGGATGAACAAGGGACGTTAGCTGGAGGATGCAAGAAAAGAGCTTGAACTTTTATACCCAAATTCAGGCAAAAAAAATCCCGACTTGATCAGGGGTGCATGTTCAAGTCGGGAAAGCTCATATGTCCGTATATGACAAGTCAAAGTTCACTTCTAGGATGGAAGGCAATCATATCAGCTAATCCTTACTTATTTTGTGCATATACCGAACGTTCATAAAGCGTTGATATACCCCACCTAAACAAACTTATTCATCGCAAAACGTCGACGTTTTGCGATGAAATCAACAAAGGGGAGAGACTACCAATGAGCAGGATTAGCGGAAGAAAAGTGAATCAAAGAAGAAGACGCTAGCCGCGCAGCAAATATCGCTCACGTAAAGCAAATCAATAATGCAGCCATGGCACCTCTTATGAATTCTGAGCTAGTTCAGGCCGGAGTGCCGATCTCGGTTCTACAGAAAATGGGAAGATGGGAATCTATCGAGATGGTTCGGCGTTATGCGCACTTGGCACCAAACCATTTAACTGAACACGCTAAGCAAATAGACACCATTTTTGGCAACGTTGTCCAAAATCGGTCCCACTTAGGAAGTTTAGAGCAATTAGTTTCGTATAATTGATTGATTTTACTGGTGCCGATAATAGGAGTCGAACCTACGACCTTCGCATTACGAATGCGCTGCTCTACCAACTGAGCTATATCGGCACTGAGGGAAATATTGCTGAGGAAACGCCTGAAGTGCGGGAATTACGATAGTTAAATTCATCAGTAGCGTCAAGGTGCTAGGGATTCGTATGACTATTAAATCAACACAAAAGGCCATTTTGTTCTTAAGGTGATTTTCCTTAGGGAAATTATTTATATCCACAAATCTTATCAAGCCGCACACATACGACATCGGACCGGGCGTTTTTTAGTTAGTCTGGAACAAGTATTCCATTATTCGATGGATAATTGGAGTTGCCGTTAACCTATCACGGAGTCTGTTATGTCTATCTCATCTCGCCTCAATCGCCGGTACGTGCTGGCGCAGCGCCCTCAGGGGATGCCTTCCGATCAAGATATTCGTTTAGAGCAAATTGCTCAGCCAGAACCGGTACAAGGGCAGGTTTTACTGCGTACGCTTTATCTTTCGTTAGATCCCTATGTCCGTGGCCGCATGGATGATACGCCGTCTTATTCTCCTCCGTTGGCTATCGGTGATGTGATCTGCGGCGGTACGGTATGTCGCGTTGAGCAATCACTGAATGAGAAATATCAAGTTGGCGATCTGGTTTTGGCCTACACCGGTTGGCAAGACTATGCGTTATCAGACGGTGAAGGACTGCAAAAGCTAGACGCCAATATGGATCACCCTTCCTACGCCTTAGGCCTATTGGGGATGCCTGGTTTTACGGGCTATATGGGCCTCACCGATATCGGCAATCCACAGCCGGGCGAAACCGTGGTTGTGGCCGCCGCAGCCGGTGCCGTGGGCTCAGTTGTGGGTCAGGTAGCGAAACTACGCGGCTGCCATGTGGTCGGTATTGCCGGTGGTGCTGAGAAATGTCGCTATGCGGTTGAAACACTGGGGTTTGATATTTGTCTTGATCATAAAGCACCGGATTTTGCCGTGCAGCTAAAACGAGCCTGTAGCAAAGGCATCGACGTTTATTATGAAAACGTCGGCGGCGCCGTTTTTGACGCGGTTCTGCCTCTGCTGAATACCAAAGCGAGAATCCCTGTATGCGGCATGATCAGCCAGTACAACGGCCATCATAGCGACCACCAGCAAGACCGTTTACCGCTGCTGATGTCGACCATCTTGAAAAAACGTATGCGCGTTGAAGGCTTTATTATTTCTCAGGACTATGGCGATCGTTATCCTGAATTTTATGCCCAGATGAGCACGTGGCTGGCGCAAGGAAAAATCGCTTTTAAAGAAGATATAGTGGAAGGACTTGAGAACAGCATTAGCGCCTTCCAAGGGCTATTGAGCGGTAAAAACTTTGGTAAGCTAATCATCAAAGTCGCGGAATAGCCAAGAATATCGTCCTATTGAACGGGTGATATTTTGTAGATCGCGTAAATAGAAAAACGGCGCTCAATGCGCCGTTTTCATTCTGCGAGAGAAACCATTAGCGACGAATTAAATCATCACCGTAACCAATCCATTTATAGGTGGTTAAGGCTTCCAGCCCCATCGGGCCTCGCGCGTGTAGCTTCTGAGTGCTCACCGCAACTTCAGCGCCTAAGCCAAACTGACCGCCGTCGGTGAAGCGCGTGCTGGCATTAACGTAAACCGCTGAAGAATCCACTTCGCGCACAAAGCGATCGGCATGGTGCATATTACGCGTCAAAATCGCATCAGAGTGCTGAGTACCGTGCTCACGGATGTGCTCAATCGCACCGTCCAGCCCGTCAACCACCACTACATTTAGATCCAGCGACAGCCATTCGTCATCCAATTCCGCCTCTTGTACCGGCGTCACAGGCGCAGGCCCTTGGCTTAGCAACGGCAATGCATGCGGGCAGGCGTGTAATGAAACGCCCACTTCGTGCATACGCTGGCTTAGCTGCGGTAAGAACTGCACGGCATCCTGTTTGTTTACCAACAACGTTTCTACCGTATTGCAGGTGCTTGGACGCTGGGTTTTCGCATTCACAATAATCTTCAACGCCTGTTCAACATCCATGCCCTGATCGACATAGATATGACAAACGCCAATACCGCCGGTGATCACCGGGATCGTTGACTGCTCGCGGCACAGTTTATGTAATCCCGCCCCGCCGCGCGGGATCAGCATATCAACGTAACGATCCAGTTTAAGCAGTTCAGTGACCAACGCACGGTCAGGACTTTCAATCGCCTGCACCGCATCGGCTGGCAGACCCGCTTTCTCCAGCGCACGCTGAATCACTTTTACCGTTGCCTGATTGGTGCGGTGCGTCTCTTTGCCGCCGCGCAGGATCACCGCGTTGCCGGTTTTCAGACACAGCGCCGCGGTATCAACGGTCACGTTCGGGCGTGCTTCATAAATCACCCCCACCACGCCTAGCGGCACACGACGGCGTTCGAGATTTAACCCGCTGTCTAATACGCTGCCATCAATCACTTTACCCACCGGATCGGTGAGGTTACACACCTGACGCACGTCGTTAGCGATACCTTCCAAACGGCTCTGCGTAAGCTGCAAACGATCGAGCATCGCTTCGCTCAAACCGTTCTCACGCGCCTGCTGAACGTCCATCTGGTTCGCTTGCAGAATAGATTCACTATCCTGCTCTAAATAATCGGCAATCAGCGCAAGCGCCTGATTCTTCTGCGCCGAGCTAAGGACGGCTAAGTGATAGGATGCTCGTTTGGCCGCCTTACCCATTTCTTCTAACATGTTAACCCCTTAGCTTACGATCATATCGTCGCGGTGGACGGCAACTGGGCCGTATTCATAGCCCAAAACACCGCTGATTTGCTGTGAATGGTGGCCGGCAATCATACGCAGCGCATCGCTGTTGTAGCGGCTCACGCCGTGGGCCAAATCGCGCCCTTCCAGATTGCGAATGCGGATAACTTCACCGCGTGAGAAATCACCGCTCACATCACGAATACCCTTCGGCAACAATGAGCTGCCACGTTCGAGAATCGCAGCCACGGCGCCATCATCCACGGTAATTTCACCCGCAGGTGGCGCACCAAAAATCCAGCGTTTGCGGTTTTCCAACGGTGTTTCCAGCGCATGGAAACGTGTACCGACGGATACCCCTTCAATAACGTCACCCACAACGCCCGGCTTGCTACCCGCAGCGATAATCACGTCGATACCGGCGCGGCAGGCTACGTCGGCGGCCTGCAGTTTGGTGGTCATACCGCCAGTGCCTAAGCCCGATACGCTATCGCCCGCAATGCCACGCAGCGCGTCATCAATGCTATTCACTTCGCGGATAAGCTCTGCGGTTGGGTTATGACGAGGATCGGCGGTAAATAATCCAGCCTGATCGGTCAGCAGCAGCAGCTTGTCAGCTCCAGCCAAAATAGCGGCCAGCGCAGAAAGATTATCGTTGTCGCCAACTTTAATTTCCGCCGTTGCCACCGCATCGTTTTCATTAATTACGGGAACAATACGGTTGTCCATCAAGGCATGCAGAGTATCGCGCGCATTCAAGAAACGTTCGCGATCTTCCAAATCAGCACGCGTCAGCAGCATCTGCCCAATATGGACGCCGTAAATTGAGAACAGCTGTTCCCAAAGCTGAATCAAACGGCTCTGCCCAACGGCGGCCAATAACTGCTTAGAAGCTATGGTTGCGGGGAGTTCGGGGTAGCCCAAATGCTCACGTCCAGCGGCAATCGCACCGG
>Ga0308167_1002455_pt1 | contig 17153 bp, 17 predicted proteins | sample PhyCR1_2_FD_202138 | JGI IMG/M metagenome (GOLD analysis project Ga0308167, IMG submission 202138) | Phyllosphere microbial communities from UC Gill Tract Community Farm, Albany, California, United States - DLSLRC.R1 | ecosystem: Host-associated > Plants > Phyllosphere > Unclassified | place... | reverse complement strand
GGGGGAGCGCAGCGGAGGAAGAAGTTCTCGCGTGCGGATCGGCTGGAGCGGGTTGTGCGGAGCCCGGACGGACGTACGCTGCCGAAGGCTTCACGGCAAAACAACGACGCCCCGAAGGGGCTCACAGCGCCGCGCAGCGGCTCATCTGGAGCGCAGCGACCGCCCTGGACCGCCGCCGAGACGAAGAACGGCCCCGGCGAGCTTGGGGGGAAGCTCACCGGGGCCTGCTGCCACTCGAATGGGGGGATTCGGGTGGGAGTGGTGGCGACGGTACCCGTCACCACCGACAACGTGTTTCAGTCCGCGCCGTCCTCCGTGAACTTCGGCGGCGTCGTCTTGGGCGCGAACATCTGCGGACGCTTCGGCGTCGCGCGCTGTCCGTCCGCCTCCGACGTCGGGGGAGCGGCCGGCACCTCGGGTGCGGAACGCACCCAGAGCGCCGCTGGAGCGGCGTCTGCGGGCTCCTGGGCTGCTTCGCTGCCCCCGGCGCCCTCCGAGTCGTCGGAGGGCTCAGGCGGCGACGTCGGCGTGACCGGTGACGGTACCGCGGCCGCTACTCGAGGCGGTGCCGGCGCGGCCGCGGTCGTCGCTGTCGCGTTCTGCGGTGCCGCCTCGGGCGGCAGCGCACGGAACGCGGCGATCGCGCCGTTCCGGATCATCCAGAACGCCCCGTCCACCGCCTCTCGCACGACCTGCGGGTGCAGCAGGTACGTGTGCTGCGCGCGGCCGGAGTTGAGCTGATCGCCGCTGGCCGCGCCGGATGCTTCCATCCGCATGGCGGTGCCGGCGTACTGCACGGCAGCGTCGGGGGCCGGCGTCCGGCCCACGACGATGCCGGCACCGGACTGCATCAGCCGCTCTTGACTGTTCTCGTCGTCGGAGACGCCGACGACCGACTGCGACGCGAGGATCGAGCCGACGCCGAGCGACCGGCCCGTCTCTTGCAGCGACGCCATCAGCGTCGCGGGGTCGGTGTCGTCGCCCGCGAGCTGCGCGAACTCATCAACGACGACCACGAGCGGCGACATGTCGCCGCTCTCCGAGCGCTTGACCATGTGCTGGCGGTAGGCCAGCAACAGCAGGTCCGCGAGTCGCTTCTGCGAGTCGTCGGAGGTGTTCACGGTGACGGTCGTGAGGTCGGCCGGCAGGTCATCGAACGACCACCCGTCGGTGTCGATCAGGTCGCGCATGTCCTCGTACTGCGTCTCAATGTCGTACAGCGCGGCGACCCCGAGCGGGGGAGCGTTCTTGGTGGGACCGCCCTCCGAGCGGAGGTAGTCGAGGTCGATCCGATCCGAGACGTACTCGGCCGGCTGCATCACACGCTGTCGGAGGTCATCGAGCGAGCGGACCGTGCCGTCCTTCTGGATCTTCTGCATGACCGTGCGGGCACGCTTCCGGTAGAACGAGCCGTCGCCTTCCCCGGAGGGGAACAGGCGCGTGATCCGGTCGGTAATTTCCTTCGCGTTGCCCTGGAACAGGTTCCACGTCGCAGGAGCCGCAACGGTGCTGCCGGTCGCGGCCGCGGCCGCGCGCAGCTCGGCGGCGTCCTTCGGGTTGCCCTTGCCGTCGATGAACACCACGCGCATGCCCTGACGGAGCATCGCCAACATCATCTGGAACAGCAGCACGGTCTTGCCCTGCCCAGACTCCGCGATGACGATCAGCCGAATGTCGCCGGCCTTCGTCGGGACGACGAGCCACCGGTTCGACCGGTCTGTCCAGGTCCGCACCTTCGACTGATCGCGGAAGCGATCGCGGAAGGTGCGGATCGTCGGACGCGCGATGTTCCCGACCGCGTACCCGTGTCGCAACTTGTGCGGCCCGGTGATCGCGTCCGCCTTCGTGCGCTCAGGTCGGCGTTCCTCCATGTTGAGCACGACGCCGATCCGTGACGCGGCCGATAGGTCCGCGGCGCGGATGCGTGCGCGCTCGATTTCCTCCTGCATCGACACGTCGTCAACCTGACGTCGAGCAACTGCACGAGCCAGTCGACGCCGCTTCCACGCCCAGCCGGCAGGCACCGCCAGCACCCCTGCTGCGAGGTTCAGCAGCCAGTAGGGGAGCACCGCCAGCAGCATCGCCGGCACCCACTCCGAGACGTCCCGCGAGAAGAATCCGGCGTCGATCGCGGCCGGCACCGCCGCCGCGATTTTGTACCCCTCCCAGACCAACAATGCGACTACCGCGAGCACGCCCACGATCACTGCGTAGACCCACCAGCGGGGCACCAGCCAGTACCGCGCTTTCGTCGGCGCGGTCGGCGGCGTAAGCCGCCAGACCAGCGCCGGCACGATCAGGATCGCCGCCAGGATGCCAAGCACCACGAGCACCGTCCGCACGATCACGTGCGGCGGCGTGGGCTCCTGGTGAGGACCGTCGTTGGGGCGGGCGGGTCGCCGCTCGCCCAGCCATCGCTTCTCGCTCATCGCGTCCACATCCCAACGCCCTCGCTCGGGCTCTCGATCGTCTGTGCAGTGGGTGCCGTGGCGTCGAACAGGCCAGGCGGGTACTCCGGTCCGACCCATCCTCCGGACCGGTCGAACACGTCAGCGACGTACACGCGAGACGCAATGTCTTGGCCCGGACCACGGGCCAAGCCAATGCGAACAGCACGAGCTGCGTCCGCCGTGCAGAGGTACACGACTCGCATTTCCGGATCAGCGTCGAGGCGTTCTCGGAACGACCGGAGAATGTCGCGGTACCGGTTGTTCCGCTTCGCCGTCAGCTCAACCTCGACCAAATCGAAAACCCCCTGGCGGGCGGCTGCGCCGTCTGCCTGGTGGTCGAATTCACGGCGAGCCGTATCACGGCTCCAGCCCCATCCCGCATTCAAGTACCGAGCGGACACGACCGACACCAGAACTTCGTGTCGCGTCGTTTGCCGGAGCAAATCAGGACGCCGCATCCCAGTCGCCTTCGGCGTCGCCCAGACCATCGTCCCGCGGGCCTGCGGGATGCGCGCCCGGTCCACCAGACCGACCTCCGACATGCGAGCCACCCACAGGAACGCGTTGCGCGCTGACACCTGCCCGACCGTCCCGTTCAGCGTCCCGAGCATCCAACGAATCCCGTCCATATTCGTCACTCGAACCATCCGGAACCAGTCGAACATCTGCTCATCCCTGGCCGTCACATCAACCACGAACACACCCCCTAAGACCATCTACCCCCATCACACTAACCCCAACCACTCACACTCACTACTGTTCTTCTCTCATCTGTTTTCCCCTGCCCTGCCCGTCCCCCTTTACGTCCGAACCTCCCACACACATAAGCTTGCGTTGTGCGTGGGAGGTTCGGACGCGGCGACAGCCGGGGGGACGGGCAGGGCAGGGGAAAACGCCCCATACCCCCATCACAAACAGTGATGGGGGTATGGGGTGGGGTGATAGCTAGCGAATCGCAGCTCCCGAGCGCGCCGTAGGCGCGTACTCGGCCATGATTCGACGCATGTCCTCCAGCGTCAACGACGCTGCACGTTCCCGCACAGCACGTTCCACCGCAGCAGCCTCGGCGGCTCGCTGACGAGCCCGTTCCTGCTCCTGGCGCTGACGTTCGAACGACGTCAGCTCCACGTCGCTGCACGCACCACGGAGCACCGTCGTGATGTACGCAAAGGGGTTCTTCCTCGCACCCCACGGCAGCAGCTCTCGACCAGTCACTCGCACCCACCGATCGACAGCCGCGCGTACGGACGAAGCGTTCCAGCGGGCGGGGTCGATGCCCGAGGCATCGAGCGCGTTCACCAGCCGGCCGATGTGCACCCCACGATCGTCACCGATAAACCGTGAAGCGGGCACGCCGAAGAACTCCGCGAGTTGCCCGGCGAGCTTTTGGAGCTGCAATCGGTCCTGCCCCATCTGCGGGACGGGACGATTTCTCGGGAATCGTTGACCTTCATTCCGTCGAGAGCCTGGCCGCGGAGCGGCCTTCGCGCGCGAAGCGCGGTTGACTAGTGATTTCTTACTGGACTTAACCCTCATCCCCTTCGGGGACGAGGGTAGGTGCTCAATTTGCACGGACTGCAAATATGCGGGGATGACGAAGGCACGGTTGTTCGCCACCTTCACCTGCCGGCGACCGGTGTCCGCCTCGGCCGCTTCCCGCTCGTCTCCGGTGAGCCACCCACCGGCCGTGAGCAACGCCGTCGCCCCCAGCGCGGCCATGAGAGCCCGTACCCGCCGCACGCTGCTCTTGGACACACCCACCAGGTCCGCCAGCGACTCGTGCGACCGTGCCGCGTTGCGGCACGTGTCGTAGTCGGACGTCGCGACGTCGGCCGCAGCGACCTTCATCGCCATGCGAACGCTGACCTGCGCGAGACGCCGGCAGGCGTCGCCCGTGGGCGTGGACAGCAGCCCCTCGAACATCGCCAACCACTGCGCGTGCGAGCGCGGCGTGCGGAGCCCCTGGAGCACCGTCGACGGCACCGTCCGGAGCCACACCCGACCCTCCCTCGGTGCACCGGACTTGTACCCCGTTTCGTTCGGGACGGCGACGTCACCGGCACGCACGATTCGGCCGCTCATGTCCCGCTCGCGGGGCTCGTGCGGAGCCCACGAATCGGTCACCACATCGAACAGCTCCATCGCCCGCTGGACCCGGCCCCAGACGACCTCGGTCAGCCGGACAATCTCCGTGGAGTGGATGCCGGGATGCTCGACCATCGTCGCCGCGATCGCCACCGTCTGCGCCTCGGTGAGCCCGACGCGCAGCAGTGCCCGCTCGCCCTCGGGGGAGCACAGGAACGCCACGACGTGCTGGAACCAGGGGTCCTCCATCACGTCCCACTTGGGACGTGGAACGTCCTGTCCGCGCGTCGTGTCGTGTACAGAGTCAGTTGCAGGCGTTATGATCGACCCGTTCTCGCGGTTCGCCCCGCGGGTACGACGAAGGCCCGGCTCTCCAGCCGGTCTTCTTCCGAAATCGCCTCGGTCCTGTTAGGTCGGCAAACTCAACCAGGATCAGGCGCAGTGCTTACGGCCCCCGCCTCAGGCGGGGGCCTCACTCGTTAACGCGAGTCGATAGGCAGCTCCCCGCTACGGTCCTTCTCAGGCATCCACGCCGGGATGCCCTGGATGGTCAGCTCGGATCTCGTGTGCTCAGCCATGAGTTCGAGGAACACCGAGGCCGAGACGCCGGCTGCTGCGGCCATGTTGGCGATGAGATCGCGCGATGCGCGTTCAATCTTCCAACCCGGGATTACCGGATCGACCATCGACCCCCGGGGCCTGCGTGGCTGACTCATGCGACCCACCCTAGGGTTATATGCAACCTTAGGTCGAGAACCACACGCCGCGTGTCGCGGGGGAGAGCTGCTTGTCGTCAGACGGCGTCAACGGCAGCCGCAAGCTTGCGGTGCCTGACTGCTGCGCGCCACACCCAGGCTTGGAAAAGCTGACCATCAACGAGCCACCGGACGCATACAGCGTCCGGCGTCGATGAGACGGCCACCGCATCAACACGATGCTGGGTGCCGTCGTTCCGCGGCACCCACGCGCGAACCGGTCGCAGTCCGGCGCCCTCTACAGGTGTGCCGATGGCCTCCGGGGACAAGGAGTACCGCGCTTCCTCCGGCGCGGTGTACCGGTCCCGACGTCGTGAGCCCACGAGCGGAAGCGTACGGAACAGCGCCGACACCGCGGCCGACGCGAAGATGGACCCATGAGCGCCATGCAGACCGTCGTAGTTCGGTGCGACTTCCGTCCGTGCAACGCTTTCATCGCACCGATGGACTTCCCCGGCGACAGCATCGAGGGAGCACGGATCGTCGCGAGGACACACGGCTGGCTCACCGCAGACCACGGCGAGGGAGCCCGCCGGCTCGGGGATTTCTGCCCCGAGCACGCGGTCGCGAACGCCATCTGGCAGCGGTAGATCGAGGTTCAGGCCACTTGAGGTAGCCGTACATGTCATCGTTGAGCATGACCCCGCGGGACGACCTACCTCCGCTGCCCGACCGGCTCCTCGGCGAGGCGCAAACTCGGACCCGGAAAGCTATCGCTTCCTGGCACGATAACGACCTAGGACTAGTGGTGCTCCTTGCGCCGGCCGCGGTTGAGCTGCTGTGCAAGGCGGTCCTCTGGACCGTGAATCCAGCCCTGCTGACACCCGCGTCGCCGCCCGAACTGATGGAGAAGGCTCTCGCCAGATTTGCCCGCGGTGGCGACCCAGAAGCCTCAGACGCACGCACCGTCACACTGGCAGGTGCGCTGTCTCGCTTGCGGACGCTCCACCCGGACTTCCCACTAGAGAGGGGGAGAGTGTCGAGGCTCGTAGACGCCAGGAACGGGTCAGCACACATCGGCGCGGCCGCGGACGTCCGTCATGTGCTGCTCGACTGCATAACCGTGACGGACTTCCTGCTGGATCAGCTAAGCAAGGACCGCTCGGCGTTCTATGGGGGCGATCAGGCGACTGTCGATGCCCTGGCGATCGAGCACCAGGGTTCGATCGAGGCTGCTGTGCGCATGCGTATGGCAGCGGCCCGGAACCTGATGATGAGACGCGAGGAACAGGACGGCGAGGACTACGACGCCCGCACAGGCGAACGCGAAGCAATGCGCTGGAAGCTAGACCCCGAAAAGTACGTGCCCGGGGGTACAAGCACAGACGCCGACTGCCCAGAGTGTGGTCGCACAGGCCGGCTGTTCGGCTACGCCGATGCCGAAGCCGAGGTGGACTGGGACGTTGAAGCCCTTGGGGGAGGACAGTACGAGGCCATTCCCCTGGGGTACTGGCAACCCTTGTTCGACCCGGTGAGCTTCCGCTGCAACGTGTGTGACCTACAGCTGAGCGGGCCGGAGGAACTGCGACTCACTGGCTTGCCATCGAGTCGCTTCATGCTCGCTGCTGACGCGCTCGATGATCCAGGCTTTGACTTCGACGCCCTAACAGAGGCGAAGTCCGACTACGGCGACTGACCGGCAGCAGCCTCCACTGCGTGGCCGCTGGCAAAGACACCTAGTCTCTCGACATGACTCCCTCCGCGGTGGTGCCGATCGTGACCGTCGTCCTCGCGGCCGTTCTGTCGTACTTCTTTGCCCGTCTTGGAGCTAGTGGCGAGGGGAAGCAGCAGCACGAACGTTGGCTCCGCGAACAACGTCTGGATGCATACAAGACGTTCTTGGCGACGGCCGACAAGTGGGCAACGCGAGCCAAAGGCCCTGATACTGGGACCGATTGGGAACCTGGGCAGGATTTCTACGACGAGATGACGGCCGCAGAAGGTGCGGTGGAGCTGTTGGGGCCCGGCGACGTTGTGGCAGCTATGGATCCGATCAGGTCTGCCGTCCTCCGGCTTCAGGAGGTACGCGACGTCGGCGCGACGACCGCGGCGCAGGACTACTGGTCGTGCCAGCGTGCTTTCGTCCATGCTGCGCAGCAGCAGATGCACCCTCGCAAGCGATCTGGTTCCGACCGATAGACGAACGTCGTCCGGACGGCGCAACGACGGCGCAACACGCCGTGGGATGCGCGTCCGATAGACCCGTCCGGAACTGGTTCCGGTGACCGGGCTTCATGTGAGACTGCTCGCCATGAGCGGGAACCTGATCGGCTACGCCCGTGTCTCGACGGAGGCCCAAGACCTCGCGGCGCAGTACGCGGCGCTGGAGGCCCTGGGAGTGCCGCGTGCACGCACGTACGTGGATCACGGGCTCTCCGGTACCCACCGGGACCGTCCGGGCCTCAGAGAGGCCCTGGCCGCGTGCTGGGAGGGTGACACTCTGGTCGTGACGAAGCTCGACCGCCTCGCGCGATCACTCAGCGACGCGACGGCGATCGCGGCCGAGCTGACCGAGCGCGGGGCTCGTCTCAGCCTCGGAGGGTCCGTGCACGACCCGCGGGACCCGGTTGGCCGGCTGCTGTTCAACGTCCTGGGGATGGTCGCTGAGTTCGAAGCGGACCTCATCCGGCAGCGCACTAGGGAGGGGCTGCGAGTCGCGGCGGCGAAGGGCCGGCTGAAAGGTCGCCCCCCGAAGCTCTCGCCAGCGCAGGAGCGGCACCTGGTGGAGCTGCACGCCGAGCGGCGCGACGACGGCAGCCGGAAGTACACCGTGGGGGAGCTGGCAGAGCTGTTCGATGTCGGCCGCGCGACGGTCTACCGCGCCGTGGACCGAGCGGAGCGAGGGTGACGATCCTGGTGGCGACACGCTGTTTTACTGTGGCTACCGCTGTGGATAACTACACGGCTGTAACACTTTTTTGACGCACGTTTGCACCATTTCAAACGGCACCAGATGCCCGCCGATCCGCGTCATTACGCGGATCGAGGCGGGTCGCGCGGGGCCAGCGACGCGCAAGAGGCGTTGCGACTTCCACACATGCCCCTGAGTTAGTGGGCGGTCGCCGGTAGAATGGTGTTGTGCCCACCCGGGTACATGAAACGACCCCCCTGGTTCAACGTGCTACCAACACGTCGGGGAGGCCGAATCAATTTTTTTGTTGGCAGTCAAGTTAAGGATCCCGTAGTGGAAAAAATAACCGGACGACTTAATCGTACCGTTCTCGGTACGAACATGTCCAACGCCGCCCGTAACGGCGGCGCGTACGCGAACGCAACAGTCATCGTTGCTTACGCGTGTCTCGTGCACGAACTGCAACCGGTACTGCTGGCCGTTTTGACGGCCGTCGGGCTCGGCTGAGACGACGTAGAGCGGGCGGGAGAACCTGATGGTTCTCCCGCCCGCTCTCTCTGACACCGCGGTGTCAGAGAGCGGACTGACGGTAGAACCACGCTTCGTCGTCCATGCCGGCGAACAGCTTGGTGTCACCGGGGACAGGAACGGCGAGGTCCACGCCGGGGCGTAGGACGGTGAACCCGGCCTGAGCGAAGAACGGCGCGACGTCGGGTGCGCAGTGGCCGGCGACGAACTCGATCGGTGCCGGCAGAATCTGGCCGACCATGTTCAGGAGCACCGACGCGACACCAGCGTTCCGCCAGCGTTCGGCGGTGGCGATCGCGTCCACGAACACGATGGCTCTGCCTTGTACGTTCGCGGCGGTGACCACGACGGCTCCCATGAGGCCGTGGTGGGGGTGTTCTGCCAGGAGGACACCGCGCGGCTCGTCGTCGCTCTCCTGGACGCGGGTGTGGTGCCCGACGTCGGCCAGCAGCTCGTTCACTCGTGCGACGTCGGTCAGCTCGTACCGGCGCATGATGACGCCTCGCGCCAGAAGGTCTCTGGCGCGGGACATGTGGGTCCGGTAGACGACGGCCGTGGACGTCGCCGCCCACCCGATGCCGCTGCATGTTGCGGCGTCGGGGCGGTCGCTGCCAGGCCGGCCGGCAAGATCGGCCTCCACCAGCTCGTACGGGAACCAAGCGGGGTAGCGCCCCGCGAGGTCCGAGGCACTGAGCCCGCGGCGGCGGAGCAGCGGGCTCGGCAAGTAGTCGCCGGCACGCGAGTACATGGGGCTGCCGTCGTCCCACGTCATGTGCGGGCCGATGTGTTGGTTCGCGAGGGACGGCTCCATGAACACGTCCGTCGCCTCGACGGCGACGATGCGGGCCTTTGGCGCGCACCAGGACACGTCACGGCCGGCGTAGTCGGGATCGTCCTCGACGTTCCCGACAGGTTCAACTCGGTACAGCGACCCGCGTTCGAACACCACGCCGGTGTCCTGGTCGGTGCGCTGGAACTTGGCGGCGTAGGCGCGGGCGAAGTCGCGATCGGAGCTGAAGTACACGCGGTCTGGGCGGGTGACGCCGAGCGCGTAGCCGCGCTGGAGGCTGTGGGTGGTCGGAGTGCTCAACGAGCGCTCCGCGTCGTCGCGTGACAGCAGCTCGTCACCGACCGAGAGACCGGGTGCACCGCCGTGCCAGTAGCGCGTGGGTGCTCGCTTCGTCGCGAGGTAGTCACGTCGCTGTGCGGTCTGCTGACGCTGGGCCTTGGCCTTCTTGCCGGACACCTAATCTCCATCCCTCGTGGTCACTCGAACCGCACGGTCCGTCGTCGCGGCCGTTGCCGCCACGCTGCGGTCGGGATGCCGTAGAGCACTCCCGGCCCGGTCTGTTCGTCCCCGACGTACAGGACACGGTTCTTGGTCGGCGCGCTCGCGCGCGGCCCTCCGGAGCCCTGCACGGCGTACACGCGGCCGCGCCGCGGCCGCGTGTGCCAGAACCACGCATCTTGTCGAGCACCGTCGCGGTGCTCGACTACTGCGCGGGTGCCGTGGGGGCCGACGTAGGTCACGTCGAGCACCCGTACGAGCCAGACGTCGGAGTCGAGTGCGTCGGCCGCGGCTGACAGGTAGACGTCGCGCAGGCGCGCTTTCCGGGCGCGTGGGGCGAACCAGCCCCATCGCGCCGGCCCGAGGCTCCACCAGCGCATCCCCCAGAGCGTCGCCCAGGCCACGAACGCGAGCCCGCCGATGACGGCGATGAGAGTCGGGAGCCACCCGATCCGATGCGTGAAGTGATCGACGGCTGCGGCGATGACGAACGCCGGGATCGAGTAGCGGAGGACCCTGCTGCTGATCCGGTGTGTCCGGTACAGCGCGTCGTTGTTGCTGAGGTAGCTCCGGAGCCACGCTGGGGCGCTCATGACGGGAGGACGGCGAATCGTGGGTCGCTGGCGATGAGGGTCTGCACGAGGACGTCGAGCGCGGCCGGGTACCACCCGTCCAGCTCGGCGTCGAGGTCCTCGACGGCCTGGTGCAGCGCGTCCACCAGGCCGTCGTCCAGCGTGATCGTGACGGCCATCCGAGGGCTCCTAGAGGCCCTTGGCGACCGCCGCGGCCGCAGCGAGCCATGCTCGCTGCGTCGCGGGTCGGAGCTGCCCGTAGCGGAGAATCCCGTCCACGAGAGCGGGGTCGAACGGGATCGTGGCGACCTCGCGTGCGAGGTTGCCGTAGTTGCCGGCCACCCGATCAAGGGTGTGCTTGTCCGCGTTGGGGTTCGCCTGCGAGACGATCACGACGGCGTTGCTGGCGAGCTGGCCGTACTTCCCGCCGCGGTCGCTGAGTGCTTCCAGCAGCAGCGCGCCGGCCTCGGCGTGGTCGTCCTTCGTCGTCGTCGCGACGACGAGCTGGTCCGTCTGCTCGACGGCGCGGAGCCACATCGGGTCGGACTCGTCGTTGCCGGAGTCGATGAACACGAGGCGGTAGTACTTTGCCGCCACGCGGTGAATGGCATCCACGGTGTCCTCATCGAACCGCTGGCTGGAGGCCAGCAGGTCGGGCTTGCTGCGGAGGACGTCGTACCGGTCACGGGTCTGGTGGTGCACGAAGTGCGCCAGGTCCGCGGACTGCGCGCCGGTCCCCACGAGCCGATCGACCTCGGGGAGCAGGTCGAGGATCGTCGCGTCGTGCGGCCCCTGCTCGGTGCGCCAGCCGAGCGTGCCGCGGGTCTGGTTGTTGTCCCATGCGAGGACGCCGGCACCGCCGTAGCGCGCGAACACGGCCGACAGCATGATGTCAGTCATCGTCTTGCCGACGCCGCCCTTGCCGTTCACGACGGTGATGGTGCGGGGTCCGGGCCAGTGCTGGCTCACGAGCCGCGCCCACTCGCGTTCCTTACGCTCGGCCTCGGAGGGTGAGATGCGGATACCGATGCGAGCGAGGACGCCGCGGAGGCCCTGCGTAGCAGGTTCCTCGGTCTGCTCCGGCGTGAGGAACGACTGCCGGGCCTGACGGCGCGTCTGCGGGGCCTCTGCCTCGAGCGGAGCCGGGGCTGGTGCAACTGTCGCGGCTGGAGCTGCGGGAGCCTCAGAGGCCGGCTCAGGGGCGACCGGAGGCGAGTCCACTGCGGCGACCGCGGGTGCGGTCGGCACGACCGGCGACGTCGGCGCGGGAGGGCTGACCGGCGCGCTGACGGCCGTGACGTGTGTCGGCGCTGCTGGGACGGCCGGCGCCGGGGCCGGCTCATCCTCAAGGGGTGTCACCGTGCCGGCGACGTCGATGCGGAGCCGGTACGAGCCCGTGGGGTCGTTCGCGGTGATGACGACCGGCTGTCCGGCCGGCTTCACGACGTCCGCGACGATCTTCTCCAGGGCAGCTCCGATGGTGGTCGGCATGTCCTTCTCGCGGAGCTGCTGCTCGCGGCCGTCGATGACGAGCGTCCCGGTGCCGTCCTCGGCCGCGGTCACGATCACGTCAGGTGTGGTGCTCATGGTGGTTTCCCCTCCGTCGTCTACTTGGTCACGTTCAACGGCTCGTTGCCGGGACCGAGTTGGTAGTGCAGGTGGTTGCAGGTGTCGGACAGCTCGTGCATGACCTTCAAGGGCGGCGTCGCGCCGCACCCGATCTGGCCGATGGCCGCACCCTTGTTGCTGATCTGGTCGAGCTTCGGAATGAGCTTCACCGCGCCGGCATCGCGACCCGTGGTAGCGATGCCGTCGAACGAGTAGAAGTCCACGGCCTTCCCCTGCCAGTGCAGCGAGTAGACGCCGGCACCGGGGGTGGACCCAGTGCAGCGGCGGTTGAGGTCGCTGATGCCGATCTTCGGGAACGTCTGGGTCGCGACGACGATCACCTGGAGAATCCGGGTGTCGATCGCGCACGAGCCGACGAACTTGTCGTCGTCCCAGTTGTTCGGGTCCGCGATCGCGGACACCTGGTCGCGGTAGGCCGGGGTGAGCCATTGGATCTTCCCTTGGCTCGTCGCGGTCATGATCTGCGCCGCCAGCTCTTGGCCGTTGCCGTTGACGTTGATCGAGCCGCCCCCGGTCTGGCACCCGCCGCCCGAACCTCCGGTGAGGCCGGCGACGACTTGCTGCGCCGTGGTCCAGAACTTCGTGTAGTAGCTCGGGTCGGCGTTGCCCTGCACAGCGTGCGCGGCCTCGGTCGGCTGCATCTGCTGCCAACCGGGAACCTTCAACAGCGCCTTGTAGAAGTTCGTGGAGCTGATCGTGGCGTCCATGCGATCTGAGTAGGACCCCCAGACGCCGTTGTCGCGCTGCTGGAACAGACCGCGCGAGTCCGGACCTGCCGCGTCGCCCTTGTCGAGGATGCGGAGCCCGGATTCGCCCATCGCCGTCATCACGGCGATGTTCACGCCGTAGGACGGGACGCCGAGGCTGTTCCCGGCGTCGATGATCGCTGAGGCGTTGGTGAGCTGTTCGCCGGAGTAGCCGGCGATCGCGGTCGTGCTGCCGACCGTGGTCGCACCGCCCGCGGTGCACGGCTGCGTCCCGGTGTCCTCGGACTGCGAGGTCGTGGCCACGATCATCACGGGCGCGAAGATCAGCATCGACAGCACCGCGAGGATCGCGATCGGCACTGCGAGCTTGATTCCGAGTCCGATGCGAGAACCCGCGGCGACCGCGGATTCCAGCGACGACGGTGACCGGTCAGACATGGGGCTACGCCTCCCCGTAGAACAGCGTCTCGACCTTCGACACCACCGGCCGTTCCCCGGTGGTGTCGATCGTCATCCGGAACGACGCAACCAGGTTGGTGTCGCGGCCCGGATCGAGCAGCACGTCCACGGTGCCCTCCCACTGAGGGCTCACCGTGGACACGTCCCGCCACGTCCACTCGCGCACGTTCACGCTGTCGCCGGACAGGTACTTCCCGTCGAAGAACGTGCGCCGCTCGGAGGCGAGGTCGCTGCGAGCTGCCGGTGCGGTGCTGTCCTGCCACCCCTTGTTCGTGAAGTACGCGACCACCCAGTCCGAGCCGAGCGTCTGCGGGTCGGTCACGGCCTGCTCGGTCGGCGTCGCTGACGGTGCCACCGACGACGAATCGTCGTCGGTGTCCGTCATGCCGGCGTCACCGTCCTGGTGCAGCACCTTCACCGGTCCGGCGTCGCGGCCGTCGTCTCCGTTGGCCTGAGCGATCAGACCAACGGTCGCGATGCCGCCGAACACGACGATCGCCCCGACGATCAACACCACCGGGTTGCGGGGTGCGAAGAACGCCGACCGCGTACGGTCGCGCTGGTCCTGCTTGGCGTCGATCAGCGCCTGGCGGCGTGCCGCGCGAGCTGCGCGCCGGCCCTGCTTTCGTTGTTCCCGCTTCGACAGCTCGGGCTCGGGAACGTCCTCATCGAGGAAGTCGTGCGGAGCCATCTACCGCTCCCCTCGGTCGATGCGCGGCCGCGGCCGCGCTGCCGGCGTCGGGGCCGGCGGCTGCGTGCGAGCCTGCGGCCGCGGAGTCGGCTGCGATGACGCACGGGTCTGCGCCTGGCGGGGCTGCGCCTGTCGGGTCTGCGACGACGGGGCCGCGCGGAACTGCGGCGAGGTCCGCGACGCCTGCGGCGGTCGCCCGGTCCGAGACTGGTAGCCCTTCCGGCCCAGCTCCCGTGCGCTCTTGCCACGGTCGGCCTTCGTGTACGCCGGCCCCTGACGGGTCGTGCGGCGCACGCTGCGCCCGTCACGGGACGCCGAGAACTTCACTGGTTGCCGGGTCGCTGGCAGTGGCGGCACGACACCATCCCCATTCGTCTGGTTCCCGCCGCCTGCCGGTGCGGGCTCCGGACGACGCGCGATACGACGCATGCCCTTTCGCATGTAGGAGCCGGCGCTGGTCGCTGCGCGCGCGGTGCGATCGACACCGCCGACCGCGCCGCGGCCGGCCCGTACGAGGCCGCTGGTCGCGCCGCGAGCTCCACGGCTTGCGCCACGAGCTCCGCTCGACAGCCCCCGGGTCGCCATGCGGGTGATCGCCGCTCCAGCGAGGAACGATCGGCCGATGCCGGACCCCTGTGTGCCCACGATCTGCAACAGGTGCTTGCGGAGCGAGAACGCGGTGATGACCACCATGATGATGAGCCCCAGCGACACGAACCATCCGGCCGAAGCGGCGGCGATGAACACGGCCGCGACGAGGACAGTGGTCGCTGAGAACGTCAGCAACGCCATGAAGGTGATCATGATCGCGCCGACGAGGGTTTCCGCCCATGCGACGCCCCAGCGTCGCGGGAGTCCGGGGATCACCCACAGCGCGGCGAAGAACACGCCCGCCAGCAGCAGCATCGCCGTGAGGACGACGCCCGCGAGGGCGGAGAACCCGATCACGAGCATGAGCACGCAGAACACGAGCGCGGATGCGAGCGAGAGCAGCACGATCCCGAGACGAGGACCCCAGTTCTCGCCCTTCACCCACTGACCCGTCTCGGTGTCCTTGCCGGCTCCCCGGTCACCGTTGCCCTCAGTCGGGTACACGGTGTCCTTGATGACGTCCGAGCGGGCGTCGTTGGTGGCGTCAGCTTTGAGCATGGTCTTGCCGTACTTCTGGCATGCCTGAATCGACCCGAACTGTGCCAGGCACCAAGGAGTTGCGGCGAAGTCGCGCCAGATCGCATCCCCGGTCTTGCGGAGGGCGGCGTCCTTGGACGTGTTGACGCTGTAATCGACTTCGTTCCACTTCAACGGGTACTGCCCGTTACCGCTGATCGCGTCACCAGTGACGGACAGGATCATGTCCGAACCGGTGGTCCGCACCTTGTCGATCCCGGTCGTGAACACGGCTGTGTTGGTCGTCAGACCGACCGCGAGCACGCCCGCGGCAACCATCCACGCGAGCTGCCCGAACCACGATCCACGAGCCTGCTTACCCTGCGCGTACGCGACGACGGCCCCGAGCGCGAGAGCGGTCGGGAACACCCACTCCAGCAGCGTGCCCGACGCTCCGGATATCAGCGAGTCCGTCGCATCGGTGAGCCCTGGAACACTCGTACTGCCGAACAGCCACCAGGTGAGCCCGATCGTCATGTAGACCACGAGCAGCAACAGCAGCATCAGCAGGTTCGACACGTCGTCCATGAGCCGAGGGCCGGCATCAGCGAAAGTGCGCTCCATGTCGTAGGCGAGGATCCAGTGACCGAACGAGTAGGACTCGAACAGCGTCTTGTTGCCGCCCTCGGACATGTCCCGGATCGGGATCAGCTCGCCAGCCTGGAGCGTCTTGGTCTCCTTGCACGAGTGATCGGAGACGCACTTCAACGGCTGCGGGTCTGCTGCCTGTGCCATGTCCGCGGCCATCGCGCCACCGGACCCGAGCATCCAGACCACCAGGAAGGTGACGAAGAACCACTTCACCTGTCGACGGGTCGGCAGGAATCGACGGACACCGGCCCGCGGGACGGCGGGGACGACCGTGCTCAGTCGGTGAGTGTTGAACACTGGTCCTTCTCCTCGTCAGTCTGCGCGAGGGCGCGGCACGTGGCCTTGTGCGGCGTCTTGGTGGGGTTGTCGTTGTCGTACGCCGGCTCGGAACGCTTGATCGTCCACGAGTCGCCCTTCTTGGTCAGGCTGTAGGCGTCCCAGTTGCTGTACTTGCCGGTGCCGTTCTTGCCGTCGATCCGCACGAGGGCGGTGTAGCCGCTGTCCTCCTGCCAGACGCCCGCCACCTGCTTGGTCTGACCCTTCACGGTGTCGCTGGCCTGGAGGGCCACCTTCGACACGGCGTCCTTGTCCTGGTTCCCGGCACACCCGGTGAGTAGGACTGCGGCCGCGAGGGTGACGGCTGCGGCGCTGATGATGCGTCGGTTCATGATGCGATCGCCTCTCGTTCCTCGTCCTCGGCTTCGATTTCGTCGCCGCGGCTGGGGTTGGTGTTGAGCTGCTTCCGGATGCGCTCGTTCGGCAGCTCGATCTGCACGCGGGTTGCGCCGGTTCCGGAGTCCGCGACCCACACGAGGGCGTCACCCTTGATGTCGCCGCGGCCACGGTCCGGGATGCTGAGACTGCCGATCAGACGGCGGTTGTCGGCGTAGCTGCCGTCGTCCTCGGGAAGGTGCAACATCGCCGCGAGGGCGTCCTGCTGCGCGACGGACTGGAGCTGGAAGCCGTAGACAGCCACGAGCTGTTCCACGAGCCCTTCGACGCCCGCGACGCCCTCGGCGTCCTGCGAGTCGAGCACCAGGTGCGTGCCGTTGGCGCGACCTGTTCGCGCGGTCTGGTCGAGGAAGGTCTGTCCGTCGCTCATCCGGAGGATGCGGTGAACCTCCGGCATCGCGACGAGCTTTGGCATGGAGAGCATCTGCTGGCTGGACGTGATGTGCATCGAGTGCGTGAGCACGGCGCGCTGCACGGCCACGGAGAGCTTCTGCTTCTGGTCCCACTCCGACACCGGCTGGTCCGCGGGCGGGTCCTGGATGCCCGGTGGGAGCTGGATGTTCCACAGTCCCGGCTTGTTCTGGAGCACCTGAACGCCCTCCAGCGGCCCCATGACGAGCTTTCCGAGCGGCGTCTGCGAGAGCGCCT
>Ga0308167_1002454_pt1 | contig 17157 bp, 16 predicted proteins | sample PhyCR1_2_FD_202138 | JGI IMG/M metagenome (GOLD analysis project Ga0308167, IMG submission 202138) | Phyllosphere microbial communities from UC Gill Tract Community Farm, Albany, California, United States - DLSLRC.R1 | ecosystem: Host-associated > Plants > Phyllosphere > Unclassified | place... | reverse complement strand
ATTACAAATCTCGAGCTCACGCGAAAGATAACGGCTTTTCTTTTCTAGACAACTCGACCAGCAGGTCCACTTCGCCACGCTCATGGCACATATCGAGCGCAAGCAGGAGTGGAGCAGCAGGCAAGTGCTGGAAGCAGACTACAAAAAACCCTACGCAATCAGCGAAAACTCTTACAATTCATCTCCAGATTTCATACGACCATTTTTGCCCTTACAGGCACAAGAGATAGAACTGTGAGCGACTCTGACCTCTCACCTACGCCACTCGTCGACGTAAGGACGCTGGCCGCGTCTCTTCAGCGTTTCGCAGATGATCGCGACTGGCAGCAGTTCCACTCCCCCAAGAATCTCATCTTGGCTCTCACCGGTGAGGTAGGGGAGCTGTGCGAGATCTTCCAGTGGATGAGCGATGCCGATTCGCTTTCTGCAGCAGCAGACCCCGAGATCGGCCAAGCCGTCCGGGACGAACTGGCGGACGTGCTGATGTACTTGGTTCGCCTAAGTAGCGTACTTGGTGTTGACCTCAACGAAGCGGCGACACGGAAACTCGCCTCGAACGGCCAGAAATATCCTGTGGATAAAGCCAAAAGCAACAGCAAAAAGTACGACCGACTCTGACCTATCCGAATCTAAGGACGACCCGTGATCGTTTACGCTGCGACCAAACAGCAATTTCTTAAAGACAACGATAACGATGACATCGAGGAGGTGATCCTCAGGCATTACAAGGATGCTACTGGCAAGAACGTCGGCACTTCGGAAATCAGGTCGTGGCAAGGCTCCCTGACATACATGGCCAAGGTTCTTAGAGATGAAAGCCTGCCCTGCGATGCAGGCTTGGCAATCGAACTGCATATTCCGCAGTCGTCGAAGCGAATTGATTTTCTACTCACCGGTCGCGACGAGAGCCAGGCAAAAAAAGCCGTATTGATTGAGTTGAAGCAATGGAGCAAGGCCAGCGCCACATCCAAGGATGCCATCGTCAAAACTGCATTGGGCGGCGGGCTCGTTGAAACCATTCACCCGTCTTACCAAGTATGGTCATACGCAGCGTTGCTGGAAGGCTTCAACGAGGCCGTGTATGACAAAAGCATTGAGATCCGTCCGTGTGCCTACCTCCATAACTACGTCAGCGACGGCATCATAGACTCAGCTCACTACGAACCTCATATCAGTAAGGCTCCACTGTTCCTGAAAGGTCCGGAAGAACTCGGCAAACTCCGAAACTTCCTGAAGAAGCATATTGTTCACGGCGACAACAAACAGATTCTGTACGAACTGTCGGATGGAAAAATCCGCCCCTCCAAAGCGCTCGCCGAAGCCTTAAGCGGACTGATGAAGGGCAAACCAGAATTCGTATTGATTGACGATCAGAAAGCAATTTTCGAGTCAGCACTCGCTGCGGCAAGCGAAGCTTCCGACCAAGCGCCAAAGGTGCTGATTATTGAGGGGGGACCAGGTACCGGGAAAACTGTTCTGGCTATCAATCTGCTGGTGAAGCTCACCGAACTGAAGTTGTTGAGCAAATATGTCTCCAAGAATGCCGCCCCACGCAAGGTCTACGAAAGCAAACTGGTTGGCACAATAAAACGCAGCCATTTTTCGAATTTCTTTTCAGGCTCTGGGGCGTTCATCGACACTGAGCCCAACACATTCGATGCGCTTATCGTGGACGAAGCCCACCGGCTGAATGAGAAAAGCGGGCTTTATGGGAACCTAGGCGAAAACCAGATCAAGGAGCTGATTGAATCAGCGAAATGCTCAATTTTCTTCATCGATGAAGACCAGCGTGTGACCCTGAGCGACATCGGCAGCAAGCAGGCTATACGCGCCTTTGCGAAAGCCAAGGGGGCTGTGGTCGAGGAATATGTGCTCTCTTCACAGTTTCGCTGCAGTGGTTCTGACGGCTACATGGCATGGCTGGATAACGTGCTAGGCATTCGCTCGACAGCAAATCCGACGCTCACCACCTCGGAGTACGACTTCAAGGTATTCGACTCACCTCAGGCGCTGCATGCCGCCATTGACGAGAAAAACCATGGAAACAAGGCTCGTGTGGTCGCGGGCTATTGCTGGCCTTGGTTGAGCAAGAAAGACTTCACCGCAGCTGATATCGTGATTGGTGACTACAAGCGCCAATGGAATCTGGATCAGGATGGCAGCCTGTGGATCATCGCTGAGAACTCCATCGAGCAGGTTGGCTGCATTCATACTTGCCAAGGTTTGGAAGTCGATTACATCGGGGTGATCATCGGACCAGACCTAGTCGTACGTGACGGCAACGTAGTGACATCCCCGGATGAGCGCGACAAGCACGATAAATCAATTCGTGGCTGGAAAAAAATGATGAAGGAGCAGCCTTCCCTAGCGAAAAAAGAAACAGACCTGATCATCAAAAATACCTACCGAACCCTGATGACGCGCGGGATGAAGGGTTGCTACCTCTACTGCACCGACAAAGAGACTGCGCACTACTTTGAGAGTCGCCTGAATAACACAACAAACACTGACGTCGCCTTCGACTAAGGGGCGACTTTACCTTTGGGCAGGTAAGGACCTATGAGCAGGTGCCGATCAGCTGTATTTCGCCACTAACGATGGCCGACGTTTTTACGACTTTTGTTTGATAAAACCGACCCCAAATGCTTGAGGGGTCGGAGCTCAACAGACGCTTGTCCATCTGCAGACAATGGAATTCAGTCAGATACTGGTTTCAGCCAGACTAGATCTTTAAGAAACTGCTTTATTACCACCTCGATACAGCTCAATCGCCGGGCCGCCCCCACAACTCACCGCCCAAAAAACGCATACCCAAACCCCAAAACCTTCGCGTCCTCCCCCTCCCTGCCCAAAAACGATACCCCCACCGGCAAATCCCCCTTGATCACTCCCGCCGGCACACTGACCTCAGGAAACCCCGTAGCAGATGCAATATACGACGACGCATAAGTATCACTGGACCCACACACATAACTGTCATCCGTAACCCCATGCACCACCGAAGCCGGGCAATTGATCGTCGCGAAGAAAAGACTGTCCACCCCGCTCCCCTTCATGATGTCCGTCAGTTGCGCGCGCAGCTGCGGAATCTTTTTCGAGAGGATGGAGATATACAACGGCGAATCGGTACTCGCCGTATTCGATACAGCTTCTAGTCCAGCGAGGCGTGCCGGGTTCATACCATGTGCTCCATTTTCAGCCTGATTCTGTTTCGCCAGTTCGAGAAATTGCGCAAGCGTTCGCGGTTGCCCTAAACCGAGGGTGGACAGATACCGTTCAAATTGCGGTTTGAATTCGCTCTCGCCAACTGGCCCCAACACATCGGTCCATAGCGTTTCAAAAGCCTTTGGAAGAATGATAGAGACAACACGCGCGCCGCGTTTTCGAAGGGTCTCCTGAGCGGCTTCGAAGACCGCATCCACCTCAGAATTGGCGCCTTTGAAGTTGCTGACCACGCCGATGGTTTTGCCTTGCAGCGTGGCGCGGCTGAGCGTGGGTTGGAACTGAATGGTGTCGACAGGCAGTTCAAGGGTTGCTGCGTCGCTTTTATCTTGGCCCTTGATCGCATCGAGCACGATGGCTTGGTCCATGACGCTGTTGGTGATCACGCCAGCAGTGTCGAACGTGAGCGACAGCGGGATGACACCGCTGCGGCTGATCAAGCCCTGCGAAGGTCGGAAACCCACGGTGCCAGTGACGCTGGCCGGGACGCGGATTGAGCCGCTGGTGTCCGACCCTAGTGCAAACGGTGCAAATCCTGCAGCCACGGCGGCTGCGGAGCCGCTGCTTGAGCCGGAAGCATCACGTTTGGTGTTTCTTGGATTCAGTGTCTGACCGCCGAACGAGCTGTAGCCAAACCAGCCAAAGGACGCGGCGAGTTCCGACAGGTTGGCCTTGCCGAGAAGAATCGCTTGCTCGTCGAGCAGCTTCTTCACGGTGAAGGCATCCTGGCGCGGCACCGACGAGCGCAGTACGTAAGACCCACCGCTGGTGACTATGCCAGCGGTGTCGAAGTTATCCTTTACGACAAAGGGAATACCGGCCAGCGGTGCGTATTTGGCCTTGGGTTTTTTCGCCCGCTGAGCATCCCACTTCCGGGCTTGTTCGATCGCCTGTTCATTGATGGTCACCAGCGCATTGATGTTTTGGCTCTGGTGGTTGTTCGCCTGAATGTTATCCAGATAATGCCGGACCAGTTGCTCAGAACTGAGTTCGCCGCTATCCAGCGCACGACGCATATCGGCAAGGGCCACGCGATCGATACCGTCATCCGCCTGAACACTTGCCGCCACTAACAAAAACGAGCACGCCACGAACTTTTTATTCAACCGCATGGGTGATTCTCCGCATAACGACAGGCGAACGGAATGGGCTCATGCCCCAAGGCTCTTGGGGTAAGCGCAACAAACAAGCAGGATTAAAAACGGGCCAGCGAGATCTAGCTGACCCTGACATGCTGTAACCGATGGCTAGAACGCCATCGCAGCCTAACTAGAGCAAATTGTTCTGCTGCAGGAATTCTTTGGACACCCCCTCAATCGACTCCCGCCCCACATCAACCCGCGAATTAAGCCCCGCAATCGTCTCGTCATCCAGCTTGGAAGACAGCGCATTCAGCAACTCCCCAACCTTCGGATTCGCCGCAAGCACCTCTGTCCGAACAACCGGCGTCAACGCATAGCCGGGAAAGAACCCCTTGTCATCCTTCAACACCACAAACCCAAACGCCGGTATCCGCCCATCAGTCGACAGCACCAATGCCAAATCAACCTGACCATCCCTAAGCGCCTGATAGGTCAACCCGCCATCCATGCGCACGATGTTCTTGCGCTCGAATTCAAACCCGTACTCCTCCTGAAGAGGACGCAAACCATCAGGACGTGAGAAAAACTCAGCATTCGACGCAAACTTGTAGGCTTTACCCGCTTCGATGTTTTTCGCCAGATCGCTGATCGAGACGATGCCATCCTTTTCGGCGTCCACTTTGCGCATGGCGAGTGCATAGGTGTTGTTGGCCTTGGAAGGGTTCAGCCAGGTGATGCCCTTTTGCGCATCCAGTTCGCTGATTTTTTTGTAGGTTTCTTCAGCGCTGAGTTTGTCGGTGACTTTGTTGTAAGTGATCAGGGAGGTGCCGGTGTATTCCCAATACACATCCACCTGACCGTTCTCTTGTGCCGCGCGCAGTACCGATGAACCCAGATCCGCACGTTTATCGACCTTGTAGCCGTTGGCGCGCAGTAGTTGTGCGGTCATTTCGGCGACCAGTTGCTGTTCGGTAAATTTCTTGCCGCCGACGACAATTGTGGTGTTGGCAGACGCGTTGCCGACAACACCGGCAACGAGACTAAAGCTGAAGATCAGACTGGCCAGTATTCGATAAATCATCGTGCACCTCATGTTATTGATTTAGGTGAAGGGTGTTCGGATTCATTGGCGTCCGGCCATGCGCAAGCCTCGGGAGACTGCAGCGTGTTGAATCAAGCCGCAGCCCAGATCGACCGCAATCGCCAGGAGCGCGGTCGATAGGGCGCCGGCGAGCATCATGCCGAAGTCGTTCAGGTCGATGCCGGTGAAGATCAGCTCGCCCAGCCCGCCGCCACCGACGAGGAAGGCCAGCGGTGCGGTGCCGACGTTGATCGCCAGCGCGGTACGGATGCCGGCGAAAATCACGTTCAGCGCGTTGGGAATTTCGACTTTCCACAGCGTTTCCCGTGGCGTCATGCCCATGGCTTCGGCCGCTTCGACCAGATGCTGCGGCACCGCGCGCAAGCCTTCGTAGGTGTTGACCGCGACGGGGAGCAAGGTCGCGACAAACAAGCCGATGATCGCTGCACCGCTGCCGACGCCGATCAAGCTCATGGCCAACGCCAGCAGCGCGAGTTTGGGAATTGCCTGCCCCACGTTCAGGACCTGTATGCTGGCCATGGCATAACGCTGGTTCGCCGGGCGGCTCATCCACACACCCAACGGCAGGGCAATGGCAATGGCCAGCACCCCGCTGACGGCGACGATCTGCAAATGCTGGACGGTCAGGTAGCTGATGTCGCCCCAGTAGAACTGCAGCCCCTGCCAGAATCGGTTGAGTAAGTCCGCCATCGTCAGTGCACCGCCGGAGTGATGTTTTCAACCAGGCGCGCGAGAATGTCTGCCTGGTGCACATAGCCGACAAAGCGCCCGTCGCTGTCGTTGCACAGCGCCCAGTCCTGGCCGCGACCGAGCAGTTGCGAGAGCACTTGGCGCAGGTCATCACCAGGTTTGACGATGAGGTGCGAGTGCGCCGCGATGCCGCTGTTGCTGCCGACGATCTGCATGTGTTCGCGCGGCGCGATCTTGCTGACGACGTCCGCCGCGCGCAGCAGGCGCAAGCGCTTCATGATCCGATCGCCGCCCATGAAGTTCGCCACAAAGTCGCTATTGGGCCGGGCCAGCAGATCATCCGAGCTGCCGAACTGCTGGATTTTGCCGTTGTGGAACAGGGCGACGCAGTCGGCCATCTTCACCGCTTCGTCGATGTCGTGGCTGACGAACAACACGGTCTTGTTGACGAGGCGCTGGATGCGCATGAATTCGTCCTGGATGACTTCGCGGTTGATCGGGTCGATGGCGCCGAAGGGCTCGTCCATCAGCATCACCGGCGGATCCGCAGCCAGCGCCCGCGCTACGCCGATGCGCTGCTGTTGCCCACCGGACAGCTCACAGGGATAGCGCTTGAGAAATTTCGCCGGATCCAGCGCGACCACTTCCAACAACTCGGCGGCGCGCTTACGGCTTTTGTTTTTGTCCCAGCCCAACAGATTGGGCACGACGCAGATGTTTTCCTCGACGGTCATATTCGGGAACAGGCCGACTTGCTGGATCACATAGCCGATGGAGCGTTTGAGGGTGACGCTGTCCAGTTCAGACGTGTCGCGACCGTTGATTCTGATCGTGCCGGACGTCGGCGTGATCAGTCGGTTGATCATTTTCAGCGTCGTGGTTTTGCCACAGCCCGACGGCCCGAGCAGTACGCAGATCTGTCCCTCTTCAACATTGAATGAGACATCTTCTACCGCCGTGACAGCGCCGAATTGCTTGTTCAGGTTTTCGATCTGGATCACGTCGTCGCTTCCTTCATTCGGCCGGTGGCCAGTTTGTTCTTGTTCAAGCCGTTGGGCGTCAGCAAGCGCTGCAAGCCGTACAGCGCATAATCGGCGGCGATAGCGATGACGCTGATAACGATCGCACCGGCCAGAAGCTGTCGGGTATCCGATTGCGCGATGCCGCGAATGATCAGGCTGCCCAGGCCGCCGGCGCCGATATAAGCCGCGATGGCTGCAATGCCTATGTTGATCACGGTGGCCATCCTTACACCCGCCATGATCAGCGGCACCGCAATCGGCAGCTCAACCTTGCGCAGTCGTTGCCCGGTCGACATGCCCATGCCGATGGCGGCTTCACGCAACGCGGGGTCGATGTTGGCGATCGCCGTGGTGGTGTTGCGGATGATCGGCAACTGGGAGTAGAGAAACAGCGCAATGACCGCCGGCACCACGCCGATCCCATAGCCGATCAGCGACAGCGCCGGGATCATCAGCCCGAACAGCGCGGCGGAGGGAATGGTCATCAGCACGGCGGCGAAGGCCAGGACCCACCGGCGTGTTCTGGGGTGCTGGGAGATGAGGATGCCGACGGGCACGCCGGTCAGAATTGCCAGCCCCACCGCTATCGCCACGATGAGCAGGTGCTGGCCGAGTAGCAGACCGATCAGCCCCGCGTTTTCCAGAATGAAACTCAAGGTTTCCATGAGGGTTGTGCCTTCTGTACGTCATTGTTGTTTTTATCGGTCGCGCATCTGGAGTGAACGCCGTGTCTGGACGAAACAGTACCGCGCCGGTGCAAGCACTCTGAGCTTGGAGTTCGACGATTTCTATCAAAAAATCGACGTCACGCACCCAGAATGCATGAAGTGCAGCGCTTTGGCTGGACGGCAAATGGCTGCAGGCGCAATCGCCAAATGAAAAGACTCGCCAGAGCTCTCAGCTCGGCAGGCCGAGTCATTAGCTAGCTATGGGATTTGGCCGGATTAGAGGTTCTGAGGTTTTACGGTGGATGTTCCGTGGAACAAAATCAGGAGTGCGAATCATCAAATTTCCGCCGCTCCTCTCCGGGCGTACAGCCCCAGACACGACGGTAAGCAGCGCCCAGGTGGGATGCCGAAACGAACCCGCAGCTGTAGGCAATCGACGCAATGGGCTGGGTACTCTCCCGCAGCAATCGGCGCGCTTCATTCAACCGCAGCTCCAGATAGAACTTTTTCGGTGTCATGCCGAAGTGCTGGTGCCACAGACGCTCGAGTTGCCGATGGGACAGGTTGCAGCGGTCGGCAATTTCTTCGATGCCGACGATGTTTTCCAGATTGTTTTCCATGAACGCGATGGCGGCGGTCAGCCGTCGATCATGAATACCGAACCGCCACTGGATCGACATTCGCTGATGCTCTTCCGGCGCACGTATCCGGGCGTGCAGAAATTGTTCGGCGATATTTGCCGCGAGCTGATTACCGAAATCGAGCGCGATCTGCGCCAGCATCAGGTCAATGGCCGCCGTGCCCCCGGCGCAGGTCCAGCGGTTGTCATGGTTGACGTAGAGCTCCCGGGTGACTTCGATGGTCGGGAATTCTTCGGAAAACTGGCCGATGGATTCCCAGTGCAACGTACAGCGCTTGCCTTCCAATAATCCGGCGCGGGCGAGGATGAAGGTGCCGGTGCTGAGTGCGCCTACAGTGATTCCGCGCGAGGCGGCACGCTGGAGGAAACGCAATATTTTCGGCGGCTTCTGATGCTCGATGTCCAGACTTGCCAGGACAAACACGCGATCCAGTTCCGGCGCCTGATCAACCGGCACGGTGTGGATTTCGATGCCGCTGCTGGAGCTGACCGGTCCGCCCGATTCAGTCAGCAGGGTCCAGTCATACAGCGTTTTGCCGGACAGCCGATTCGCCGCACGCAACGGCTCGCTGGCACCCGCCAGCGCCATCATGGAGAACTGCGGGAGAATCAGCAGCCCGATTCGCTTGGTCGTCGAGTTATTCACAGACGTCGCTGAATCGATGGGGGCTGTCATCGCCAGATCCTTTCATGGGGGCCAGCCGTTCGAGCGAACGGCTTTCGACCCGCATGTTAGGGGCTGGGCACGCATTCAGCCAGACAGGAACAAGCGTCGCGAGGCTGGGGAATCGCTGCGAGACCCCGATATCCGAGGTCTCGCAGGCGAATGGCGAGCGGATCAGGCCCGTGCGCGGATGGCTTGATCGATGCTCTGGATCATCGATTTGAACACCGGGTGGTCGGCCTGATTCTGCTGACCATGCTGCATCCTGGAAATGATCAACGCATGCGGGCCGGCATCGCCCGGATAGTTTTGATGCAGACGCACGGACTCCGATGGCATGTGCAAAGTATTGTCAGCGCCGTGGATGATCAACGCCGGCGGGAAGCCTGTTGCGCCTTCGATGGATTGCTCCGGGTCATAGTGCACATAGGACGTGTAGGATTTCGCCGTCACGTGGGTGCAGCCCGGCCAACGGTCCGCGCCGCCCGCTTCGGTGTAGCCGCCCAGTTGCTGGTCGACGTAGGCCTGGGTTTCAGGATCCAGCGGGTAGTAGCCGAGTCGGGTCTCATCGGTGCCGGTGTCGAACGGCGCGATCGGCGCGTCATCGGCCAGTTTGGCAATGGCCGCATCAGCCGCCGCCGGATCTGCGCGCAAGGCCTGCAGTTTGCGGATGTTGGTGTAGCTCATCGGCACCCAGAAGCGGATCTGTTCAGCGCCGGCGGCGGCGAGTTCAGCCACCGCTCCAAGGCTGGCCACCGAGCCCATCGCCCATGACGCGACCACCGGCATCTCACCGAAATTCGCCCTTGCCCAGGCAACGGCCCCCAACACTTCATCTTTCTGGTCTTCGAGAATGACGTTGGTGATGACCTTGTCGCCTGACTCGATGGTGTTACGGATGTGCTTGTTGGAAAAGAAACCGGCCACGTCGTACGTCATGACCCGATAACCAAGGGCCGCCAGGGCGCGACCGAACAACTGGCCGTACATCGTGACTCCGCCGGTGAAGCCGGAGTTGAAAATTACCGGTGGCAGTTTTTGCGATTGCGCGTCGTGTTGTTCCGGTTGAAAGACCGTGCCTTTGAGGCTGAGTGTTTCATCGCCGTAGTTGACGCTGAAGTTGATGTCTCTTGTTGTAATTTTCGTCATTTCTGAGTGATCTCGAAGTGAGAGGTGTGGGCGTAGATCAACTTGCCAACTGGCCAGACGCTCCTCGCAGAAGTTGGCCAACAGGAATTTCGCTTGCTTGGGAAACATGCCGTGCAACGGCATCAACAAAGTTGAACGCCTTGCTCGGATCGAACCGCTCGGAATACTTGACTCCTTCGTTGTCCGTTCCGACATGAGGCGCATCGGTTGCTTCCAGCAGGATCCTGTCTGCGCCGACGGCGCGGACAATTTGCGTCACGAAACGAGCGGCTTCTTCGGGATGGCTGCTGGTTCGATAGCCGGGCCCCTTGAACCACACGTTGCCCCGCACGCTGGCGTCGGCAAGCAGCGCGATCCAGGCAGGCTCGGTGATGCCGCGCTCGGGATGACAAGTGCCGAGGTGATCGATGAAGACCCGCACATCGCAAGGGATCTGGCGCAGTACGCGCAAATTGGTCTCGGCTTCTTTCGCGTAAATGTGCAGATGCTGGTGCGGTTGCAGGCGTTGATAAAACGCCTGCCACTGTTCATCACTGAACTGGGTGGGAGAAACGCTTTCCGGCCGTGCATCGTGCAAAACGATGCGGGCGCCAATCACCTGTGGGTGCGAAAGCCGTTCATTGGTGGCATAAGCCGGGTCTGCCTTGATCGTGCCCACTAACCTCACACTGCCGTAGCGCTGAGGGTTGGCTGCCTGAAGCTTGTGGAGTTCGTCAAACGAGGCAAATACGTTTTCCGAGTCCGGCAGAATACTGAGATGGACGTTATTGATCAGCGTCGGAGCCATACCGGCAGCCATCAAGTTGTCCAGATAAGCCGTCAGCGAGTGCGGCGCAGGTAATGCATAGGGCAGCGCAGCGGACACTCGGCGCAGGTCTTGCGAAGTAAAAAAATGAACGTGACTGTCTGTTCTTTCAATCGACGGCAGCATGATTAGTGTTTCCTGCTTTTGTGCGAAAACAATAATCGTCGTCAGTCCCTCGTCGCTCCCGCCAACTCGACGTCTAGTATCAAAATTTCGCCATGCGCGAATGTGTGAGCAAAGATGTTCTGAAAATCATCGCCTGGTTTGCAGGCATTGAAGCCTTTAACTGTTTAGGGATGGCGGCCCCTCAGAAAGTATGGCGAAAAATTGATGCGCCTGTTCGACATGAATATTTCTTCACCGCCCCCCACCCCGCGAACCGATAAAATCCCCCCGCTCATTCAAGAAACTACGGTTCGCCCGCGCTCCTAGCGGGCTTTTTTTCGTCTGCCATCCAGCACACCTTGCCGCTCCCCAGCATATGCGCGACTCTGCCAGCAGATCCCTCGCCAAGGAGCGCTCGATGCCGCTGTTATCCCTGCCCTGCCCGCGCCTGACCCTGGCGATCCTCTCCCCTGATCAAGCCGAACTCGAAAGCGCGTTCTACCTACGCAACCAGCGGCACTTGGCTCGCTGGTCGCCCATCCGCACCACCGATTACTTCTCCACCGCCAATATCCGCCGTCGCTTGGAGATCCAGGCCAGCGCCTTCGAAGCCGGGTTAGCCATGCATTTCGCGCTGCTGTCACCAGACGGTCAACAGATGATCGGGGCGTGCAATTTCAGCGGGATTATTCGTGGGGCGTTTCAGGCGTGTTATTTGGGTTATCACATCGATGAGGCGCATCAGGGGCAGGGTTTGATGCAGGAGGGGCTGGAGGCGGGGATTGGTTATATGTTCGATACGCAGAATCTGCATCGGATCATGGCCAATTACATTCCTGGTAATGAGCGCAGTGCGCGGTTGCTTGAGCGTTTGGGTTTTGAGCGTGAGGGGTATGCGAAGGCGTATCTGAACATTGCCGGGCGTTGGCAGGATCATGTGCTGACGGCGCTGGTCAATCCGGGGTTCGAGGCGCCGGATCAGCGTTGGTCGCGGCGCTTGGGCTGATATTCAATCCATGTTTTTCTGAACGCGTTCAGAGCAAGACTTCAGGCTGTGCGGTGAAAGCTTCCTGCGTGCTTTTGGCCCGCACCGGTAAATCCAAGCGTGCCCGTCCGTAGAAGGCCAATGCCGTCAGTAAACAGGTCAGCCAGACGAAGATGCCGGCCCAGAACGTGTGGGACATGTAGTGCCAGCCCTGCAGGACGCGAGTGGTGCCGTAGACCAGGCCCAGCAGCAGCGAGCCCCACAAGATCGCACTGGAAAAACGCCACTGATGCCGCCGCGCGACGAAATACAGCGCCAGCATGGTGAAGCCGCCCGACGCATGGCCGCCCGGCCAGCAACGGCCACTCCCGGCCTCATGGAACAGTTGGAAATTGCTGTACCACTCGATGTGGGGCATTTTCCCGCCGTACAACGTGGTTTCGATCGGGCAGTAGACGCTGGTGTGGGATTTGAGGAAGTGGATCACGCCTGTGCAGAGTGCGAATGCGACCACGACGAAGAAAAAATCCCTACGGTGATCGGCGGCAAATCGCAGCACTGGTGCGACTCTGCTGCGCTGCAGAAAGGCACCGAGTCGCGGCCGTTTGTGCGGATTGACCACTGGCCAGATCAGCGACAGGAGTGCGCCGATCAGGGCGATCTCCGCCGTCCAGTTCGGGATGATCCGCGCCCATTTGTGGGTGAGTTTTTCGAAGAAATGGATTTTGTCGATTGGGAAGGTCTGGCTTAGCGGGTCGAACAGCAGATTGCTGAAGGCGATGTCGATGTTGCTCATGTCGAACATCAGGAACACCACGGCCGCACAAAACAGCGGAATGCCGAGGTTGTAAGCGTAGAAACGGGATTTCATCGGGTAGTCACCGTGCGCCAGTCGGAAGCTTCAATGAAGCCGAGCATCTTCGGTGCAGCCGGGCTGGCCGCGGATATGAACAGGGACGCGCCGTACCCCATGTTCGAGGCCGGCACTTTCAGGTCTTTTTCGATCTGCGCCATGCACTCGCTGTGGGTCACCAGAACCAGGTTACGCCCGGGGGCCTTGTGCGCCAGGGCATCCTGCAACATGCGGCCTCTGCAGTTGATCAACCAGTCATCGCCCCTGGCGGCATGGTTGAACATATAGCCGGCCGTCTGCACCGTGCGCATTGACGGGCTGTTATAGATATCAGCGTCGGCCAGGCCCAATTGCTCGAAGCGGGCACCGACTGCCACTGCGACACTGCGCGAGCGGTCGGTGATGCCGTCACTGCCGCTCAGGCACGCGGCTTTGGAGTGATCGCAACGTTCGACGTGGCGCACCAGCACGATCATCTCGCCCTTGGCCCACCCCGTCGCCAAAGCTTGCGCACCCGCCAGATTACCGTGGGCCAGATCCGGCACGGCGTTCGGCGCCAGCAACCACAGGGTCAGCGGGACCACCAAAATCGATGCCGCCAGCACCACCCACGCATCGCGAAAACGCGCCAGAGCGCTCAGATCGATCGAGCGTTTGACGCCGAACAGACTCAGTCTCAATTCCACAAAAACCGCCTCGCCACTCTGCATCACAGGTCATTCGATGCGGCGAAAGTACAGAGGCGTACGTGGGCAGCCAGTGAAACCCATGTGAAAAAGTCCTTGGGATTCTTGCTCCGGGGACTGTCAGACAAAAATCCTTTCAGCTCTCGGGTTTGCGGCCGATACAGACCTGCTAACACCCCTGCTGGCTCAAAAGAACAACAATCTTCCAGCCTAACTGACGACCAAGAAACCCAACGTTTCTGGAGGATTTGCATGAATAGCTGGTTCGGTAACATCAGCGTGAACATGAAACTCGGCCTGGGCTTCGGCCTGGTGCTGGCCCTGACCTGCATTCTGGCGCTGACCGGCTGGACCAGCCTCGGCGGCCTGATCGACCGCAGCAACTGGATGAGCGACATCACCCAGCTCAACGCCGGCTTGACCAAATTGCGCGTGGTGCGCCTGCAATACATGCTGACCAACGGCGACGAAACCGCCGCGCAGAATGTGCAGACCACCCTCGAAAGTTTCGCCGCTCAGCAGCAGGCGCTGATCAGCAAATTCAAGAGTCCGGAGAACGTCAAACTGCTCAAGCAGCAGGCCGCGACCATCGCTGAATACCAGACCTCGCTGAACAAAATGCGCAACGCCTATCGCACCGGCAACAGCGCCCGCGACACCATGAGCGCGAATGCCCAGACCGCCTACAACCTGATCGAATCGATCAGCCAGCGCGTGCAGCAGATGGAGTTGAGCGATCAGCGTTTCGAGCAGTTCCAGGCGGTTACTGCGGCCAAGGAAGCGTTCATCCTCGCGCGCTATGAAGTGCGTGGTTACACCGCGACCAGCAATGCCGAGACCGAGCAGAAAGCCGTTGGCCAGATCGACGCGGCCATCGCCAGTCTCAAGCCACTGAACGCGAAATTTGCCGCGACTCAGCAGGATGCCCTGCGCCAATTGGAAACCGCGCTGACCAGCTATCGCAGCGCGTTGATGGCGTACAAGAATGCCAACGCCGATGCCGTGCAGGCGCGTAAGGAAATGACTGATCAGGGCAACACCATCGTCGCCCTGAGCGAGCAGCTGTACCAGATCCAGCTTGATCGCCGTGATGCTGAAAGCGCCCAGGCGCGCACCTTCCAGTTGATCAGCACGTTGCTGGCGCTGCTGGTTGGCGTGATTGCTGCGGTGATCATCACCCGTCAGATCACCCGGCCGTTGCAGGAAACCCTGGCCGTGGTCGAGCGCATCGCCAGCGGCGACCTGACTCAGAATGTCACCGTCACCCGCCGCGACGAACTCGGCGTGTTGCAGCAAGGCATTGCGCGCATGGGCGTGACCCTGCGTGATTTGATCAGTGGCATCCGCGATGGCGTCACCCAGATTGCCAGCGCCGCTGAAGAACTCTCCGCCGTGACCGAGCAGACCAGCGCTGGCGTGAACAGCCAGAAAGTCGAGACCGATCAGGTCGCCACGGCCATGCACGAAATGACTGCCACCGTGCAGGAAGTTGCGCGCAATGCTGAGGAAGCGTCGCAAGCCGCTGCCGCTGCGGATGGTGAGGCCCGTGAAGGCGACAAGGTGGTGAATGAGGCCATCGCACAGATCGAACGTCTGGCCAGCGAAGTGGTGCGTTCGACCGAAGCGATGAGCGTGCTGCAACAGGAAAGCGACAAGATTGGTAGCGTCATGGACGTGATCAAGGCTGTTGCCGAACAGACCAACCTCCTCGCGCTCAACGCCGCGATTGAAGCGGCACGTGCTGGTGAAGCCGGGCGTGGTTTTGCCGTGGTTGCGGATGAGGTGCGCGGTTTGGCCCAGCGTACGCAGAAATCCACCGAGGAAATTGAAGGTCTGGTGGCCGGTCTGCAGAACGGCACCCAGCAGGTTTCGGCAGTGATGAACAACAGCCGCGCGCTGACCGACAGCAGCGTCGCCCTGACGCGCAAGGCCGGCGCCTCGCTGGAAAACATCACCCGCACAGTGTCGAACATCCAGTCGATGAACCAGCAGATCGCCGCCGCTGCCGAACAGCAAAGCGCCGTGGCCGAAGAGATCAGCCGCAGCATCATCAACGTCCGCGACGTGTCCGAGCAGACCGCAGCGGCGAGTGATGAGACGGCAGCGTCGAGTGTTGAGCTGGCTCGGTTGGGTGGTCAGTTGCAGCAGATGGTCAGCCACTTCCGCGTTTGACGTTGGTTTTGCGCTGAGGCTGAAATCGAATCGCGGGCAAGCCCGCTCCCACAGGTTTTCGTGGTCGAGCACTGTTGATGTGTTCACCTCGATAACTGTGGGAGCGAGCTTGCTCGCGAAAGCGGTGGGTCATTCAAATCATCACCGACTGACACTCCGCCTTCGCGAGCAAGCTCGCTCCCACATTGGATTTGTGTGCGACGCTGGATTTTGATCCCGTCGCATAATCCCTGTGGGAGCGGGCTTGCCCGCGAATGCGGTTTGAATGACAGAGCAGATTTTCAGACCTGCCACGGATTGATCACTTCAATCCCGGAAAACTCGAAATCCCGGACATTGCGCGTAGCAATCGCGGCTCCGTGGCCTCGGCAGATGGCCGCGATTTGGGCATCGGCCATTGCAATCCCCCGCCCTTTCGCCTCTGCATCGGCTACCAGCGTCGCGTACTCGACGGCTGCGTGGGCATCAAACGGCAAAATCCGCCCGGCAAAATCCTCTTCAAACATTGCCAAAGCATGGGCCTGGAGTTTTTGTTTACGCTTGCCGGAAGGTAACCGAGCGATGCCGTGCAGTATCTCCGCCACGGTGATTGCGCTGATGGCCAGGTCCATGGCCGGTTGCGCATCCACCCAAGCCAACACTCGAGCCTCGGGTTCGATGCGCATGAATTCGGATAGAACGTTGGTATCGAGCACTATCATTCAGAAAAATCCACCCCGAGCGGTTTTTCTGCACGCGCAGGCAGATCGAGCTCGGTTCCGCCCTCGGCGCTGAAACGCTGGTGGATTCGACTGCCCAGCCCTCCGGCACGATCAACCGTGGTGAGCGCTCGGCCCAAGATCAGCCGAGCCTCTTCTTCCATGGAATGTCCGTTGTGTGCAGCGGTAATGCGCAACTGCTCCTTGAGCTTCTCGTCAAGGTTTCGAATGGTGATGCTGGCCATGTCGCCCTCCTGCAATCAATGAAATCATCGATTGCAGGCTAGCATATTCAGGTTTGAATGGAGTCAGGCCCGCCGAGTGGCATCGTCGGTAGCGGCACACTGCAATACCCCCGTGGGAGCGAGCCTGCTCGCGAAAGCGGTGGATCAGACAAATCAACAGTGCCTGACACTCCGCATTCGCGAGCAGGCTCGCTCCCACAGGGGTCCAGGGTGTCGGCACTATTCGGGATACCCGGTGATTTTGCGGATGCTTTGATACAGCGGTTTGAGCTGCCGGTACATCCGCAAATACACCTCTCTGTACAAATGTTCATAAACCTTCTGCGCCTCAGGCTGCGGTGTGAAAACCGCTCCAACCCGAGTCATCGC
>Ga0308167_1002453_pt1 | contig 17158 bp, 19 predicted proteins | sample PhyCR1_2_FD_202138 | JGI IMG/M metagenome (GOLD analysis project Ga0308167, IMG submission 202138) | Phyllosphere microbial communities from UC Gill Tract Community Farm, Albany, California, United States - DLSLRC.R1 | ecosystem: Host-associated > Plants > Phyllosphere > Unclassified | place... | reverse complement strand
GTTCTCTTCGTAGGACTCGAAGTTGCCCTCGAACCAGTACCAGTTGGGGGTGCCGTCGTCGTTCAGGCCCTCCCACGAGAGGATGTGCGTCGCGATCCGGTCGAGGAACCACCGGTCGTGGGTGATGACCACGGCGCAGCCGGGGAACTCGAGCAGCGCGTTCTCGAGGCTGCCCAGGGTCTCGACGTCGAGGTCGTTGGTGGGCTCGTCGAGCAGGAGGAGGTTGCCGCCCTGCTTGAGGGTCAGGGCCAGGTTGAGGCGGTTGCGCTCACCGCCGGAGAGCACCCCGGCCTTCTTCTGCTGGTCCGGGCCCTTGAAGCCGAACTGCGAGACGTAGGCCCGCGAGGGGATCTCCGTCTTGCCGACCGTGATGTAGTCGTGGCCCTCGGACACGACCTCCCACAGGTTCTTGTTCGCGTCGATGCCGCCGCGGCTCTGGTCGACGTACGAGATGTCGACCGTCTCGCCGACCCGCAGGTCGCCGCCGTCGAGGGGCTCGAGACCCACGATCGTCTTGAAGAGCGTGGTCTTGCCGACGCCGTTCGGGCCGATGACGCCGACGATGCCGTTGCGGGGCAGCGTGAAGGTGAGGTCGTCGATCAGCACGCGCTCGCCGAACTGCTTGCGGAGCTTCTTCGCGTCGATGACCTGCGAGCCGAGACGCGGCCCCACGGGGATCACGATCTCCTCGAAGTCGAGGACCCTCGTGCGCTCGGCCTCGGTCGCCATCTCCTCGTAGCGGGCGAGACGGGCCTTCGACTTGGCCTGGCGGCCCTTGGCGTTGCTGCGCACCCACTCGAGCTCGGACGAGAGGCGCTTGGCGAGCTTCGCGTCCTTCTTGCCCTGCACCTGGAGTCGCTCGCCCTTCTTCTCGAGGTAGGTCGAGTAGTTGCCCTCGTAGGGGTAGAGGCGACCACGGTCGACCTCGGCGATCCACTCGGCGACGTGGTCGAGGAAGTACCGGTCGTGCGTCACGGCGAGGACGGCGCCGGGGTACTTGCTGAGGTGCTGCTCGAGCCAGAGCACGCTCTCGGCGTCGAGGTGGTTGGTGGGCTCGTCGAGGAGCAGCAGGTCGGGCTTCTGCAGCAGCAGCTTGCAGAGCGCGACGCGGCGCTTCTCGCCGCCCGAGAGGTTCGCGACCTCGGCGTCGCCCGGGGGCGTCCGAAGGGCCGACATGGCCTGCTCGAGCTGGGAGTCGAGATCCCACGCGTCGGCCGCGTCGATCTCCTCCTGCAGGGTGCCCATCTCGGCGAGCAGCGCGTCGAAGTCGGCGTCGGGCTCGGCCATCGCGGCCGACACCTCGTTGAAGCGGTCGAGCTTCTGCTTGATCGGGCCCACGCCCTCCTGCACGTTCTCGAGGACGCTCTTGGTCTCGTCGAGCTCCGGTTCTTGCATGAGGATGCCGACGGTGTAGCCGGGCGAGAGCTTGGCCTCGCCGTTGCTGGGGGTGTCGAGCCCGGCCATGATCTTGAGGATCGTGGACTTGCCGGCACCGTTGGGGCCGACGACGCCGATCTTGGCGCCGGGGATGAACGACATGGTCACGTCGTCGAGGATCAGCTTGTCGCCGACCGCCTTGCGGGCACGGACCATGGAGTAGATGTATTCGGCCATGCCCACCAGTCTATCGGTGGGGCGCAGTCACCAGTCGATCGTGCGGGTGGTGCCCACCAGGCACGACCCGGTGCCGAGGACGGGCGCGACCTCGCTGGCGAACCCGGTCGCCCCGGTCTGGCCCACGAGGCAGTCGCTGCCCCAGAGCACCGAGAACTGCACGGTGTCGGCCGCGCGCCCGATCGACGTCGAGTCCGGGGTCACCTGCATGGCCGCCTTGTCGAAGCCCGCCGCCGTGAGCGTGTCGACGATCGTGCGGCCGTCGCCCGCACCGCCGCCGTCGAGGTGGCGCGACACCGTCGTGTCGAAGAACGCCTTCGCCTCGTCGGTGGTCGAGTCGGCCGTGAGCGTCGGCTCGGGCGCGGGCGTCGCGCCGTCCGTGGTCGGCACCGGGCTCGGGGCGGTCTCGCCCGACGTGCAGCCGGCGAGCGCGACGGCGACGAGCACGACGGCGCCCGCGCGCAGGGCGGCGAGTGGGAGACGGGTCACGGGGGGCCTTCCTCGGCGGGCCCGGTCAGGGCCGTGACGATCCTACGACGTGGGCCGGGGTCGGATGCCGACGCCCTCGGCGGGTCAGAAGGGCGGCGTGCCCACCCGCTCGACGACGTCGACGGGTTCGTGGCGGGCGGCTTCCCCGGCGGTGCCGGCCGCCGAGGGGGCCTGCTCGTCGAGGGCCGGGCCGCCGCCCGTGGCCCATCCGCCGGACGAGGAGGCGGGCGCCTCGGCACCGGGAGCGGTCGCGGCGTCGCCCGCCCCGCCTCCCGCGGCCGCCTCGGACACGCCCGTGGGCGCTGCCGCAGCCGACGTGGAGCGGACGAACGCCGAGCGGCCCCATCGCAGGTCGTGGCCGATCGCGTCGGCGTCGACCTCGACGGTCGTGCCCGACTTGTCGCCGGCTTCCCAGGCACGGACGCGGAGACGGCCGAGGACGACGACCCGCTCGCCCTTGTGGAGGCTCTGGCCCGCGTTGGCGCCGAGCGCCCGGAAGGCGGTGACGGTGTACCAGTTCGTGTCGCCGTCGACCCACTCGTCCGCGACGCGGTCGAAGCGCCGGTGGGTCGAGGCGAGCCGGAAGCTGGCGATGTCGAGGCCGGCCTCGGTGGTGACGACGCGAGGGTCGGTGGCGATGATCCCGGTGAGGGTGATGGTGTCTGTCATGCGGGGAGTCTCACGGGACCGGGCCGGTGCGCGGGCGGGCACCGCGCCCCCTTGTGGAGGGGGTGCCCGGTCCGTCGCGACGGGGAGGGACGAAGACCGCCCCCCAGGGAGATCAGTGCTCGTGGAACTCCGGGTAGTCGGCGCCCGGGCCGAGGGCGGCGAAGAGCGCGCTCTTGGCCACGGCCAGGGTCGGGTACTCGCCGCTCTGCTCCGAACGGGCGGCGAGGCGGACCACGAAGCCGCCCCCGGTGCGCCCGATCGACCCGACGGTCCCCGCAGGGCCGACGGCGACCCAGGTCTGGCCGGCGGAGTCCGCGGCGTCGTTCGTGCTGGTCGTGCTGGCATTGCTGGTCGTGTTGGTCTGGTCGCTCATCGTCGAGCACCGTCCTCTCTGCAGTGGATCATCGAGCGCGTCGCGCAGCTGCGCGACGCGCGCTCAGGTCGCGAGCACCCACCTCGCGAAGCTCTTGCGCACCTTCGTCACCTTCGGCAGCGCGACCGCGGTGCAGTAGCCCTGGCCCGGGTTCTTCGCGAAGAAGTCCTGGTGCTCGGGCTCGGCCTCGGTCCACGGGCCGAGCCGCTCGATCGTGGTGACGACGCCTCCGCCCCACGTCTCGGCCGCACGGTCGCGGGCCGCCTCGAACAGCTCGACCTGCTCGTGGTCGGCGGCGAACATCGCCGAGCGGTACTGCGTGCCGACGTCGGCGCCCTGCCGGTCGAGCTGCCGCGGGTCGTGCAGCGTGAAGAACACGTCGAGCACGACGTCGGCCGGGATCACCCCGGGATCGAACGTCACCGCGACCGCCTCGGCGTGCCCGGTCGTCCCCGTGCAGACGTCGTCGTACGAGGGGTGCGCCGTCCCGCCGCCGGTGTAGCCGGACACGACGGCCGAGACGCCGTCGAGGGTGCGGAACACCGCGTCGAGGCACCAGAAGCAGCCGCCGGCGAGCACGAACGTGGTCATGTCGGCGAGGGTACTCCCGCCCTAGGCTGACGACATGAGATCACCCTTCACTCCCTACGTCGCCGACGACGAGCGGTACTCGAAGCTGGACTACGTCCGCACCGGGCGCAGCGGCCTCAAGCTGCCCCGCATCTCCCTCGGCCTCTGGAACAACTTCGGCACCGACCGCGCCCTCGAGACGCAGCGCGACATCGTGCTGCGCGCCTTCGACCGCGGCGTCACCCACTTCGACCTCGCGAACAACTACGGGCCGCCCTACGGCTCGGCGGAAGAGCAGTTCGGCCGCATCCACGAGGCGAACCTCGTCCCCTACCGCGACGAGCTCGTGATCTCCACGAAGGCCGGCTACGACATGCGCCCCGGGCCGTACGGCGACGGCGGCTCGCGCAAGTACCTCCTCAACTCGCTCGAGGCCAGCCTCGAGCGCACGGGCCTCGACTACGTCGACGTCTTCTACTCGCACCGGCCCGACCCCGAGACCCCGATCGAGGAGACGATGGGCGCCCTCGCGACGGCCGTGCACCAGGGCAAGGCGCTCTACGCGGGGATCTCGAACTACGGCCCCGAGCAGACGCAGGCGGCGATCGACGCCCTCGCCGACGAGGGCGTGCCGCTGCTCATCCACCAGCCGCGCTACAACATGTTCGACCGAGCGCCCGAGGGAGGGCTCTTCGACACGCTGCTCGAGAACGGCGTCGGCTCGATAGTCTTCTCGCCGCTCGCCGGCGGCCTGCTGACGAACAGGTACCTCTCGGGCAAGGCCCCGGCCGGGTCGCGGGCCGCCGAGGGCCGCTGGTTCACCGAGGACGCCCTCGACGAGACCTACCTCGAGCGCGTGCGCGGCCTGAACGAGATCGCGGAGGCGCGCGGCCAGTCGCTCGCCCAGCTCGCCCTGACCTGGGTGCTGAGGCAGCCCGCCGTGACGAGCGCCCTCATCGGCGCGTCGTCGGTCGCACAGCTCGACGACAGCCTCGACGCCCTGCGCGGCACGGCGCTGAGCGACGACGAGATCGCCGCGATCGAGCCGTTCGCGGTGGACGGCACCGACCGCTGAGACGCGGGTCCGCACCGTCGCGCAGCCCGTTCCCCTCGAGGGAGCGGGCTGCGTCGTCGATGTCGGTGGTCGTCCGTACCGTTGTGCTCGTCCTCGACAGCATCGGCCGGATGACCTTCAGGAGCACGACGTGACCCTCACGAGCACCACGATCCTCGACCCGGGCGACACCCGCGCCGCCACGACGACACCCTCCGTGGCGGCGACGCGCGAGGCCCTCACCGAGACCCGCGGCGGCCTCCGCCTGGTGCAGGTCCGCGACGACCTCGCTCGGGTCACCCGGGCCGGGGGCGAGGTGCTCGGCTACGTCGAGCGGCTCGACGACCCGCTCGGCGATCGCTGGCGCGCCAAGCGCTTCGTCGCCCGCGAGCGTCGTTTCGTCGAGATCGGCGAGTTCTGGAGCCGGTCCGACGCGACGGACTGCTTCCGCTTCGCCTGAGCACGGCACGCTGCGCGCGACACGCTCGGCAGCCTCTCGTCCGTGCCCGCTCGACCTTCGACCTCAGCTGTAGAGTTCGCCGCATGCAGTGGTGGAACAGCTTCGTGGAGTGGGCGTCGTCGGACGCCGGGTGGCGCATCGTCAGCGGGGCCGTCGTGCCCTTCGCGGCGATCGTCCTGGCGGGCGTGGTCGCCGCCCTGATCGGCCGCGCGGCCATGCGCCGCGTGGTCGCGATGCACGACGACGAGGCGAAGGCCGCGGCGGTCGCCGGCCTCGTCTCGGCCGCTCGCAAGGCGGCGATCTGGAGCTCGCTCGGGCCGGAGGAGCGCGCCTACGCCGACCACCTCGCCCAGGAGAGCGAGGTGCGGCTCCGCCTGCTGCCGGTGTCCGGAGCCGGCACCGCGGCCAGCTGGGCCGAGCACGAGATCGCCGAGCTCAAGCGGAACTCCGCCAGCTTCAGCTACGACTCGGGGCACGCCCTCGACGAGCTGCGCGACCGACTGATCGAGTGGCAGACCAAGCCCGGTCGAGCGAAGAAGCTCTTCAGGGCCGACCTCGAGCGATGGAGCTACGAGGAGGCGGACGTCGACAAGGGCCTCGACGCCCGCCAGAAGGCGTGGGACGCCGAGCAGGAGGCCGCGACGTCTCGAGAGACGCGACCGACCACGTCGGCACAGTCCGCGCAGACGGTGGCCCCGGCCTACGAGCAGTGGCGCGCACCGGTCTCCCCTGCGACGCGTCCCGCCGCCGAGCCAGCCCCGGCTCGCGAGACCCCGTCCGAGACACGCACCACGGTGGTCGCGACCCAGTCGCCTGACGACGACACGGACTCCGACCCGGACACGACGTCCTACGGCCAGCAGGTCAGCGCCCAGGACGTCCGCCGCCGGACGACGCCCGACGCCTGACCTTCACGTCACGGTGCCCTCGGCAGGAATCGAACCTGCGACCAAGAGATGAGAAGCACCACGTGGATCACGTCACGGTGCCCTCGGCAGGAATCGAACCTGCGACCAAGAGATTAGAAGGCTCCTGCTCTATCCGCTGAGCTACGAGGGCGTGCCCCCACGATAGCGCGTGGGTCCGGTCCGCCCGGGCGGCGACGCCGTCAGACGGCGAGGGCCAGCGCGCTCAGCACCTGGTCGAGGCGAGGTGCACCCGCCGCTCGGAACACCTCGGTGCCGCCGTCGGTCAGCACGACCATCGTCGGCGTGCTCGTGATGCCCCGCTCCTCGGCCTGGTCGGCGCGCGCGGCGACGTCCGCCTCGTCGACCACGAGGGCAGGGACGAGGGCCTGAGCCTCGGCCACGACGGCGCGGGCCGCGTGGCAGGGAGCACAGAAAGCGGACGTGTACAGCTCGAGCTTCATGGCCGGGACAACGAGGAGGCGCGGGGGAATGTTCCCCGCGCCTCCTCGTGTCGCGCCGACTCCTTGCGGAGCCGACGACCTGCCTCAGTTGTCGAGGTCGTCGTTGCGGTCCTCGGGGTCCTCGACCGGGTCGCTGTCCTTCACGTCGAGCGAGTAGTGGACCTGCAGCTGCTCGCCGACCATCTTCGCCTCGCCGGCCGTGTAGACGAAGCCCGTCTCGAGGCCGTCGATGAGGACGTAGTCGACGATCTCCTCGTCGTAGGAGCCGTTGGTGCTGATGCGCGTGTCGGTCCGGCCGTCGCTCGGGCCGCCCTCGAAGAAGACGACGTACTCGGATCCCTCGGCCACGGTGGGCTTGCTGTCTGTCATGGAGCCGTTCTACCAGGAGGCACCGATCCCTCGCCCAGCTTGGGTGCGCCTCCCCCGGGATCCGCCCGTCGAGGTAGTCGCGAGACCCATTCACATTGCCAAGCTATATAGATCGGCTATACACTTGCCGGATGACTTCACAGCCGACCGACATCCTGGAGAACCTCCTGACGTCGACCCATCGCCTGACGCGGATCGCCGCGCAGGAGACCGGCCGCACGACCTCGCCCGCCGTCTGGCGCACGCTCTCGATCCTCACGACCGACGGCTCGATGCGCGTCGGCGACCTCGCCCGGACGAGCCGCGTCAGCCAGCCGACGATGACCAAGCTCATCCACGGCCTGGCCGACGACGAGCTCGTCCGCCGCATCGCCGACGTCGACGACTCCCGCGCCTGGCTCATCGCCATCACCCCCAAGGGCACGGAGGCGCTGGCCGAGTGGAAGGGCCAGCTCGCGACCGCGCTCGGCCACCTCTTCGACGACCTCGACGACGACGAGTGGCGCGTGCTCGACCACGCCGCCCAGCTGCTGAGCACCCGCGTCGCGTCCGAGGCGGTGTCCGCATGAGCGCCGCGACCCGCGGCGCGGACGCGAGCACCGGCACCGCGAAGCCGAGCATCCTCAAGCAGCCCACCGCCGTCTGGGCGATCGCCTTCGCCTGCGTCGTCGCCTTCATGGGCATCGGCCTCGTCGACCCGATCCTCCCCGCCATCGCCGAGTCGCTGAAGGCGACGCCGACGCAGACCGAGCTGCTCTTCACCAGCTACCTCGCCGTCACCGGCATCGCGATGTTCTTCACCAGCTGGGTCTCGAGCCGCCTCGGCGCCAAGAAGACCCTGATGATCGGCCTCGCCCTGATCGTCGTCTTCGCCGTGCTCGCCGCGACGAGCGGCGACGTGTGGGAGGTCATCGGCTTCCGCGCCGGCTGGGGCCTCGGCAACGCCCTGTTCATCTCGACCGCGCTCGCGACGATCGTGGGCGCCGCCTCCGGGGGCACCGCCTCCGCCATCATCCTGTACGAGGCCGCCCTCGGCCTCGGCATCGCGATCGGTCCCCTCATCGGCGGCCTGCTGGGCTCCGTGAGCTGGCGCGGACCGTTCTTCGGCGTCACCGTGCTGATGGCGATCGCGTTCATCGCCATCGCGGTCTTCCTCAAGGGCGGCGCGATCGAGAAGCCGACGCCCACGAGGCTGTCGGCGCCGTTCCACGCCCTGGCCGTTCCGGCCCTCGGCACCCTCGCGGCGACCGCGTTCTTCTACAACATCGGCTTCTTCGTGCTGCTCGCGTACACCCCGTACCCGCTCGGCTTCGGCGCCATGGGCATCGGCCTCACCTTCTTCGGCTGGGGGGTCGGCCTCGCGATCACCTCCGTGTGGGTCGCCCCGCTGCTGACCGCCCGGATGAAGCGGACGACGGTGCTGCGCATCGCCCTCCCCCTGCTCACGCTCGACCTGCTCGCGGCGGCGCTGTTCGTCGGGACGCCCGCGGCGCTCGTCACCTGCGTCGTCGTCGGCGGCCTCGTGCTGGGCGTGCTCAACACGGTGCTCACCGAGAGCGTGATGGAGGCGACCGACCTGCCCCGCTCGGTGGCGTCGAGCGCGTACTCGGCCGTGCGGTTCATCGGCGGCGCGATCGCCCCGCCGGTGGCCACGCTGCTCGCCGACAGCATCGCGCCGAGCGCCGCCTACGTCTTCGCCGCCGCGAGCGTCGCCGTCGGCCTCGTGATCATCCTCGCCGGGCGTCGCGCCCTGCGCCGCGTCGACGACGGCCCCGAGTCGGCCCGCGTCGAGGCCGAGGCGATCTCGGCCGGCGAGGTCTCGTAGCCGCGACCCGCACGCCCGCCCCGGCCCGCGCCTCCTCCGCCCACCAGGCGAGGAGGCGCGGGCCGAGCCGCGTCGGAGCCCCGGACTAGAGTGGCGGCATGGCTACGACGAACGACCGACTGGTGTGGATCGACTGCGAGATGACGGGTCTCGACATCTCCGTCGACGAGCTGGTCGAGGTGGCCGTCGTCGTCACTGACTTCGACCTCGTGCCCGTGCACCCCGGCTTCACCATCGTCATCAAGCCCGACCAGTCGGCCCTCGACAACATGGGCGACTTCGTCACCGAGATGCACACGACCTCCGGGCTGATCGACGAGATCCCGAACGGCGCCAGCCTCGCCGAGGCCGAGTACGAGGTGCTCGAGTACATCCTGAAGTACGTCCCGACCGAGCAGCACGCGCCCCTGGCCGGCAACACCATCGGCACCGACCGTGCGTTCCTCGCCAAGTACATGCCCCGCGTCGACAGCCACCTGCACTACCGCAGCGTCGACGTCTCCTCCATCAAAGAGCTGGCACGCCGCTGGTTCCCCCGTGTGTACTTCAACGCGCCGCAGAAGCACGGCGGCCACCGTGCCCTCGCCGACATCCTCGAGTCCATCCGCGAGCTCGAGTACTACCGCCGCGCCGGCTTCGTCGCCGATCCCGGCCCCACCACCGACGACGTCCAGGCGATCTCGAAGGCCGTCGTGGACGAATGGGCGCCCCGGCTGTAGTAGAGTCTTCTCGTTGCGATCGCTCCGGCAGTCGCGCATGGTGGGTATAGCTCAGCTGGTAGAGCGCCTGGTTGTGGTCTAGGAGGCCGCGGGTTCAAGCCCCGTTACTCACCCCAAGGGAAAGGCCCTGCCCTACTAGGCAGGGCCTTTTTGGTGTTCCGTGCCTTTCAGTCTCCGACGCGTTCCGCGTCGAAGACGTCGTGGGTGGCCGGGCAGGTGCATCGGTGGGCGGGCGCGGACGGGCAACTTCGCTTCGCTCGTTGCCTGGCGGCACAGGTCGCTGCTCGAGAGCGACAAGGCGACGTGATGTTCCGCGGCGGTTCGTCGCTTTCGCGTCGGCAACCGGCGGACGCGCCCGCCAGCGGCGGTCAGGGGGCGTGTGGGACGCTGGGGCGGTGGACGAGCAGAGAGCGGACGGCGCGGCAGCGGCAGGCATCGACCCCGCGACGCTGAGCCTCGCGCGGTTCGACGAGCTGGTCGTGGCCGAGCTCGACGAGCTGCCCGACGACATGGTCGACGGGCTCGACAACGTCGTCTTCGTCACCGACGACCGCCCCGAGGACGGCTCCCTCGACCTGCTCGGCCTCTACGACGGCGTCGCCCTCACCGAGCGCGGCACCTACGGCTTCGGCGAGCTGCCCGACCGGATCATCCTCTACCGCGAGCCGCACCTCGCCGTCGTCGACACCGAGGACGAGCTCCGCGACGAGATCCACGTCACGCTCGTCCACGAGATCGCGCACTTCTACGGCATCGACGACGACCAGCTGCACGAGCTCGGCTGGGCCTAGCCCGCCGAGCCGCCGACGGAGGCGTCGCTCGAGCCGTCCCTCGGGCCCTCGACCGAGTCGCCGGGCCCGGCGTCCACCACGACGTCGGCGAGGCCCCGCGGCCCGTCGACCACGAGGTGCCGCTCCTCCTGCTCGGCCCACACGTCCCACCACGGCTCGTAGGTCGCACCGTCGCGCCGCAGCGCACGGACCCGCCGCGTCTCGTCGTCGAGCTCCAGCCAGACGCGCAGCGTCGCCAGGGCCGAGGAGGCGCGGGTCAGCGCCCCCGCACCCTCGACCACCAGAGAGACGGCCGGGTCGAGCGTCCGCCGCTCCCCCGGCACGCCGGCCTCCCAGTCCCACGTGGTCCACCCCGGGTCCGCCGCCGCGAGGATCGTCGACTCGACCACCCGCGACGCCGCCTCGAGCCCGTGCCAGCCCGGGTACACGTCGTCGAGGTGGACGAGCTGCACCGGCCCGAGCCGGTCGACGGGCCAGGCCGCCACCAGCCGGCGAGCCAACGTGGTCTTGCCCGAGCCCGATCGGCCGTCGATCAGCAGCACGACGCGGTCCTGGCCGACCCGCGCCTCCTGCGCCCTCGTCAACAGGTCGACGACGACACGACGCGCGTCGGCGTCGGGCCGGCCCACGTCGGCCGACCCCTCCTCAGGCAAGGACGAACTCCCACGTCCCCGCGAGCACTGCCGCGGTGACGGCCGCCGCCGCGACGAGCACGCCGATCACGACCATCACGGCGTCGCGGAGCCCCACAGTCGACGGCCGGGCCCAGGTGCGCTCCGTGTCCGAGCCGAAGCCCTTCGCCTCCATCGCCGTCGCGAGCTTGCTCCCGCGCCGCACGGACAGGACGAGCAGCGCGAACGCCTGCCCGGCGAGGCGGCGTGCGGCGGCGACCGGGCCCCGCGCGTCGGCGACGCCGCGCGCCCGACGGGCGAGGGCGAGCTGGCGCCAGTCGTCCGCGAAGAGCCCCGCCAGCCGGAGGCCCGCGAGGCCGCCGAGGACGAAGCGCGACGGCAGCCGCAGCACCTGCGCGAGGCCGTCGGCGAGGTCGGTGGGGTCGGTCGTCGCGAGCAGGACGATGCCGGGGATCCCGACCGCGAGGATGCGCAGCCCGATGGCGAAGGCCAACGAGACGGACCCCTCCGTCACGGTGATCCACCAGAACTGCAGCAGCACGGCGCCGTCGTCGCGGCCGTAGAGCACCGTGACGACGACGGACATCGGCGCGGCGATCCAGAGCGGCGCGGTCCGCCGCAGCAGCTGCCTCGCCGAGAGCCCCGCCCAGGGCAGCAGCAGCAGCTCGAGGCCGAGCGCCACCCCCGCCGACACCCAGTCGATCGAGAGCAGCAGCACGACCGACACGACGAGCGCGGCGAGCAGCTTCGCGACGGGGTTGACCCGCCCGACGACGCGGTCGGTCTCGACCGCCTCCAGCAGGCTCATCGCGCCTGCCCCACGACGGCGGGCCGCTCGAGGACGACCTCCTCGTCGGCCAGCGCGGCGACGAACTCGGCGTCGTGCGTGACCGCGACGACGCTGCGGCCCTCGTCCACGAGGGCCGCCAGGAGCGCGACCAGCTCGCGCCAGGTGCGCGCGTCCTGCCCGAAGGTGGGCTCGTCGAGCACGAGGAGGCGCGGGCGCGAGGCGAGCACGGTCGCCACCGACAGTCGCCGCTTCTCGCCCCCGGACAGCGTGAACGGGTTCGCGCCGGCGAGGTGGTCGAGCCGGAGGCGGGCCAGCAGCTCGTCGACGCGCTCGGCGACCTGCGCGGCCGGCTCGCCGAGCGCCTCCGGCCCGACCGCCAGCTCGCGACGCACGGTGGGGGTGAGGAACTGGTGCTCCGGGTCCTGGAACACCGTGCCGACCCGGGTGAGCAGCTCTCGCGAGCGCCACCGCACGGGCACGGCGCCGGCACCGGCGGCGAGCTCGGCGGTGGCACGCAGCTCGCCCGACACCGGGGCGAGCAGGCCGGCGAGCGTGAGGGCGAGCGTCGACTTGCCCGCGCCGTTGGGGCCGGTCACGGCCAGCGTGCGGGCGTCGTGCACCAGGAGGTCGATGTCGGAGGCGACGGCACGGCCGCGCGGGCCGCGGTGGCCCACCGCAAGACCGGCGGCCTCGAGCAGCGGGCCCCGCGAGGAGGCGCGACGCCGGACGGGCGGCTCCGGCACGACCCCGGGGACCCACACCCCCGCCTCCGTGAGCCGTCCGCGCTGCCGGTCGAGCACCTCCTCGGGGGCGCCGTCGGCGAGGACTCCCCCGCCGGCCGCGAGCACGACGACGCGGTCGACGACGGGCAGCCAGACGGAGACGCGGTGCTCGACGACGACGAGCGTCGCGCCGGTCCGCTCGGCCACCCGGGCGACGGCGTCGCGCACCTCGACGACGCCCTCGGGGTCGAGGTTCGCCGTCGGCTCGTCGAGCAGGACGAGCCCCGGTCGCATCGCGAGGGCGCCGGCGAGCGCGAGGCGCTGCTTCTGACCGCCGCTCAGCTGGGCCGTCGGCCACGAGCGCGGCAGGTGGAGCCCGACGGCGTCGAGGGCGTCGTCGACGCGGCGCCACGTCTCGTCGCGCGGCACGGCGATGTTCTCGCAGCCGAAGGCCACGTCGTCGCCGACGCGGGCGAGGACGACCTGCGAGTCGGGATCCTGCAGCACCAGCCCGACCCGGCCGCGCTGCTCGGCCGGGGGCCGCCCGTCGACGAGCAGCTCGCCGCGGGCGTCGCCCTCGTCGTCCCCGCCCAGCACGCCCGCGAGCCCGGCGAGCAACGTGGACTTGCCGGCCCCGGAGGCGCCGAGCAGCAGCACACGTTCGCCCGGCTCGACGACGAGGTCGAGCTCGGACACGGCCGGGAGGATCCGGCCGGCGTGCCGCCACCCCCAGCCGCGGGCGTCGACCCGGGCACCGGAGGAGGCCGTCACGTCGTCGAGGTCGCGATGCTCAGACGCGTGCCTCGGCCGAGCGGCCGGAGGCGAAGCGGCTGAGCGCGCCGGTGCGGGCGAGCCCCCGGGCGGCGAGCCAGGACAGCAGACCGGCCAGGACGACCCCGGAGACGACGGCGCTGATGCCGTAGACGACCTTGAACTCGAGCGCGGTCGCGGCGATCGACGAGAACGAGGTGTCGAGCAGGGCGACCGCGACGCCCGCGCCGGCCCCGGCGAGCAGGGCGACGTGGAGGCGGAAGGACGAGTAGAGGAACGCCGCGAAGACGAGCTCGGCGCCGAGGCCCTCGACGACGCCCCAGATCAGGGTCGAGAAGCCCCACTGCGTGCCGATCAGCATCGACACCACGGCGGCCATCACCTCGGTGTAGACCGCAGCACCGGGCTTGCGGATGATCAGCCCGCCGAGCACGCCGGCGAAGAGCCAGCCGCCCGACAGCAGGCCCGAGAGGCCGGGCGTGAAGGCCAGCAGGTTGCTGAGCGGCTCCCACGCGAGGCCCCAGGCCCAGAAGACGACGCCGCAGGCGACACCGATGACGCTGGCGACGACGATGTCGACGACGCGCCAGCGGCGCGACGGCCTCGGCGACTTCTGCGACCCCTGCGACCCCTGCGACTTCGGCGACCCCGAGGCTGCGGGCCGATCCTGGCGATCGGGCTGGGCCTCGTTCGCGGACACGGAAACAGACATGTTCTCTCCTCCCTGCGCTGGCATGATCCAGATCAGGTTCGACGGTCGAAGCGTGGATCGCTTCCTCTCAGCCCGGATCACCGGACTCCCGTGTGTGTGCCGCTGAGCATAGCGCCGCTGCGGCCCGAATGCGTGGGCAGGGTCTCGTCACAGATCAGGAAGACGCTCCGCGCGCCTCCTGAACCGTGCACGATTCAGGACGATCGGCACCTGCGTTGCGTGGATCAGGCGCGATCTTCCTGAATGAGGAGGGATGAAGAGGCAGGTCAGGCGAGGGTGAGCTGGCCGTCGGCCCGCAGCCACTCGAGGCCCTCGACGATCGCCTCGACCGACGTCCACCGCGGCGCGTAGCCGAGCAGCCGCCGGGCCTTGTCGATGCTCATCGAGTGGCTGCGCGACAGGTGCTCCCACGACACGTCGGCCGACTCGGGGCTGCGCTGCGCTCGGAAGTCCTCGAACGACGCGACCGTGAGCTGCGCCTCCTGCCCGAAGGTCCTCGCGACCTGCTCGGCGAGGCCGCGCAGGGTGACGGCACGCTCGCTGACGACGTGGAACGACTCCCCCACGGCCTGGGCCGGACGCTCGACGGCCCGCTGGAACGCCTGCGCGACGTCGTCGGCGTGCACGTGGTGGACGGTCTCGAGCCCGAGCCCCGGCAGGACGACCTCGCGACCCGCGGCGAGCGCCTCCCACACGTCGAGGTCGAGGTTGCCGACGGCGTTGATCATCGGCCAGCCGGGCCCGGTGATGTGGCCGGGGTGCAGCACGGCGCTCGGCACGCCGCCGGGTCGTCGCGACTCGGCGAGCAGCAGGCGCTCGATCTCGGCCTTCTGCGTGCCGTACTCGCCGACCGGCGTGCGCCGCGCCTCCTCGGTCACCGGCACCTCGGCCGACGGACCGTGCACCCAGATGGTGCCGCAGTGCAGCAGCACCGTGCCGCTGCCTCGCAGCGCCTCCACGAGCGAGAGCGCGGAGGCGGGCGTGAAGCAGATCAGGTCGACGACGACGTCCGCGTGCAGGTCGGCGATCGCCCGGCCGAACGAGCCGTCGGCGTCGCCGGCGTCGCGGTCGAGCTGCACCCGCTCGACGCTCGCCCAGGCGGCGTGCTCGCGGTAGGGCGCCGAGGCGCCTCGCGAGACGGCGACGACGTCGTGCCCCGCGAGCACGAGCCGCGGCACGAGATAGCCGCCGACGTGCCCGGTCGCGCCGATCACGACGACCCTCACGACGAGGTCCCGACGAGGTGGCGCGGGCGGGGGTCGAGGTCAGCTGCCGTCGTCGGCAGCGCTGCGGTCGTCATGCCCCGACGCTAGGCGCGGCGGCCGAGGACTGCCTGTCCGGAGGGGAGAAATCCCCCGTTCGGGGGTCGCCGCGCGTCCTCCCAAGTGCCCACTGGTGGCCACCTCCCGTTCTCCTTATGTTCAGGCGTAGCCGTGCTCGACGCCCCTGGTCCCCGCGGACGTCGTCCGGATCCCCACGAGGAGGACCATGCCCACGACATCCCGGCAGACCCCGTCCCGCACGCGACGTCGCGTGCTCGCCGCCTGTCTCACCGCTTCCCTGGCGACCGGCCTCGGACTCGCGGGCGCGGGCGGCGCCGTCGCCGCCCCGCGCGCCGGCAGCCCCGCCGCCGCCGCGGCCCGTCCGGGGCCGGCGCTCCCGGTCGTCGCGGGCCCGGTCATGAACTACGCCGTCAACGTCGCCAAGGCCAACCGCGGCCAGACCAAGAAGGCCGAGCGTGCCGTCGTGGCCGCGAGCGGGACCGTCGTGGCCTCGTGGCCCGAGATCGGCGTCGTCATCGCGCAGTCGGGCAACACCTCGTTCGCCGCCTCGGTGCGGGCCGACAAGTCGGTCGCGTCCGTCGGCGCCACCCGGACGGCGCCCGTGACGGCGACCGACCCCACCTGGCAGGGCCCCGAGGCCGCTGCCGGCCAACGCCTCGGCAGCTCCGCCTCGCAGCAGTCGGTCGTCGAGCAGGAGGGCCTCGAGGCCGCGACCGCCGTCGTCGCCGATCCGCTCGAGGCGCGCCAGTGGGACATGACGGCCATCAAGGCCGACCAGGCGCACCAGGTGACGGACGGATCGCCCGACGTGCTCGTCGCCGTGCTCGACTCGGGGATCCAGGGCGACCACCCCGACCTCGCCGCGAACATCGACCAGACCGCGTCGGCAGGCTGCCTGAGCGGCACAGCCGACCACAGCAGGGCCGCCTGGCAGCCCACGACGAGCGACCACGGCACGCACGTGGCAGGGACCATCGCCGCGGCCCGGAACGGAGTCGGCATCGTGGGCGTCGCCCCGGGCGTCCGGCTCAGCGCCGTCAAGGTCGTGAACGACGACGGCTTCATCTACCCGGAGGCCGCCATCTGCGGCTTCATGGTCGCCGCTGCCACCGGTGCCGACGTGACGAACAACAGCTACTTCATCGACCCGTGGGAGTTCTGGTGCGGCTCGGACGTCGACCAGGCGGCCGTGAAGACGGCGGTGGAACGAGCCCTGGAGCACACGCGGCGGGAGGGCGTGGTGAACGTCGCGGCGGCCGGCAACAGCGCGGTCGACCTCGCGAACAAGACCGTCGACCAGGGCAGCCCGAACGACACCGTCCCCGTCGCCCGCACGCTCGACGCGACCTGCACCGACATCCCTGCCGAGAGCGACGGCGTGGTCACGGTCTCGTCGACGACCGCCACCGGCACGAAGTCGAGCTTCTCCAACTACGGCGACGGCGTGATCGACGTGGCCGCTCCGGGCTCGAGCATCCTGTCGACCGTCCTCGGCGGGGGCTACGGGACCAAGTCGGGCACCTCGATGGCCAGCCCGCACGTCGCCGGGGTGCTCGCTCTGCTCGCCTCGACGCACCCGGAGGCCTCGGGCGCGGCCCTGACCGACCTCCTCCACGCACAGGCGGACGACGTGGCGTGCCCAGCGACCGCCGGCACCTGCGTCGGCACACCCGCCGACAACGGCTGGTTCGGCGAGGGCCTCGTCGACGCCCTGGACGCCGTGACCGCCCGCTGAGGCCGACAGGACGCTCGATCAGGGAGGGACGCCCCGTCGTCACGGACGGGGCGTCCCTCCCTGCGCGGCCATCGGTCCCCGCAGGCCCGTAGGCTGACGTGGTCCACGACCCGGAGGTCCGATTGCACACCTGGCCAGGCAACCCCTACCCGCTCGGCGCCACCTACGACGGCAGCGGCACCAACTTCGCGATCTTCAGCGAGGCGGCCAG
>Ga0308167_1002446_pt1 | contig 17187 bp, 20 predicted proteins | sample PhyCR1_2_FD_202138 | JGI IMG/M metagenome (GOLD analysis project Ga0308167, IMG submission 202138) | Phyllosphere microbial communities from UC Gill Tract Community Farm, Albany, California, United States - DLSLRC.R1 | ecosystem: Host-associated > Plants > Phyllosphere > Unclassified | place... | reverse complement strand
TGAATCTGAATGTTGATTTAAATCGTTAAATTTATTAAAAACATTTAGTTAGGTAACTTTATCAGTGGGCTTTTGTTTTATACTCCCCACATTGCTCCCCGAAAATTTGAACACAGTCTCAAACCCAAGTCGAAGCACAAAGAACCCATTCGTTGGTAGTATAGGTTGCAATAGGATTTCATGATTTTATCAAAGGAACACTTGCCATGAGCAATGATCTTAGAAGCCTCAATAACTACCACACACTAAGGGCACAAGCTCGTAAAACCCCGTTAGACCTTCTTGAAGAGATGCTTGCAAAGCTCTCTGCGGTTGTAGAGGAACATCGTGAAGAACAATCTTCCATTCGTAAAGTTCAAGAAGAAAAACAAGTCAGACTTGAAGCTATCCGTGCTCAGCTCCTCGAAGATGGTATAGATCCTCAGGAACTTCTAAATGGGTTTGCTCCAAAATAAGAAACTCTTTCTAAGTCCGTTAGGATGATTCGCCCAGCAAAGTATAAATATACTGATGATCAAGGAAATGATAAAACCTGGACTGGTCAGGGAAGAACACCAAAAGCCATTGCTGATGCTAGTGCCAGTGGTAAAACATTGCAGGATTTTGAAATTTAAAAATTTCAAAGCCAGCTTGTAATATGTTGATTGTTTACAAGCTGGCGCTATAGTCAATTCAGAATTCTTGATAACCAGTTTCTTTTGTATCGAGAACTTATTTCTTTCTCCAAAACTGAATTGTAACTTTCAGATAAAGTGAAATAACTATTGTTTGCCTTATATTCAATTTCAGCTTTAAAGGCAAAGAATTTCAGTAAAGAAGGCATAACTGTCTTTAAAGCAATATCTGTTTTATTTGAGGATGAGTATCTTTCGTCAGTCATATCGCCTGCCATAAAAAACTCATTTATTATTTCATCGACATTAACACCGGAAAGCATTTTTTTTATTTCATCATTTTTATGTTGTGACTCAACATTGAGTGTTGAAAGAGAGTTATCTAAAGATTCTTTATATTTATTAAATTCATCAATAGTTCCAGTGACTAAGGCAATGTTAATATAATCCTGATTTAACTCTTCCCGACAGGTCGCAAGCTCTTGGGAGTGTTTAGTAGAATTGCTATTATATTCTGAGATTTTTTTTAGGAGATCTACAAGATATGATTTATATTCCTCGGTCAGCCTTGGTCCTGAACCATCTTTCCCGGCATTATATCTTTTTGTTAACTCGTTATATAGTCCTATTTTTTGTGTAAAATCGTCCGCCAGGGTTATTGATAAGTTACTGCACTGCCTTTCTTTAACTATTAGAGGAGAGTAGTAATCTTTCATTATATCGCCTCTAAAGTTAAGGTCGCTTTTATACGATTCGAGTATGACACCGAATATAAGTGTTCCTAAAACTATAGGGATTATACCTAAAAGCAAAGATTTTAAAAAAGATTCACTAACTGGATTTGCCATATAGTATCCTTAACTTTAATTCTGATGTTGGATTTTTAAATGTGACTATTATCTACTGATAATACCCTAATAAGAATAAACGGACAAATGAAATTTGAGAGGGTAACATCTTGTTAGATTTATATATAATAAAGAATTGGTTTTTGTTTTTTTTTGAACTATTAATTAAGCCATTTTTGTCTAAATGGGCTTTTGATGATTTATTATGTTTAAAAAAATATCAGAAAAAGAAAGGTGAAGTTTTGATTCAAATATTATAAATTTATATAAATATATCTGGAAAATAAACATCAATGAAAAATTGGACTACAGAGCATACAAAGGAAGTTAAAGCTTGGTTTTCTATAGGAAAATACGAAGTTTTCAGAGAGTTAACCTTGAAAGCTTACTACCACGAGTTATGGGCACGAGCCATTTGGCACAAACCTTGGCCGACAGAGGAGGAAGCGAGAGATCTGATTCAGGTTGGTATCAAAGTGTTTAGTGGTAACCCTGTTTTATATTCAGCAAGACAATTGGAATACACAGAACGGGAAGATTACCTATACGAACCGCCTCATCTCCATCTCACGACGACAAAGAGGATTGCCCAGCTTGGCATCAACAGTATGGTAGCAGGACTCTTTTCATGGGATGGAGGAGAGCAATATCGTATGGTGCCAGATTATGCTGAAGCCTTCATCTCAGACATCTTCGATGAGAGTATGGCGAAAGGCACAGTGATGCTGGAGGTAGACCTGGCAAGCGGAACAGATGAAGAGATAGCTGAAGCTCTCAAGACTGCTTTACCGCAATGGAGAAAAATCAAAGGTATTGAGCCGGACATGACGGGTGCCGTGCGGTTTGGATACGGCACTATCAAAAAGCTCATTAACTATCGAATCATGGCTATGCTCGATATCCTTATGTGGGTAAAGATACATAAGGTTAGGATTTCTGACGATAGGTTATCTCGTCTCCTATACACCGATGAGGATGAAGAGGAAGAAACCCGCCTAAGTAACCATATCCGTGATTCAGACCGTCCACTCGCCAACAAAGCAGCAACCACCAACTTCATTAGGCAGTTCAACTACTTCCTTAACAAAAACCCTCACCTCAAAGATATGAAAGTTGCAGATGTTATGAAGATTAGTGACTAAATGAAAGGCACCGTGCAACCGGTGCCTAAAATGGTTCATGACTTGCTAAATGTAACATTATCATCAAGATACTTTTTCAGATCTTCTCTTTTGATCGGGGCTTTGCCTGAATAGTTTGCAATGTGAGACATCAGTGCAGTCCTGTTTTGCTCAGTTTTGAGTGAGTTATGATCTTCAAGATATTTGTCCACGAAATAGCCTACTTCCCATTCTTCATCTCTTGAGACATAAATCCTATCGAAATGACCCTTATAATGTTTGTTATCTTTATGTTTCCAATCACTTTCTTGTAAACTCATATAGCTCTCCAAAGGTATCTGTTGTTACGACTTTTAATGCATATATAAGTTGCCATAACACATTCAAATCTGCCGTTTGCTAAATCACAAAAAGATAAGAACTTCACCCTTGATGAAGTTCTTGAATTCTATCTTGCCTGTTACAAAAGAAACCGGGGAAGTGGTAACAGTGGTCGTCACTGGAGTCACGAAGCTCTGTCCTTTCTTTGCTGACCTTCCCTTACTGTTGATTCATCAGAGACAAGGTGAGGAAGCAAACATGAAGAAATCAAACATCCGCTTGATAAGAATGCACGAGGTGTTATCAAAAACCGGATTTAAGAAATCCTGGATTTATCTATTGATCTCAAATAATGCATTCCCAAAACCTATCAAAATGGGGGCGAGGGCTATAGCTTTTGTAGAGGCGGAAATTGATCAATGGGTTGAAGATCGAATTAATGAATCTCGAATTAATAATAGCTGATTTTGATGATAAAAATAAAATCGTAAATTTTTAAAGTGAGATTAGGGTAATATTTAACGAAATTCTTAACATAAATTTCCGCACTGCTTTTTCAATTAGGCTTTGAGATGCTTTCTAAATATCGGGTATGGATACGGTTAACTAGCCATACCGGTTTCTTTCACGTGAAAGAAATTTTTTTAAGTTATTAAATAATATATAAATAAACCAGAAATAGCAGAAATAAAATTGCAAATTTAAAATCTATAAATTACATGATAAGCCGGAACGATTAATAATTGTAAAATTTACGGAGGGTTATTAAATTGCAATATAAAACTAAGAAGTTTGTAATGGAAAGTGGAGAACGCAACTGCATTATCCTTGATAAAGAAACCGGACTTCCAGCTTACTATGAAAACCTATTTCTCACCACCAAAATACGAAATAGAGGTTATACCGTTTCAACAATTGAAGTAGTTGCAACGAAACTTATCATATTCAAAGAGTTTTGCAAAAATAACCAAATAAATTTACATGGAAGGATAATGAGCAAAGAGTTTCTCAATATATTTGAGATTGATAATCTTGTTAGATATTTAAATCTAAGATTTGATAATAGAGAAACTCCCGATATTAACAAAAAAGAATTTAAATCTATCTCTAAAAGAACATTTAATTATAGGCTGCATGTTGTTGCGAAATACCTTGAGTGGCTTTGCGAAGTGATTCACTCAATGGATAAAATTAATGCAAAAAACGAAGTGGATACCTTCATTAAGAGTATCGAATCTCATAAATGGAGTGTCCGAACTCTGAAGCTACATGATAGGCCTGATAGAGCGCTTGAAGAAAAACAACTTATTGAGCTTTTTAAGATAGTTGAAATAGGGAGTGAAATTAATCCATTCTCAAAAGAGGTTCAAAGTAGAAATAAACTCATTTTTAAGATTCTAATAAACTTGGGGTTAAGAGCTGGCGAATTACTAAACATTAAGATTGAAGATTTAGATCTTTATGAAAATACACTTTATGTAAGGAGGCGACACGACTGCAACAAGGATTCCAGAATCTATCAACCTCTTGTTAAAACAGAAGAAAGGGTGCTTAAACTTTCTGATGGTTTAGCTAAGGAAATAGATGACTATATGATTTATGAAAGGGAATTATCCACAAAGCGGAAAAGACATAGTTATCTTTTTGTAACTCATGGAAATTCAAATACAGAAGGCGAACCTCTCAGTATTTCAGCCTACGAGAAAATAATTTCAACCATTAAGAAGAACAGTAATTTACTAGCAAATTTATCAGGGCACAGATTAAGACATTCATGGAATTACTATTTTTCAAAGGAAGCTGATAGCTCACAACTAAGCGGTCATGAGCAAGATTCTTTTAGAAAGTATTGTATGGGATGGTCTGACTCCTCGAAAATGCCTGAGGTATATAACAGAAAAATGACTTCTGAAAAACATAAAGAGATTATGCTCAAGATTTTCAAAACCACTGATAGAATTATAAAAGGGGAATAGGTATGAATTTGTCGTTTAAGGTCGAAGAAGCCTCTTACAAAGCGAAAATGAATGGTTATTACTTCAAACTTACAGATAAAAAATGGAAACTTGATAAAAGTATAACTATATCTCCCATTGAAGTGATCAAAAATGCATCATCAGATATTCAATCTGGATATATTCATACTCTTGCATATTTTGCCTCAAATTTTAGTGCAGGGTATGTAAGTGCTATTAACACGTCATTTAAGAAGTTTTTTACCACCTCGCAGACAAATGTTATCGATGGTGAAAGTATCTTGAGATTTAAAGCTGGGCTGAAAGAGCATGAAGAATATTGTTTATGCTGCATGAAGAGCTTTCTGGATAGGTGGGTAAATTTTAATTATCCAGGCATACATTCATCTTCAGTAGCTGTTTTCAATAATATGAAGGTAAAACGGGGAGCTATTGGTGAAGCAGTCAAAAGAAGGGACCCAAATGTAGGACCTTTTACAGATAATGAATTGTATATGCTTAAAACTAAAACCCAAGAATTGCTCTCTGAAGGAAAGATTAACTTGTCTTTATTTTGTTTCTTGAACCTCTTGATCAGCACAGGTAGACGGCCAGTGCAATTGACATCATTAAAGCACATTGACCTTAAGAAAGATGATAAGTGTGTATATATTAATATCCCAAGAGTTAAGCAACAGCTTACATTCAGAGAAAGTTTCACTTCAAATATTCTTGCAGAAGAATTGTTTTCTTTACTATTGCAATTAAACGAGCGAACAATAAATCAAATCGAGGAGAAGTTTGGAGTTAAGTTAGAACAGCATGTTAAAGATTTATTGCCTGTTTTCCTTAATAAGGAAGCTGTAAATTCGTGCACGAGCCTCGTAGATGTAAAGCAAAAAGTTTCCTCAGATTTCCTCCATGCAAAAAATGAGTCGTTAACTAATGAAGTAAGCAAAATGGCTAAACTATATGCATTTATTTCAGAAAGAACAGGTGCTGTTATCAAATTAAATCCAAGAAGGTTTAGGTATACCTTAGGATCAATTCTCGCAAAAAACGGGGCATCAATTAGTGAGATTGCTCAAGCACTGGATCACAGCAATATAAGTTCAGCGGGAATTTACATCAAAAACATCGCTGATAATGTTGCCATGATTGACTCACATATGGATAAATTTCTTTCACCACTATCTAATATCTTTATGGGAATAGATGTTCAATCAAATTCTCAAGAATTCATCAAAGTCATCAAGGATGCTTTTTGTATAAAAGAAATTATGCAGAATGATATCAAATGCTTTGAGTGTAAAAAATTCAATCAATGGAGAATTGAAGATCATGTCTAATGTAATCTCTTTTAAACCAGATGAAAGAAACTCTGCCATTAGCAATATTATTTCTTATGTGGCTTATTATCGCAGCATTATTTCTGATAACGAGATTATAAAAGACTGGAATGCGCTTTCTTGGGGAGGTATTTACAGGTTTACCAGGTTTGATTCCAGTGACAACCGCAATTGCAATCAACCCCTTAATGAAAGCTTTATTGATTTTGCAAAAGCCTATATCAAATGCTCTATTTTATTTGGAAAAAGGAAAGAGCACACAAAAGCATTGAGAGTGTTAAAAGTTCTTGAGTTCGTTCTTCTGGACCTGGTTGGTAATGCTAATGTCAATGAATGTAACCATATGGTTTTAGACAAATGCGCCAGTATTATCTATGAGAAATATACTAAATCAGTATCAGCTAATACATGTAAAGAATTGGAGAAAATTATCAATGCCCTAAAGTTAAATAGGATGATTGATTTACCACATTTAGATTGGATAAGTCCACTTAGGTTTAAAGCTCGAAAGAGTTGGGATGGCTATGATAAAAATCTTAAAGGTCATAGTAAGTTGCCAGACATTGAATCGTTATTAATTATTGCAAGCATCTTTGCTAAAAAAGATGAAGAACTTTCTCAAAGAGATATGTTTACCACTTCAGTTGTGGCACTACTCTGCTGTGCACCCAGTAGGATTTCTGAAATTATGGCTTTACCCAGCGACTGTGAGATTTTTGAAAATGACTCCAGAGGCATTAGGCGGTATGGTCTTAGGTTCTTCTCGGGTAAAGGATATGCAGGCGATATCAAGTGGATTCCCACTGAAATGATCCCTGTTGCTCAAAATGCTGTAAGAAGGCTAAGAATGCTTTCTAAAAACGCCAGAGAACTCGCCATAAAAATGGAGGAAGGTTATGAAAAATTCCAATCTCAGATCCTCCTTTCTGTAATAGATGAGAATAAATATCTGACTGCTAAAGAGGTCTGCGAGTTTTTAGGTTTTTATAGAGAGATTAGCAATGATTATCGAAGAAAGATTAAGGGGATTACATTAAATGGCAATGTAATAAAGCATCAAGACTATTCATATAATTTAAAAGAATTGAAGAGGTTGGTATATGATTCTAAACCCAAAGATTTCCCTTGGTTTGATCGCGAGAAAAATATCAAATATTCAAATGCTCTATGTCTTTTAAACCGTTTTCAGCTTAATGAAATTAACGATACTTATAATTTTGTTTTCGAAAAACCAACAGTATGTCTATTCTCTGCCGATATAGCTAAGTCCGGTGATTCTGATAAAAGGTTTATCAACATTTTTGAAAGATATGGTTTTAACAAGAAAGAAGTTAAGGAGTTCAAAATTAATTCGCATCAGCCCAGACATCTTCTGAATACATTAGCTCTCATTGCAGGCATGGATGGTTTCGATCTTGCTCGCTGGTCAGGACGACAATGTATTGCTCAGAACAGATATTATGATCATCGTAACCATGCTCATATGCTTAGTCTAATGAGGGGCAGAGAGATTAAAGTTGAAAATGAAAAGCTTCCTGAAGCTCGAATCGATGATTTGAATATCCTGAAAAATGGTGCCGTGATAGTCAGCAAGCACGGATATTGCAGACATGCCTATGCTTCAGAACCATGTGCATTTTACCCTGAAAACGAGTCAGGGACTAATGAGGAAAGATTTTCAAGCATACATAGAAGAATACGAGAGAAAGCAATTTCTGATAGAGAGGAAGAGCATGAAAGTGCTCATAAGTGGTGTGAATTTCATGAAAAAATAAAAATTAAGGAGTTATAAATGGCAAAACATATTAGTATTATTCAAATTAGATATATTGTAGGGGTAATAAATAGATGGTCTCAGAATGAAAAGCTGACTTGGGATGCTTTGTGTGACAAGGTTTCATCAGATATTGGTAAAAGGCCATCTCGTCAGTCTTTATGTAGTCATAAATCTATAGAAGAATCGTTTAAGCTAAAGAAAGAACAGCTAAAACATGGTGAAGATAAGACTATCAGACCTGCAAACATAAATGCAGCTATTCAAAGGATAAAAAGGCTTGAAGCTGAAAATAAAGCATTATTAAAGGAAAATACCGGATATCATGAGCAGTTTCACAGGTGGCAGTATAATGCTCATATTCGGAAAATAACTCTTGAAGATTTGAACAGTCCATTACCTAAAAAATATGAAGATAAATTTGATAGGTTTTAACTATTGACATGATTAAATATTATGATATTTCTTTTAGAGTCAGGATGACATTTCACAAATAGCAAGCATGCTTATTATGAATAAACTCAATAAATATTTACCAGATCAAAAGTTTTTGATACTCCTCAATCGCTTCATTCTTAGATACGATGAATCGGACTGCAATAAAGAGAAAATTGTAAAAGATGCCTACCTTTTTTGCATAGGATATTTTCTAAAATATCAGCAGGATTTTGAGAATCCAGCTCTTAAGGGTTCAACAAACATCATCGCCGTTCTCACTTCAGCCTTACTCAGTCCTAACTTCCATACTATACCCAACTCTATCCGCCTTGAAAGAGTCATATACTTTTATAAGTTCATTGTCGAATATATTATCTGGAATGAGCATGAGGCAGAGGCTGTATTCAGGAGGCAAAGTAATGAGTTTAATTTAAGTTCAATGAAAATCTATAGCGGGAATTATAAAGAAATTAAGAATAAAATATAATAAAGAATCGGTTTTAGAACAGTGGCATTTTTAATCCCGAATCTTAGTAATTGAACGGGATTAATCTTTTGATATATCCTAACGATCAAGTTTATTCTAAAAAGGTATGATAAAGTATCCGCATAAATCCTTCTTCAGTAAACAACTCTTCACTTAAAGGTGAACCGTTTGAACTGTTTATACAAAGATTCCACTCTTTTTTTTCTGAGACATATTCAAGAGTATATCTTTCGCTAAAAACTCTTCTCTCATTATTGAAACCACCTGTGAACTTTGCACCTATTTTTTCTTCCTCAGGTGACAATTGAATTATCAAATTATTACCATTGTAACCCATACGACTTTCAAAGAAGTTCAAAGTCATATTTTTGAAATTAATACTGCTTGTATCAACTACAATTTTACTTCCTGTTTGAAGATAAATCTCATTTTTTCCATTATCTATCTTTAAAAAAAATGATAAATTCTCAGTTTCTATGGTTGAGCTTATGATATGGTTCAATTTATTATAAGCTTCGACTACTACCTTTTGATGCGAATCGGCTTCTCTTTTTTTCTCGATTATAGGTGTGATTTTTTCTTTAAACAACTTGGCATAGTCTTTACTTTCTAACATTTTAATATCCCTTGAATGTCATTGTTGTTTATTGCCATTAAATTTTCATGAAAATAATGCTTTATAATTTTAAAGCATGTATTCAATGTTATCGGTAAATCCGTTAAATACTTTAAAGAAAAAAACCAGCACTTAGCTGGTTTTTATTATATGGTATCGCTATTTATTCATATTGATAACTTTATCAAAGATATGCATCCACCGTTTAAGTTGAAGCTCCGTATCTCGAATACCTTCCTGCGAATTGAAGTCGCCCTGCTGCGGGAAGAACATAACCCGCCACTCAGGATTTTGAACATCATCGACAGTAATATAAAAACCTGACTCTCTGAAATCATGGGTGCGGTCGAGTTCTTTGTTCATACCAGACCGTTCTCTCGTAGTAGACAAATTGTATCGCCATTCTTTGACCGCCTCGAATGGATAGGTCTTTTGCTTATCGCCTTCTTTGAGATGAACCAATTTTCGCTTCTCATCAATCCTCATTGCGGTAGGACCGAACTCATGGCTCCACATGCCGTCCGACTCTCCAAAAACATCTCTGGTGCTGGCATTCCACTTCTTAATGCGGAATTTTTTATAAGCAAACATCAAGAGCATGATGCTTGCGAAAACCCATACGATTGCAAGCTGAACCAAACCCTGAATACCTGAGAAGTAGAAAATGACTGTAGGAAGTGCGATAGCAATCCACACTCGTTTCATCATAAGGAAGTTTGGCTGTTTTACATCAGTCATTGTTGTCATGTGTTCTTCCAAGGTTAGTTTCACTGAATCGAAGACGCACGTATGCATCAGCTTATTCTGCTGATAAATCAGTGTGCTAGGTGGTTTCGTTTGAAGTTACATTACGGCTTGGAAACAGGGTCTAGCAAATCATTTATACCGATCGATCGCTTTCTTTTAATAGTCTATAGCTATCATGATTGTCTAATTGATCAGTGATAACGATCGATCGATTTTACCTATCAATTTGAAAATGAATAAAAATATTTATTGAATTTGGCTTAAGGAATGAATTTAACCCACTGAAAACTATTCGGTTAAACAGGTTTGAAGTGTGCTTTTCTTACCAAATCTTGAGAATCCACTTCTGAAAATTGCAGAGGCTTTGGATTTTCATCCATGATTTTCTTAATGAGGGCTGTTTTCTTAGCTGGCTTGAGAATCGTTGAACCAATAGTCTTCATACTACTCAGAAATTCCTCAAGGTAAGGTATCCACTGTAACCAGCGAGAGCGAGTATGTTCAGTAGAACTTGCCGTTAGTGGTGTTGAGGTGACTATAGGGTGAATTTCGACGGGAATGGGGAAGTTTACTGGTAACGGAACTGATTGAGTAGTGATGGCTTCTGTTTGTTGAGCAACGATGATTCTCTTGCCCAAGCTTGACCAACCATATGCTTTTCCAAGCTGAGATGCTTTAAAAGCAACTCCCTTATGTCCAAATGAAAAACCGTTCATCTTGCCAGTGGATGAGATGTTAGCTGTCGCTGATATGTTTTGCTTTTGTAGTTCATGTATGAAGTCTTCGATAGTGATGGTATCGAAGAATGTAAGAATCGCATCTATAGCTTCTTGTATCACTAACTTGGGAGCTTTCTCTCCAGTCCTGTCTTGCATCATCTTTTCGTTACGAGCGAGCTTCCTTTGCTTCCGAGAGACTTTTTGAGGAGAAGGACCTTTCGTTCGAGTGAGCTGATGATCTTTTTCAAGCTCCTGAATGATACGAGTGCTCTTAAGGTTCTCGTTCCTGCCAAGATAGAGTTGGCCATCCACCAAAATATTTATGCGGGAAGCAATGATATGTATGTGTTGACCAGCTTCATCGTCATGTAGGACATAACAGCGAAGATGAGTGTTTGAGAAGCCCATGCGAGTCATATAGTCGTCAGCCACAAGCTTCCATTGCTCATTGGTCAACGAATCGCCAGATGGAAGACGGAGAGAATTGTGCCAAACAGGTTTCTGCACATCTGAGCGAAGCTTCTGAGTTCGCATGAACTCAGTGGTGATTTCGGCAACAGAAGAACCAATAATATTTCCACCAATTATTATTGGCACTCTCTTGTGATGAGGAGCAGGGGCAAGAGCATACGAGATGACTCCACTAAAGTTTTTACCCCGGCGAATCCTGTTCATTCCCTTCATATAGGATGTTTACTTATCGAGTGTCAGCAGAGCCTCTCTTACATGCGACAGCTTCACTTTCAAAGCTGTTAACTCTTGTGAGAGAGGCTGAGCATCTTCCCCTCTGCGGAGAAGGAATGACCCAAGATCGTTGAGTTTCTGTAGTGAAGCCGTTAGTTGGTGCCAGGCTTCTTTGTTGGGTTCTGGAACTGTTGGAGGGAGTTGCTGAAGAGCTGAAGATCTCAGCCAACAGCTTTTGCTGAGCTGGTTCCGAGAGTCATTCACTTGCTTGAGTTCAAAATCGTTAAGACGAACCGTTACTGTGTGCTTGCGGATGCGGTTAGGTGGTAGTTTCTTTACTTTCGGATCATCACTGAACGACGAAGGGAATTCGTCATCAAACATATTATTAATTTTTCCCATATCAACTCCTTTGATATTTAGCTATAGCATGTCCCTATGCCATCAATGAACTAATATCATAATATGTATAGGTGTCAACAGGTTAGGTGTGTATTTTGACTTTTTCTTTCTTTTTCAACCAAAGGGCAGAAAAACAAGGGTAACTCAGCTTCGCTGAGTTAGCCCTTGCTTAGGTTAAAAGCTATAGTATGCAATTTGAAACATATTATTGTAAGCTGAAATCTATTGTAAGGTAACCATCCTACTGACCGCTGGAGTTGATATGATTGTTATGGTTGCAGGTGTTTATGGTGTTGGTAAGAGCACTATATGCAGTAAGTTGTCTGATGACCTCAAATTGAATTTTTATAGTGCCAGTGAGCTTATAAAAAATGAAAAAGGTTTTTCGACTTGGGATAAAAATAAGAAGACAGGGGAAATAAAAAAGAATCAAGATTATCTTTATAATGCTATAAATAAAAAAGAAAGTGAAAATTTTTTGTTAGATGGACATTTTTGTCTTCGTAATAAAAATGATAAAATAGAAATGATTGATTTCAAATCTATACAAAATTTGGGTATCAAAGCCGTATTGCTGCTAAAAGAAAATCCAGAAATAATATGCAATAGGCTTATGAACAGAGATGATGTTTTATGGAGTAAGGATTTTATATCTGAGTTGCAAAATACTGAGGAAATACAGGCTATTAATTATACGAAAGAAAACATTATTCCTTTTAGCTCAAACTTTGTTAATGAATATGATGCCATTAAGAATTTTGTAGCAAAATCCTTCCATTTAAGGACAAGTGATGAGTAATATCAAATACCAGTATTTTAAAGATTTAGATCTAAATGATTACTTTTTTGACTCCTTAAAAGAAAGTTACAGGGAGTTTCCTGAATGGTTTGCACAAAAAGCAAAAGAAGATGAAAAAGCATATGTTTTTTATAAAAAAAGCAGCAAGTTATTGGATGCTTTTATTTACTTAAAAACCGAGGTGAAAAAAGTCAATGATATTGATCCGCCTTTACCTGCTGGCAGTATATTAAAAATTGGAACATTCAAAATCAATGCTCATGGAACAAAGCTTGGAGAACGATTATTAAAAAAAACTTTCGACCATGCAATTAATGAAAAATCTGATTATATTTATGTTACCGTTTTTGAAAGAGAGAAACCTCTCATAAAACTTCTTGAGAAATACGGTTTCGTTATTCACGGGTTAAAAACCACTAAAAATGGTGTTGAAAATGTTTATGTCAGGAAACTCAAAGTAATAACAGGTGATGTTATCAAGGATTTTCCCCATCTAAATCTAAAGGATAAGAAATTTTATCTTCTGGCTATTTACCCAGAATATCATTCTAAGTTCCTTCCCGATTCAATCTTAAACAATGAAAGTCATGATATATTAGATGACATATCATATACTAATAGCATTCACAAAATATATATTTCCGGTATAAGTAGAACTAAAAATTTAAATAAAGGAGATGTTATCTGCATTTATCGCACAAATAAAGGCGGTAAAGGAAGAGCTTATTATAAATCTGTAGTATCTTCTATCGGTGTAATTGAAGAAGTTAGGCAAATCAAATCGTTTTCCACCGAAGCTGAATTCATGAAATATGTGAAACCATATAGTGTTTTTGAAAAAGAGGAGTTAAAAGATTATTTTACTAATAAGAAAAAAAGGTATATAATTAAATTTACTTATAATGGTGCTCTTAGAAAAAGATTGATTAGAGGCCGGCTAATGGATGATTGTGGCATCAGCACTAAAACTCGATGGGATTTTATTTCAATAACGGAAGAGCAGTTTAGGTGGATAGCAGGAGAAGGACAAGTTAATGAAGGTATTATTATCGATTAAGCCTGAGTATGTTGATAAAATTCTCAGTGGAGAAAAAAGGTTTGAGTTTAGAAAGGTAAGCTTTTCTGAACAAGGGATTACGAATGTTCTGATTTATGCGACTAAGCCAGTCGGTAAATTAGTGGGTGAATTTGAAGTTACTAATATACATGAAGGTTCGCCTGAGTTCATTTGGAAACTAACAAAACCGTTTGCCGGGATCGAAAAAAAATATTTTGATTCTTATTATGAGGGACGTAATAAAGCTGTAGCAATCGCAATAGGGAAAGTTAATGTTTTCGAGACACCAATGGATCTAAACAGCTTGGGTGAAAGAATTACACCACCTCAGTCGTTTTGTTATATTAGAAATGAGGTTGAACAGAGCCAGTTTGAGTTTAATTACATATAGTATGGAGCAATTACATATGAACAAAAAATCCCCATTGAATATGGCTAACCCTTCTTTTGAATTTGGTAAACCCAATTTCATTGGCAGAGATTTTTTGCTTCAAGATCCAACTATGCCTCGAAAAATCGATTCTTTTTTGATGGATACTTTAGGTGATCTTCGTCTTTTTTATCCTGAATTCAATTCATGGGTTAGTAATGTCGTTATCCCAGGTATTATTGCAGGAGAAAGGTCCATAATCCTTGAATATAGACAGGGTGATCTAGCGGGGTTAGCAATATTAAAAGATAGTTTAGCTGAGAAAAAACTCTGCTGTTTACAAGTTATGCCTCGATTTCAAGGGTCAGGTATAGGATTATCATTGTTTGAAAAAAGTTTTGAGTTGTTAAATACTCAGAATCCATTACTTTCAATTTCCGAAGAACAGAAAAATAATTTTTTAAAAATATTTAAATACTATGGTTTTGAACTCGGAGAAGCTTATCATCAGTATTATAGACCATTAAAAACTGAACTCAGCTTCAATGGTCTCTTAAAGTAGGAAGTTAATTAATTTTTTTATTTTTCTTTTTTTCTATGGTTTCTTATTATATAGTATACAGCGGTAGAAATTAACAATAATATAATAATGTTAATATACCCTTTGAGTTTTTCAGGGTGGTCGGACAAGAAATTAATAGGCCAATTAAAGAAGATTCCCACAGTTTCCCAAATTCCGCTTCCCATCGCTCCTAATAGAATCACAACAACAACAAACCTGAATATTGACCAGATATTAGATGTTTTCTTAGAAAATCGACCTAAAACATTCAGGTCTTTTATAAACTCTCCTTTTTCGGCTTTTGCAGTCCATTGATATCCTAAATGATTGTTTATAGTGTTTTCATTCTTGATTGTCGTTGAGTTATCAAATTTTATATATTCATTCCAAATATCCTCATCAACTAAAGAACGATACCCATTATAATATTTACTGACTGAGACACACTCTTCATCTCTAATAGTTGTCAAAAAACAATGAATTATTTTAAGATTTGATGGAAATGATAGATTGTCATTACTGTGCATAAGTTCTTCAGGGACACCTCTTAAAACATTTATTCTGAAATCAATGATTCGAGTGTCAATTATTGAGCTAATTAAAGCTTTATCAATTTGTTTAAATCGACCTGTATAAACATCGGTAGGGATTTTTTTTATACGAAACCGTATGTAAGCAGATTTCCTTTGATCTTTAATTGGAGCATTTACATTATATTTTGGTAGTTTAATAAGAATTCTCGAACACACCGAGTCATCACCAAGTGTAATATGTTCTACTTCAAAAGATTTCGGATTCAAACGAAAAAGACAGAATGGTTTTTTATCTTTTCCATTTCTCCTGAAGCTTATATTTGTGAAATTACCTTCAGCAAGGCTATCATAATGCACAACTTCATTAAATATCGCGGCTACACTCTTTTCACTGTTAAGTTTTACTCCAAGATCAACAATATCTTTTCTATCTACTTCCCAAGGTAAATCAATTACTACTTCCTCAACTAATTTATGGTCATGGATCATGACTCCAATGTCCATGAAAGGTGATGAACTATCTTTACCTATTTCCCATAGATTAACATGGAGTTCGTCATCCAGATATATTTCATGGGGTTCTTTTTCTTTTTTATCACCATTAGTGTCTTCCTTAGCCGAGATTTCTCCTTCACCTTCTTTATTAAAGTCCGAATTTTGAGTAGGATGACGTTCTTCTTTGTGAGTTTCATCAATATTAGAAGAAAAGCAAATGCAGTTTTTTGTATGGTAACAATCACTTGATAAAGATTTATATCTCACTAAAATGCCGGGAAAAGGATGGTTTTTATTCATTTTTTGTCTCTGAATTTTATGATTGTCTACTTAATCAGGCCGCAATATTGATTTTATGACAAAATCATTGCCTCTATTTTAAACTTATTAAAATTGCTCAGAGTTAAGTTTAATTAATATAATTACATTTTATTATGATTACTGCAAAATGTTTTTTTGTCGCCGATAGAGGGGGATTTATGGATAAATTTTTATAAATCAATAACATGCATCGGTTTTGACAGATAGTATCTTCCTAATGTTTATAGTTTTTTGTTATTGATTTTTATTTTCTTATACGGTTTTTCTCAATTTGACTTAATCTATGTTTTACTGACCCTTAAAGGCTTAACTCTCAAAAAACTTTCAAGCTAAAGAGGCATTCTTTATTTTATCGAATAATAAATTTTATTTTCTCTGCAATGCTTTCTAAGGCTTTTTCCCTTTCCTTATAGTAGTCATACTTATCGTAGATGCCTTCTACACCTTTCAGCTTGTGATTCAGACACCTTTCCGCCACATGAGGAGGAACGGACAGAGAAGCGAGCAAACTCCGGCTCGTTCTTCGCAGATCATGAACGGTAAAATATTCAATATCACCCATAACATTTGGCGGTTGCTTCTTCTTGCCAGGCTCGATGCCGAAAAGCTTCGCTATGGCTCTGTTGAGAGTGTCTTTTCCCATATGCTGGTTCTTGCTTATACGGCGATTTGGGAAGACATAAGGCGAATCCAATGCTCTGACCTTTAGTTCTTCCAAAATCTCAATGGCGAGTGGGGGAAGTGGAATGACTATGCCAACACCAGACTTGCTCCTTTCCTTGGGTAAAAACCATTTTTTATCTTCTAAATTGAATTCTGACCAAGGAGCTTCTGTCAGCTCACTCTTTCGAACAGCAAGGAGCAATAGGAGAGCACAGGCAAGGTAATTATCACGAGAGAAGCTGTCAGAGTGTTCTCTGAACACTTTGAAAACATGATCAATCTCATCCAGGCTTAATGCTCTTTCTCTGCTCT
>Ga0308167_1002444_pt1 | contig 17201 bp, 15 predicted proteins | sample PhyCR1_2_FD_202138 | JGI IMG/M metagenome (GOLD analysis project Ga0308167, IMG submission 202138) | Phyllosphere microbial communities from UC Gill Tract Community Farm, Albany, California, United States - DLSLRC.R1 | ecosystem: Host-associated > Plants > Phyllosphere > Unclassified | place... | reverse complement strand
GACTGGGAGCACCGCTTCGAACCCGGCTTCCCGCTGTTCGCCCAGCTCACCCGCGAAGGCCAGACGATCTTCCTGACCGAACACACCGGCGACTGCGAGGTGGGCGGTGCGGTGTATTTCATCGTCACCGACGTCGATGGCCTGCACCGCGCGTTCAGCGCTGCGGGAGTACCCATCGAGCAGCCGCCACACGATACCGACTGGGGAAGCCGCGAGATGCTGATCGTCGACCCGGATGGCAACCGCCTGCGCTTCGCCACCGACGCTGGCTGAATGCCACGCGCTTGAGCGGTAATATACGTTTCGTATACGCTTCATATATTCCCATTCGAGAACGCCCATGGGCATCGTCAACATCGATGACACCCTGCACGACCAGCTGCGCCGTGCCTGCACCGTCTCCAACCGCTCGATCAACGCCCAGGCCACGTTCTGGATCCGGGTCGGCATGCTGTGCGAGATGAACCCGACCCTGAGCTTCCAGGACGTCGTCGCCAGTGAACTGCGCGCCGCCGGTGTGCAGCCGCAGCTGCTTGCCCCCGGGCGGGCCTGAGCCGATGGCCATGATCAAGCGCCCCGACGAGATCGACCGCCTGGCCGAGTCCGGGCGACTGCTGGCGCAGGTCTTCGCCATGCTCGACGCGCTGCCGCTGCAGGGCCGCAGCACGCTGGAGATCAACGACATCGTCGAACGCATGATCGTCGACGAGCTGCAGGCACGGCCCGCCAGCAAGGGGCAGTACGGATTCCCGTACGTGCTCAACGCCTCGATCGACAACGTCATCTGCCACGGCATGCCGTCGGCCGATGACGTGCTGCGTAGTGGCCAGATCGTCAACCTCGACATCACGCTGGAGAAGAACGGCTACATCGCCGATTCCAGCACCACGTATCTGGTGGGTGATGCCGACTACGCCGCGCGCAAGCTGGTGCAGGTGACCTACCAGGCGATGTGGAAAGGCATCGCCGCCGTGCGGCCCGGCGCGCGCCTGGGCGATATCGGTCACGCCATCGCCCGCCACGCCCGCAGCCACGGCTACAGCGTGGTCAAGGAGTACTGCGGCCACGGTATCGGCCAGGAGATGCACGAGGAACCGCAGATCCTGCATTACGGCCATGCCGGCACCGGCATGGAGCTGCAGGAAGGCATGGTGTTCACCATCGAGCCGATGCTCAACCAGGGCAAGCCTGCCATCCGCCAGCAGCCGGACGAATGGCCGGTGTATACCCGCGACGGCAAGCTGTCGGCGCAGTTCGAGCACACGGTGGCCGTGACCGGCAGCGGCGTGCGCGTGCTGACCCTGCGCCCTGGTGAAACCCCGTTGTGCGCGGTGGATGCGGCCTAGAGCGGGCGCAGCAGCAACAGCAGCGCAAGGCACAGCATGAAGGCCGCCACGCCTGCATCCAGCAACCGCCATGCTGCCGCGTTGCGGAACACCGGCTGCAGCAACCGTGCGCCGAACCCCAGCCCGCAGAACCAGAGCACGCTGGCCACGCAGGCGCCCGCTGCGAACACCCAACGCAGGTCACCCGGGTAGCGCGTGGACAGGCTGCCCAGCAGCACCATCGTATCCAGGTAGACGTGCGGGTTGAGCAGGGTGAACGCCAGGCAGGCCAGCAGCACCTGCCGCCGGCTGCCACCACTGGCATCGGCCGCGGCCAGCGCGCTGCCACCGCGCCACGCGCGCAGCCCAGCCTGCAGCCCATAGCACAGCAGGAAGGCGGCCCCGCCGAAGCGCAGCACCTGCAACAGCAACGGCCACTGCAGCACCAGCGCCCCCATGCCGCCAACGCCGGCCAGGATCAGCGCGATGTCCGCGCCCATGCAGGCCAGTACCACCATGCCCACGTAGCGGCGCTGCAGCCCCTGGCGCAGCACGAAGGCGTTCTGCGCGCCAATGGCGATGATCAGGCCAGCACCTGCAAACAGACCGGCCAGGGCCGCAGCAATCCACATCCGACGCTCTCCACCTTGAGAAGAGGCGCAGGGTGCGACCAACGGGCTCGTTAAGGCCAGCTGGTTTTTCTTTATCCTGTGCAGAAAAACTGAAGAGGCACCGCGTGGACTTGGTACATCCGCAGTTGAGCGCCTTCACCGCCGTGCTCGAAGAAGGCAGCTTCGAGGCCGCCGCACGCCGCCTGTCGATCAGCCCGTCGGCGTTGTCGCAACGGATCAAGGCGCTTGAAGACCGGCTGGGCCAGGTGCTGGTGGTGCGCCAGGCCCCGTGCCGGCCTACTGCTGCCGGCGAAGTGCTGCTGCGGCGGGTGCGGCCGATGCAGGCACTGCAGACCGAAGCGCTTGCCGAACTGCTGCCGGAACGCGGCAGCGATGCCACCCGCACGCCGATTCCGCTGGCGGTCAACGACGATTCGCTGGACACCTGGTTCGTCGCCGCCATCGCCGAGCTGCACCAGCGCCACGGCTACCTGTTCGACCTGCGCATGGACGACCAGGACCACACCCTGGAACTGCTGCGCACCGGCAGCGTGCTTGGCGCGGTCACCGCCGAACGCAGGCCGCTGAAGGGTTGCAACGTGCATCCGCTGGGCGCGATGCGCTACCACGCCATCGCCTCACCGGCATTTGCGCGCCGCCACTTCAGCACGGGCATGCAGGCCGAGGCGTTGGCCTCGGCGCCGATGATCGTGTTCAACCGCAAGGATGAACTGCAATGGCGTTTCCTGCGCAGGCTCACCCGCGCGCGAATGCAACCGCCCGTACACTACCTGCCCTCCTCCACCGGCTTCGTCGATGCTGCCGCACGTGGGCTGGGCTGGTGCCTGGCACCGGAGGCCCTGGTCACGCCAGCGGCAGAGGCCGGACAGATAGTGGTGCTGGAACCGCGTCGCTGGCTCGACGTACCCTTGTTCTGGCAGCATGCCGCCGTGCGTTCGAGCACGTTGCAACACATCACCCACGCGCTGCGTACCGCCGCGGGCAATACCCTACGTTGAAAAGAGCATGATCCAGACCACCGCAGACCCCGGCTTCACGCGCGGACCACTACCGTTTGCCCACTTCTTCACTACAGGAACGGCATGCGCCTGAGCTGCCCACGGACAAGGATGCATCGCGCGCTCGGCGCTGCCGGCCTGGCCTTGCTGGCCAGCCTGCCGCTGGCTGCAGCGGCGCAGACCAGCGCGCCTCCCGCACTGGAATGGGAACAGGCGCGGCATCGTCTGGAACAGGTCTCCGACGCGCTGGCCGCTGCTGATGCCGGCGTGCGCAACAAGGAAGAACTGCACGAGGCCACTCGCCTGCTGCGCCTGCCGGAGATCACCGGCGAAGTGCGGCGCCTCCAGTTCCAGAAGACCCTGACCCTGCCGCTGGGTTCACTGGCACCGGTGGCCGAGGCCTATGGCATCGACTCGCCGCTGTCGTTCACCGAACGCGATTGGCGCACGCGACCGGTGGTCACTGCGGTGCTGCCGCTGTACACCGGCGGCCTGATTCCGGCCGCGCAGCGTGCTGCCGGCGCGGCCAGCGAACAGGCCAGCGCCGAGCGCGAAGCGCAGCGGCAGTCGCTGACCGTGCAACTGGCCCAGGCCTACTTCGGTCAGCGCTTGGCCGAACAGGCAGTGGTCGTGCGCCGCGACGTGCGCGATGGTTTGAACCGCCACCTGTCCGATGCGGAGAAGCTGGAACGCGAAGGCTTCGCCACGCGTGCGCAGCGCCTGCAGGCCACCGTCGCCCGCGACAAGGCCGAGCGCGAGTACCAGAAGACCCTCAATGATCTGGCCACGCTGAAGGCTGCGCTGGCCACGCTGTTGCGCAGTGGCGGCGATGTGCAGCCGCTGTCGCCGCTGTTCGTGCAGCGCGCGCCGCTGGAACCGGTCGCCAGCTTCGAGCGTACCGCGCAGGCACGGCAGCCGCAGATCGCCCGCCTGCGGGCGATCGTGGCGCAGGCCGAACAGGGCGTGCGCGTGCAGCAGGCCAAGCTGAAGCCAACGGTATTCCTGTTCGGCCAGTACGACTTCCGGCGCCGCGACGAAATGCTGACCGATCCGGACTGGGCGTTCGGCATCGGCCTGAAGTACACGTTCCTGTCGCCGAACTCACGGCCGGCACAGATCAGTGCGGCACGCGCGCAGCAGGAACAGGCCGAGGCCGGCCTGCGCGAGGCCGAGAACCAGGTCGCGCTGGGTGTGCGCAAGGCCTGGAACGAGCTGGAAACCGCACGCCAGCAGTTCGTGTTGCTGGACAGCAGCATCGCCCAGGCCGACGAAAACCTGCGCCTGCAGGAGCTGGCCTTCCGCGAAGGCCAGGCCACCTCGCTGGACGTGATCGACGCACGGCTCGGTCTTGGCGGTGCCCGCGTCGAACGTGCGCAGGCCGCCTACCAATACGATATCGCCTTGGCGCAGTTGCTTGAGGTGAGTGGACAGATGGACCGCTTCGAAGACCATCGGCGGCGTGCAGACGAGGTAATTGATCATGAGTGATGTGTTGCACGACGAAGCAACGACGCCCCCGGGCAAGCGCCGGCTGGGGCCGATTCTGCTGGTGGTGCTGCTGGTGGCGGTGGTGCTGGGCCTGTGGCTGGCCTGGCGCAGCCCCGCCGACCAGATCCAGGGCATGGCCGACGCCGACACCCTCAACGTGTCGGCCAAGATCACCGCGCGCGTGGCCGAACTGAAGGTCCGCGAGGGCGATCGCGTGCAGGCCGGGCAGGTGCTGTTCCTGCTCGACAGCCCCGAAGTGGCAGCCAAGGAACAGCAGGCGCACGGCGCACTGGCTGCGGCGCAGGCGGTGGCCGACAAGGCTGCCGAAGGCGCACGCAGCGAAGACATCCGCGCGGCCGAAGCCAACTGGAAGCGCGCCGAAGCCGGTGCCACGCTTGCCGATGCCACCTACCGGCGCGTGCAGAACCTGTTCAACGAAGGGGTGATGACCCGGCAGAAGCGCGATGAAGCGGCGGCCCAGGCCACCAGCTCGCGCGAACTGGCCCGCGCCGCACGCGCCCAGTACGACATGGCGTTGACCGGCGCGCGCGAACAGGACAAGCGTGCCGCGCAGGGCCAGGTGCAGCAGGCCCAGGGTGCGGTGGCGGAAGTCAACGCCGCGCGCGTTGAAGTGGAAGGCCGCGCGCCGGTGGCCGGCGAGATCAACAAGCGCATGGCCGACCCGGGCGAACTGGTACCAGCCGGCTATCCGGTGTTCACCCTGGTCGACATCGACCGCATGTGGGTGTCGATGAACCTGCGCGAATCGCAGATGCAGGGCCTGAAGGTCGGCAGCAAGCTGCAGGGCAGCGTGCCGGCACTCGGCAAGGACGGTGAGTTCGAGGTCTACTTCATCAATCCCGCAGGCGACTACGCCACCTGGCGCACCACCCGCCAGTCATCGGGCTATGACGTGCGCAGCTTCGAAGTGCGGGTGCGCCCGGTACGCCGCATCGAGGGCTTCCGCCCCGGCATGAGCGTGCTGTTCGCATGGCCGCAGCACTGAACACCAGCCGCAGCAGCTTCGGCAGCTCATGGCAGCGCGAACTGCGCCGGTTGCGCAGCAGCCGTGCGGACCTGGCGCTGGTCACCGTGCTGCCACTGTTGATGCTGGTGGTGATGGCCTGGATGTTCTCCGCATCGGTGATGCGCGATGTGCCGATTGCCGTGGTCGACCTTGACCACAGCAGCGACAGCCGCCTGCTGCTGCGCATGCTCGACGCCAGCCCCGGTGTGCGCATCGCCCGCCAACCGGTCGATATGGATGAGGCGCGCGCGCAGCTGCGTCGGCTGGAGGTGTTCGCGGTGGTACTGGTGCCGCGCGATGTGACCCGCCAGGCGCTGCGCGGCCGGCAGGGCACGGTGTTTTCCTATTACAACGCCACCTACATGACCACCGGCCAGTCCGCCGCGCGGGATATCGGCGACGCCGTATCGGCATGGAACGCGCGGCTGCTGCGCGAGCGCATCGGCCTGCAGGTCGGGCCGGGCAAGCTGCGTGCCGCCCCCATCGCGGTGCAGTCGGACATCCTGTTCAATCCGGCGCGCAGCTACGAGCTGTTCCTGCTGCCACTGATCTTCCCGGCGGTACTGTCGCTGGTACTGGCGCTGGCCGTGGCCGGCAGCCTCGGCCGTGAGATCCGCGACGGTACCCTGCCCGCCTGGCTGGGCCATGCACCATGGTCGGCCATTGCAGGCAAGGTGCTGCCCTACGTGCTGCTGTTCTCGTTGTACGGCGCGCTGGGCGCGGCCTACCTGGCCTGGCTGCGTGGCGATGGCATCGCTGGCAGCGTGCTTCTGCTGCTGCTCGCACAGCCGCTGTTCTACCTGGCCACCGCGGCCTATGCCCTGTTCTTCGTTGGCGTTACCCGCGACATGGGCACCGCCCTGTCCGCCGTGGGCCTGAGCATCGGCACCGCGCTGGCGTTCTCCAGCGCCACGTTCCCGGTGATCGACGCACCGTTGTTCACCCGCGTCTGGCACCTGCTGCTGCCGCTCAGCGCCTACATCAAGCTGCAGACCCAGCAGCAGTTCATCGGCTCGCCACTAGCGGTATCGCTATGGCCGCTGGCCACGCTGCTGCTGATGATCGCGGTTGCTGGCGGCATCGGCGGCTGGCGCCTGCTGGCGTTCGCGCGCACGCCGCAGGCCGCGCAACCGGCCGGGGCAGGCGCATGAGCCGGATCTGGCACAGCCTGCGACAGACCCTGTTGGCCGTGCTCTGCGATCGCTACGCGATCGTGGTGATGGTCGGCGCGGTGATTCTGTACTCGTTCTTCTACCCCGCCGCCTATCGCCATCAGGTGGCCGGCAACCTGCCCGTGCTGGTGGTCGATGAAGACCACAGCGCGACCAGCCGCGAGCTGCTGCGCAAGCTCGATTCGCTGCGCGTGGCCCATGTGGTCGGGCAACCGGCCGACCTGCAGGAAGCGCGCGCACAGCTGGAGGCCGGCCATGCCGAAGGCATCGTGCTTATCCCGGCCAACCTGGAAGGCGACATCCTGCGCGGGCATCCCGCCAAGCTGGTGCTGCTCGGCAACGGCGCCTATCTTGGCCGCGCCAGCTGGGTACTGGGCAGCGTGGCCGATGCGCTGGGTGCGTTCGGCCGTGAAGCGGCTGTCACCCAGGCCGCGTTCATGGGCGCGCCACAGGCACCACCGGTCACCCTCGTGCAACGACCCTTGTTCAACACGCAGGAAGGCTATGGCAGCGCGATCGTCCCCGGCGTGGCCGAACTGATCGTGCACCAGACGCTGCTGATGGGCATCGGCGTGCTGCTCGGTGGCCGCCGGCTGGTGCTGGGCCGGCGCCTGCAGTTCGACCTGCCCACCCTGACCGGCATGGCCCTTGGCTTCGGCCTGATCGGACTGTTCGGGCTGTTCTGGTACGCCGGCTTCACCGCCTGGGTGCAGGACTATCCGCGTGGCGGCAACCCGCTCGGCCAGCTGCTCGGCGGCACCCTGTTCATCGCTGCCACGGTGGCGTTCGGCCTGTTCGTCGGCAGCTTCTTCCGCACGCGCGAACGCGCCTTCCAGTACATCATCGCCACCTCGATCCCGCTGTTCTTCCTGGCCAGCCTGTCGTGGCCGGCGGTGATGACCCCGCGCCCGCTGGTGTGGCTGGCGCAGCTGCTGCCGACCACCTCCGGCATCAACCTGATGGTGCGCCTGAACCAGATGGACGCCAGCCTGGCCGAGGTCAGCCGCGAACTGATCACCCTGGCCGTGCTGCTGGTGCTGTACGGCGCCCTCGCCCTCTGGCGCCTGCACAGCCCAAAGGGTACGGAGGGGATTAAGTCGTAACCGGCACGGAGAGGAAAAAAAGCGACTTAATCCCCCTCCGCCCCCTTCTACGGCTCCGGCGCGTACCAGAAAGGGATGCTCCCAGGAAGGAGTGGGCCTGAAACGAAGAACGCCGGCACAGGGCCGGCGTTCGGGGTACAGCAGTGTGGAAGGGGTTATCGCGTGGACGGATCAGCGGTAGACGCGCTCACAACGGCGCTCGACCACACGGTCGCCGGTCTTCTGCTGATGGTTGCCCTGGATCTGCCGGCCGGCCGCGCCGCCCGCCACGGCCCCTGCAACCGTCGCCAGTTTCTTGCCGTTGCCGCCGCCTACCTGGTTGCCCAGCAGGCCACCGACCACGGCGCCCGTAGCGGTGCCGGTGATGCGGTTGGGATCGCGGGTATTGCGCTGCACTTCCACGTTCTTGCAGACCACGCGGCTGCCATCGTTGAACTTGCGGCCTTCATCACGCGGGCCGTAATTCTGTGCGCCAGCAACGGACGACGCCGCCAGCAGGGTGCCCAGCACCATCAATCGGGTCGAGGTCTTCATGGCCATCTCCTGTGCTCCGGTATGGCGCAAGTGTCTGCCTGCGGGTGGCAACTGCAGGTGAAATCCGCGTCTGCGGGGGTTGAGCGGCCACCATCGGTTCAGGAAACAAAAAATGCGCCCATCGCGACCAGCATCGCGATGGGCGCCGTCTCCCACCCGGCTTAGAACTCTTCCCACCCACCCGTGTTGGCCGCGAGCGACGGCGCGATCCGCGGCGGCACGCCGGTCACGCGACGCACCGGCGGCACGCTCGCGGCCACCGCTGCCAACATCGGCCGGACCGCTGCCGCCGCCACCGAAGCCCCGGTGCGGAACACCGACACCGCCTCGGCCAGCAGGTTGGCCTGCTCCTCCATCGAACGTGCTGCAGCGCTGGCCTCTTCCACCAGCGCAGCATTCTGCTGGGTGGTCTCATCCATCTGCATCACGGTCTGGTTGACCTGCTCGATACCCGAGCTCTGCTCCTGCGAGGCTGCAGAGATCTCCGCCATGATGTCGGTCACCCGCTGCACCGACGCGACGATCTCGCCCATCGTCGTGCCCGCCTGACGCACCAGCGCCGAGCCGTCGGAGACCTTGCCCACGGACTCTTCGATCAGACCTTTGATCTCCTTGGCGGCGCCCGCCGAGCGCTGCGCCAGCGTCCGCACCTCGCTGGCCACGACGGCAAAGCCCCTGCCCTGCTCACCCGCGCGCGCCGCTTCCACGGCGGCGTTGAGCGCCAGGATGTTGGTCTGGAAGGCAATGCCATCGATCACGCTGATGATCTCGGCGATCTTCTTCGACGACGCTTCGATGGCCGTCATGGTGGTCACCACCTGGCCGACCACCTCGCCGCCTTGCGAGGCCACTCCATGTGCACCGATGGCCAACTGGTTCGCCTGACGCGCGTGTTCGGCGTTCTGCTTCACCGTGGAGGTCAGTTCCTCCATCGACGCTGCCGTTTCTTCCAGATTGGCCGCCTGCTGCTCGGTACGCCGCGACAGATCGGTATTGCCCGAGGCGATCTCCCCCGCTGCCAGATTGATGCTGGATGCGCTGGCCTGGATACGGCCGACGATCTGGGTCAACTGCTCGACCGTGGCATTGCAGTCGTCCCGCATGCGGGCGAACACGCCGTGGAAGTCGCCCTGCATGCGTACGGTCAGATCGCCGCGCGAGATAGCCTGCAGCAGGCTCGACACCTGCACCAGATTCTCGTCGGTGGTCTGCATCAACCGGTTCAGCCCGGTCACCATGTCGCCGAAATCATGCTCGAAGCGTGTTTCGTCGCCTCGCAGGCTGAAATCGCCGGCGGCCGCGGCTGTGGCCAGCCGGCGGATCTCGCCGTTGATGGCCGACAGGCTGGACTTGGTCTCGTCCATGGCCTGGGTGATCGCCGCCTTCTCGCCCGGAAGGCGATCCATGTCCACCGACAGGTCGCCGCGCGCGTAGTGCTTCATCACCTCGATCAGGCGGTTCTGCACCTGCACGTGCGAACCCACCAGTGCGTTGGTGTCATGCACCATCCGCCCGTAGTCGCCTGGGAAGGCGCTCTCGTCCATGCGATAGCCCAGGCTGCCGTCATCATGCTGCCGCGCCATCTCGCCCTGCGCCGTCATCACCGCCTGCAACTGCCCCTGCATGCGCTGCATGGATTTCAGCAACTGGGTCACCTCGTCATTGCCCGAGGCATCGATGACGTTGTCCAGACGACCGTTGGCGATGCCATCGGCCAGCTTCACCGCGCCCGCCAAGGGGCGGGTCAGGCTGCGGGTGATCGTCCACGCGGCCAGTGCGCCGAGAATCAGGCTGAGCACACCGAAGGCGATGGACAGGGTTCCCGTCCACGCTTCAGTGGCGCGGTATTCCTCACGGCTGCGTTCGGTCAGGGTTTCCTGGTGCCGCAGCAGGCTGGAGATCGCTCCATTCCAGGCGGTGGCCAGACCGTGCTCGGCCAGCAGCTCGGTGGCTGCACCGTCGTAGTCGCCCGCCTTCATCCGCTCGTGCAATTGCTGAGTGGACACATCGGTCGCCTTGCGTGCCGCCGCGATCTGCGCCACGAGCGTATCGCCGGTGGCATCGCGGGGAATCTTGACGTACTTGTCCCAGATTCCATCGTAGGTGCGGCTCAGTTCCTGCGCCCGCTGGTAATCCTTGTCGAACTCCTCGCCGCGCTTGATCACCATCAGGCGGCGATGCATCAGCACCGCGTTGTTGGTATCGAGCATGTCGTTCAACAACCGCATCTTGACCATGTTCACGCCCACCACTTTCTCGAACTGGGCGGACTTCAAATGGTTTCCGTACAACACCAGGCCGACGATGGCCAGGATGAACAGCAACAGCAGACCGAAGCCGGCAGAAAGCCGGGATCCTACACGGAGGTTGCGTAAGGCGAGCATCTCAATTCCCTTGATCGTGGCCCTATATGGGTGGCGGCACGACTGCGGGAAACTTTAAGAACAGTTATTGAAACAACGCCGCGTTAACATAAACGCGTTCAAGCAGAATCTCACCGTGAGGAACTCAGGCCCGTGGCGGGGAATCAGCCACGCAAGCCGATGACGGCACGCCGGGTGAAGAACCGCATCTTCCCCTCGATCGTAAAGTCCGTGCGCCGGATTTCGCCCAACATCATCTCACGCTGTGCTTCGTCCAGCGTGCAAGGCTCCAGAACATTGGCATCCAGCACGGTACCCGGTGGCGTCAGCCGTAGCTCGACAATGCAGACATTGTTGTCCATTGGAACACCCGCCGGCCACGCCGTCATCGCAATCGCACGCAGCTCCTCCTGGTACGCCTCCCTCTCCGCATATTCGAGATCCGGATCCGGCCGGTTCGCTGGCAGGTGCACTGAAGACTGCATGGGGGGCTCCTTCGGCATCGAACGAACCGCCAGATTGATAAGGGTGTTCTGTGAGGCCGTTACCGCCAAGGCGATCACCAGAGCGGTGTAGCTGACACCACCGGCCTTCTGCAGTTCGGCACGCCGTCGATGCGCGCCTCCATGCCCAGCAATAACCTTGCGAACAATCCTCCGGCAATGAGACAGATACAGGGAATAAATGCCCGAAAATGCAGCGACCATACTGCCATGCTGGTCACTCATAGTGGTCATAAAATTTGCAGGAGCGCTCCCTCTAAAGCGATCTCGTGCAGCGCCCCCTCCATCCCCGGATCGCTCAACACGCACCACTGCTGCAGCAGGTGGATGCGCAGCATTGTCTCCATCGAATACGGCGGCCGGCCCACGCGACCTGAGCACGGGTAGTGCGGCTCGAGCTGAGCCAGCAGCGCCTTCCAAGGCACTACCTGCTCCATCTCCGCAAGGAACATCTCGCGTCGGGTCTGCTTTCGCTTGCCCAGTCCCTCGGCATCACCAAATGTCAGCTGCTTCGATAGCCTCTCAGCGCGTGCCGTTATTGTCTTTCACGCGGCAGGGCAGGGCACGGCACCGCCGAAGTAGTTGTTCAGAGCATCCCTAAACACCCTTCAAGCCCTTCCCTTTCCCAGCTTACCAGCCATGTAATCAACTATATACACCTCAACCGGCTTATCCGTACCCAAGTCAAAAATATCACCCGACTCTCTATCAATCACAAACGGCGCATTCCCGGCCAACTGAGCAGAGAATTCACCGGTATCCAGGTACTCCACGGACTGGTAGCAAAAGTACCACCCATCGGAAAACTCCCCCCAACTCGTCACCCGGACCGGGACATCAGAATCCTCTAGATATGCGACGGCCCTACGCATCGCCTCTTCAAAATCGATCACTAGTTCGTCCTCATTAAATGAACATCTTTGAACTTTGAAAAATCGACAACCTTCCCCGTCTGACCATCTAGAAATCTCACCACGCCCCCCTGATTGACCACATTGAAAACATGCCCCGGCGGACCAGATGGGTACGTAGCGTACACGATGCCACGGGCACCATTGCCAGCGCCAGCCATCTGAGAAATAAGTCCTTGCTGCGTCGTCGGCGCACCAAACCTTCCTCCAAACTGAGTTTCAATAACCCGAATTGAAACACCTTTGGTGCTATAGATTGGCAATGCTGACGCAGGATTTCCGGCGAGAAGCGAGTCCGTAGCAATCGCGCAGTTCACACAGTTGTGAGTCCTCCCAGCGACCGGGAAGCCGGGATTTACGTTTCTAATTGAACCTGCAACTTCATCACCAACCCCGGCCACTCGACCGGCGTTCCCTTTCAAGCCCGCAGAGCTGGTGATCAGCGAAATCGCCATGTCGCGCCAGTACTCGCCGCTGGTAAAGATATTGGAAATGTCACCAAACGCCTCTCCGAACTTGCCCCTCATTCCATGTGAGAAGTACGAACCAAAGTCCAACGCGTAGCCAGGCGACATACCCCAAAACGGCGGGGGCATGGCAGACATAACGAAATCGTTGTACTCATCTCTCTGCATGATGATACGCGGCGTGCCATCCGCCTCCGTCAGCGTAAAGCTGACGGTCTCGCCAGTATCTTTGTTTTGATTGGCAATGACCTTGTATGCAACCTCATCACTGCTGTTGGAGATGACGACAGCGTTGGTGTTCTCCGACATCTCAAGGATGGTGGAACAGCCGCGAGCGCCCGGATTTCCTTTGCAGGCATCGAGGGCATCCAGGTACTGATCCCAGTGCATCTGCCTATTGAATTGATCACCCAGCAGAGCAGTCGCTGCACCATCGACTCCCCCTACTACACCACCCAGTGCAGCACTGGCCAATTCAATCAAACTGTTGAACTCAGCACTACGTGGATCCATTCCCTGCCCCGTGAGGAACCTGATCATCGCGTCCTTGGCCAGCTCGGAACCGGCTGCGCCAGCTGCAGCGCCACCAATATCTCCACCGCTCAATGCCGCCACCGCTGCGCCGGTCAGGCCGTGCAACAACACCTTGTTGCGTCCACCTTCACCCCACTGCTCTATCCGGCGAAGCGCATCGGCCTCGGCCTCGGCATCGCCATTGGCACGGGCCACTTCCAGGTCTGCATTTGCCTGGGCAGTTTTGTTTGCGGCCAGGTTGCCGATCACTTCAAAGCCGATTGCCCCCAGCATCTGGGTCAGTTCCTGCCTCTCCTGCACCTTTCTCTCGTCAAAGATCGGCGCAAAGCCATTGGCGTTGTCCAAGCCCGTCACGCCACGCTGCAAACCTGCCAGTGCGGAGTCGTCACCGCTGCGGATCTCGACCGTTCCATCTGCCAAGCCACTGCGAGTTGTGGAACTCTTGCTGTCCCCTGTCGGCAGACCGGGCACCAGTGACGGATCGAACGAGAAGCCATCCGAGGGATTGCCACCGCCGCTTGTACCGCCACTGACGGACGCAGACAGGAACTCGGCACGATTCTTCAGCTCCTCGAACGACAGGCTGCCCGTAGACAGCTGATTCTTCGACGGATCCGCCGTACTGCCGATCACAGCACCAGCGAGGTGGGTATTGCCCCCCACCTGCAGCTGGAATCCGCCGCTACCCGCTGCGATTCCTGTCTGCTCGCGAACACTGCGATAGTCACTGTCGATCATGCTGGCACTACCGCTGGCGCTGCCCTCAAAGCCGTAGCCGATGGTCGCCTCGCCCTTCGCAGCCAGCTGTTCGGTCTTGTAGCGGTCTGTGTCCTGCTCGCTGCGCAACGTCAAATCGCCGGTTACACGTCCGACCACTTGGTCGGCCAGGAGCTGTGCGCCTTGCAAGGTGGTATTGCCGCCACTGGTGAAGGTCAGCCTGTCGCCGGCCTGGATGATGCTCTCGTTGTGGAGGGTGCCCTCGCGGAATCGCCCGGGCACCACCGACAGTGTCAGCGTGCCGGTATTCAGATCCTGCGGTGCCGACAGCACGCGGGTGGTGACATAGCCACGCGCGATGATCGCGTTCTGCACGCGCTTCATCACCACGTTGATGCCTTCAGTGCCCAGGCAGCGGCCGCTGGCGGGATCTTCGCGTGGATCGGCTGCGGCCAATGCCCACTGGAAGTCCTTGGCACCCTCGCCGTCCAGCACGATGCGATCAATACGCACGCAGGGCTGCTCCTGCGTCGGCAGGCGCTCCCCCTGTTCACCCTGGCTGCTCTCCAGGCGTACATCGGGCCGGCTTTCCTGCTGCTCGCGCAGCACGCGTTCTCGTTCCTGCTGGCGCAGCAGCTCCTGCGCGCCCGGGTCACCCACCTGCTGGGCAGCAACACTGAAGGCCATGCCCAGGAGCACCAACCCTCCACCACTGCGGCGCGCACCGCGCACAGACATCTTCCTTGCTTGCACAATCAATTCCACGTGTTGATGCCACGCGTCAGCGGTCCTGCTCCCGGAAAGGAGAAGGGCCAACCCGATGGCTTGAATCGAGGTTCGCCGGGGTATGCAACGGCATGCCACCGCGCCCGACGCGAAGTGGCGCATAGGCTATCGGCCGCCCGAAGGATTTCTATAGGGAAATTTTCAAATGCCCAGGACTACGGGACAGAACACCGCAGGCAGAGATCCAGAGTATGCGTGGGCGCGCGCCACGTCGCAAAGCAACGGCGTTCAGCACAACGCCTTTCGCCCGCCCACGCTACAGTCGGCGCATGACCGTATTCCTGCAGATCAATGGCACCGCCATTGTTGATATCCCCAGCCTCTATGCGGAGATCAACCGGGTATTCATGGCCGGCGAAGCCTGGCAGCTCGGGCCCAGTCTCGATGGGCTGGACGATCTGCTGTACGGCGGTTATGGCGCGCTGGCCGGGCACGAAACCGCCACGCTGGTCTGGCGCGACATCGACCGCAGCCGCGAGGCACTGGGATTGGAGGCCACGCGCGCGTGGCTGGAAGACAAGCTGCGGCAGCCGGGTACGTTCAATGCCGAAACCATCGGCCGCCAGCTGGACGCCCTGCAACGTGGCGAGGGGCAGACCTACTTCGACATCGTGATGGATATCTTCGCCGGCCACCCGAACATTGCACTGCTGCCGGCCTGAGGCCAGCTTCGACAGCGTTGCGGGCAACCGGTCCTGCGCGCGGCCGCCACCTCCTTGCCTCGGGCCGCGCGTGCCACGGCACCTGTTCGGATGGACCGGGTTCCCCCCTGACAATCGAGGCACCCCGGGCCCCTACCCGTTACCATGGACGGCCCTGTACCCGCTCCGCGCCGCTGCCCTCCGGCGCGAGCGGACGCCCCTGATCCACGAGTCCCATGTCCAAAGACAAGTCCGCCGAACACACCCCGCTGATGAAGCAGTTCTTCGCAGCCAAGTCCGACTACCCGGACCTGCTGCTGTTCTTCCGCATGGGCGACTTCTACGAGCTGTTCTACGACGACGCGCGCAAGGCCGCGCGCCTGCTCGACATCACCCTGACCCAGCGCGGCAGCTCCGGTGGTGCACCGATTCCGATGGCCGGCGTGCCGGTGCACGCCTACGAGGGCTACCTGGCACGACTGGTCGCGCTGGGCGAATCGGTGGCGATCTGCGAACAGATCGGCGACCCGGCACTGGCCAAGGGCCTGGTCGAACGCAAGGTGGTGCGCATCGTCACCCCCGGCACGGTCACCGACGAAGCGCTGCTGGACGAGCGTCGCGACACCCTGCTGATGGCCCTGTCGCGCAACAAGAGCGGCTATGGCCTGGCCTGGGCCGACCTGGCCGGCGGCCGTTTCCTGGTCAACGAAGTGGACACCGATGACGCGCTGGAAGCCGAACTCGCGCGCCTGGAGCCGGCCGAACTGCTGGTGCCGGATGAGGAGAACTGGCCGGAGTTCCTGCGCCAGCGCAGCGGCGTGCGTCGCCGCGCACCCTGGCTGTTCGACGCCGACAGTGGCCGCCGCCAGCTGCTGAACTTCTTCAAGCTGCATGACCTGAGCGGCTTCGGCATCGACGACAAGCCGCGCGCAACGGCCGCTGCCGGCGCCCTGCTCGGCTATGTCGAGGAAACCCAGAAGCAGCGCCTGCCGCACCTGACCTCCATCTCGATGGAAACCGCCGGCGAAGCGATCGCGATGAACGCGGCAACGCGGCGCCATCTGGAGCTGGACACCCGTGTCGACGGCGATACCCGCAGTACCCTGCTCGGCGTGCTCGACAGCACGGTGACGCCGATGGGCGGCCGCCTGCTGCGCCGGTGGCTGCATCGGCCGCTGCGCCTGCGCGAGGTGCTGGTGCAGCGCCACCATGCGGTGGAAACACTGATCGACCGTGGCGCGGACGCAGATATCCGCGAACAGTTCCGCCGCCTCGGCGACCTTGAACGCATCCTCACCCGCGTTGCCCTGCGCTCGGCACGGCCGCGCGACTTCTCCACCCTGCGCGATGGCCTCGGCCTGCTGCCGGCCGTACGCGAGGTGCTGGCACCGCTGGATTCACCGCGCCTGCAGACCCTGCACGCCGCGCTCGGCGAACACGACGAATGCGCCCACCTGCTGGCCAGCGCGATCGCCGACATGCCGCCGCTCAAGCTCAGCGATGGTGGCGTGCTGGCCGATGGCTTCGACGCCGAGCTGGATGAACTGCGGCGCCTGTCGACCCACGCCGACCAGTTCCTGGTCGACCTGGAACAGCGCGAGCGCGAGAGCAGCGGCATCGCCACCCTGAAGGTCGGCTACAACCGTGTGCATGGCTACTACATCGAAATCAGCAAGGGCCAGTCCGACCGTGCGCCGGTGCACTACACCCGCCGGCAGACACTGACCAACGCCGAGCGCTACATCACCGAAGAACTGAAGGCGTTCGAAGACAAGGTGCTGTCCGCCCGCGACCGTTCGCTGTCGCGCGAAAAGTACCTGTACGAGCAGCTGCTGGACACGCTGGGCACCCAGCTGGAGCCGCTCAAGCAGTGTGCTGCCGCACTCAGCGAACTGGACGTGCTGGCCGCCTTCGCCGAACGTGCGCAGGCGCTGGACTGGGCGCGCCCGGAGCTGCAGGCCGAGCCGTGCCTGAAGATCGAGCGCGGCCGCCATCCGGTG
>Ga0308167_1002443_pt1 | contig 17206 bp, 12 predicted proteins | sample PhyCR1_2_FD_202138 | JGI IMG/M metagenome (GOLD analysis project Ga0308167, IMG submission 202138) | Phyllosphere microbial communities from UC Gill Tract Community Farm, Albany, California, United States - DLSLRC.R1 | ecosystem: Host-associated > Plants > Phyllosphere > Unclassified | place... | reverse complement strand
GAACTCCTGAAGAACTTCCTCTTTGAAGTCTGTCAGTGTACGGGCGACTGGTCGATGGAAAACTTCATCGAAATCGAAATTGCAAAAATTAAAGAAGAAGTCGGCGATAAAAAAGTCCTCTGTGCCCTTTCAGGCGGTGTTGACTCATCTGTCGTCGCAGCACTCATTCACGCGGCAATCGGTGACCAGTTGACATGTATGTTCGTCGACCACGGTCTCTTGCGTAAAGGGGAAGCCGAAAGTGTCATGAAGACATTTGCGGATCACTTCCACATGAACGTCATCAAGATTGACGCACAGGACCGTTTCCTGAACAAGTTAAAAGGCGTTTCGGATCCGGAAGAAAAACGTAAAATCATCGGAAACGAATTCGTGTACGTCTTCGATGAAGAAGCATCGAAACTGACGGATATGGACTTCCTCGCTCAAGGAACGCTCTATACGGATATCATCGAAAGCGGAACGGATACGGCGCAAACAATCAAGTCGCACCATAACGTTGGTGGATTGCCGGAAGACATGCAGTTCAAGTTGATCGAACCGATCAACACGCTGTTCAAGGACGAAGTCCGCGAACTCGGAAAAGAACTTGGTTTGTCGGATGAAATCGTCTGGCGTCAACCGTTCCCTGGACCGGGTCTCGGGATCCGTGTCCTCGGTGAAATCACAGACGAGAAACTCGAAATCGTCCGCGAATCCGATTTCATCCTCCGCGATGAAATCAAAAAAGCCGGTCTCGAACGCGAAATCTGGCAGTACTTCACGGTCTTGCCGCCACTTCGTTCAGTTGGTGTCATGGGTGACGAGCGGACATACGACTACGCCGTCGGAATCCGTGCCGTTACGTCAATCGACGGGATGACATCGGACTGGGCACGCATCCCGTGGGACGTGCTCGAGAAGATTTCCGTCCGGATCGTCAACGAAGTTCAGAACGTCAACCGTGTCCTGTACGATGTGACGTCGAAACCACCTTCAACGATTGAGTGGGAATAAGTACTGAATTGATGAGTTGATTCGTCTAATGAAGCCTGTCGTACCAACGTTTTAAAGGGGATAGGTGAAAGGAAGACCGTTTCACCTTCAACAATTATATTTAAAAATGAAGCTCTCTTTTGTTCGCATTATTTGTGAATGAAAGGGGGCTTTTTTTTCGTGACCAAAATCATGGAACTGTTGGATGACTTTAAATTGAACCAACAAATTCAAGGGAGGAGACCACGATATATCGACATGTGCATCTGGCGATTGATGAGGTGGCAGGACTTTATGCAAGGAGATTTAGGCGTGGAGGAAGTCGAGGATATACGAGCTATACACGTTAAACGGTATATTCAGTATCGCCAGCAACTGGGACAAGAAAAAGCGACTACGATCAATAACAATATCGCAACGTTAAAGGTGTTCTTTAACTATTTGGTAGAGGAAGAGTTGATTGAGGATCTCGCTAATCCGATGCGACGAATTAAAAGTTTGAAAGAGGAAAAACGAATAATCGTAACGTTCAATGACGACGAAGTAAAACGAATCATCACTGATGTCGAGGAAGAAACCTATTCCAATGTCCGAGATAAGCTTATTCTCATCATGCTGTTTGATACAGGCGTCCGTGTTTCAGAGTTGATTGGTATCAAACACAAGGATGTCTCATCCAAGTCGATACTCATTCATGGCAAGGGATCAAAGCAGCGTCTTGTGTACATCAGCAAAACGATGCGCAAGTATATGCGTCGCTACGAAGTGTTAAAAAAAGAGCGGTTTCGATGTAAAGAATCAGATGAGATGGAAGAGTACTACTTGTTAGATCAATCCGCTACACAGTTACATCGCTCCAGTATAAACAAAATTTTGAAAGCTCACTGTAAGAATGCTGGAGTACGCAAGGAAGTACGTTGTTCACCACATGATTGCCGTCACTACTTTGCTCAAAAGCAATTGCGTAATGGAATAGATATCTATAGTTTAAGTCGTTTGATGGGGCACTTTGATACGCAGATGACGTCTAAATACTTGAGAGGACTGGAACAGGACAGCATTTTAGAAATTGGTAGAATGTACAGTCCACTTAATTATTTCAAAATCAAATAAGTTTAGTTAGTAACTTGCATATATTTGAAAAACAAATAAAAGAAATGAGAAGGGAAGATCATTACATGGGCAAAAAGCAGACACATACATTTGGCTTTGAGCTGAGTTCGCTAAGGGGGCTTTCTGGTGTATATGTATTTCGGAATGCTAATGGCGATATTGAGTACGTAGGAACATGTAAAGACATAGATGATACAAAAGAGAACTGGAAGTCAAGAATGCAGTCGCATCATTCATACAGCGGCAAAAAGTTAACGGATGAAGTCACTTTCATGGACGTATTCATATCAGATCAATCTATTAACAATCGAGGCTTATTAATTTTAGAGTATCTTTTGATTTGGTATCTGAGACCTCCGAAAAACCTTCCTGATGGGCTAGGAACGCACTGGAGATACTTTTTACTGGTCTTGGTCAGAAGAAACTGTTAAAGCAGTAGCAAGGGATAAATATGACTCAATAATTACTACGAGTGTTGAAGAGTATTTACGTTCTTTTCGAATCAAGCGAATTCTTCGAGCCTATGAATCAGACGGAAGCTTTACAAAATACGGTTCTATTAGAGAAGTTGGTTTCATCGATGAGTCGTGTCTCAATAACTTGGTTTGTACTTGTTTCCATTGCATAGCGAGAGAACGGCATAATGTGATATTTGATAACGATTGATTCAGATCAAACTAGATAGTCTAGTAAAACGATAACAGTCCGCTAGAGTGAAAAATCTTTAGCGGCTTTTTCATGAGAAGGACTGATAAGAAATTCAGTCTATACAATGCTATCTGTCTATCTCGTTATCTACATTCATCTTTCTTCAAAATTAGCACTCCTAAGCACACGAAAAATGTGCCTGAAAGTTTCGAGACGAGAAGCATAAAAAATCAATTTAAAGAGGTTATATATGAAGAAACAATAGATTAAATAAAGCTTTTTACGAGACATATTAAATTAATTGAATAGTAATTCAAAAAAACTTTCAAAAAATCGAAAAAAGTTCTTGGTGGCGATTTTCACGAGAAAGAGTAGGTTTTTACTGACGAATCTGCCTCATATCGGAAAAACTCGATTTGATATGATCAGGATATCAGAATAACTGATAAAAAAATACTAGAAGGCGAGGGAAGAAATTGCCGATTTTCGTAGTGTCGGACAATAGTATATTGTCGAGAGTGAAGGCGTACACTAATTTCGAATATCATTGTTTAATATCAAAATTAGTTCGGAAAAAAGATTTATGGTCAAGTTTAGCGAGGTGAAAAATTATCAAAAGCAGTTGTCTCAAGAGAGTGGTTTATATTTTTTTCACGTTAATGAAAAATTGAAGTATGTAGGACAAAGTAAAGATTTATGGGTGAGATTCATCGGAGGTTATTTAAAAAAAGATACCAAGCAACACGTTAATAGTAAACTGTTAGATTTGATTGAAACAAGCCTAGATGAGATTGAAGTACTATTTGTTTTGATGGAAAAAGAATTATTAAAAATGACGGAGACATTACTCATTCAAAAAAACATCCCTGAGTTTAACGAAATTGAGAATCCGAGAAAAGAACGTCATTCAGTACAAAAAGTTATCGGTAGAATTGTTAAAGAATCAAATAGACAGTGGACATTTAGTGAGATGAGAGACTATTTGTATAAGGGCTGGAATAAAAGGATTCCCTATAGTCATATTGATAGGGCATTAGCAGATTATAAAAACTTAACAAATCATTGTAAACAATCGCAAAAGAGACAAACACTTAATCCAAAAAAATAGATTGTACTATGGATACAAAAATTTGTATGTAGGAAGTCAAAATAAGTCGTGAAAATCTACTAAATCAAACATTAATTTCTGTACCGAATCGACCTTATAATATTTAATACTTTTTTATTGAATCGATTCGGTACAGAAATAACATGGTGAAAGCCAAGGAAAACTAAGATCTACTTGATACGAAGAATGTGATTTTTCGCAGGTATAAGAGCGAGTTGTAATAAATGCTTATCAAAATTAAGAAAACCTATTAAGAAAGGAATTATATTAGTGAGAATATTAAACCTCAAAGAACTAGTGAAAAAATACGGAAGTGATGCACAAAAGCAAGCACTTAAAAAGAATGGAAATTTATCTGGGAAAGAAACCAAAATAATTATGAAAACAGTAATGCAGCATTGGGAGTCATGTACATTTGAAGGAAGAGGTTCAAAAAGAATTTTTACGTGTACAGGGAAGCGCTCTAAAAAGGTTGATAGACTTGATAGACGCTCAAACAATGGCAGTGGGCAGTTAGTTGGAGAATCTGAGTTAAAATCGCTTGTACTAAGTTTTTTAGTTCAAAAAAATAATGATGTAAAGCCGATGAGTTCAAATAAATGGCTAGGCAGCATTGGTATAATTGATGACGAGATTTTAAATGTATTGTATGGAAAAAAAGAAAATGATCTACAAAAAATTAAAAAATATTTCAAAACAGAGATCTCTGATTATGATACTGATGAATTAGAAAAAGAGATGTTAGATGACTTTATTCAAGTGTTTCTCGGAAATTTAAAATCAAATTTAGTATCAATTTTTGGCAAGCTAAATAAAGAGGGCGTTATTGTCTACAAAAAGCAAAAATGGGCATACACAGTAAGTAATAAACATAGAAGACTTAAAAAGGACGAAATTATGAAAATAGATGCTATTAAAGAAGAATTACTTCATTTTTATAATATAAGTGCCCAAGAAGCATTTGTTAAAAAAGATAAAAAAGAAGTCATAGCGTATAAACAAGACTTAAATGAAAAATTAAGAGATCAATTAGGGTTGAATTACTATTACGATGCTCATTACTGTTCAATTAATAACAAAGGAATGAGCATTTTAGAATTTCTTGATCAAAAACAAGAAGAAGAGGATGCTCCTTTCTTTCATCGATTAACAGATATGTCCTTTAATATTGAGATAGAGAAATTCAAACAAATCCATAGTGTACATTCTCTATTCCTTGCTAAAAAAAGAGAAGAGAATACAACTAAAGACTACTCGGAATTCAGTAGAGTTAACTTTTTGAAACTTAACAAACAATATGCTCTGATGTGGGGATTATTGCTAAAGTATTTTGGATGTTATAGCGTATTGAAATCAAAGAGATTTTCAAGTGAAAAAGAAGGGAGGATTGACCAAAAAGTAGCCACTGTTGAAAAGGAAAAATCAATTGTTGAAAAAAAGGTGACTATTGAAGAGTCGCTAGATATTAAAAAAGTAATTACTATAAAACTTGATGATGTGGAGTTTGATGTACCTAAAAACGCTTCAAAAGCTAATCCTTTGGCACAATTTAAAGCTATTCGGTCGAGGGAAGAGGAAAGAAGAATAAGAGTTAATAAAACTCATCTTTCATACAGTATTGCTGAATGAAAAGAACAATATAGTGAAAGAGTGTCGATTATGTTCAATGCATGATTGATACTCTTCTTTGCGTTGTTTTAGAAAATGGTTGAATTGTAAAATACATACATCATGATGGTATAATAGTGAAAAATACTATACAAAGTGGTGGTAATCATGAAAAGTAATTTTGCATTCTTTCTTGGTAAATGGGATGTTCTCGCTAATTTAGGTGAATCAGCAGAACGGAACGTTTACATTGATCCACATACAACGTTGATGAAGCTGCGTTTATTTGCAGAGACAATGACTAAATACATTTTAGCACTTGAGAATTTAGAAGAACCTGATAATAAAAAGCAAATTGAACGAATTAACTTACTAAGAAGAGAAGAGATACTAGCTCCTGAGTTAATAGAAATCTTTCAGGCGTTGCGTCGAAAAGGAAATCAGGCAGTGCATGGCGCAGACTATGGACAAGTTGCAGAAGCGAAAGCAATGCTCCATTTAACTTATCGTATATCGATATGGTTTATGGAAGTGTACAACGATTGGAACTTCCAAGCACCAGAATACGTTGAACCCGTCGAACAGGAAGAAGAAAATAAGATTTATGAGTTGCAAAAAGAATACGATTTTAAAGTTAAAAAGTTAGAAGATGAACTAAAGAGCATTCGTAAAGATTCAAATTTAGAAAGTCTAGAAATAAAGAGAGAACGTAAAAAAATATCACGTAAGTTTGTTAGTAATCAACGATTATCAGAACTAGAAACACGTACAATTATAGACGAAAAACTGCGCTTGGCAGGCTGGGAAGTAGATACGAATAATTTGAACTCCTATACAAAAGGAACGATTCCGCAGAAGAATCGAAATATGGCAATTGCTGAGTGGAAAGTTGGAAGAGGAAGAGTGGATTATGCGCTCTTTATTGGATTACAACTAGTTGGCTTGGTAGAAGCGAAAGCAAAGCATAAGAACATACCTGCTGTTTTAGATAGCCAAACGAAAACGTATGCTAGAAATGCTACTTCGATTGGAAATGAACAATTGCTGTCTGCCAACGGTCAATATAAAGTACCGTTTCTTTATGCTACAAATGGCAGACCATTTTTACGCCAGTTAAAAGAAGAGTCAGGAATCTGGTTTTGGGATGCTCGAAAACCGACAGAGCATGCACGTCCATTAGAAGGTTGGCACTCTCCAGAAGACTTGCAACTTCTTCTGAGTCAGGATGATGAGGCTGCTAATGAACAGTTGAAAGAAGAAGATATTACTAAGTTTGGTCTACGTTCTTATCAGCAGAATGCAGTATTAGCGGCTGAGCAAGCTATGCAAGAGGGACAACGAAAAATGCTCATTGCTATGGCAACTGGAACAGGGAAAACTCGAACTGCGATTGCGCTTATGTATCGCTTAATCAAAGCTAAAAAAAGTCGACGCATCTTATTCTTAGTAGATCGAAAATCTCTCGGTGTTCAAACAGAAAATGCATTAAAGGATACAGAAATCGAAGGGCTTCCTTTCTCAAGTATCTATGATGTTAAATCATTAGAGGACATGTCGCCTGAGATTGCAACTCGAGTACACATTGCAACAGTGCAAGGTATGGTACATCGACTGTTTTACAGTGAAGACAAGCGGATACCAAGTGTCGGTCAATATGACTTTATTATTGTTGATGAGGCGCACCGAGGTTATACCAGTGATCGTGAAATGTCTGACGAAGAGTTGTTGTTCCAAGATCAAAATGACTATATTAGTCAGTATCGACGGGTAATTGATTACTTTGATGCAGCTTGCTTGGGTCTCACAGCAACACCCGCTCTTCACACAACAGAGATATTTGGAACGCCAATCTTTAAATATTCCTATAGTGAAGCTGTGCTCGATGGTTTCTTGACTGACCATGAACCACCGTATGTTTTTGCAACAGAGCTATCTACTTTAGGAATCACGTTTGAAAAAGATGATGAAGTTGAAGTCTATGATGTGGATAACAATGAAATTCAACTTGAAAAAGTAGAAGATACTGTTCATTTCGAAGTCGAGCAATTCAATAAGCGAGTAATTACTGAGCCATTCAACCGAGCGATTTTAAATACACTCGCTCAGTATATTGATCCAATGGGAAAAGAAAAAACATTAATCTTTGCTGCTACGGATCAACATGCAGATTTGATTGTACGATTGCTAAAAGAAGCATTCAAAGAGTTAGGCGATGAAGTGGAAGACGATGCAATCGTCAAGATTACGGGTTCAATTTATAAACCCCTTGAATCAATTAAGAGATTTAAAAACGAACGCTTGCCGAACGTAGCGGTTACTGTTGACCTTTTGACTACAGGAATCGATGTGCCTGCTATTACTAATATTGTCTTCATGAGACGTATACAATCACGCATCTTGTATGATCAGATGCTTGGGCGTGCCACACGTCTTTGCCCTGATATCAATAAAACGCATTTTAATATTTATGATGCAGTAGGAATCTATGACAAACTACAGAGTTACACGGAAATGAAGCCCGTCGTAAAGAACCAAAGTCAAAGCATACAAGAACTTCATGATCGTCTAGCGAATGCTAAAACAAAAGACGAAGCAAGCTTCTATGGAGAACAACTGACAGCTAAGTTACAGCGACGTAAACAAAAACTAACTGAGACAGACAAAAAGAAATTTGAAGAACTGTCTAAAGGAAAAAATATTGATGAATGGATTAGTGAGGTAAAGAACTACTCTCCTGAAGAAGCTAGTCAATATTCGATTTTATTTGAATACATGGGAGAGTATAGAATCAAGGGAGAAAAGCGGTACATTTCTGATAAAGAAGATAAAGTTACACATGTAACCAGAGGTTATGGAGAAGGGAACGAACGTCCTGAAGATTATTTAGATGGATTCGTACAATTTATTAGAGCGAATATAAATGAAATCCCTGCTTTACAGTTGGTATGTACTCGACCAAAAGATCTAACTCGCAAAGATTTAAGAGAGTTGACTACAATTTTAGAAACAAAAGGGTTTAAACAGTCTCATTTGCAAATTGCATGGAAGCAAACTAAAAATGAGGAAATTGCTGCAGACATCATTAGTTTTATTCGTCAGGCTGCTCTTGGCGTAGCATTAATTGATCATGAAACACGAATTAAATATGCAATGCAAAAAGTCTATTCTCTTCATGATTGGACACCGAGACAAAAGAACTGGCTAGAACGGATCGAAAAACAATTGCTATTAGTCCCTGTATTAGCTCCTACTCCGGAAGCTGCATTTATTGAAGAGCCATTTAAAAGCAGTGGAGGATATAAAACGCTGAAAAGAGAATTTGGTGATTTGATTAATCCGGTTGTTTCAACAATCAATGACAATTTATATGTAGGATAATTAAATTAAAATGCTGCTATCTTAATATAGCGGCATTTTTTGCGTTATAATTATAAAATTGACTTACTTGTTAATTGGTATTTAATAATGAAATAGATAAATAGAAACACATTGGAGGAATAACATGACAAACCAAGAGATTGTAAAAAAACTATGGAATCTCTGTAACGTATTACGGGATGACGGAATCAATTACCAACAATACGTAACGGAATTAACTTACTTATTATTTTTAAAAATGATGAAAGAACAAGAGACAGAAGCAATCATTCCAGAAGGTTATCGCTGGAATGATCTTATTGAAAAAGAAGGATTGCCTTTAAAACGTTTTTATCAAGAACTTCTTCTTGAATTAGGTGAAAATGAAAATGATAAATTGCGTCTCGTTTATAGTGATGCCTCTACCAGTATTGAAGAGCCTAAGAACTTAGAAAAAATCATTAAATCTATCGATGCACTCGATTGGTACAATGCGAAAGAAGAAGGATTAGGAGACCTGTATGAAGGACTTCTTGAGAAAAATGCAAGTGAAACAAAATCAGGGGCAGGTCAATACTTCACACCTCGACCGTTGATTGATGTAATGGTTCAATTGATTGATCCTAAAGTAGGGGAACGTTGTGCTGATCCTGCAGCAGGAACATTTGGTTTTATGATTGCTGCAGATCGACATGTTAAAGAACAAACAGATAATCATTTTGATTTGAAAACGGAAGAGATTGAGTTCCAAAAGAAAGAAGCTTTTTCAGGAATGGAGCTTGTCAAGGACACACACCGTTTAGCACTGATGAATGCACTTTTACATGATATCGAGGGACGTTTAAAACACGGTGATACTTTATCAAGCAATGGTAAATGGATGAAAAACTTTGATGTTATTCTGACAAATCCACCATTTGGAACTAAAAAAGGTGGGGAACGTGTTACCAGAGATGACTTGACATTTGGAACGTCTAATAAGCAATTAAACTTCTTGCAACTTATTTACAATGGATTAAATGATAGTGGGGAAGCGAGGGCTGCAGTTATTCTACCTGATAATGTCTTGTTTGAAGGTGGGATAGGAGCACAAATTCGTCAGGATTTAATGAATAAATGTAACTTGCATACTATTTTACGTTTGCCAACAGGTATTTTTTATGCACAGGGTGTTAAAACAAATGTTTTATTTTTTACTAGAGGGAAAACTGATCAAGATAATACGAAAGATATTTGGGTTTATGATCTTCGTACAAATATGACTTCATTCGGCAAAAGAAATCAGTTGACTATGGCTCACTTTGAAAATTTCATGAAGGCTTATGTATCCGAAGATCGTTCGAAAGTTAAAGATGATCGTTGGAATAGATTTACTCGAGAAGATATCGATAAAAATAATGAAAATCTAGATATTGGATTGATCGCAGATGATTCAATGTCTTCGTATGAAAATTTACCAGATCCTATTGAGTTAGCAGAAGAAGCAATTTTAAAACTTAATCAATCAATAGGCTTATTGAATGAAGTAGTAAGTGCTTTGAAAATTAATGAGAATACAAAGGAGTTAAAAATTGAAAAACATAAGTGAATTGGAAAATAACGTTTTAGAATTGAACCCACTATCAGTACAAAGTGAAGAATATAAAATACCTGATAATTGGATGTGGACGAAATTAAAATATGTTGCAGATTGGGGATCTGGAGGTACTCCGAAATCTACTAATTCGGAATACTACAACGGTAATATTCCATGGCTTGTAATTGGTGATTTAAATGACCGAGTAGTTACAGAATCGCAAAAAAAAATTACTGAATTGGGACTTAAAAATAGTAGCGCTAAAATTGTACAAGAAGGTTCTATCCTTATTGGAATGTATGGAAGTATAGGGAAATTAGGTATCGCTGGATTTAAATGTACAACTAATCAGGCTATTGCTTTCACTAAGGAAATTAAAACAAACGTTAATTCTAAATATTTATTTTATTATCTATTAAGAATAAGACCTAAATTATTATCTTTAGGTAAAGGCGGTACTCAACAAAATATTAGTCAGGCGGTGTTGAAAGAAATTGATATTCCTTTGCCTCCTTTAGCTGAACAAAAGAGGATTGCGGAAAAAGTTGAAAACCTTTTAATTAAAATTGATGAAGCGAAGCGATTGATTGAAGAAGTTAAAAAATCTTTCGAACTACGACGAGCGGCTATTTTGGATAAAGCATTTCGAGGTGAGTTAACTAATAACTTGCAAATAGAGACTCCTTTAAATGCCTTTGGAATATTTACTTTAGCCGAGAACCTAAAAGGATATTATGAAATACCTCAAAGTTGGAAATGGACTCAACTTAAGGATGTTGCGGAATTTAAGAACGGTTATGCGTTTAAAAGTAAAGATTTTGTTCAAAAAGGTATTCAAGTTATTAGAATGGGAAATCTTTATAAAAATAATTTAAATTTAGATAAAAATCCTATTTATGTACCTGTTGATTATAATCAAAAAACACTTGAAAAGTACTCAATAAATAACGGAGATATACTTATATCTTTAACAGGCACAAAATACAAAAGAGATTACGGTTATGCTGTAAGGGTAGAAGGGATACAAGACAAAATTGTACTAAATCAACGAATACTATCATTGAAGCCATATTTTTTAGGAGATTATATTTTTTATTATCTTAAGTCTAATACTTTTAGAAATAATTTTTTCGAGTTTGAGACTGGAGGAGTAAACCAAGGGAATGTAGGTTCTAAAGCAGTAGAATCTATTTTAATCCCAATACCATCACGAAGTGAAGCGAAGATGATCGAGGTAATTTTAAAATCATTTTTCGATAAGGAAGAAAAATCGCTTAGAATTCTTTCAATTGAAAACAATATAGAAACACTTAGACAATCTATCCTAGCAGAAGCTTTTTCAGGCAGGCTTGTAACTGATGATTTGAGTAATGAAAGTATAATTGATGTATTAAATCTTGAAATTGAATAGTAAGTATATATTTTTAAATTTTCCAATCTATCCAAGCACAACTATAATAAATTTCGTAACATATTACATTGCATTGAAAAGTATCTATTAAATTGTCGTTTTATAGACGAAATACCGAGAGAGTATAAATTAACATTTATGCTCTCTCTTTTTTGTTGTTTTTGTCTATAAACTCGTCTAATGTAATTTGTATATAAAACATATGAGAAAAATGAATAGAGGTTAAATGAATGCATCGAATCATTGGATATTGTCGTGTGAGTACGGAAGATCAGAACTTAGATATGCAAGAAAGAGCTATTGAGAAGTATGCGGAGGAAAAAGGACTTCGGTTGGTGATGTATGTTGAGAAAGTATTAAGCCGAAAGAGTGAGAGAGTCGAGCTATTGAATGCAATGAAAGCTGCTACTCAAGGAGATATATTAGTTGTCTATAAACTAGATCGGTTAGCCAGAAGTACTAGAGAGTTATACGAATTAACTGAGCAACTAAAAGGGAAACAAGTTGATTTTGTATCAATCAGTGACGCATTTGATACATCCACTCCAACTGGGAAAGCGATGTTTGGTATGTTGGCTGTCTTTGCTGAGTTTGAACGTGATATTATTCAGCAACGTACAAAAGCTGGACTAGAAGCAGCTCGTAAGCGAGGTAGAATTGGCGGTAGACCTACTATAGATGAAAAAGTTAAAAAGCGTGTATGTACCCTCTTTGAAGCTGGAGAGAGTGCAAAAGATATTGCGAAAGAATACGGAATTGGAAGAGCGACAGTCTATAAAATTATTAAAGAAAGTAAATGAATATCTATGTTATAACAATTTTTTATAATGGAAATAAGAAAAACTAACGTTAAAAAAGGGGGGGTGAATTCTACAATATTAGCTCCTAAAAGAATGATATTATGTAGAAGCAGGGTATCACACACTACAGGATTTTTTTTGAATATCGATGCAGTTTAAGAATTAATTTTAAAGGAGAAAAGAATTGGAAACCAAAGATATTTTAACGCTCATTGGTGTTTTTATTACACTGATCATTGGAATTGCTAACTTATTTAACGGATTATTAACTAATAAGAGGACTTTATATGTAAACTCAGTAACTACTGAAAGAGTAAAGTGGATTGGACAATTAAAAGAATTGCTAGCAGAGTACGTCGCAATGACTTCTATGTATGATCAAAGAGTTGTTTTGAAAGACGAAGAGCTTAGCAAGTATATAGAAAGATTACTTTACTTGAGAAATAGAATAAAGCTACATTTAAATCCGACTGATGAAAGGGATAAAAAAATTGTAGATTTAATTGATAAAGTAAATAAGAAGTTTATTCTGCTTTACAGTTATATTGAAATAAAAAAAATGAAAACCAATACTGATGAAGAGAAATTTAAAGTTTTTGAGGAAATAATGAAGCTACTAGGAGAAGAGTTTGTAAAACATTTAGAAGATAAGCATCAATTTTTTACTACAAACAAAAAAAAATTACATAATAATGAATCGAGTGAAGAAATATATAATTTGATAAATGATGAGTTGGACATGTTGATAAAAAAAGAAATAGGTGGAGGGAAAGAAGAATTAATAGAGTGGTCTGAAGAACTAATTAGTTTATCTGGCTCGTACCTTAAGGAAGAATGGGAGAGAGTAAAATTAGAATCTCAAAGTGGACGACCATTGTCACGGAAAGTAGAAATAAGTAAAAAGAAACTAGAATTTATGTTTTTTATAATAAGTGCATACGTTATTACAGGTTTTATGCTACATATATATATTCCAAGTGCTTCAAGGTCATCACTATTAATTTTACTTGCGCTAGTTGCATATACTTCATTCTTTCCCTTTATAAGACAAGTATTTAAATACTTAAAATTCAATGAAGGAGTTCGTATTTTTTTAAACGTCGTTATAGAGCTGTCTTTGTTGTTAACAATATTAGCAGTAATTAAAGTTCTTTTTGTTTTTCCAGAAAATACAAAGACAGAAATGTATACATACTTGTGGTTTGCTCTATTATATGTTTTAAGGTATATTTTCGAATTTTCTTCGCAACTTAGACAGTACTTAGTGAAGGTTTATAACAGTTTACGCTAAAGCTTTTAATTTACTATTGAGATCTATTAAATATTGTGAATATGACCTTCACCTGCTACAATTATAAAAATAAATAATGCGATAAATTCAGTGGATTCATAACTTAAATATATTGATAAACCCTTTAATGCCAACGTTTTTTGAAGCGTCCTGTACGATGTGACGTCGAAACCACCTTCAACGATTGAGTGGGAATAAGTATTAGACTTGATGAGGGGAATCGTCTCATGAAGCCTGTCTTACCAACGTGTTAAAGGGGACAGGTGAAAGGAAGTCCGTTTCACTTTCAACAATTGTATTTCAAAACGAAGCTCTCTTTTGTTCACATGATTTGTGAGTGGAAGGGGGCTTTTTTTCGTGACCAAAATCATGTAGCTGTTGAGTGACGTCAAACTGAAACAATAAATTCTAAGAAGGAAAATAAGACAAATCGAACTGGGTGTCGGACACTTGATATAGTATGAAGTGAGTAATGAAATGGAATAGGTGGCGAACCATTATGATTGATTGGATATGGCCTGAAGTTGATCGATTAGAGCATCAAGAGAATTGGAATGAAGCAAAAGAATATCTTTTAAAAGCCTGGCAACAAAATCCGACGGACTTAAAGACGACTGTACGGCTTGGCTTTTTTTGTTGGTATGTCGTAGTCGAACAAGGACCGCTGGGAATTACAGATGCAGATATAGACACAGGTGAATTAGAGTCTATATTGACTGAAGTGACACATCTCGGTTTGGCTCATTTTATGGCGGAGGAAGATTTTCTCTGGTGTTTTGGTTATATGATTTCCATGTTTCCCGAATACTTTGGAGACTATGAACAGTGGGAAGAAAAAGGGGATTCCATGTTAAAACGTGCTTATGAATTGTATCCTGAGGAACCTGTATATAAATATTCTTACTTAGGATCTTTACCGAATACTTATGGAACACGTAAGAATGAATTAAAGCAGGTAAAATCTGTTTTAGAAGATCAATTTAGAGGAGAAGGGCTACTGTCTGAGTACTTTAAAAGTGTATTTAGCTAACATGCCAGATGGTTTTTAATCCTTACTTTTTTTACGTAAAATCTGATGTATAAAAAATGTGTAGAAGTATAGAGGGTTAAAACGAAATATTAGTTTTTTTGTTGATTAATGAAAAACATGGAATTCCAGAAGAAAGTCTGTCGCTAAACCAGCGCGGACTTTCTTTTTGTTAAAACATGCATAAAAAATGTTTAATTAAAAAAGAAGTAGGGGAAATTCAAAATGTTGGCATTTAAAATTATTTGTAAGCGTTTGATATTCGATTTTAAAACTGAATTTTAAACGCTGTTTATCCCAAAGGAGGAAAAGGTCATGAGTAGAAGAGAAAATACATTTATCGACGTGTTCAATACCCAAGCGGAAGTGTTAAGTAAAGTGAATGAATTAAAGGCACAGGGTTATAATGAAAGCGATATGTATGTCGTCGCACAAGATAAAGATTCGTTTTCTATGTTAAAAGACCAGACAGACGTCCATGTGGATACTACGGGTGAAGAGCAGCATCAAGGATTCATGGGAAAATTCATGGCCGCCTTCTCTGAAGATTCTTCTACGGAAGCATTCAGTGGTATGGGACTTGATCGTACTGAATCGGAAGAGTACCGTCGTCAAGTACAAAACGGCAAATTAGTATTATATGTAGACAGTGATTATGGGGATTCTTACGAAAAACACAATCAGAGTTACGGTCAAGGGTACGGCGTTGCTTCGGATGTGAACGAGGATGAAAAATACGGCGCAACTTCAGGAGTGGACCGGAATCAAGATTACAATAATTCTTCAGAAATGGATCGGACATCTACTACTGCACCAGATGTCGGGACAGAAGAAGAACGGATTCGCCTGCATGAGGAACGTTTGAATGTTGATAAAGAAAGAGTACAGACTGGAGAAGTAAATGTCAGCAAACGTGTAGTCGAAGATCAGCAATCCATTGAAGTCCCGATTGAGCGTGAAGAAGTGTATGTAGAACGTCGTCCTGTCAATGAAAGTGAAACAAGAACAGATGCGTTTGTAGATGAAAATGACTCGATTCATGTCCCGCTTTCTGAAGAACGCGTTGTCGTTTCAAAACAAGATGTTGTTTCTGAAGAAATTGTTGTTGGTAAACGGAAAGTTCAAGATACTAAAACTGTCTCGGAAACAGTACGTCATGAAGAGGCAGACATCGATGATGGTACGAATACGACAAACAATCTTGATCGGGATAATAATCGAGATGAAAGACTTGAACGAGATAACAATCTTGATCGAAACAACGGACTTGATCAAGGAGATAGAAGATAATTCTATAGCTAATTGCTAAAAAGAGAGTGGCTCATCAGCTACTCTCTTTTTTTTGATCCGATACGATATATCGCGTTTTTATTTCTTTTCTTCAAAAAAACGTGTGTTTAAGTGTAGATTTTAGTAACGTAAAAAAGAGTCCGATGATTAACAGATAGAAAGAGGAGTTGGAAGAAGATGAACGGACGAAATCCGGTTTATGATCACGCCAAATTGACCTTGATTTTTTTGGTGGTTCTGGGTCACTTAATCGAACCTTTTATTGTGAAAAGCCGAATGCTAGAAGGTGTGTTTAATTTTATTTACGTGTTTCATATGCCGGCCTTCATCTTCATTTCCGGTTATTTTTCAAAGGCGGAATTAACCGTCAGAACCGGACTAAAACTTTTTTTTGATTACCTCGTACTGTTCGTACTCATTCAACTGATATTTGTGGCAGTCATGAAGGAAATCGGAATGGATCAATATCAATTTTTGACCTTCCAACCGGCTTATATTTATTGGTATTTGTTTGCGATGTTCGCTTGGAGTTTAATGCTGCCAGCAGTTCTTCAGTTGGCGCGATTTACTAAACTCGGAGTTGGACACATCGTGGTCATCAGTGTTCTGATTGCTTTAGTTGCCGGTTACGTCGAACAGATCGGCTGGATGTTCAGTTTGTCACGGATTTTGGTGTTCTTTCCGTTTTTTGTACTCGGTTATTATTTCAAGAGTCAAGGTTGGAAAATCTATCAAGCATTCCCGAATCGTAAAATAGCTGTAAGTGTCATGATGATCGTTGCTCTGATGATGTGGATTTGGCCGAACCTTTTTCAGTTTGGTTTGCTGAGTGGAGCGAATTCGTATTCCAAGATTGGATTAACCGATACAGGACTAATCGTACGACTTGTTCTGTATATGGTGCAGTGCGTCATGATTGTAGCGTTCTTCACACTAGTGCCGCGAAAACCGTTCTTATTTTCTCATCTTGGAACAAAGACGTTGACCATCTATATTCTTCAT